>Ga0310037_10000042_pt1 | contig 117892 bp, 126 predicted proteins | sample Sb_taG_11_FD_200239 | JGI IMG/M metagenome (GOLD analysis project Ga0310037, IMG submission 200239) | Peat soil microbial communities from Weissenstadt, Germany - Sb_50d_3_AS metaG (v2) (version 2) | ecosystem: Environmental > Terrestrial > Soil > Wetlands > Peat | place: Germany... | reverse complement strand
AGGCATATTGGGTGAGTATTTATTCTACCATCCAGCAGTCGCCAATGTGGTCCAAATCCAGTGTTTACGCAGGTTCGTCGTTGAACTGAGCGTTTGATGCAGCGAACGGGAGAAAAGAGGCATTGGCCAGTTACTTGTTTCCCAAAGCCCAGTTTTCGAGATCGCCCGTGGCGCGCAAGAGAGCGACCTGGCTGCGTTCCAGTTCGAAGGTGACATCCTGTAACGTGATGAAGCGTTCGCTGCCTTGCGCCTGAGCATTGTCGAGATCGTGCAGGTTGGCCGTGGCGGAGGTCATGCGTGTTCGGACGGCCTCGATATTTTTCTGCGCGATCTCGTATTCGAGTTCCGCGACATCGCGAGCGGCCTGCATTTGAGTTACGGAACGCTGGAGCCGCAGAGTTTCTTCCGAGACCTGGTTGCGCGCAGCCTCCGCCTGGGTCGTTGCTTTCAAGGCCTCCGACTGAGCCTCTTGCACGCGAGCGTGCTGAGCATAGTTCAGAAAGGGCAGGTGAATGGCAACGCCGACGGTGGCGTTGTTAGGCTGAAAGCTCCGGTAAAACCTCTCGTAGTTGTTGTAGCTGGCAAGATTGGCATATTGGGCCGCAAAGTCCAAGCTGGGCCACAATGCGCGACGCTCTCCTTTTACCCGCAAGTATTGCGCATGGGCGTGTTCGACAGCAGCCTGAACGGTCGGGTTGGCGTCTGTGGTTTTGCCGGACAGATCCTCGTCCTGCTTTGCCGTGGGCAGGGCTGGCACAGACTCAGGATCGATTTCAAAAGATGCGATCGGGATGCCCGTGAGTTTCGAAAGATGCTCGCGGAGAACGTCAGCCGCACCGCTGGCCTCGGAGAGCCGCAAGCGCACGCGGGCCACCGACAATCGAGCTTTGCTGCCATCCATTTCGCTGTCAATGCCTTCTTTCACGCGCTGTGCGACCGCTGCTTCCATCTTCTCCGCCTCGGCTTGAGTCTCGCGCAGGCCACTCAACCGCCGCTCCCATTTTGCCAGTTCGGAATAGCTCAACACGGTGTCCTGAATCACTTGATTGCGCTGGTCTTTGGTGCGCAGAGAATTGACCTTGATTTCGGATTGAGCGGCGCGAATGAAATCTTTCAGCGCAGGATTAATGAGCGCCGATTGCGCGTTTACATTGAAGAGCGAGGGGGCGGCGCCTTCGAGGCTCAGCGGAAAACCATCAGACCAGCCGATTCCCGCTCCCGCATTCAGCTGCGGAATATAGCTGTTGCGCAACTCGCGGTAACTTGCCGAGGCGTGCTGCTCGTCGGCGGCTGAAATGTTCACGCCAGTGGCATGTTTCAGGGCAAGTTCCACGGCGTGCTTCAAAGTAACTGGCTCAGCCAGCAGGGAAGCGGGGAATGCGAGTGCGAGCAGGAAGAATATGTGAACGCAGGCACCGCCGCCCCATAATTTTATTTTCATTGTTCTCACCTTCGCAGTATCTGGAAAGATTCTACGGACAATGGGATGCGAGAGAAATGATAACGGTGAGTCGGGCCTGCGTTGCATCCGCTGCGAATTGCTGACCCAGAACCCTTCAGCCCCGCAGAACAAGCAAGCTGGCGATCAGCGCCAGTGGCATCGCCACCATGCCAACGTCAAAAAACTCCCAGGCCGTGATCTCGACTTGCTCGTGGCGGAGTGCGATCAGCCAGAGAATCGTGGCCAGCGAGCCAGTGACGGAGAGATTGGGTCCCAAGTCAACTCCGATCAGAATTGCATGTGCCACAATGCCTGATTCCTGAGCGTGCGGGACAGCGATGGCCGCGCCGCCCATCAGGCCTACAGGAAGGTTATTCATTCCATTGGAGAGCAAGGCTACCGCGAACGCAGCTGACACTTTCGCAAGCTGTGTTGAAGTACGTGAAAGTGCCTGCAGGCCAGCGAGCCCCAAACGAAGCAAGCCAGCGTTTTGAAGGGCAGCCACAATCACGAAGAGTCCAGCGACCAAGGGCAGCACAGACCACGACACTCCTTTCTCAATGCGCGGCACAACGGAGCGATTGCGCCACGCTACGACGGCCATGGCAACCATCGCCGCGCCGCATGTAGGAGCGCCCAGCGAGAGTCCTAGCGCTGAGGAAAAAATCAGAGCAGCAGCCGCGAAGAGCAATCCGGCGAGAGCAAATTTTCCTTCGGTGGAAAGTAATACGGGCTGCAGATTGCCTTGGAACCCTCCGCGCAGGCGCCGGCGCGAAAGCCAGCGCAGACACAGAAAAGTAATCAGCACCGAAGCCAACGACGGCAGTAGAAAGATAGACAGCCACGCTCGAAGCGGCGGTATGTGCTGACCAAAGACGACTAGATTCGCCGGGTTGGAAATGGGAAAAACAAAGCTGGCAGCATTCGCAATGAACGCACAAGCCAGCAGGTAAGGCTTGGGGTCGACCTTCGCCCGCCGCACCACAGCAAGAACCGCAGGAGTAAGCACCACCGCGGTCGCATCGTTCGAAAGAAGAGCAGTGACGATGGTTCCGACAAGATAGACCAGAACAAAAAGCCTTGCAGGCGAGCCCTTCGCATGCCGCGCGGCAATGTCAGCGACCCAGTCGAAAACCCGCTCTGCCCGCGCTAGTTCGGCGAGAATCATCATCCCGGCGAGAAAGAGATAGACGTCGAATCCATCCCGCACAGCCTGAGCGGCTTGTCGCACCGAAATCAGCCGGACCGCGACAAGAAGAATCGCGCCGGCGCACACCCACCAGGCTTCCGTAATTCCGCGCGGGCGCAGCAGCATGCACAGAATGCTCGCGAGAAAAATCGTCCAGATCACCTGTTGCGACATGGGGAGCGTACATTGCTAACCGTTTCTCAGAATACGATGGGGCGCAAAAGAGTGGAATACTTGACGGGATGCGCAGCGGTCTTCGCTACAACGATGATGTGTCTGGACCTTGCGATGATCAAGTCCTGCCGCGGAACTGTATGATTCTCCGGCGGTCGCGTTTGGATGGCCGTCCTGCGGGTAGCTCTTCGAACTGCTTCATAGCCCTACGCTCGGCTGCGACTTTCTGGCGCAGCTCCCGGCTGGCCTCGGTTTCGAGGTAAAGCGTCCGCGCGACGGAGGCCGGCCCGCGCACCTCGCTGAGAAGCAAAACTTCGATCTCAAACTCGCCGCCATCGTTGGTGACGCGCAACATGTCTCCAACCCGAACCTCGCGCGCAGCTTTGGCGGGCTGCCCGTTGGATTGAATCCGGCCCAGTTCGCAAGCTCGCGCTGCCAGGGATCGCGTTTTAAAGAATCTGGCGGCCCACAGCCACTTGTCCATTCGCACGGATTCCATGATCTATTTTCCTATTTCACGGCGTGGAATATCTTTCCCATGCTGTTGGAGCAAAAGTCACATCAATGTGCGCCGATTTTACCCATGAGATAGAAGTCTTGCGACCAGCTTATGATCACAATCACCGTAGCGAGAAGCGCTTGCGCCCGCGCAGGGGTGCCCGTGGGAGCATTAGCATACGCCGCGATCAACGCCAGCAAAGCGGCTGGGTGGATGAGGACAATCATTATCCAGTTGCTTCGGTTCAGGTGTGCCGCCAAAACGGACCACACGGCGAAAAGCTCCAATCCCCATGCGACAAAAACCAGACAAAAGGCACACCACATCAGTTTTTCTCTCGTGTCCATGTCGGTAATCTCCTCGCGCGTTTCTCGCAGACGCGGTCAGCTTAGCACGACGACGGGGCAGTTTTTCGCGCCTGCATAGCTCGTTTAAGGGCTCCCGGCGTATTCTCTAAAGATGGCGTCTTCACACAGCGGCCCACGTGCCGCAGATCAGGCATTAATCCAGATCGTGGACTCGGCATGGACCGAAACTGCGCGCAGGAGCGGGAAGTGGCTGGTTTGTCGTCCTGGGTGCACGCAGTGTTGTGTTGGAGTATTCGCCATCAATCAACTCGATGCTTTCCGCCTCCGCGAGGGACTTGCCGATCTTGAAGACCGCAGTCCTGACCGTGCGGCGCGGGTACGCGCTCGCGCTCGCGAAGCGGTGACCCGCCTGGGGCACGACTTTCCCGGGGACCCGATCAGCGGCGTGCTCAACGAAGGAAGCGAGGCCGAAGAACGTTTTGCCAATTTTGGCAATGACGAAATCTGCCCCGCGCTCGATCAGGAAGGCGGAACGTGTGAGCTTTATGATTCGCGGCCTATGACGTGTCGCGTCTTCGGTCCGCCGGTGCGTTCGGAAGAAGGCCTGGGATCGTGCGAGCTCTGTTATCAGGGAGCTTCCGACCAGGAAATTGCCGCCTGTGAAATGAAGCCCGATCCAGATGATCTGGAATCTACGCTGCTGCGGAAACTGGAAAAGCGCGAGGGAGTTCACGGTAATACCATCGTTGCTTTTGCCCTGGCCTCGTGAGGTTAAAAGTCTGAATTCAACCCTTCTTCGCTTCCAGCTCAGACCAGCGAGCGTAAAGCTCGTCCACGCTTTTCTGCGCAGCTTCCAGCTCGGCGTGAAGAGCTAATAGACGCGGCCCATCACTGGCAATGGCTGGGTCTTCGAGCTGAGCACGCTTGGCTTGCACCACTTCTTCGGCTTGCGCAATGCGCTCTTCGATGGTCGCGTATTCGCGAGCTTCGAGGTACGCGAGCCTCTTTCTGCCCAGTGCAGGTGACTCCGGTTGTTCGACAACAGCAACGGCGCGGTGAACGTTTCTAGCATCTCCGATATCTTTTCCGACCTCTTCCTGGCGTTCTTCCTGCCAAGACTCCCATTGCCGGTAATCTGCAAAACTTTCCGCATTTCCATCGCCGTCCAGACCAAGCACGATCGTCGACACGCGATCGAGCATGTAGCGATCATGCGTAACCAGCACCACCGATCCGCGAAACTCGAGCAAGCTTTGCTCAAGTATTTCGAGGGTTGGAATATCGAGATCATTGGTTGGCTCATCCAACAGGAGAACGTCGGCAGGCTGCAGCATGAGCTGAGCGATCAACACCCGCGCCCGTTCACCTCCTGAAAGCCGCTCGACCGGCTGATTGAGTTGCTCACCGGTGAACAGAAATCTCGCTGCCCACGATGCCACGTGAATCACTCGATCCTGATAAATCACCGAATCGCCTTCCGGCGCCAGCGCGCGACGCAAAGTCAACGTGGGATTGAGTTCACGGCGCTGATCGAAATACACAATCCGCAACCAATCGGCTCTACGAATCTCTCCGCTTGTCGGATTTAATTCGCCGCGCAATATCCGCAGCAAGGTTGTCTTGCCGCTGCCATTCGGGCCCACTAGGCCAACTCTCTGCCCAGCCGAGACAACAAAATTGAGATTCGCAAAAAGCTCGCGCTCTCCGATCCGGTAAGCGACATTCTCCAATTCGATCAGTCGCTTGGTCTGGCGATCGGTCGCTGAGAAATCGATTTGAGCGGTTGCGATGCGAGTTCGTCGATTCAGATCGGCTAGCTCCCCCATCAACTCGTTGGCCTTCCCGATGCGTGCTTTCGATTTTCTTGTGCGCGCCTTGGCCCCGCGGCGCAGCCATTCAATCTCGCTATGAACCAGGTTCTCCAGAGCCTCCTGCCGCTTTGATTGCGCGTGCAGAAAGTCTTCTTTCTTCCCCAGAAACCGGCTGTAATTTCCGCGTACACGCAACACACCGTCGGGATAAATACGGTTGAGTTCGGCCGTTTCGTTGGCGACATTTTCGAGGAAGTAGCGATCATGACTTACGACTATGCAGGCAAATGCGGCCTCTGCAAGTAATTCCTCAAGCCACTCGATTCCTGCCAGATCCAAATGATTGGTTGGTTCATCGAGCAGCAAAACACTTGGCGCCTGCACCAGGGCCTGGACAATCGCCAGGCGTTTCTGCCAGCCTCCGGAAAGCTGTGCGGCCTCCGCGTCGAGGTCTTCAAAGCCTGCGCGACCCAGCGTCTCGGCAATGCGATTGCCTCGCTCAGACTCCGGCACGGCAGCGCGCTCCAGCGCACCTTCGACCACTGACCGCACAGTCGCACCAGCGTCAAATCCCGAGTCCTGCTCGACAAAGCTGAAGCTAAGGCGCTTGCGGACGGATAGTTCTCCAGCGTCGGGAGCTTCAATTCCCGCCAAAATTCGCAGGAGCGTAGATTTTCCCGACCCATTCGGACCAATCAGCCCAATGCGATCGCCTTCGGAAACCGTGAAGGAAATTTCCTGGAAGAGCGGAACTGCTCCGAAAGATTTCGTGATCCCCTGGGCGTTAATGATCGGCGGCAAGGACTTGCATTCTCCCTAACATCTTGTGTGAGGTTATCAGGAAATTACTGCGGACCGGCCGATTCTGCTCAGCGCGTCACGCGCTTCAATCCATCCTGGGCGCGCCTGTAACCGTGAGCCATGGCCAGGGCCGTGCGATATTCTTCGGCTGCGGCGGAGGGATCGCCTTGCCTTTCGAACAACTCGCCGAGCATGCAATGCGCCTTAAACACCGGAGCTTCTTCGACCGTGGAGGAGGCCATGTAACGGCGAAGCAGGCGAATAGCTAAGGGAGTATCGCGCCGGGTTCTCAGTAAAATGCTGGCGCCATCGACCAACGCGCCAGGATGATCAAGCGGGCTGGATTCCAAAGTGCGCAGCGCGCGATCCATATCGTCGAATCGGCTGTTGTGACTGTAAAACCCGGCCAGATTGAGCCACGCGCGGGCGCCACCATGACTGACATCAATCGCGGCCCGATATTCCTGTTCCGCAGTTGCAATGTCTTTGTTTTTCTCGGCGATCCGTCCCCTTACCCAATGAGCCATAGCGGGATTCAATGGCGCAATCTGTTCCGCCTGGGCACGCGCTTTGTCTTCGCCTCCCCCTACAATCCCCGGAGCTTCTACATAGAATTCAGCCAAATCGGTGCGGGCTTCCCAACTGTCGGGAGCGAACTCCACCGCGCGCTCGAACTCACTGTGAACTCTTTTGGCCAAGCCGGCCGCCCTGAAAAAGCTGGTGTGATCCGCTTTCTCTCCGCAGATTCTTCCCAACCACAGGTGATACAGTCCGTTGTTGGGAGCGAGCTGAGCGGCTTTCTCGCAGGAGGGAATGCCGGCGTCCCAGGCTCCAAGCTCGAACTGCGCGCGGCAAAAAAGGTTATAGGAATCCGCTGTAGGGGCGTCCTGGATTTGCTGCTCGAGCACTTGCATCGCCTGATCGACACGCCCCGCGGCGAGGAGGTCTTGCGGGGATTGCCCAGCGAGGGCGAAGGGAGTGAAACACAGCAATCCGATCACAAGGCGAGCTAAGAGCACGAGCGGTTGACGACGATCAGAGTGCTGCATCCACTTCATGGGCTACTGCACCACCTTGACTCGGGCACCATCTGCGAGAGGCTTCGAATCGGCCGAAGACAGCGCCACTTCGGCATTTTCCGGCAGTCCGGCCGTGATCTCCACGCGCGTTAGGTTTTGCAGGGAGACTTCAACGTCCCGGCGCTTCAGCTTGCCATCCACTACCTGAAAAACGTAAGGCTTCTCGTCATCCGTGTGAACGGCCTCACGCCGCAAGGTCAATACTCCGCTGTGCTCTGCGGTTATCACGGTGACGCCCACGTTGACATTGGGCAAAAGTCGATGATCCTGGTTATCGACCGTGCAGGTGACCTCACCCACATTGCGCGCCCCGCGAAGTTTCACGGTAGAAGGAATGGTGCTCACTGTGCCGTTCCAGATTCGCCCAGGCACGGCATCCCAGGTGACTTCGATCTTTTGTCCCGTGGCGAGGCGGCCAATGTCTGGCTCGTCGACAAAGGTACGCACCAGCATTTTGGAGAGATCGCCTTCCTGCAATAGCAAGTCTCCGATCTGCACGTAAGCGCCCTGCTTGACGGGAAGCGCATAGACGATACCGTCAAAGGGAGCGTGCACGCTGGATTTCTGCAGCGCATCTTCAGCCGCGTCGTAAGCGGCTTGCGCCTCAGCTCCCTGCGCCTGAACCTTGGCAACCTCCGGCTGCGAGTAACGATCTTTCTGCTTTTGTTCGAGCAGGGTAGCGTCGGCTTGCGCGCGTTGCAATTCGTCCTCCGCCTGCTTCACCTCACCGGCAGAAGCTGCGCCCTGCTGCTGCAGGCGTCGAAGGGCTTCCAGATTGCGCTGGTCTGCGTCCCTCACATTGCGCGCCTTGACCAGTTGGGAATCGAGCGTAAGCATCTCCTCGCGCGTACCGCCGGTACTAAGATCGGATTGATCAGCCTGAGCCGCTTTCATGCGCGCCTGGGCGCGTGCGGCCTGGGTGCGCAGGTCGGCATCATCGAGCTGTAGAAGGAGCTGACCTTTGCGAACACGGTCTCCTTCTTTTACAAGCAGGTGCTTGACTGTGGTGGGCACCGGCGAATGCGCTTCGAAATTCTGGATCGGCTCGATTTTGCCGTTGGTCGAAATCAAACTGCGGATCGGTCCGCGTTCTACGGTGGTCGTTCGAACTCGAAGCGGTCCCTGGCGCGTAAAGATTGGAATGATCGCGAGAACGGCAATTGCCCCAACCGCGAGCCACGTGCGGCCTTTGCGGGATGGCGGCCGCCCATTCGAATTATGATTTGTTGCCAACTGATTATCTTTCAGGATGCAACGGGAACTACTGCAAGTACTAATTTACCACTCGCAGCGACGCGACAGAACGTGCGTCTCACTGACCCGATGTTTAGTTAGATGCGTCCCAAGGGCGACGGATGCTCGATTCGATAGTCGCGCTCGCACGCCAGCGACCCACCAAGGCGAGCCGTTACAATAGCCTAATGGCGAAACAGTCACGTTATACGCCCGCGCACGCCGCCGCCGGCTTGGACACCGAGTTTCCCGAGATCGAAACCTGGCCGAATCAGTTTCCCGGTTACGAGATTGTGATCGACGACCCCGAGTTCACTTCCGTTTGCCCGAAAACGGGGCTGCCTGACTTCGGCGTCATCACGCTGCGTTATCAGCCTGGCAAATTATGCCTGGAACTCAAATCATATAAAGAATATTTGCAATGCTACCGTAACCTCGGAATTTTCCAGGAGAACATCGTGAACCGCGTGCTGGAAGATGTGGTGCGATGGGCGAAGCCGGTGTGGGCCGAAGTGAAGGGTGACTTTCGTCCCCGCGGTGGGATCTCAACGACGGTGGTGGCAAGGTGGCCGCGCGCAAAGAAATAAGTAGTAAATGAAGACAGAAACCCTCAGCCCTTGCGCGGTCTACGGCGTTGCGCGGCAAACATGCGCGGATCATAGCTTAACGGTTCGACTCCATGTACGGCCACTCTGCGGAAGTCGCGATGCTGCGGATTCAGGAGCCAGTTGTTTTCGTGCGGGGCCAGGGCTGATGGCACAACCCGGCCACAGTGTTTGGCCTCAGCTACAAATTCGTCTCCGATGCGGGCAAGTTCAGCGGGCGCTGGGGAGCGCCGCCACGAGGATGGAAGTTCATCGACTGCGACGACTTCGGACGGCAGATCGTCGGGAAGTTCAGCGGTGACCAGAACCAGATCCGGCGGCGCGTCGCCCGCGTCAAGATGAACAAAATATTCCAGCATCGCCAGGGATTGATGCTCAAAGGTGTACGCCAGGCGAGTGCCCGGACTCGACCAGCGCCCGCCGTAAAGGTACGCACCTTCACCATTCAGCGGTGAGCGCGCATATGCCTTGCGCAGCACGCGATACACTCGCCTCAAGAGATGCGCCTCAACTGATGCCACCGTAGGCGATCCGGCCAAGCACGTTTTCTACCTGACGAGCTCCCAATTCCGTGTCCATGGCGCTGATGGGAGTGGCTCCACCCAGCGCACGATTCGCGCGCTTCAGCCAGCGCGCAGCACTCTGGCGGTCGCCGAGACTGTGCTGTGCCAGGGCGACGACTCGGGCCAGACGGTAGAGGCGATCAGATTCGAAGCGGGCCAGCCGTCCACTGCGGCGCCTGCGCTGCAAGCTGCGCGGCGAGAGGTCCAGGGCATCGGCTAATTCCTTAAGGGTAAGACCGGAAGCCTGCATCAACTGCTCGACGACGGCGGGAGGGAAACCGGTGCGGATGGCCTCGCAAAGATCGTGCTGGCTGTTGAGGTTGCGTCCCAGAACAGTTCGCCCGCCGAGTTCTTTCACCACCGCGCGCAATTCGTTTACCATTTGGCGTCTATTATGGCGACAATTGTCGCCTTTGTCAACGGATTCTGCGCCGCCCGACCGTCGCGGCGCAGCCTCGTGCTATATTCGCTCGACCGTGACCTCCGCGAAACTCCATCCGCGCACGGCGCTGATCCTACTGACCGCGCTGAACCTGCTGAATTATGTGGACCGATCTGTGCTGTTTGCCGTACAGCCGCTGGTGCAAAGCGAGTTTCAACTCAGCAACACGCAGGTTGGCTATCTCACCAGCGCGTTCCTACTTTTCTACATGGTTGCCGCGCCGTTCGTGGGGCCTCTGGCGGACCGCTACTCGCGCAAACTGATCATCGTCGGAGGAGCAATCTTCTGGAGCGCCCTCACGCTCCTCACGGCCGTCACGCACACTTACACTCAACTGCTGATTCGCCACACGCTGGTCGGCATCGGGGAAGCGACCTTTGTGACGATTGCTCCCACGTTTGTCGCCGACCTTTTTCCGGAGGAGAAGCGCGGGCGCATTCTAGGGGTCTTCTATCTGGCGATTCCAGTAGGCACGGCCGCAGGATATCTGCTGGGCGGAAATCTGAGCCCACACTATGGATGGAGATTTCCTTTCTATGTCGCGGCAGTTCCGGGATTCTTGCTGGCGCTGGCCGTGCTGTTCTTGCGAGAGCCCGAGCGCGGGCAGTTCGACTCGGAGAAAGAAACTCCCGAGAGAGGAACAATCATTGGGTTGGCGCGCAATCCAGCCTTCTGGACCTCGACCCTCGGCATGGCGATGATGACCTTCGCCCTCGGCGGCATACAGGTGTGGATGCCAACATTTTTGTCGCGGGCACGAGGCTACTCCTTGGAGTCGGCGAACTTCATGTTCGGGATCATCATCGTCGTCGACGGCATTCTGGCGTCGCTTGCCGGGGGATGGCTCGGCGATTATCTGCTGCCACGCATGAAGGGCTCTTACTATTTTGTCTCGGCTGCCAGCATGGCTCTCGGCGTGCCTTTTATGATTGTGGCCCTATTCACGCGCGGACCAATCATGCTTCCGGCGATTGCGGTCGCGGCTTTTTTTCTCTTGCTGAACACTTCGCCGCTGAATGCGGCGGTGATCAATTCCGTCGGTGCACACATTCGTGCCACGGCTTTGGCAGTGAACATTTTTATCTTTCACTTGCTCGGGGACGTGCCGTCGCCAACCCTGATGGGTTATGTGGCCGACAAGCGGTCGTTGCAGGCCGCTTTTATCTTGCCGGTGATCGCCATGATCGCTTCCTCTGCCATACTGTTTTACGGCATGAGATTCGCATCGGCGGTTCGGTTGGGAGATGCGCGCTAAAGAAGCGTCCACCACGGAGACACTGAGACACTGAGAAAATCGAAAACCTTGCAAAAACAACTGGTGCGAAGTTTTCTCAAGAGCGGTTGCCTTCTCTGTGGCTCCGAGACTCCGTGGTAGGTTTTCGGTACCGCACAAACTCTTGATGCACTACTTTCACTGGATTGCAGGCACGATTCTCGCGCTAGCCTGGTTGTCTCGCGTCATTGATGCTGGGCTCGGCATGCCCAGCGTAGCGGACATTTCGAAGCCTGAGTGGAATCGCAATCCAGTCGCGGCCTCCCGCAATCCTAGAGTCTCGATCATTGTGCCCGCTCGTAATGAAGAAAAGGATATCGAGCAATCGCTGACCAGTCTGCTCGCACTCGACTATGTCAACTACGAAGTGATCGCGGTGAATGACCGCTCCAGGGACTGCACAGGAGAGATTCTAGAGCGCGTCGCCGCTTCTGCGAAAAGGCCCCTGCGCGTGATTCAGCACCGGGAACTGTCCTCAGGCTGGCTGGGCAAAACTCATGCCATGTGGACGGCTACAAATCAAGCAAAAGGCGACTGGCTGCTGTTTACCGATGCCGATGTGTTGTTCAAGCCGGATTCGCTGCGGCGCGCCCTGGCTTACGCGGAGGCGGAATACGCGGATCATGTCGTCTTATTCCCTGAACTGATCATGAGTCGGCCCGGCGAATACATGATGATCGCCTTTTTTCACACTCTGTTTCTGTTTGGACATCGGCCATGGAAGGTAGCTGATCCAAAGGCGCAGGACTATATCGGTGTGGGCGCATTCAACCTGATTCGCCGCAGCACATATGAAGCCGTGGGTACTTACGAAGCGTTGCGCATGGATGTGCTCGACGATATGAAACTGGGCAAAGTCGTGAAAAGCGGCGGCTTCGCACAGCGCAATGTTTTTGGCGGCGACTTGATTTCGATTCGCTGGGCGCACGGCGCCATGGGCGTGTCCGATAACCTGACCAAGAATTTCTTCGCGGTGTTGTCGTTCCAGTGGTGGCGCACGATCCTGTCGGCGTTCGGCTTGGCCTTCCTGAATCTTCTGCCCTTTCTCGGAGTGTGGCTGGCGCATGGTTGGTCGCGCTTGCCGTACGCCATCGCCCTGGCATCAATGTTTTTAATTTACGTGGGAATGTCCAAACGGCTCAAAATTCCACCTTATTATTTTTTGTTGCATCCGGTCAGCGCCGCATTATGTATTTACACCCTGTTGCGATCCATGATTCATGCGCTATGGAATGACGGCATCATCTGGCGCGGGACGAGGTATCCTCTGGAGGAGTTGAGGAAGGGAATGGTGTGAGGCGGCATTCACGAGACGGCGACCTGTCGCCGACGTTTGCCATACCCACGCAACTGCGCCACGCTGCCTGACAATGCCCGAGGATCTTTACGCGAATCTGGACCTTCTGCGAGCCATTGCGGTGCTCTTGGTCCTCGCACAGCACCTCAGCTTGAGGATGCATATCGAGCACATCGCCTGGGTGCCCACCAACTCCCTGGGTCTTTTCGGAGTGCTGCTGTTTTTTGTTCACACCTCTCTGGTCCTTATGTACTCGATGGAGCGCAGCGGCCTGCAGGGTGCCCGCCTGCTTAAGGACTTTTACATCCGTAGAGTTTTCCGTATCTATCCCTTGAGCATCTTTGCCATTGCGGTTGCCGTGACTCTGCATTTGGAGTCAAATCTGAATGGGATTGCCGGCCTGTCGTACGGCCAGCTTCCGGGGAAGATCGCGCTTCTTTCTCAGGTCCTTCTGGTCCAGAACTTGGTGCATGTCAAATCGATCGTGAATGTGCTGTGGTCGTTGCCCTTTGAGGTGCAGATGTACCTATTTCTGCCGTTTCTGTTCGCCTGGGTTCGGCGCAAACGGATGCTGCGGCCCCTTCTGGTTTTATGGATGGTTTCGCTGCTCGCCGCTTTGGCCCAACCTTACGTGGCTGCGCTTGGCCGCGCCTCGCTGTTTCGTTTTGTTCCGTGCTTTCTTCCCGGAGTCATCGCCTTTACCTTGCCGAGGATTCCCCGTCTGAGTTCCTCCCTTTGGCCTGTCTTCATCCTCGGATTGGTCGCCGCCTTCGCCCTCAATCCTGTATTGCCGACGGGGTGGGCGCTCTGTCTGGTGCTTGGACTGCTGCTTCCATTCTTCCGCGAGATCCAAAACAAGCCGATCCGCACCATCAGTAATCGTATCGCGACGTACTCCTACGGGATCTACGTGTCGCATCAGTTTTGCATCTGGCTGGCGCTGGGAGTTCTCGCGGCGCAACCCGTTTGGCTGCGCGTGGGAGTTCTCGTCACATCGCTGACTGTCCTGCCCATCGTTCTATACCACGGCCTCGAGAAACCTATGATCCAGGTGGGAATTCGCCTAGCTGCGCGCCTGCGGGAGAAGGCCCCCACAGAGCTGCCTGTGGCAGCGTGAGAATGCCTGGCGACAAGCTGCCTGAACAATCTCGGTTCGTTTGACCCGGCTCACCCTGCCGGACTAAGTCAGTTGGGCGGCTCTTCGCTAGCATCCGCTTCGTTACCATAGGTTCCAGAAGTTGCGGGGGTGGCTTTCGTCTTCGCAGGCTTTTTTGTGGGGCGCATTCTGCCCGCGCTGTAGTGGCCTTGCTTCTCCACGTCATAGTTTTTGGGCAGGGGCGGAATGAGAGTTGAGCCGCCGGTAAGCTGGCTGACGCGGTTCAGGACGATCTCTGCTCTTCCGTTATAAAGCTTTACTGGGCCCCGGATTTCAATGACCCGACCTGTAAGGCGGCGAACGTCGCCGACATCTTTGAGGTCGGACGCAAAGACCACTACGGTGAATGGGCAGGTCATTTGATCTTCGCAGAAGTCTACGAAGTGCACTCCTTTCGCGCCGGCTTTTACACGCAAGACTTTCCCTATGATGCACTTGGTTTCGCCGACGTGCTGGCTGGCCTCACGAATCGGCAGACAATCGGAAGCCGCGAATAGGGGGATCGCCGATAAGAAGAACAGACAAAGCATCGGCCATTTGCGGAGAGTTGAGGAACGCCGATCCGAGGAACGCTGATCTGAGGAATGCCGATGGCAGAGCATGAGATTCTCTTCCGGAAGGCAGTAAAACTGTGTGCCGTGAATTCCTTCAGTCCGGTGTTGCTCCGGCGACCGCAGGGGTTACGCGATTCCTGCAACGGCGATTGGAACTTGTCGCGCCTTCGGCTTATGTTCGCTGATCATGTACCCGCCGCACCTCTCATAACGGATTGACCACAGCTCTTGCGACACGATCACTCGGTACAGCCTTGACTCAACCCAAATCCAAAAGTATTTCTTCATGGTTTCCACTACTCGCTTACATCTTACGGCTGGAAAGTAGTCAGAACAGCGGAGGACACGGATTTCTTTGGCTGATTTTCCCGGAATGGAAGCAACGATGGCTTGTCCGCGCAGGGCGCGGCGAGGCGAGAGTACAGGGAAGAACGTCGAGGGACCGGACGCGCCAGTCCCCGGTTCAGGCGCCACTTACATCAGATGGCGGTGGATTATTTGAAACCCTTGACTGCAGCGGCTTCGTCATCCTTTACGTCGAAGACGGTATACAGTTTGGTGATTTGCAGCAGGTCGTGCACCTTCTTGGTGAGGTGCAGTAATTTAAGTTCGCCACCCTGGTTCTTGGTGGTGGTAAAGGCGCTAACCAGTTCGCCGATGCCAGAGCTGTCAATGTAGTTGACCTCGCCGAGGTTCAAGACAATTTTCTTATTGCCTTTGGCGAGCAGATCGCGGACGGTGTCGCGCATCATGACGCTGCCTTCGCCGAGGGTGATGCGGCCGCTGCAGTCCACGATGGTGACTCCATCCACCTGCCGAGTATTAAGTTTCATGCTCACTGAGACCCCTCCTTGCCGCCCCCGGATGGCCCGTGGACGTGCTTAATCAATTTCACTTCTGTCCCTGTCTGAGACGGGCGGATTTCCACCACGTCCATGAAGGAACGCATAAGAAAAATGCCGCGTCCCGAAGTCTTGAGCAGATTTTCCGGCGCCAGAGGATTCGGAATCTCGCTCAAGTTAATGCCTTTCCCCTGATCGCGAATGGTGATGACCAAATCTTCCGGGGTGCGTTCGAAGGCCAGGATCACTTTTTTGTCTGGGGCATATGCATTGCCGTGCAGGACGGCGTTCACAGCGCCCTCGCGCACCGCCATCGAGATTTGCATGACCTCGTCTTCCGCGAAACCCAATTCTGTCGCAATGCGGGTGGCTTTCTCTTCCGCATTGTCCACGGTGTCCAGAGTGGAATCGAGCGTGTAGGAGACGGTTTGCTCCATGGCCGAAAAATACGTGTTAGACCCGCACCTTTTTACCTCTAAATTGCCGTTAGGGGCTCGCCGCTGCCCGTATTCGGCGGATGCGGTAGTTTGCCTGTCGAAGCGGGGAGTTGTCAACGAGGCGTCACCCTGCGTAGTGTGCAGTTCAAACTGCACTACGACTACTCTGTCGCTGACCGCAACCGCTCATGGCCGGCGTGACGGCGAGCACAAAACTGGCGATCGCATGCGGCCGCTGCCGATTGCAATTAAGCGGACCGTCGCTGAGCATGATCTGCAATATCTGTGTCCCGGCCGGAGGAGGGCTTCCCGGTTGGATCGCGAAATAACGATACTCCCTTCATATACTCGGGTTTGTCGATTGCCAGAAGGTCAAGGATTGTGGGAGCGACTGAAAGCAGTGGCACCCGTTGCTGATGCACCTTATGTGTACGTGCGGGATGGCGAATCCAGAGCATGCCATCAGGATGATGCATCCCACTCTTGCCCCCTCCCACGGCGTAGAGCATGTCGAAGAAGGGTATGCTCCGGCCGGAATTTTCAACCCGCAGCGTGGCATCGTCCGAGAGGGCATGATGGATCGAGCAACTGGTGAACACACCGCAGCCATCGCGCTTGGCAAAGAAGGCGCGCTCTTGCCCTACTCTCAGGGAGGCAAGCTTCATTTCCGCGTCTGCAGCATCGGACACGTTGTCTAGGCGGAGCCAGAACTGCTCGGCCATCACTGGCTCCGAGCGGCAAGGGCTGGTGATTCCCGCGAAACTTACGAGCCGGGCAAAGTCCTTCGGACGATAAGACGACTTTCCCCCGGTATCTTCATACCTCAGGCAGGGCTGCTGGCTCATCGCCGTGGAGAAGATAAGGGTGGTTTCTTTGCCGACCAGTTCGAGCATTCGGCCCAAAAGTTCGTCCATGGCCAGATAGCCTTCCAGGATGGATGACTCATACTCAAGTTGCTTCTTCCGATCGAGCGGAACCGTAAATAGTCCCGGCTCCATGTAGCGCCAATACAGGTGCTGCAGGTGAGCTGTGCTATTGAGAAAGAAAGTTGAAAAGGCAGGCCGGACCCGGCAGTACACCGCGCGGAATACGTCAAATTGCAACTTCTCAAGAATGAAGGCGCGACGCCAGCGCCCCGTCCCAGTCTTCTTCTCCGAGAGTAATTGGCGGAAAATCGCGGCCACGCTATTGGCTGACAGTCCGTGTCCGATCATGAAGCGCATGAACCGGAGGTAGTCGGACTTGCTCAAAGGCACCCGGTCGTTGCTGTATTCCTGGACATTCCGCTGGACGAAGCGGAAGTAGGGCAGCAGGGTTTCAGGCTGCGGCGCGAAATCGGCGGACCAGGGATCGGGAAGCAGGTAGCCCTTTGTGCCCTTTTCGCGGCTAGCATTCATGCTACCGCAGACCCAGACTGGTTCTCCTGACTCCGCGATCAAGTCCCACACGTTCTTATGCCGTAACTTGTGTCCTTCGGAAAGCCGGAAGACACCGTGCTCGGAATAGGGGACGCCCGTGTGCACCGTCACCCACTGGATCCACGGCTCGAGATAGGGTTCCTGCTCTTCCGCATCGCTGATGAAAACTTCGCAACTCTCGCGCAAGCGCGCAAAGTTTGGCAGCTTGCCATCGGCAATAAAGCGGTCCATTAAGGCGGGCGTGAGTTCGTTAAATTCCAGAAGCACGAGGGAAGATCGGGGACACATATCCCCTCCATTATTCTTCCTTCCAGGGGGATTAGCCGGGATGCATGCCTGACCGATGGCAGACTCAGATCGCTTCAACCCGCCTAAGGTGTTCCTAAAAGGACGTTCCCGGCCCGCGTCGCGCGCTCCCGTCCAACGTCTGCGGAAGCCAATGGAATGGCACACCGGAGGCGAATACTACCGCCGTCCGCGACAGGAGTCAAGGGGAATCACCACCCTAGTGGTGGCTGATTTGGATCGGCCCCACACTCATGCAAGGCAAATTCAGCCACTACCCACCACCTCCGCGCCATGATCGGAGAGAGGAGTTTATGGAAATCTAGTCGGAAACGAAAACCAGAATAGGAAGGTATAATTGGCCGCCGTGACCCCAGTGCTGGGTGCCAGAATCAAGCATTTTGTGAAGCGATTGCTCGTCGTCGGGTTGTTGTCCGCGCTGGGCCTGACGGCTTTGGCATATGCCGTGGACTACGCTGTGTTCCGCTATCGCGTGGCGGCGAATCGCCAGCCCTTCGGACAATTCACCGTCTCGAGCTACGAAGCGGTGCGGCAGAAAAGTGGCAAGACCCAATTCATCTTCAATCCTCCGGAGGCGCAAACCTGCGTGAATGCGCTCTTTCCGCGTGAGGGGTACGTCCCTTGCTGGTATTTACAGCGCCATACTGAGCCGCGTACCGACATTTAACTAATTGCATTCCACTATTCTTTTCTAAACTGAATGGTCAATTTCCACCACTGGTTGATTTCAACCACTCCAAACCCCTTGTCCTGAGCGGCTTGCGGAGCATCGTCGCGGCGGCGTCCATCATCTAAACCAGTAGCGATCAAGATGAAGCAACTGAGTTGGTAGGAGGAAAGTTTTATGAAGCTGTCACAGGTACAAGGATTTGTGGGCTTGTTCCTGGCAGCGGTTTTATCTGTGCCCGCCTGGGGTACGGCGAGCTCAAATTCAGCTGTGCCGGGAACTTTAAACTATGTCGAGGGGCAAGCATACATTGCTGATCAGCCTGTCGACCACAACTCGATTGGAAAGACGACGGTGGAGGTTGGACAGTCGCTCAATACCCAAACCGGAAAGGCCGAGATTTTATTGACTCCCGGCGTGTTTCTGCGTGAGGGGGACAACACATCGGTCAAGATGATATCGGCTGGCCTTGCGAATACAGAGTTGAGCCTTACGCAGGGTCATGCCATGGTGGAAGTGGACCAAATCTATCCGCAGAACGATCTTCGTGTGATCGAGGGGAATGCTACTGCCAGGATTTTGAAGCCTGGATTGTACGACTTTGATTTGCAACAGAATCAAATGCGTGTCTTCGATGGCGAAGCCATGGTGCAGGAAGGTGACAAGCAAATCAAGTTGAAAGCTGGACACGAGCTGACCGTGGCCGCCAATGCGCCAGAGAAAGCGGAGAAGTTCGATAAGAAAGCCTTAAATGGCGACGACCTCTACCGCTGGAGCAGTTTGCGGTCCGACTATGTTGCCGAAGCCAACGTAGACGCGGCACGAATTGTGGTCGCCGACGGCTGGTACGGCGCTGGCTTCTGGGGTCCGGGATGGGGTTGGGGTCCAGGTTGGGGATGGGGTGGATGGTACTGGGATCCCTGGTTCTCCGCATTCACCTTCATGCCCGAGGCCGGAATCTTCTACAGTCCGTTTGGCTGGGGATTCTACTCGCCGGGCCTGGTATATCGGGCTCCATTTTACGGCGGACATTTCTACCACACATTTAACGCCGCTGATGTTCGCGCCTGGGGTCCGGGACCGCATTACGCAACCAGTAGCGGTTATGCACACGGCGTCTACACCGGAGCTGGAGCGGCGCGCGGAGCCTTCCACTCCGGGCCGATGACGGCCTCGCGTGCCGGCTTCGGCGGAGGATCGCACGGCGGTGAAGGTGGATTCCATGGCGGCGGTGGTGGTTCCCACGGTGGTGGTGGCGGAGGAGGGCACGGCCGATAACAAAAATGAAATAAAATAACCGCTAGCGGGGCGCCGAAATGCGTCCCGCTTTTTTTGCCTCTGGCTTCGGCTACAATTGTCTTCACTCCCAGGAGATGAAACAAACTTTCAGCCAGGACAAACACAATGAAAGAGACTCCAGAGCAATACATTCGGCGAATAGCTGGTCACGCTGAGGGCAAAAAGCCTTTGGCAGTGCAGGCCGCGACGGCGAAAAAACTTGAGCGCCTGATCAAGGGTGTACCCTCGAGCAAACTGCGCAAGAGACCGGCACCTGACAAATGGTCGGTTAGCGAGATTCTCGCGCACCTTGTCGACGCGGAGATCGTGGGCGGCTTCCGCATGCGGCTCATTCTGGGCGCGCCGGGAACACCGATTGTGGCTTTCGACCAGGATGCCTGGGTAGTTAGCGGGCACTACCACAAGCGCGATCCACGTAAGTCGCTCGCGCAGTTTGGTGCAGTTCGTGAAGCCAATCTGGAGCTGCTCAAGTCCCTGACGCCGGAACAGTGGAAGCATTATGGAATGCACGCCGAGCGTGGGCAGGAGACGATTGAACACATAGTCCGCATGTTCGCCGGCCACGACATCAACCACCTGCAGCAGATCGAGCGCATTCTCGGTTAGCGCCGATGTGACTTGGAATACAAGGGCCCGTGCTCCCGAGCACAGACCGGGACGCTCGCCCGTGATAGCTTCCCTGCGTGGATACTGCAGGGCTTGACGCCATCGCGCGTGAGCTTTGCGAACTCCTTCAGCAACAGGTGGAATCCGTCGTGGGCCGAAAGTTCAACGATTTTACGGTGGAAGAGCTGGAAGCCTACCAGCGTCGAAAGCGACGCATCCTCGAATTACGCTCCGAGCTGGATAAGTTTGTAAAACCCATGTAGGACTTGCGCCCGAGACTATCGCTTGGGACGATTATCGAGGGGCCGAGGGGTATGCTTTTCTTCCTCGCTCGCAGCCTTCTCGTACTCGGCTAACAACTGGTTCATCTCATCGATGAGTTCAGCGAGTTTTTTCGGATCCTTTTCGAGTTGCGCCCGTTTCTGCAGCACCCGCCAACCCTTGGGTTCGTCTTCCATAAGACAGCCACGCTAAACCGTCCACTACAGGGTACCTCATCTTATGAAAGCGAAACGACCCGTTCGTACTCACCTCAGCCAGCAGCCTTCATCAAATCGCTCAGCTTGTCCAAATCCTGTGCGCTCGCGTCGCCGATAACAAAATAGCGGAGGCCATTGAGGCTCCAACTGCGCACGTTGAACGACAGCGCTGTTTGCACCGAGTCGCGTGTTTGCAGGTTCCCGACGGCGCGTTCCTGGAAAATGAAGACCGAAATCTGGTGCTGCCGCACGCGGAAAATCAATTCCGCCCCTGGCGCTTGATTTAAGTAACTTACCTTGGCGCCGACCAACACAAACGGCGAATCCTGCAACTCGGGCAGGTTGAAGGTGAAAGGAATCCTCCCCGCAAACCAGGGCTTTACGGTGTGCCGGTCGGAAGAAACAACATCAACCGGATTTGAACTTGCCAGCGTTGCCACGTGCAGGTCCGCTAACTCGCTCACCAACTGTTGCTCGCTTCTGCGGCTGCGATTCAGCGCGAAGAAAAGTGTTATAACAACCACCAATGCCATCGCCGTTGCCAGGACAGGAAGGCGGAACCAACTCCTCCGCGCTGATGGCCGCGCCGCGATGCTCTCTTGAATGCGCACACGAAAGGCTGGGTCGGGCGTAAATCTTTGGCCGGCAGTTTGCACCGTACGCTTTTGCTGCAGCCTGCTCAAGCTCTCCGCCGCACAAGCGGAGCATCCGCGCAAATGCTCGCTTAACGCCCGGGCCTCGCTGGCGGGAAGCTCGCCATCGAGGTAAGCGTCGAGTTTTTCAATCCAACGGTCGCACGCCATGAATTTAAGCCTTCGGCTGACTCCCCTGCTTTTCCCGAACCGCAACCCGCAGAGCCTGACGTGCGCGGGATAAACGTGACATCACCGTGCCAATCGGAATGCTAAGAGTGGCGGAAATTTCCTGATACGACATCTCTTCGACTTCACACAGTAGCAGCACCTCACGATAGGCGACCGGCAGTTGCTCCATCGCCTTCTGCACGAGTTGCAAATCCGATCGCTGCAGCAGGATGCTTTCCGGCGTTTCCTTGGCAGTGGGAAGGGCTTCCGCTTCGCCATCAAGATCGAGCGGCACGGTCGCAGTGGCTTGCAGCCCGGTGCGCGAGGTGAGGAACGCGTTGCGCAGGATTCGGTAAATCCAGGCGCGGAAGTTTGTTCCCGGCTGGAATGAAGAAAATCCTTTCAGGGCCTTGGCGTAAGTCTCCTGCACAAGATCCTCGGCTTCTTGCCGGTCATGAGTCAGCCAGCAGGCAAAGTTATAGAGCCGGTCGAAATGGGGCATGGCGAGTTGTTCGAACGTCCCCGATGACAGGCTCTCTTGCGACACGCACACAAGGGTAAACCAGCGGGGGCACGTTTTATTCCCGCCGCGCCATAAATATTTCTCTTCTTGTTCGTGGAATAAAACCCAGCGTCCGCAGTTAAGCACATTGAATCGCGCAGCAAATCCATACAGGAGACTACGATGCCGCAGCGCAACAACGAAATCTTGTTCGACCACAACCACGACGGAATCGACCGCCGCGGGTTCCTGAAGTGCATGGCCTGGGCCGGTACCGGAGCCCTATGCGTGCTCCAGGGCGGCGTGCTCAAGTCATACAGCCTTAGCGATGCTTCGCACCAGCACGCTGCCGGAGAGTTAAGCTTCGTCCAGATCAGCGACAGCCACATGGGCTTCAACAAGCCGGCGAATCCCGACGTGGTTTCAACGCTGCAAGCCGCCGTAACCAAGATCAACGCTTTGCCGGTTGCGCCAGAGTTCATGCTGCACACCGGGGACATCACTCATTTATCGAAACCAGGGGAGTTCGACCAGGTCCAACAGATTCTGCAATCAGCGAAGCCGAAAGAAGTATTCTTCGTTCCCGGCGAGCACGACGTGCTCGAAGATGACGGCCAACAATATCGCGAGCGTTTCGGCAAAAACACCAAGGGCGCGGGTTGGTACAGCTTCGACAAAAAGGGCGTCCACTTCGTTGGACTGGTCAATGTGATGAACCTGAAAGCCGGAGGCATGGGCTCGCTCGGTGCCGAACAACTGGAGTGGCTCGAAGGCGACGTGAAACATCTTACGAAGAGCACGCCCGTGGTTGTCTTCGCGCACATGCCTCTGTGGAACATCTATCCGGATTGGGGATGGGGCACCGACGATAGTGCTCAAGCCCTCTCTTATCTGAAGCCTTTCGGTTCCGTGACTGTGCTCAACGGACACATTCACCAGACCATGCAGAAGGTGGAAGGCAACGTTACATTTCACACGGCCGCTTCAACAGCGTTTCCGCAGCCGCATCCGGGAGAGGGTCCGTCGGCGGGGCCGATGAAGGTTCCTGCCGAGCAATTGCGCGCTCTCTTGGGAGTTACCGATGTCAACTACACGCGCGGAGAGCGTGCCCTGGCGGTTATCGATTCCACACTTGAGTAATTCCCGAATCGAAGCCGGCCGACGCCGTCCAAATTCTGAAAGGAGCAGGCTTATGACAGCCCGTAAGGGGATTTTAGGAGCGACGATATTTTTCGTACTTGGATCGATCGTGTTCGGCGTCGTGTACAGAACTATGGCAGCTCGTCCCGTGGACGCTTCGAGTGTAGAGGTGAAGATCGATAACTTCAGCTTCACCCCCCCATCGCTTAAGGTGCGCGTAGGGACGCAGATCACGTGGACGAATCGCGATGACATCCCACACACGGTGGTCGAGGAAGAAAAAATATTCAGGTCCAAAGTCCTCGACACCGACGAGAAGTTTGCGTTCACGCCAACCAAACCCGGCACCTACAAATATTATTGTTCGATTCACCCGAAGATGACGGCGAAGGTAGTGGTCGAGTAGAAGCAGGCGAGTAGAAGCAGGCCAGTAGGAGCAGGGAAGAGTTGCCAGAAGAAAATCTGATCCTATGTTCCTGAAATCCGTACTACCCGAGCAGCGCTCTGTGCTACCTTCTCAGCTACTTTATCGGTTCGCAACTCTACTCGGAGCGAGGGCACTAACTTCGAGATGTTCACAAAAGTCTGCACGAACAGCAATTGTCCGGCCTACGCGCACTTCGTTTATACCGTTGCCATGCGCTGCGTTTTTTGCCGATGCGATCTGAAATCCGCGCAAAGAATCTCTGAAGCCGCCAGCTCCGGACTCGGGCGTAAGAACGGTCGAGGCGTAACCGGACTATCCCTGCACTCCAAACGAACGCGCGCCGCTAGGTAGACCGCGGTCCAAAAGAGAGCTCAGAACTCCCCGCTCACCAACGAATCCCGGAATCCCTCATCCGCCGGGTAATGGCTTAGTTTGAATTCACTCTCCTACGAGGCCGTCATCCCGAAACGCGGCGTACTTCAGCCGCGTGAGGGATCTCCCATAGATACGGCCAGTGGGAGATCCTTCATTCCGCCTGAAAAACGGCGGCACTCAGGATGACACAGAAGCTATAGGCCGAAAATTCAAATTGAGCCACCACCCATCCGCCGCAAGCTCTTGACAGCGATGCCGAAACCGTACATTCTTGTGCCCGCATTGACAGTTTGTTTTTTCCACCTCTGTCGAGGCTGATTAACCCCGCTCCTGAGTGGCGAAGGTTCGCTATGAACAACCGAAGAATTATCGTGATACTTAGAGTTGTGCTCGGCCTGGGTCTGACGCCCGCCGCAATAGGGCAGGAACTGCAGTTCAACGTCATCTACCAGTGCGCGCCGCCCCTCAGTGTCAAAATTTTCTCCTGCGCCGGCACCGCGCCGACGGCCAGCTGCGACCTGCAGAATTATCGCGACGGCAAATCGACGGTACGTGGCTCGCTGACGCGCCAGCAACTCGCCACTGGTCTTCAGAAGTGTCACCTGCAAACCGCGGACGAGGCCAAGGCGCATCCGCCGGGCGCGGACCTGCCCGCCAGCGCCGCCACTCCTGCGAACCGAGCTGCCGGCGGAAGCGCAGCAGCCAGCGCCAGCCAAGTTGGCGCCGGCGGCTTCAAGGTGGGCGATACCGTCCGTCTTCCGCTCGGCGATGGCAAGATTCTCCAGGTGCGCGGCTCCGAATATTTTGTGCGCAACGCCAACGGCGTCGAAATTTGGATGAGCTATCCGGCACAAATCCGCCGCATAGGGAAGCTGACAGCCGAAGATCATGCTCTCGGACAATACGACGCGCACGACTGGGTGCAGGTGCTAGTCGAAGGTAAATGGATGGAAGCCGAAGTCATTCGGCAATCCGACAACGTTTATACGATGAAGCTGGCCAACGGCCACGAAGTCGATACTTCAGCGCAATTTATGCGCCCATCCACCCCGCCTCCAGTGGTCAAACCGCCTGCCTTCCAGTTCGGAGTGCCGCCCAAACCTGGTGTGATCAGTTGCGCCGGGAAGTTCGAGGGCCGCTATTCATCGGCCGCCGGAACTCCGGGCATGGTGACCATCACCTTCCGCTCCGGCAAAGCGACCCTGCGCGAGCCGGACATGGTGATGACAGATGGAAAGCTGAGCGCCATGTCGAGCGAGAAAGAAGCCGAATGCTGGACCGGCGGCGGCAAGATTTACCTGAAATGGATCGACGGCTCCAATTATGACTTCCCGATTGATATCAACGACGACGGCACACTCGACACCCAATTGGGAGAGCTGAAGAAAAAGGGTAACTGAGTCCTCGGAGAAAGATCTTGGTCGAAGCCGCAAAAAACCTCTTCCTGATTCTGAGTGCGCTCTTTCCCATCGTTGACCCGCTCGCCGGAAGCCCGATCTTTCTGGCGATGACCAGTGAATACTCACGCTCTACGCGGAAAGCCCTGTCTCTGCGAATTGCGATGGATAGTTTTTTCCTGTTGGTCGGGTCGTACTTCATTGGGACCCATATCCTCTCTTTCTTTGGCATTTCACTGCCCGTAGTTCAGGTCGGCGGAGGACTGATCGTGATCTCCACCGGCTGGACGCTGCTGAAGCAGGGCAATTGCAATGATCGAAATGATCGAAAGGACATGCAACAGAATATTCCGCCGGACGATCCCTTCCGAAATGCTTTTTATCCTTTGACCTTGCCCCTGACAGTCGGCCCCGGATCGATTTCCGTCGCGATCACGCTGGGCGCGAATGCTCCGTATCATCAAGGGTTTCATCTCCTAAGTATTTTGACAGCGATTGTTGGGTCGGCCCTGCTCGCGGCCAGTGTTTATCTCTGTTACGGATACGCCGACCGTCTTGGCCACGTGGTTGGACCGACGGGTATGGCGGTGATCATGAAACTTACATCGTTTCTCCTCGTCTGTATCGGCGTCCAGATTCTGTGGAATGGCGCCAAACTTCTGTTGGCCTCGGTGCCCTTTCAGGTGCGGTGAGCGGCGCAGCGCGCAGACGTATACGATTAGAGCACTTCCTTATCCAAGTGCACCACTACCCGCAATTGCGTGAAGGTGCAAATTCCCGCGGCTTCATGTATTTTCAATGTTTAAGCAGCATTGGCGGCCGTGCTAAGGCCTCCTTTGGCCTTCGGCGTTCGGCAGGCGTCGTGGAGGGGGCCTGCATGAAACTGAGGTTGGTTGTCCCGGGGTTGTTACAACAACTGGTGTTGCTGGGCTTCTGCATTGTCCTGAACAGTTGCCAATCGCAGCGGACCGCCGGCCCCTCGATCGAGTTCAGCAAGATTCCGCCGGCAGCGCAGGGCGGTCGAGAGAGAGTGGATAGTATTGCGGGGCGTGTCGTCAGCGCTCGCCCGGGCCAGCAGATCGTTATATACGCGAAAAGCGGGCCTTGGTGGGTGCAGCCCTGGCCTGACCGGCCCTTCATTCCGATTCAAGGTGATTCCACGTGGAGCACGGACACTCACCTTGGATATGAGTACGCTGCGCTGTTAGTAGATCCCGGCTATCACCCACCTCCAACCATGGATGTGGCTCCCACCCCAGGTGGTCCTGTAGTCCTGGTAAAAATTGTAAAAGGTGTTGGCACCCTGCCTCTATTTCCTACCGTGCCACTTCATTTCAGCGGATACGATTGGAATATTCAGACCGTATCTGCGATTCGGGGCGGATTGAACAATCTCTACGACGCGGACAATGCCTGGACGGACGCGAGCGGAGCCTTGCACCTGCGCATCATTAAGAAAGGCGATAAATGGACTTGTGCCCACATGATTCTGACGCGCAGTTTAGGCTATGGAACCTACGTTTTGGTGGTGCGCGATACTTCTCGGCTGGAACTCGCTGTTGTTCTAAGTATGCATACTTTCGATCCGGGAGGAGGAGACCAGCACTACCGCGAAATGGACGTTGAAATCGGTCACTGGGGCGATGCAGCAAGTAAGGAGAATGCCCAGTACGGCATCCAGCCCTTTTACGTCCCGGGAAATATAGCGCAGTTTACCGAGCCTCCTGGAACCCTGACGCATTCGATGCTCTGGGAACCGGGACGAGCAAGCTTCGAGACGGTTCGCGGTTCTTCGATGCGTGCCGGGGCGCCCGTGGTCTCCGAGCACATCTTCACATCTGGAGTACCTTCTCCCGGCCAGGAGTTGCTCGAGTTCATGCTGTACTTCGTGGCGAGCGATAAGAATCCGATCCAAAAAGGCGCTGAGGTTGTCGTTGAGAAATTCGAATATCTTCCTTGATCGATGTCCTGGAAAGCGCTGGCTCTCTAAATGGGCCGTTGCCGCATTCGCCCTGGTGTACTTTGCCGCAGCGGCATACGCCATCGATCCTCACCGAATAATCTCGCAATATTCGCGGGACCGATGGGGAGACCGGAGTGGATTCCCCGGCGGATCTGTGTCGGCCATCGCTCAAACGGCGGACGGCTATCTTTGGATCGGTACCGAGAAGGGTCTGATTCGATTCGACGGACTAAACTTCCGGGCATTTCCGCAAGCGACCCCCGAGTCGTTTCCAATCGGTCCGGTTCAGGGACTGGTAGCGGACACAGCGTCAAATCTCTGGATCCTGCTGCAAAGCACAAAGATTTTGCGCTTCCACGACGGGAAATTTGAACTGGGCCGGGATGAGGCGGAATTTGGCATCACCGCGATCGGCAGGCGAAGTAACGGTAGGGTTCTTTTTTCGTCGCTTGCCTATGGCACTCTCACCTACAACGGGCAGAGATTTGAAATTCTCGCCTCTCCAGGCGGCGAGCAACCCGCTTCCAATGCGGCCGCAATCGCTGCAGGGAACGACGAACTTTCAAGCCGCTTCGCCTGGGCCACTGGCGTCGCTGCTCACCGTGTCGCCGAGCCTAACTCCTCTGTTGTTTCGATGGCTGAAACTGCCGACGGAAAGCTTTGGCTGGGCACGGGAGATCGCGGTCTTTTCTACATGACCGACGGGCTCGTTACTGCGGTAGGCAAAGGAGCCCACGTTCGTAAGGTTACATGCTTACTCCCAATGGAGAACGGGGAGTTGTGGATCGGAACCGACAAAGGCGTTATGCAGTGGAACGGGACGAACCTTACGCAGACCGGAGTGCCCTCCGCTCTCCGTCACGTTCCAGCTCGCGTCATGATCCGCGACCGCGACTCGAACATCTGGGTAGGCACTGCCGGCGGACTGATTCGCGTCAATGGAGACGAAGTTTCCTTTGATGAGGACAGTCATGCCGAACCGGTCACCGCGCTTTTCGAAGATCGAGAAGGGAACCTATGGGTAGGACGTCCGTCGAGCATTGAGCGTCTGCGCGATAGTGCCTTCGTTACCTATTCGGTAGCGAGCGCACAGTCGGAAAGCAGCGGGCCGGTTTACGTCGACCCGCAAGGACGCGCATGGTTCGCCCCTTTTGATGGTGGATTGCACTGGCTGAAAGCTGAAAAGACCGGGAGCGTGTCAAACGACCGGTTGAGGCAGGATGTGGTCTACTCAATCGCGGGTAGCAAAAACGAACTCTGGATTGGAAGACAGCGAGGAGGCCTGACGCATCTGCTATACGGTCCGGGCTCGGTTACCACAAAAACTTATACGCAGGCCGATGGCCTCGCGCAAAGCAGTGTTTACGCTGTGCATGAAAGTCGCGATGGTGCAGTCTGGGCGGGGACACTGAGCGCAGGTGTTAGCGAATTCAGAAACGGCCATTTCACAACTTATACGACTGCGAACGGTTTAGCGTCTAATACAATCTCGTCGATCGCGGAGGGCGATGACGGAACCATCTGGTTTGGCACGCCGAAGGGTCTCAGTGGATTGGCGAAAGGCGGTTGGCGAACCTTTACGACGGCCACCGGTTTACCCTCGGATGACGTTAACTGCCTTCTGCAAGATTCGACGGGAGTGCTATGGATCGGAACTGCCGATGGCCTCGCATTCCTCCGCGCAGGAAGCATCCATGTGCCTCACGGAACGCCTGATTCGCTGCGCGAACCGACGTTCGGAATCGCCGAGGATCGAAGCGGATGGCTTTGGATTGCAACGGCCAGTCGCATACTGCAGGTGAAACGCTCAAGCTTGACAAGCGACCTACTGGAAGACGCAGATGCGCGGCAATATGGGCTGGACGACGGATTGCACGGCACCGAGGGCGTCAAGCGGCACCGATCAGTTGTAGAAGATCCGCAGGGATACGTTTGGTTCTCTACGAATCGAGGACTTTCTGTCGTTAATCCTTCGCGTGCGACAGTAAATCCCGCTCCGGCTCTGATTCACATTGAAGCAGTCTTGGCGGATGGCATACCTCTCGACTTTCGCGGACCCATCCGCGTTTCCACCAGGCGGCAAAGGACAACGTTTCGATTCGCGGGGCTTAGCCTAGCTCGTGCCGGGCGCGTCCGCTATCGTTACAGGCTGGAGGGTTTTGATAAGAGTTGGAGCGAGCCGACTGCGACGCCGGAAGCCAGCTACGCTAACCTGCCCGCAGGCTCGTACAGGTTCCGTGTTATCGCCTCTAACAGTGACGGGCTGTGGAATGGTTCGGAGGCTGCCGTCCCCTTTGAAGTAACGCCAACCCTTTGGCAAACGTGGTGGTTTCGGTTGGCGTTGGTGTTGTGTGTCGGACTTGCTGCGCTGGCGGCGTATCGGCTGCGCATGCACGAGTTAACCCGCGTTCTCAACGTTCGCTTTGAGGAGAGGCTTGCCGAACGAACCCGCATCGCTCAGGACTTGCACGATACATTACTGCAGGGTGTTCACAGTGCGTCAATGCAGCTTCATGTCGCAATGGATCAGTTGCCCGACCACTCTCCGGCGCGGAAAACTATGACCCGGGTTTTGGAAATCATGAGCCAGGTCGTCGACGAAGGCCGCAACACGCTTCGAGGATTGCGGTCACCGGTTAAGAACGCGCCTGATCTGAAAAGTTCATTCTCACGAATCCCGCAAGAGTTGGGAGCGTTGGAAAGCATTGACTTCCACGTGGTTGTGGATGGACCGTCCACTCCGTTGCGGCCAGCCATCCGTGATGATATTTATGGCATCGGCCGGGAAGCTTTAGTCAACGCGTTTCGCCATTCACGCGCGAACAAAATCGAAATGGAGCTCGAATACGCTGCGGACCATCTGCGCGTTCTCGTTCGCGATGACGGCTGCGGGATTGACCCCCAGGTGCTTCGGTTTGGCCGTGACGGGCACTGGGGAATGCCAGGGATGCGAGAGCGCGCGGAGAGAATTGGGGGGAAGCTCACAGTTTGGAGTCGCAGTGGAAGCGGAACCGAAGTCGACCTTCGTATCCCTGGCGCCATTGCTTTCGAGTCCCGTCCGGCCACGGCAGCGTCTAAATGGCTGCGTCGTTTTCGGCGAAACGGACACGCTGACTGAATGATTCTCCAAAGGCGGGTGGGATGAATGAGCGAACTTTCAAAAATCCGAATCCTCAGTGTTGATGATCATCCGCTGATGCACGAAGGGATTGCGACAGTTATCAGAAACCAGCCCGATATGCTGCTCGCAGCAGAGGCAACCACCGGCTTGCAAGCCATCCAGAAGTTTCGGGATATCAAGCCCGACGTGACGCTTATGGACCTGCGCCTTCCCGACATGAGCGGCATCGATTCCATGATCGCGATCCGCGCCGAGTCCCCAGAAGCCCGGATCATCATTCTCACCAGCTTTGGAGGCGACGTAGAGATTCAGCGCGCTCTCGAAGCTGGTGCTCGCGCTTATGTGCTCAAGAGCATGCCTCCGAAAGAACTCGTGGACGTGATCCGTCAGGTGCATGCAGGCAAGCGGCGAATCCCGCCCGAGATTGCCGCCCATTTGGCCGAGCACTTCACCGACGAGGCTCTCACTGGCCGGGAGATCGAGGTTCTCCAGCAGATTGCCGGGGGCAACCGCAACCGTGACATTGCCGAAAAACTCTTCATCACGGAAGAGACCGTCAAGGTACACATCAAGCACATCATGGAAAAACTCGGCGCCTCCGACCGAACCCAGGCGGTCACCATTGGGGTTCGCCGGGGAATTATTCAGCTTTAGACCTGTCTTCGAATACTTCATCCGATACCTCAAAGGTGTTACGAAAAGATTCCAGGCACTAGGGATTCGCGGAGTCGGCGAAGCCTTTACTCTAGGCATGCTTGGTGCGCGGGCGGCTGCGACTTTAAATGTTTTCGAGATTTCCACACGGATGGCCTGCGGCGGGTCTTCTGCTTTTGCGAGCAACTGCCGGAGTTGTGTTTATTATTCAGGGAGCCTCCTCCTTTGGAAGTAAATACGAATCGGGGCTTCCGTTTCTGGCCGTCGCTTCGCTTACCATTACAGTTGGCGCTCTGCTCTTGATTGGGTTTCTAACTCGATTCGCAGGCGCCTTAGCGGTGTTGGCCGCAGTGGGCAGCATGTTCTTGTGGTTCCCAGCTCCCAGCGTCGGATTGTTTGAAACCGGATCGTTTGAAACCGGATTATTTGAAACCCGGATAATTGCGGGTTTAGTCGTCGTGATCGCGGTCGCTGTCGTTTGCCTCGGCCCGGGGGCGTTTTCCGTCGATGCCCGGCTATTCGGTCGACGGGAAATCATCATCCCCAAGCATCGGGATGACTGCGAGAGCTAAGGATTTCCATTTCATTGCCCTGCGTTATAAGTTCCAAGAGTGCCCAAGGTTTATCCCAGAGCGCCGCTGAATCGCAAAAAACAAGTTGTCCTACCACTAATGTGGTATCCACAGCCCAGTCTTCGGTGGTAGCAAAAAAACACTGTATGGCGTGATGTGCTCTGCTCTGTGAGCTAGCAGAGTGTTGATGACAAAGATCAGTAGCTAGGACAGAGAGGATTCACTATGGACAGCATGAACAATCCGTTAACCGAATTGAGCCCGTGCGTCAGAATTTTCGTCGAGTCGTTACTTGCCGAAGCCCGATCGATCGACTCAGGTAGGCCAGCGAACCTTGATTCGTCCAATCACGATTTATTCAAACACGATTCATCCAATCAGCGGTCGTCCAATCCACGCGCTCGCCGCGATGTTCTCGCGAGTGGAGTGCCGCTCATCGCGACTGGCTTCGCTTCTCAAAGCTGTCTTTGCAGTCCCGCCAAAATCTAAAGCGCCCACTTCATGAGAATTTGCTGAAGACGCCTCCGCCGGGTAGTGTGTATGCGGAGCCGGCCGGCGCCAACCACTTTGCCCGTACCGGCGACACATCTGTGATCGTCCACGGATGCGGATATGGTCCGACTGACACGCGTTATTTTGATCCAAAGAACGACCCGGCACACTCGAATTAAGCGGAATCTTGTCGGTTGCGCGGCCAGGTGGAATACTCGTGGGCGAGGACGTCCACATTAGGACGTCCACATTACAGTCGACCTGGAGTTCATTAAGGCGTAGCCGTGGGAGGCGCGCCACTCTGGTTGGAGTGAATGGCGATCAAGTAAGAAGTGGACCCAGTCAATTGACCAATACCGAAGCAAAAAAGTTGACTCAACCGGGAGCGTCGAGTTTGTGGCGGCCTCTGCGGCTGCCAACATTCCGCAATCTCATGGTGGCCGATGTTGTTTCCGACATCGGAACGTTCATGCAGAGCGTCGGGGCCGCCTGGTTGATGGTGTCGCTGCATGCCGGGCCGGCTCTCGTCGCGCTCACCCAGACCGCATCGTCCCTGCCGTATTTTGTGCTGGCTCTCCCCGCCGGTTCTGCTGGAGATATCTTCGATCGCCGCAAGCTGATTCTCGCCACCGAAACCTGGATGACGGCCGTGGCTCTGCTGATCTCAGTCTTAGTCATCAGCGGTTTCATGTCGCCCTGGCTGCTGCTGTTGTTGACGTTTGCGCTCTCCGCCGGAGATGCCTTCGAAACCCCAACCTGGCGCGCCATTCTGCCCGAACTGGTGCCAAAGGAGGATCTCGTAGCCGCATCGGCGCTGAACGGAATCGAATTCAATCTTGCCCGCGCAGTTGGGCCGGCACTCGCGGGGATCGTCATTGCTGCCGCTGGAGTGGCAACGGCATTTGTGGCGAATTTCGTCTCGTTTTTCGGAGTCATTCTGGTGGTTGCGAAGTGGCACAGACCGGATCGCAAGCGCACCGGACCACCCGAAACATTAACCGGAGCCACAGTCGCGGCCATCCGTTACGTCAGCCACTCCCCGGCGATCCTCAATGTGGTGCTTCGGACCGGCGCAGTCATGTTTTTCTCCAGCGCCCTGTTTGCGCTATTGCCAACGGTCGCTCGTAGCGTGAATGACAGCGCAATCGGTTACGGTCTCTTGCTCGGATGCTTCGGCGCTGGTGCGATTGCCGGTGCGTTGATCATGCAGTGGGCCCGCGCAAGATGGTCATCGGAAATTATTGTCTCTTCGGGCGTAGCGACGCTGGGAGTGGTGACTGTAGCCATGAGCGCTTTACACACGTTGAAAGCGCTCGCTCCCATCATGCTGATCGGCGGTGCCGCGTGGGTCACCTTCATCTCTCTTATCAGCGCCCTGGTGCAGAATCTAGCGCCCGATTGGGTGCGGGCACGCGTCCTCGCAATCTTCATCCTGGTTTATCAGGGAACGTTTGCTCTAGGAAGCGCCGTCTGGGGTGCCATCGCCCAGCGATCAAGCATAGAGATTGCTCTCGTCGCAGCCGGGATTGGAACGCTCGCAACCACCACCTTCGCCCTTTTCGCAAAGCTTCCCGACTCGACCGCCGATCTCACTCCGTGGAACCACTGGCGCATGCCTGTGGTTGTCGACGAGAGTGAGTCTTACCTTCGCCAGGGTCCCGTGCTGGTTACGGTCGAATACTTTGTCATTGCAGAACGGAATGCAGAATTCATCGAGTCGATCCATGAATACGCGCGGATACGACGTCGTGACGGAGCGTATCGTTGGGGAGTCTTCCGTGACACCGAAGTCGCAGAGCGTTATCTGGAGATATTCCTGGTGCATTCCTGGGCAGAACATCTGCGTCAACACGAGCGTATAACTCAGGCGGACCGCGATCTGGAGCAACGCCTGCAGAGTTATCTCACCGGAAACTCCTTAGTGCGTCACCTGATCTACGAACATTCAACGGAGACTTAGCGTACAGAAAGTCGAACCAGTCTCCGATCCTCAAGCTTTTGCTTTCGAGATTGGACGAGTTGAGCATCACTGAATTTACAGATTAGAGAGCATGACAACGGCGAATTATGAGCAGACTGTCTGAGCAAGTGGCAATAGTGGCGTGAACTGCAAACAACTGCACTTGGTCGCGCCTTGAACCCGGCTTGTTCAAGCGCCGTGCGCGTATCCCTCTCACTGCGAAAATGCTGGCGAGCACCTTGCTTCATGGATCACACGTAATCGAAAAGGGTCATGAAACCGAAGTCCATGTGCAGCTGCTGGTGACAGTGGAATAGCGTCAATCCTGGGTTGTTCGCGACGAAGTCGATTTCAGCCTCCTGGTAGCCACCCAGCATCACCACATCTTTTAAGATTCCGGATATTGTCTTTTCCGCCACACGCGTGAGTTCAAAGCTATGCCGGTGCAGATGGATGGGGTGGATGTCGTCACTGGCATTGCGCATGTGAATGCGATACCGCTTGCCTTCCTTCAAATGAAATGAGGCGGGAACCATATCGTTGCTCATCGGATAAGCCACGCCGTTGATCGTCCACTGGTTGAAGCCGTCGTCGGCGGCATTGTCCTTGGCAAAGATCATCACGAAGGTTTCATCTGGTGGATCAGCATTTGCACCGGGCTTCGCAAAGAGCCCGTAGTTCCAGCGATGCGGTGGAGGCGCAATCCATTCCGCCTTGCCCTTGGCTCCTGCGTATTCGACGACAATTCCCATGCCGTGTTGACGATCATCATCCGCCAGATCGCCCATGATCCAGATTCCAGGATGCTTCATTTCAACAATGGCAGAGAGGCGCTCTGCGGTGCCTATCCATAGCACCGGAACCGTCGCCGGGTTGGGCACCGGATTTCCGTCGAGCGCCACCACCTGGAACGAATGACCGGGCAAGGCAAGACTGCGAATCTCGGTCGCGCTTCCATTCAACACATGGAACAGAACTCGTTCGCCTTGGTTCACACGGATAGGCTCCCCATGGTGCAGCATCCGGCCATTGATCGTAAAAGAACCGTAGCCGACTTCGTATCCGTGCGGCATGCCCTTGGCGAGAGAAGCTTTCATGGCCGACTCGCCTTGCTCTTCGAGCGCTTTAACCTTGGTTGGAGGCAGGAAGTTCTGGTCCATGTCTCCACCACGGCTGAAAGTCGGCTCGAACTCCTTCAGCACGAGGAAAACCTCGCGGTCATAGTTGCCAGGCTCATGCTTGGGTTTGATGTACACAGGACCTACCTCGCCGCCGTACTGTCCGGCGTAAAGATTCGCGCGCGCTCGATTGTGCGTGTGATAGAAACGAAATCCTGCAGGACGCGGAGTAAACACGATCCTTCTTTCACCATGAGCCGGAATAAACGGCGTGCCCTCCTCGGCGGCTCCATCGACGTTAACGGGCACTATCTGGCCGTGCCAATGCAGTTGTTCTGGCACATCCGTCTCGTTGAACACATCCACAGTGGCCTCCTGGCCCTCCTTGAAGCGAAGTAGCGGACCGGGAAACTGGCCGTTGTACGTGGTCACGGAGATGATCCGCTTTGGCGCAATCTCAACAGGAGACGTTTTGATTCGCAGCGTGTAGTCAGGAGAACCTGACTCCCGTGAGTCGTTGCCCGGTCTCGAAACGCCGGATTCAGCGATGGCAGAACCGGGGGGCAGAAGAACCGCTACGGTGGTTAGACCCGCCGTTTTTAGAAACCGGCGTCTGGATTCGGATCGTTCCATCATCGAGCCTCCCTGTCTTCGCTACTTGGGTGCCGAGTAGGCGTTGCGTCAAGAGACTAACTCCCGCCATCAACTGATATCAGAAAATTATGCAGCAGAACATGGCAAAAATTGGTGCGCGCAGCGCTGACCATGTACCAGAAACCTTGGTTGGCGCGGAACAACTCTGGAGCCTTTGTTGTCGTGATCGCCGTCGTGATGACGTTGAGCAGCGGGATGAAGACGAGTCTCGTCCGCGGCCTACCAGGAGGAGGAAGCCGCCCAGAATCTCAAAAGTACCGACAAAATGTGCGGTGAAGTACGGATGCCGAAACCCGATTCTTGTGAAGCGAACGCATCCCAACTTGAGATCGGTGCATTTCAGAATGCCCTGTGTGAAGAAGATGAGCCCCACCTGATATTTGGCGCTTTGACAAATGTCCGATCGATATCAACCGCGCCATTGAAACCACGATCGCTGTCGCGCTGACCTTTGTCGAGCGCCGCGATTGGATTGCGGCTTCATAGTCCTCTTGCTGTCCGCTGTCTGTCATGGTGCCATCTCTGGAGTTCCCCTCCAATAGCGGATCGTTTGAGGTCGGGGTGACGGGCAACCTTACCTTAGCGATTAGGGAAGGTTTGCAGACCAACCGGGAGTTATCGAGTGACCGGTCGAACCGAAATGCCGGATACCGCAACGTCAAAGAACTACCTTTTCAATCGACCGCCGCGGGCTGGCTCGGGCTGTCAGTGTCGGATAGCCCATATAGAAAACAAAGGTAGGCTGCCACTCGGCGTCACCGATGACTTCTGCAAGCAGGCCAGCTCGCCGTGCCTGTTGTCCCAGCTTCTTTTCGTTGTCGATCATTTCCACTGCCTCGTTGCAGGGTCGCCCGGCCAGGTCCCGGGCAGTTGCCAACAGGTGCGTCCGCTGCCAAATGCGCCCTGCGCGCAAACACTGTTCCCGGTCATAACGATCGTGTACAGCAATAATGCCAATTAGGGGTGCACGCAGCATGAGTTTCGAATATCCATCCTTCGGCCCTCGTGACGCAGCCCAGCGCAGCATCCACAAAGGCATCATTTTGGCGATTCCAATCGCGATTGGGGGCTGCCCGGAGGCATCAATCGTAAGGCCATCGCGAAATTTCTGAACTGAACTCCAGCGGGTCCGAATCCATCGCTCGCTGCCGCGCTGTACCTCCGGGTCAGAATAGATTTCGTGGTTTGCCGCGGAGCTAATTTCCGCGATCTTCTTGCGGTCTGCATCCGCCGTAAAGAGAAAAATCCTGACGTCTGGTTCGTCGGTGGCCAAACGACTCAAAGCATCGATGAACTCGGGCGGGATCGGTTTCTGTGGAATGTAGGCACTGCGATTCGTGTGGCGTCGCGGGATCGCATCGTACAGTTCACTTTCCTCGCGTTTGCCCGTGGCCAGATCTACGCGCGCCAGGAGTTCCGGTTTGGGCTCGGCGGGAATCGGTCCCAGCTTTCCAGGAAGTAGCGTCACGGTGGCTTGGTAACCGTTGGCAGCCGCAGCCAGCATCAGGTTCTCGAGAGCACAGCCGATACCAATGTGCTCTTCCCGCAGATAGGGATCGAGCGCCCCGACGTTCCTCTGAGGATCGATATACAATTCGATGGATGAACTCGTCACTTTGAAGAGCCAAGGCTGGGTGTTGTGCGGGCTCGCGGCTAGAATCGCTGCGCGCACCGTCGCGAGGGCTCCACCCTTTGAATCCTTGCTCCAGTCTGTCCAAGGTTTGTAAGCCGGCCCTTCACCAACACTGAAGAGGCCCTGATCGTAGGCGCGCCAGACTCCCCCGCCCACAACTGCGACGGTAACGACCCCCGCTCCCTTCAGAAATGATCTGCGTAGCGTAGAGCACCTCTCGCCTGTGTCTTCTCCCGTGAAGCCCGCAGCCGCACTGCAACTATGTCTTGCCGACTTTGCGGATCTTATAGATTCTATGACGCCCTCAAAAGTCGTCGGCAAACCTATCGATGTGGCGACGCCTGAAACCGTGGCGATGGCTCCCAGTTGACGGGGTAGCGGAAATTATGCCCCTGGACGGGCTCTCAACGACGCTGGTCAGAACTGGGTTGTAGCTCCGTGGATCACTTTACTGGTTCCCAGCCCTCCGGCAGCATATCGAATGCCAAGGTGTCACGGTAGGCGTACTGATTGCCTTCCAGTACTGCCACTGGCGTCAACATATGCCAGATGCAGTCATCGTCGAAGACATAACACTCACCCATCTCGCGCATAGTGAAGCGATCCATTTCGTGTTTGTCATTGTCGGTTATGATGACTTCCCCACCGCGAGCGCCGCAGCGGCCCAGTAGATGCGTGGCGATGTATTTTTCTCCGTCTTTGTGCAAGCCCGGTGGGCTTGTGTCGCACGGACGACCCGGCGTAGCCGTGAACCTTATTAGATGGACGTTGACCAAATACCTCCTACCCAGCGCAGAGAGTGGAAGGTAATGAAGGTGGTGAGCAATCATCTTGCGAACGCCCATGGATGCAGCGATCGCCGAGGGCAGCGGAGCATACTCTCGCTGCTGACCGCCCAGTGTCGTGTTGTATTTTTTCAGCTGCACATAGGGCGTGTTCTCCTCGCTCGACCAAACTTTTACACCGCCCTCAACAATCTCGGCCCGGAGGCGATTCAAGGAACGATACCTGTCGCCCCCGTCATAGTACTTGTCCTTTGGAATGGACCAGGCTGCATGGGCTAACGCTTCCAGCGAGTGCGCTATGTCTACATCAACTCTGAGCGGCTGACGACTGAACCCGCGATCGACGAGGTCATTTCGCGACTTGGCATTGTCTGCAACCGGAATGAAGCTATCTTGACTCATGATTCCTCTCGACCTCGGATTTGCTCAGCGGAATGGCCAGGCAGGAGTCGTGCGGCCCTCCCGTGAAAATAGTGTACTTTGAGCTCACAGTAGACACACCAGAGGGTGAACTGAAGAAGAAAGGCAACTGACTGAGGCCGGGCGCCTGTCAGTTTTCTCAAATATTGCGACCTCAGCCGGGAGCGAAGATGGCGAACCTGTCCGCGACCCGCCAGCAGCTTGCCTTACCCTTCAGGAAAATGCCTTCACCGTGCCGGTGTCTTCGCCACTCCCTCTCGCCTCGGTCTTCGCCAATTCCGGTCTCTTTTTATCGGGAACGGGTTTGCTGACAGCTTGCGTAAGCTGGGTCATCAGAGTTCGAAGATCTTCATCGCCGGTGTCCAAAACCTTACGAATTTCCGCGCTGGCCTTCATAGCTTGGTCATACGCATTCCGAGCCTTGGAAAGCAGGGGAAGATGCTCCATAAATGCAGTGGCAGTTTTAGTGAACTCATTCACCGCTTCTGAGTACGCTGCCATGTTTGCCGGATACGCTGCCATGCTTGCCGGCATCGATGGCTGATGACGAACGTCACCCAGAACTCGCTGCGGCCCCACACTCGATCGCACTTTTTCGGAAGCGCTGTCAGGGGGAACCGCTATCGTTCCTTCGTCTACAGCCCGAGAAGACGACTCGGCCATCTGATTCGAGTCAAACGCATGGTTTGTATTCATCGCGTCGTCCTGCTTCTTCCACATTCGCTTTTGCTCCTTTGCAGTCAGGCTTCTGCATGGTCGCAGATTCTTCGCCGGCTTGCAATTGGCCTGATTTAACCTAGTTCGATGGTCGTCTGCTTTCAAAGTTTGCCAGGGAAATGCGATTCAGGCGCAGAAACATAAAATGGCGGAGAGGGTGGGATTTGAACCCACGATACCCGTTAAGGTATGTCCGCTTTCGAGGCGGATCGTTTCAACCGCTCACGCACCTCTCCGGAGGTTTGCCGCTGCCGGCCAAAACCAAGGTTCCTCGCTTCGCTCGGAATGACAAGCTTTTTTGAGAGGAATGTCAAAGGCCAGCCGTTAAGGACCGACGGCTGACGGCCCAACGGCTAACGACGGCTCTTAAAGAACATTTGCAGCAATTCCGCGCAGCGTCCGGCTAGCACTCCGCCGCGAACTTCCGTGCGATGGTTCAGTTGCGGATGATTCAGCACCTGCATCACCGACTGCACGGCGCCCGCTTTCGGATCATCCGCACCATAGATCAGGCGCTTGATCCGGGCATGCACCAACGCGCCCGCACACATCGCGCAAGGTTCAATTGTAGCAAACAGCTCGCACTCCGCCAGACGATGGTTCCCGACGGCCGCCCCCGCCTCGCGCAGCGCGACGATCTCCGCATGCGCGGTGGGATCAGAGTCGGTGATATTGCGATTCCATCCGCGGCCAACGATCTGGCCGCCGCATATCACCACGGCTCCGACGGGAACTTCGCCCGCTTCGAGTGCCCGTTGCGCCGCGCGCAGAGCCTCTTCCATCCAGAGTTCGTCGGATTCAGTCGTTCGTCGCTGGTCGTTGGACGTTGGCAAAGATCGCTCCACGCAGCAGGGTATCACCATGACAAGACAAGAAGATGTGTGGGCGGGAAAAACGGGATAGTGGTGCAGTTTGGCGTACGTAGCAGGCCGGTTGAGCGGGAGATCCTTCGCTCCGCCTGAAAAACGGCTACGCTCAGGATGACACCACTACCAAGAACGGAAAGCGCTTGACGACCAAACAACCGTCAGATCATGCTCATCAGATCGGGCTCATCAAATCAAGCTCATCAGATTAAGCTCAACACTGAGCGCACCACGTCAGGTACAACCGCTCGAATGATTGCCGGAATAAGACAGGTCACCACCGGATATGCAATCGCAACGATGGGCAAAGCTAGAAGCATCCTGGTCTTAGGCGTCAAATTGGCGAGATAGGCTCGCATAGCATCCTGTTCGCCTCAAATACGAAAACGTCTCTGCCACCGTGCACTCGATTGGCCGAGGAAGTCGCAGACGATTCACATCAGGTGCAGCACGTTTCGCACCACGTTCGATACCATGGTGTGAAACACCGCCGACATCATGGTCGTTACGGAACTGGCGATCACAAATACCGGCACGGCCAGCAGCAGCAAAACTCTGGGGGTAAACTTGTCGAGATAAGTTTGCATAACAGCCTCTGGTTTCAGATACGAGGCCGGGGCCGCGAAAGTTCCCTTAAGTTCCGCTCATGTCGCCCGAAGTCAAGTACTGGCAACTGGCAACTGCTCAGTGGTATGCTAACCCCGTCATGGGGATGCAAAGCCTGCTCCGCAAAGTCTTTCTGATCGACCTGTTTCAAGGGTTGAGGGTCACCTTCCGCTATCAGGATCCCAAGGAAATCTATACCGAGCAGTATCCCATGGAGCGGCCGCAGGTGGCCGAGCGCTACCGCGGCGCGCCGCGGCTAAATGTCAATCCTGATACGGACGAGACCATGTGCATCGCCTGCGACCTTTGCGCGCTGGCCTGCCCGGAAAATCTGATCGTGGTTTCGAGCGCGCGCAACGAACAGACCCGCCGCAAGGAACTGACCAACTTCACCTACGACTTGAGCCGCTGCATGTTCTGTGGACTCTGCGAGGACGCTTGTCCGGTCGATGCCCTCGAACTCACGCAGGACTTCGAACTCGCCAGCTACACTCGCCAGGGTTGGATCTGGGACCGCGAGACGCTGGAAAAAGGTCCGCAGCCTACGCAGTATAAGAAGTAAAGCTTTCATTACTTCCCTAACTGTTTGTCATTCCGAATCGGGCGATAGCCCGGTGAGGGATCTGCTTTAGACTTGCCCCCGCCGTGATTTATAAGTTACACTCATTCTGTGGTCATAGAAGTTCGCCGTTATCTCACGACAGCCGGAAGAAATGTATTCAGCGAATGGCTGGCGGGGCTGGCTGACGCGCATGCCAAGGCAAGGATCGCGGATCGGATTGACCGGCTTTCGCGTGGAAGCTTTGGGGATTGCAAGGCGTTGGGTGGAGGGCTATTTGAGTTGCGCATCGATTGGGGGCCCGGTTATCGAGTCTATTACGCGATGATCGGTCAGACTTGCGTATTGCTGCTTTGTGGCGGAGACAAGCGCAAGCAGGCCTCCGACATTCAGCGCGCACGCGACTACTTCGAGGATTACTTGCGGAGGACACGCATACAATGAAACGCAAAAAGAAAGATGTGACGAGCGTATCGCATGACAAATGCATGATTCGCGAATTGCGCGCAGATCCGAAGTTTGCCGCCGAATATCTCAAAGTCGCATTGGAAGACACCGAGGAACCCGCCGTGCTGCTGATCGCCCTGCGCCGCATTGCGGAAGCCAGAGGCGGCATCGCCAAGGTGGCCAAGGCCGCCGGCATTGAGCGCGAGAGCCTCTATCGAGCCTTGTCGGCGCGCGGAAACCCTCGACTCTCCACGCTGGTGGCCGTGACCAAGGCGGTAGGCTTGAAGCTTACGGTTGAAGCCGCGAGGTGACCCACAAAGATCCCTCGACGTCGAATAGAGGACATGTCGATGTTAACTCTGTACTGCGATGACAGCGGCACTCATGCCCAATCCGACATCGCCGTCGCGGCTTGCTATATTTCTACGGCAGAGCAGTGGGCTGAGTTCAATCGAAACTGGGATGAGGCCAACGCTCGCGGAAATTTCGGGGTCTTCCATATGGCGGACTTTGTGGCGAGGCAGCAGCAATTCGCAGCCCCAGCATGGACGAATCAGGCTAAGCGCGATCGAACAATCCAGGCGCTGATAAACATAATAAAAACTAGAGCTAGGGTTGGCTTTAGCGTCGTGGTCGTGAAGTCCGCATACGACGAGGTGATCGTCAATGGAAAGCTTCGGGAAAAATTGGGCGAGAACCATTACGCATTTGTTGTTCGCATATGCACGGCCCTAGTTGATAGATGGCGTCAGAGGCACGGCTACCGAGGGCCTGTGCAATACGTTTTCGACCGCTTATCGAAAGGGAAGGGCGACATCAACGCCCTATTCGAAAAACTGCTGATGGGTGGCGAAATCGCTCTTCGACAGTATGGAGTCTACGAAGGCTGCTGGTCATTCCAGGACAAAAGCCAAGTCCTTCCACTCCAAGCCGCTGACATATGGGCATGGGAAAACTGCCGCTATATGAGTGAGTGCGTCATCCCGGCCAAAACTCCCGGCGTTGTAGCCAAGAAGCCTCGTCAATCGTACCTAGCGCTGAGGGGTTCACCTGTTGAGGTCAAATACCACATAAAGGAATCACTCGAGGAATTGGTGCGACTCGGCTGACCACAGTGGGGGGCTGGCCCACGTTTGATTTTTCACTGTGTGTAACGTTCAGTACCGAGGCTGCCCCACGCTGTGCGATTTTCGAAGCGTGGGTACCACTGGCGATGGGTTCAGGGGACTGGCTGCAGCCCCGGGTGTGTCCAGACATTTACAATCAGCAGGATGCCAAGCCGCCAAACCATTGCCGAAGCGCTCGCCCTGATCTTCGATGGGATCGCTCGCCTTAAGAAGGCGTTTCCGAACCGCGCATTCACAATAGATGGCCGCCTCGTGGGCGACATTGGCGATATAATCGCAGCTCTCGAATACGACGTGGTCCTGCACGAGGTTTCCCAACCGGACCATGATGCGGTAACGCCTGATGGACGCAGCGTCCAGATCAAGGCGACCTTTGAAAGACTCGCTCACGTTCAAGACCGTTCCAGGCTACTACCTCGGCTTCAAATTGTTTCCTGACGGGCGACACGAAGAAGTTTTCAACGGCCCTAGCAGGGTCATCTACGAGCGGTACAAACATCGCAAGGGCATCGGCGTGCAGTTGCTATCGTTTCCGAACAAGGAGCTCAATGCGCTGTCTCGCGAGGTTCTCTCGCCTGAGCGCATACCGAAGCGTGACGTGTTTGGGCCCTAGCGGTCTCCAGTTCGGGAGAACGCCGTTTTCGCTGTTCCGCCAAAATCTTGTCAAGCCCCCGCGGCGGCGATTTTTGGACTATGTTGTTGATTAGCTGGGTGAAATAGTTTGGGCTAACATGTCCCATTTACCCTATGCTGTATGATATAATGGTATTAGAGAGTTGAAACAGCGGCGCGGCCCTTTGGGTCTGCGCCGTTTGTGTTTGGGGCGGCGGTGGACCTCAGCGGCTAAAGCCGGTCTAAAAATAACCGGCTTACCGCAGCGCTGAAGCGCTGCGCCACCCAAAATCGCAACCAAAATCACAGCAACCCAAAATCACAGCACCCAAAATCACAGCAACCCAAAATCACAAAAGGAGTGTTCTTCGGGCGCAGCTTACTGGCTGCGCCTTTTCTGTTTATGGAAAAAGAAAATGGCAATTCGGGTGAGAAGCGATACTTCGATGTGCACGGCCAGGGGACCAGGTTCAACCCCAACGTCAAAGGCGTCGGACAGGAGTGTCCGACCCACACGGGCAAAGTCACAGGCGTCGGACCCTTCGGCGGAGCTCAGGGCAGGGAGGAGTGCCCGTCCCACATGGAAGTGATCGACTTACAGGCGGTCGCTGACGGTACCAGCAAGCGGACCGGGGAGGCGGTGGAGGCGGCGTTTCTGAACAAGGTTTGCGGCCTCAGGATTCCGGTATGCAAGCCCTGGGGAGACAGCGAACGCTACGATTTTGTGGTGGATTGGGGCAAGGGGTTTTGGCGGGTGCAGGTGAAGGGCGGGTCGTATTATGAGCGGTCGAAATATCAGGTGGGAGCGGGAGGCAAGGGCAAGCCATTCACGAAGGAGGACATGGACTTCGTTGTCGTCTATATCGTGCCTGAGGATTTGTGGTACGTCGTGCCGATCGAGATAGCGGAGGGGTTGAGTGCGCTGTGGTTCAATCCGCGATCGACGCGGGCGAGATTTGAAAAATATCGGGAGGCGTGGTGTTTGTTGGATTGTCCGCGGAAGGTGCGGGGGCGGGGAGATATTCCGATTCGGTGCCGGAGTGAGGAAGTGAAGGTGCGGTGTGCGGTTTGTCCGCTGCGCGGGCAAAGCTCTTGCGGAAATCAAAATCCCAAGACGGCGGAAGTAGTGGAATCCCACTTCTCGAAAAAAACTGCGAGAAGTGGGGCACCCGGCAAATTGCATAGGTCCTTCGGCCCGCAAAGAGCGCGGGCCTCAGGATGACAACGACAGAGCTGAGGTTAAGCTGACGGCTGAGAGCCGACAGCTGAGAGCTGCTTCCGAGCTGGCTGCTGTTGCGTCATGCAATGCACAGTCCCGAGTCCCCAGACCAGATCGCCGCAATAAATAGGGACGATTTCTCGCGTGGGGAAGACCGCCGACAGAGTATCGAGGGCGATGCGATCGTTGGGATCGTTGAAGACCGGCACGAGCACGATGCCGTTCGCAATGTAAAAGTTGGCGTAGCTTGCCGGCAGGCGTCGTTTCTCGAAGACCACGGGAGCGGGCATCGGCATCTCGACGATGTTGAGCGGCTTACCAACCCGGTCGCGCGCAGCGTGGAGACGCCGAAGATTTTCGCGCAGAGGTTTATGATTCACATCCTTGCGATTGGCTTCGACCACGGTGACGATTGTATCGGCAGCCACGAAGCGGGCAAGATCATCCACGTGACCGTGAGTGTCGTCGCCGGAAATGCCCTTGCCGAGCCAGATCACATGCAGCGCGCCGAGATACTGTGCAAAAGCCTTCTCGTAATCTTTGCGCAACATCCCAGGATTGCGTTGCTGAATTTTGCTCAGCAAGCATTCTTCGGTAGTGAGCAGGGCGCCGCATCCATTGACGTCGATGGAGCCGCCCTCGAGCACGACGCGGGAGCCGCGATGCAAGGGGCGGATTGCTTGCGAATGCGTGGCGCTTGACATCAGCTCGCCAATCTTGTCATCGTGCCGCCAGTTCGAGTACTTGGCCCAGGCGTTGAAGCGAAAGTTGATGGCGACGAGGTCGCCCCCAGGGGCTGAAGCCCCGCGCTTTTTCTGTCCCTTAGTGGCACGAGTAAACTCGTGTCCTTCCCGGTTATTATGTGGGGCAAAGCCCGTCTCTGCGTCAACAAAGATGCAACCGGAGTCGCGCATCCACCCACGATCTGTAGGCCAGCGGTGAAAGCGGATGTTTCTCAAGGGCGCGTTCGCTCGATCCAGCAACTTGCGTGCTTGCCGTCCGCTCGCCGCATCGGTAACGATCAACTCAACCCGCTCGTGCCGCGCGAGATTGCGGATGATCTCGGTATAAACCCACGGAATCGTCTCGAACTTTCCCGGCCAGTCGCCGCGATAGTGCGGCCATGCCAGCCACGTTGCCTCGTGCGGCTCCCATTCTGCGGGCATGCGAAAGTGGAGGGTTGCCGGGGAAATACTTAAAGTATTACTTGAATGCTCGGCTCGGGGCATGGAGGTAGTTTATTGCACGGGATGATAAATCGTGCATTGAATCCTGAGCCTGACAGTGATCTTGACGAACGGATTCTCGCTCAACGAGTGCTATCGCGATTTGTTACACCAGTCAGGCGGTCATCTCTACAACTTGCCAGCGAGCCAGTAATCGACACTGAACTTTCCGGGGCCAGAGCAGATCAGCCAGATAAAGAAGAGCACGTACAAGACTTCCGGAAGGTAGAGGAAATCGTCGAGCCAGTTAAGGGGCGAAAGTCCTTTAGGCAAGGTGGAAACCGCGCTGGTCAGGGTGGCGACAATCATATCGATCAATAAAGCGACACAGGCCGGGCTCGAAAGAAACCCCACGGTCACTAGGGATCCGCCCACGAACTCGACACCCGACACGAAATAGGCCGTCTGGCGGGGAAACGGGACTTTGGCCTTAACGAGCGTCTCGTAAACAGGTTTCGTGCCGCCGGCGACAAACAATTTGTTTGCCCCGGAGATGGCGAAGAACAGCCCGACCGATACGCGTACCAGGAGGATGGCATATTGTTCCAAATCACTGCTACCCTGCAGCGCAAACTGCACCAACCGCTTCCAATCCATCTCTCCTGCCCCCTCCGACCGAGGATTTGCTCTAACCATACCCCGTATCGTCCAAATTCGATTTTCCTGTTAACCGCGGCCAGAGCGGTGTTGTATCGTTCGCGCCAATGGGCTGGCGCTAAGCGGAGTTCTGCAAGCGTTTAAATCCTATCCCGTCCGGGCCGAGCGTTAACCGTACGTCAGGGTAGTGCTCTGTGCGACCTCGATGATATAACCGTCAGGATCGCGGATATAGCAGCGCGTCTCGCCGTACTTGGGGATCGGCTCCGTGATGAACTCGGCTCCTCGATTTTTCCACAATTCATAGCACGCTTGAACATCCGCAACGCGGAAATTCATAAAGCTGTTGATGTGATTCGGGTCGGGGACGCTGAGCGTTACCGTCGGCTTATCCGGGGTCGGCCCGCCTCCAACGTTCAGAATCATCCAGATATTCGCAAGCTGAAGGTACCCAGGCGCGTTGCCGTCACCCAGGGTCAGAATGCGAGCGCCGAAGACCTTTTCGTAGTAGCGGGCCGATCGCTCGATGTCGGCGACGGTGAGAAAATGCGCGATGCTGATCCCTTCTCGCGGGGGCATCTCATAGCTCTTCTGTTCGATTTGTACGCTGTTCATTGACGGCTCCTTTCCGATAAACAGTGCTCATCTGCTGATTCTGGTTCTTTTGGGTTAATGAGATGCGGGGACAGGCCGAACGTTTCCTAATTTTTGGGGGGCTGGCCCGGCCGTACTCTAGCACGGCACGGGATGCCCCTCGAAAAGCTGGACGAAATACGTCGGCTCGGCCAGCCCCATTGCTCCAAACCTCGAAAAATGTTCTCACGTCGGGAGAAACAATGGTGCCCCTCCCTTCAGTCGCCGCATTTCCCCCGCATTTTCGTCCCCGCACATATCCCACTCAAGCCAAAAGACGGCTTGAGTGGGCCACCGGCCAGAGTAAACTTGGTCGGATGACCATCGAGCAAAAGCTACAGCAAATGTACGCCGCGCTTCGTGGAATGGAACTGACAGACAAGCTGCCTACGATCAAGCCACAAGTTAAGCGTATCGGAAACCAAGACGTCAGGGTCTTTGACCTTAACCAAGCGGCAGACGGAGCGACCGCAGCGAATCAGGTATCCCTGTTGCTTAACAACGTCGCATGCCTGAAAGATCATTTGAAAGCTTGGTGCAATAAGAATGGCAAGCCATTTACTGTAGAAGACCTGATAAACAACAACAAGGATGTCGCCATCATCCACGACTTGTGGAATCTGGACAAACATGCGGAGCTAAACCGTAGTTCCCGGTCGGGATTATCGCCAAGGTTCCAAAGTCCTCCTATAGCGGCTATCGTTCCGAAAAGTTCTTCATTTGTGCTCAATTTCAAGATGGTTGACGGTCGTCTCCAGGGCCAAGCCAATCTACGCGTCGCTGCAATTGTGGTCGATGAGCATGGTAACTCCCTTGGTAGTCTTGAAGATATCGCTCTAAGAGCCGTAACTGCGTGGGAAGCGGAGTTAGTCAGAACCGGGGTGACACTCAGCCCAAGTTAGGTCGGGAATGTGGGGACGGAATGTGGCGACAGACGGGACGTTCACTAATTTCCATTGCCGAAAAATGGAAAACATCCCGTCTGTCCCCGGTTTCCTTCCGATTCTTATGCCGCTGAAACCGACTCCCTCCTCCGATTGAGTGCCGGTAGAAGAAGTTTCAGAAGCGCTTCATCAGAGAACGGGTTCTGACCTGAGATCAACTCGCGATCTTGAAGGACGTAGCTCATCCAAGGCTCGACCACACTTACGTCAGCGCCCGCCGTACGTAAGGCGAAGTCCGGGTAGAAGAGAACCTTACCACCAATCTCAAGCGGCTCCCGCTGCTGCTCTTCCGCTGTCGAAAAGACAGTCATCTTATATCCAGAATAGATCCAACCTTGAGCCTTTGCCCGCGCTCCAGCGGCATCGCCCGCCGTCAGCGCGCCGACCACCTCCGTCGAATTCGGAAGAGCCGATAGTAGTGAAATCCCGCCATGGCAGAGCACTGCCGTAGGCTTGGATGTTTTATGAAAGTGTCTCAACACGGTGCCAGCGTCGGGATCATCGAGAAGATCCATCATCGGGCCATGGCCGCCGGGGACGAAAACAGCGTCATATTGATCCAGGCCTGATGCGATGACATCCGAGATACGAGGTGGATTTTTGAGCCCAGTCAGGGTGTCGCGGAATTTTAGATAGTCCTGAAGCTTAGCCTCGTCCCCGCCGAAGAACTGGGCTATAGCTGAGTTCACATCCATTTGCGGCGTGTTGCCTTTGGGGTTGGCGAAAGTGATTTCGTAGCCCTCCTTCATCAGGGCGCGAACCGGAACCGTCAGCTCGTTGAGATAGTAGCCAGCGCCGGCGTAGACCTTGCCATCTTTCAAGGGCAAGCCGTGACCGCTCGATACCAGCACTAAGAGTTTTCCTTTAGTTGTCATTGTTGTTCTCCTTTTTGAAATCGAATTCTGTTCTCCTGAATATGAGCTAGCTCATCGTCCACGGTTTCCTCCAAAGTGCGCAGGGACGATCACCGCCGTTGGTGTGGGTTATGGCTGCGGGAATCCGAACATCAACCACGACTGATTGGCTACCCAATGCGGGTATAGCTCCGTCATCTGATCAAACATCTCCTGGTCGGACGTCGCGGTTTTCTGTACCCGATCGAAGTCCTGTAGGTAACGCTTGGTGTCCTGGATCGCCGAGGGAGAGTCGGGCGCGCCAGGCTTCTTGTGACCGGCGACAACAATCGCCGGGTTCAGCGCCGCCAACCGGTCTAGCGCCGCGATCCAATTCTTTCGGCTCTCGGGGGTGGTGTCGCCGACGTACATGCGACATTGGTTGTACACAACGTCGCCAGCGACAATCAGGCCGATCGATGGAACGTGTAGAGACGTCGAGTCGGGGCTATCGGTGCGGCCCTGCTCGATGATGCGCAATTCGTGGCCCTCGAGAGTGAACGTGTCGTGCTCATAGGGCTCAGGTGGAACCAACTTAGTGGGTACTTGCCCTGGAAACATACGGCGGGCTAACCGCTCCACTGTGGGAGTAAAAGACATCTGCATGGCGTTCACCGTCTTGGGCGTTGCTATCGCCCGAGCGCCCGGGAAACGGTCGAGCAGAATGCTCAGACCGTAGAAGTGGTCGAAATGGGCGTGGGTTATATAGATGGTCTCCAGGTTGCGGTTATGCAGAGCGACCCAATCCGCGAGAGCCTCGGCCTCGGCCACCGTCCCCATTGCGTCCACCAGCACCGCGTCGTACTCGCCGAAGATTAAAGTCGACGTGATCGGGTCAAAGCCGAGCGCCTCGCCGAAGGGCTTTGGCCGCTCGCCGACCATAGCCTTTCCCGGGGCGGTAAAAATGTTCACACCAAGCGTGTTCGACGCGACAGGCGCAGCCGCGCGCGAAGCCCCTTTCAGTCCATTTGTGCCGTCCATTTGGTGCTCCTTTCGAAGTCAAAGCGAGTGACTGTTCTAGGTGAGATTGGCGGAAGCGTGACGACGAATCTATTGGACCAACGTATCGACCGATACCAAAGTATCGGTTAAGATTATGCTCGATTTACCATCCTGATTGGAAATCAATTTGGCCTTTCAATTTCTTCAGTCTGTCTTTTCCGTTCTGATTCGCGGGATCGAGACGGCCCCTCGGTATCGCGGGCGCCTCGAGATTATGTGTCCATCCGTTCGACCCATTGAGCGCGCCATGCCGGAGCCGCGAATGGATCCGCAAAGTACTGTGTTTCCCGCGCAACCTTGTCGCCCCTGAACTCCATGATGCTCACGGTGTAGGAAGGCTTGCCGTCATATGTCAGGATGAATTCGGTGACCCAAAGATCACCGCCGCCAATGATTCGTCGGACAGTAAACCGCTTTTTGCTCGGCTGACTAGCGCGTTGGTTCTGTATGTTGCGTCGACCGCGAGTTCGCTCGCCTGACTGCGGGTAGTCCAGCACCGCGTCCTCGTGATAGATGCGGTGCTCCGTCTCAAAATCGTTGGCATCGGACGCCGCCCAATGCTGGTCCAGTGCCGCACGGATCTCTTGATCTCGCACTCCAGAATACTGCCCCTTTTTTTGTTGATCGTTCATCTTGAGCCTTCAACTTGACAGGAAGCTAAATGCTTTAGCGGAATCGGAGTGTACGACCCGTCAAGTCGCGCTGTTTCTTCGATCACCCCAGAATCTACCGCGTCGAAGCGCCTAACTCCTGATTAGTCGGATTATCGGGCAAATACTAGGCTAGCACTTTCTCCCCAAATCACTGCTACCCAGCAGCACAATCCGGACCAACCGCTTCCGAACCACCTCTTGTCCCTCCCTCGGCGATGTCCTGTGATGATTACTCCCTAATCACGATGAAGGGCACGAGACGGAAAAAAATATGATGAGTAAACGGAACCCAAAGATCAGCCAACGAAGTCTTGGACTGGTGGCCCCTCGATCCATTGCGGCACTTTGTCATTGCCATCCATGCACCCGTCGCTCCTTATCGAGTGGCACAATGGTATCCAGCACTTCCTTCAAAATCATGCGATAGGGATAGCTCCTCTGAATTGTGATAAAGGGACTTTCGGCCAACTGTCGCAAACAGGCGTTAGCACTCGTTGACCCGTCGATGAGTGTAACGGCGATGTTACGCCAACCATACTGTCAGCGGCTTTGGAATAGCTCGCTTTACTTGCGACAGTTCGGAGAATTTGGCAAGAACTACATCGAAATGGGCAAGAGAACGAAGGTTCGGGAAAGGTAAACTCAGACAGTAGATGAAGGCAGACGGAATTCGCGGTCTGGGAGAAACAATGCAAAAGCGCAAACTTGGAAAAAGCAACCTGGAAGTATCCGCGATAGGATTTGGCTGCATGGGAATGAGTTGGTCCTACGGGCCACCCAAAGACAAGCAGGAGATGATTTCTCTGCTCCATGCGGCCGTGGAGCGAGGAGTCACATTCTTCGACACCGCTGAGGTGTACGGTCCGCTCCTGAACGAGGAGCTGGTAGGTGAAGCGCTCGCTCCATTTCGCGGGAAAGTCGTAATCGCGACGAAGTTCGGGTGGGAGTCCGACCCCAGCGATGGGGGCAAGTGGAGCTCTCTCAATAGCCGGCCAGAGCACATCAAGCAGGTGGCAGAGGGGTCGCTCAAGCGCCTGAGAGTCGATGCCCTCGATCTGTTTTATCAACATCGTGTCGACTTGAACGTTCCGATCGAAGATGTTGCGGGTGCTGTAAAGGAGCTGATTCAGGAAGGCAAGGTGAAACACTTTGGTCTCTCTGAGGCGAGCGCACAGACAATCCGCCGCGCCCACGCGGTTCAGCCAGTCACAGCGCTTCAGAGCGAATACTCGCTGTTCTGGCGAGAGCCCGAAGAGACAGTGATACCCACGCTCGAAGAGCTTGGGATTGGCTTTGTTCCGTTTAGCCCACTTGGCAAGGGGTTCCTGACAGGCAAGATCGATGCAAGTACGAAGTTCGACAGCACGGACTTCCGCAGCAGCGTGCCGAGGTTCACCCCGGAGAATCGCAAGGCGAACCAGGCCTTGGTTGATTTGGTGAGTTCTTTCGCAGAACGGAAGAAGGTGACTCCTGCACAAATCGCGCTCGCCTGGCTACTGGCGAAAAAGCTGTGGATCGTTCCGATCCCGGGCACAACGAAGCTGGCTCGACTGGAAGAGAATCTAGGAGCGGTGAATGTTGAACTAACCCCCGAGGATGTGCGCGCCCTCGAAGACGCTTCCTCAAAGATCAAACTGGAAGGGGCTCGTTACCCGAAGTTCCACGAACAACTGGTAGGCCGGTGAACGGCAATCGGAGGGAGAACCCAAAAATGAAAGTCTTCTATTATTACGGCGCGTTAGCTGCTGTTGTGGCAATTGCCGGTTTTGTTCACGCTCAATCTGCAAAGAACCAGGTAGCAAGCCATGACTCAGCAAGGGAGAAACTGATCGGAGCGTGGCGTCTGGTCTCGCTGGAAGGGCCCGGGGCAGATAGGAAAATCAGCCGCATCACCGATCTGAAGGGCATGCTGGTCTACACGCGTGATGGCCACATGTCGGTTCAGCTTATGTACCCGAAGTCGGCATCTGGACTATCGAATGATTACGTAAAGAACGGATACGAGGCTTCCTTCGGTAGCTATGACGTGGATGAAGAGGCGCATACGGTAACACATCGCGTGGAGGGATCGATCACACAGGGACTGGTGAGGAAGGACCTTCCGCGCATCTACCAGTTCTCTGAGGGGCGCCTGATCATCAAAGCGACTCGCCCAGCCGAACACTGGTCAGTTACGTGGGAACACTACTGACCACTCTGGAAATGCCGTTCCCTTCCACAAGAAGAACTGGTGGCGCTTGGGAATTCCTTGCGACGAGATGGCTGCAAACACAACGATTGTAACCAGGCCTTTGCGCTCATCGACCCGTCAATGCATCTGACTCAAACGAGCGGGGGAATCCATCGAGGCAGCATTACCAGCCACGTGCTATGATCAACCGCCACAGGGCAAGCTCGATAAATCTAGCAGCACAAATCCGAAACACAGAATGGAGCACAAATTCAATGAAGAGATCACTGGTGTGGTGTGTCGCGGTATTGCTGTCGCTGATGGTCGCGGCCCAAGCTCAAGACAAGATGGGCGGTGGAACCGAGCAGGCGGTTGCCGGACTCGAGCAAAAATGGGTTGACGCCGCCAAGGCGAACAATACGGATATGCTCGCTCCCCTTCTGGCTGACAAGTTCATCAACACCGACAGCAGCGGAAAGGTGACTAGCAAAGCCGAGACGCTCGCAAATACTAAGGCGTCAAAGTGGGAGAAAAACGAGATCAGCAATGTGAAGGTAACCGTATTCGGGAAAACGGCCATTGCAAGCGGAGACTGGGTCGGCAAAGGGACGGACGCAAATGGGAAGACAGTCGATGCCCACGAGCGCTGGACGGATACTTGGATCGAGATGTCCGGTGGAAAATGGCAATGCGTCGCCAGCCACGGCTCTACGATCAAAATGTAGGGAACACAAGAAGCCATTGGCTCACTAGCGACCGCCGCCCGGGTTTCGGGCGGCTTTCTTTTGCATCACGCCGAAGGCGGTTGCACGGTAACTTCTGATAACACCATAGCGCTCATTGAGGGATTCTGAGTGTTAAAGGCGATTACACTCATTCACGCGATCTTACCGCCCATCCAGCAAGCGGTTTGAGATGGGGGCGTAGGCGTCGATGCGGCGATCTCGTAGGAAGGGCCAGTTGCGGCGGATGTCCTCGAGAGCTTTCAGATCCACCTCGCCCACCAGAATTTCTTCTCGGTCATGGGACGCCTCGGCCACGACGCGGCCAAACGGGTCGCAAAAAAATGATCCTCCCCAGAACTCCAACCCTTGTCCCGGAGCCGATTTTCCGCGAATGTTCCCCGTCTCGAATCCGACGCGATTTACCACCGCCACATAAACGCCGTTGGCAATGGCGTGGGCACGCTGAATAGTCCGCCAGGCGTCATGCTGCGCCACTCCGAACTCGGCCTTCTCCGCCGGATGCCAGCCGATCGCGGTGGGATAAAAAAGAATGCTTGCGCCCTGCAACGCCGTAAGCCGCGCCCCTTCGGGAAACCATTGATCCCAGCACACCAGCGTTCCCAACCGGCCGACGCCAGTATCGAGCGCGCGAAATCCGAGATCGCCGGGAGTGAAATAAAACTTTTCGTAATACAGCGGGTCGTCGGGGATGTGCATCTTGCGGTAGAGCCCGGCGAGCGACCCGTTGGAATCAAAAATCGCAGCGGTGTTGTGATAGATTCCAGCCGCGCGCTTCTCAAACAACGACGCAATCAGCACCACCCCGTGCTGTTTCGCGGCAGCCGCAAGTTTTTCGCTGGAAGGGCCCGGAATCGTTTCAGCCAGGTCGAATAAGGATTGATCTTCGCGCTGGCAGAAATATTGCGTCTGAAAAAGTTCGGGCAGGCAGACCACTTGCGCGCCGCGTCCGGCAGCATCGGCCACGCGCTCCAGCGCTTTCTGTAGATTTTGGTCCGGCTCCGGGCCGCATGACATCTGCACCAGCGCCACACGAAATTTATCAGGGGGCACGCAGCACTCCTCCGACGATCAATATAGCATTCGAGAACGCCCACCATTCGTTAGCCAAGGATTGGGAAGCATTGAGATGGCGACGAGCATCTACATTGATTGAAAACTCTAAGCTTGGGCCGGTGATCAAATGTCGACCTGCAAGAACGGACTAGTCATCATCTTTGATATGGACGGAGTGCTCATCGACTCCGAGCCTGCGCATAAGCTCGCGAAGGAGAGGGCATTCGCCCGCTTTGGAATCACGCTCCCCGGGCAGGTCTACGAACAATACAAAGGGCGCCCCGATGAGACAGTGATGAAAGAGGTAGCTTCTTCCATTAAAGGCATGAACATCGATGTTCAGGAGCTGCTTCGCTATAAGCACCTGGAATTTGAGAAACTCGAACATCTCGCAAGGCCCGTTCCCGGGGCTAAAGAGTTCGTGAATTGGGCTCAAAGCAAGTTTCGAGTTGCGCTGGCAACCTCGGCGACACCCAGAAACAGGGAGGCAGCTCTCGTCTTGCTGGGCCTCGGGGACAGTTTCGATTTCATCGTGGATGCCTCCGGATTCTCGCGTCCCAAGCCTGACCCGGAGGCTTTCCAGAAGGCGATGCGAGGCCTGGGAGCCGATCCGGCAGAGTGCTTCGTGATCGAAGACTCTCTCCACGGAGTGGTAGCTGGGAAAGCGGCGGGTTGCCGTGTCGTCGGAATCACCACTTCTTTTTCAGAGACCTTGCTCCTGGCGAACGGCGCAGACCACGTCGTGCGCACTTTCCCGGAGCTCCGAAGTTTTTTGGAACGGGCTTTGAAGCCTGATAGTAGTAGTCAGTGATCGACAAAACGGCGGTCGACGGCAGCCTGCCTTGTTATGTGTCTAACGTCAGGAGCGAGGCCGCTGCGTGGCATCCTTTCACACTCTTCCTGTAAAGTAATTGGTCGGGTGATTTCCGAGTCGAGTTGGGGAGGGTCATCGTGAAATCGGGCAATCATAGTGCGGGGCATTCTGAGGGAAGGTCTCATGGCAGCGTGGGCCACGCCGGTGAGGGCAAGGACCGCCGACTACACAATCCGATTGAAGACCGTCTGATTCCGCTGGAGCCGCTCGATCTCACCAAGGTGAAGTCGATCGACGATCTGGTGCGAGCCATGTCGAAGACGGCTTTCACCGGACGGCAGCTGGGTGAGGCCGCCGACGTGCTCGAGGCGATGGCGCGCGACGAAGAGTGCTTCGTGGTGATGACGCTGTCGGGCGCGATGACCGTGGCCAAGCAGGGGCTCGTCGTGACCGAGTTGATTGATCGCGCCATCGTGAACGCCGTAGTCTCAACCGGCGCGCTGATGGCTCACGGGCTGGTTGAAGCGACGGGCCGTGCGCACTTCCGCTACAACCCCGACGTGCCGGACGAGGAACTCTACGAGCAAGGTTACAACCGCGTCTACGACACGCTTGAGCCCGAGCAGAACCTGGACGACGTGGAAGAAGTGATGTCGGCCGTGCTCGAGGGCTGGGACCACAACGAAACCATGTGCTCCTACAAGTTGAACCATGCGATCGGGGCGTACCTGGCGAAGAACGCGAATAGTAAAGATCAGCGGGGAATTCTGAAGTCGGCGCACGAGATGGGCGTTCCGGTCTTCGTTCCCGCCTTCAGCGATTCAGAGCTGGGATTGGACACGGCGCTAAACAACCGCCTGCGGGAATCGACCGGGAGGCACAAAATACGCTTCGATCCCTTCGAAGATCTGGAGCACTTTGCAGCAACGCTGCTACGGCAGAAGAAGCTGGGAATTATCACCATCGGCGGCGGTGTGCCGCGCAACTGGTCGCAGCAGTTTGGTCCCTTCTGCGAATTGCGGCACCGCCGCCTCGGCGAGAATGTTCCATTGAAGCGCTATCACTATGGCCTGCGAATTTGTCCCGAGCCCGTCTACTGGGGTGGATTGTCGGGCAGTCCCTACAGCGAGGCTATCTCCTGGGGCAAGTTCGTCCCTCCGGCTGAAGGCGGAAAATTTGGCGAAGTATTTGTGGACGCCACCGTCGGGTTACCGTTGATCGTCGCGGCAGTATTCGAACGGCTGGATAAGAAGGGAAGCAAGGCTGGCAAGGCAAGAAACGCGGTGGCCAGGAAGTAGCTGTTTTGAAGGCGACCGAAACGAGTCGACAGAACTTGGATCCGTGGTCTTAGCTTTGAAAGTCTTGCTTTGAAAGGGCGCGAGTTCCAGTCGCGCCATAGAGCCAAACAAATATCAACAGCGGCTTCAGCCGCTTCGCTACGCTCCCGCCCCCGAGGCGGACGAATCGGGCGCAGCAAATCGCTGATCCCCTGTACTCTCTAAGTGACCCGACGAACTGCTCTCCGCCCGCGTCCTGCGATACAACGGGGCCAAAATACTCTTACCCAACACTTCGGACTCCGCCTGCACCCAGTCCTGCAGGGCCAAGCCTTCGGTCTGTCCCCGCTTATCGTAGAGCTTCTGCGCGTGCAGCCGGATCTTTCTTTCCAGCAATTCGGTCATCAGTGCTTGCTGCTTTTTCCTACGGGTATCGTTATCCAAAACCACTCCTCTTACCTGAATAGGCATTTTTTCTACAGTTCTATGATACGGGAAGGCTGTTAACGGAAGATTACATTTGGGAGGGCATGGGGGGTTACTAAAGTATTATGATATCACGTCGGGTGATTCAGCAGCCCTTAATTCAGCAGCGGGTAGTGGACTGTTCAAAACAGGCCACGCGCCCTGAGCTGGGTGACCGCCGTCACTGCTGGGCGATTGCTTTTGCCGCGACAATGATTGAAGACGGGAGGCTACTCGAACCACGAGAGTGTCACCAGATGAGCCTCAAATCAAAGCTGGCTCTTCGTTTCTTGCTTGGGTTAGTCGTGTTCGGCGCTCTGCTGTTCATTCCCGCTGGTTCCTTGAGGTTTTGGCAGGGCTGGGCGTATCTAGTGGTTTGGTTTGTCCCAACGCTATTCGCTTTTGGTTATTTCTGTAAGCACGATCCACAACTGATCGAGCGCAGGCTGCGGAGGAAGGAAAAAGTGCACGAACAGAAGCTAATCATGAGGTTCGCGTTCGTGACTTGGTTGATCGGCTATTTGCTCCCCGGTCTCGACCACCGATTTGGCTGGTCTCACTTGCCCCTGTGGTTGACGATTCTTTCGCAGGCATTCGTTCTTGGCGGCTGGCTGATGGTGTTTTGGGTCTTGAAGGCGAACAGTTTCGCTGCCGCCACCATTCGAGTCGAGCCCGACCAAAAAGTGATTTCGAGCGGGCCTTATCGCATCATCCGCCATCCTATGTATTTGGGTGTCAGCGTGATGTTTTTGTTCGCGCCTTTGGCGCTCGGTTCGTACTTCGCCCTACCTGTCTTTGCCCTCTTCATCCCCATCATCATTCTTCGCCTGCTCAATGAAGAAAAGGTGCTGCGCCAGGAGCTACCCGGCTATACCGAATACTGCCTGAACACGCGCTTCCGGCTGGTTCCCCACTTCTGGTAGGCCCACGCCACGGTATCATGGGCTAAAGCCCGCGTCCTTATTGGCTTTCAGTGGCACGACTGAAGTCGTGCCCTTCCCGATCCCATCCCGATCCAGTGTCAAGTCTCGCTCTGCCTGACTGGACAGCCGAGGCGGCTGTCCCCACACGAGCATGGGAACTCGCTCTAATCGAAAATCAGCACCGCCGAAGCAATCACAGTTGTCCACAAACCGCGTTTGTCCCCGACGGCAGACTGCGTCACATTCGCGGTGCGGACAATCTTGTTCGACAGCCGGTAAATCTGCTTCTTCTCATCCCACGAACGGTCGGGATCGAACTCAACATTCAGCGTCGTAGCCAGCATCTCGGCGGCTAACTCTTCGGCGTATTCTCCGGCGGCGTCTTCGGTCTCACCAAAAGAGTGATGTTCGCTCAGATATCCGTAGGTGTTCTTGTCGGCAGGAATGGCTACGCCGATCGAGGAGGCGAGAAGCCGGTGCGCTTCGTGCGTCGAGTTCTCAGCCACCACGGCAAAGACGACTTCACCGGGACTAAGATACTTCACGCCTTCCTTCCGGGCCAGCATCTTGCAATTCGGAGGAAAGATAGACGAGACCCGAACCAGGTTCTGGGCGGCGATTCCCGCGTCGCGCAAAGCCAATTCGAACGAGGTTAACCGTTCGCGGTGTTTCCCGACTCCTTTGGTGAAGAAAATCCGCTTGGGAACCATGTCTTTGCCCAATGCTGTAGCCTCCGGCACGAAAAAATGACACAGGGAATGCACAATCTAACACAATGCTTTGTAAAGGAAATATGAATTTCTCGCCGGAGTAGTGCCCTAATTATCAGACGGGGTTCCTCAGCGGCCATTCTGAGCGATATAAAGCTTTGCTTGATTTACGGCAAAGTTCAACCCCGTTAAGCGGGGGGTTGGTAAGAGACTCGCGGAGGATGCAGATTACTTCGAGACTCCGGAACCACACTACGAAACCAGGCAAGCACGGGCGCAAAAGAAATAATGAACAAAAATGGCGGGCCGCCGCTGGCGCGGGACCCGCCACTGTGCCCGGATTTCTTCAGGGGGAGGGCCCGGGCAAAACCCATGACACTCTACCACAACAACAGTAGTCGTCAACAAGAAAGGCACCGCTTTCCGGTTTTTCGAACAAAAGACCTCGGGTCACTTCGCGGCAACCGCGCTGACTTGGATCGTGTCGCCGTTCAAAACGCCGGTAACCGTAGCGAGTTTCCCTGCTTGCTTGTCCAGCGTCGCCAGAGCCGCCTGATCGGTCGTATCCAGAATATAAGTCTTCTCACCCACTACCAGGGCGAACTTGGAGCCTTTCCCCACGCAGGTGCGAGTGCACTCTGCCGGCGTCCCCTCCATGTGCTGTCTGCCACACATGGCATCCCCAACTTCTCCGGTGAAGACCTGTTTGTGGTCAGCTAGGGCGTGCAGACTAGAACTAAAAGCAAAACAGACAGCCGCCGAGAAAATAATCCCAACTGTAGTTTTGAACCACCATGATTTAAACCAGCATGACTTGAACCAGCATGATTTTCGTTTCATTCCGTATTCTCCTGCACGACAGAGTGGCTCTAGTTTATTCCCGAAGGGCAATGGCGGAACAAAAAGCGGCTAAAGTTCCGGATCCCGAAAACAGTCGCTCGGGATGTTCTGAGTGCACCCGATCACTCTAGCGCGGCGCTTTGGCCGTATATTGAATATCCACATCCACAGTTTTATCGCGGGCGAGGGCGGTCACGTGAGTGGAAACCTCCCAGTCAAGGCTGGCTGGAAGCAGCTTTCGGGCCAGCGGTAGAAACTGCTGCAGGTAGCCGGCATCGTACACTTCGCCGGGGCGGATCTTCCACGCGGCGCGCAGCCGAGCCGTCAGATTATTGTCGATGCCGCGAAACTCAAGCTCTCCCATGTGGAATACGGAATCCTCGTTCACGACCAGGTGGTAAGCCACAGTTCCCGCAACATCATCGAATTCAGCATTGACTTTGACGCTGGCGAGAATGTATCCGCGCGAACCGTAGAGCTCCTGGACAGTGTGCAGGTCGTCCGTCAGTTGAACTGTGTTCGCAATTTGCCCTGCCTTAGCATGAAGCAGCGGCTGAAGTTCGTCAGTCGGAATCGCCTTGTTGCCCGACCAGTCCCATGCCGCCACCTTGTACTGCAGACCGGGAGTGACTGGGAAAGTAATGTCCACAAAAGTTGGCGGCTGTTTATCGCTGGATTCCGAAGGCTCCGGCTTGACCACCTTGGGCTGCGCCGCAGCACATGACGCCTTGAGATATCCATGCTCACGAAAAATAGGCAGCACCGAGTGTTCGATAAAGGAATTCATGTACTCGCGAGAATATTCACGATCGACCAATTTTCCCCCGGCGGCTTCTAGCAGGGGCAGTTCGGTCGCACTCGCACCGGGGAACTCAGAATGCCGGATGCGAATGCTCACTCCGGCGACGTTGTATTCAATCGACTCGAGTTGTCCGGTCTTGCCGTTGCTGCGCAAGTATTCGACATGGCCAGCAATTGCGTTTTCGACCAGCATCGCCTGCAAAACGTCGGAGACTTGATCGATTAAACGCCCGCTGGTCGGCAATTCGCCCTTAAAAAGGGGAATGCGCTCGTGAATCCGGTGGAGCAAATCTTCATCCGTGAACCAAACGAAGTCAGCAAAGTGCGCCGGAACAAATTTATCGGCGTCGTTGACCTGAAATTCGAGCTTTGTTCCGGCCGCTGAATAGGAGAATGTGTAAGTAATGCTGCTGAACGCTCCGCTCTCTCCAAGCTGACGTGCGGCCTTCTTCAAATCTTCTTCGTGCGCGACGGTGCCCACCGGCAATCCACTGGCCGCTGCGACTTCATCCGAAGTAAAGTGTTTGCTGCCGGTCACCTTGACCGCGATGAGCTTGTGGGCGGTGGCTGGCATGGTGCGATTGCTGGCGCCAGAGGGCGATGTCTGGGCAACGGCCGGAAGGCAGAGCACGCAGCGAAACAGAAAGAAGCTCAGAACGAACGTGAAAAATCCTGGGAGGCGTGTCTTCATCTACTTCGGTCTGGACGCCCTTCCATCGCTGGATTTGTGATTCTTGGCAATCTCGATGAAAGCGAGCGCGGCGCGGCTCAACGCCTTGTCTTTGCGGAACACCAGTGCTAAATCCCGCCGCAGTAGCGCGTCGGCCATGGGAATTGCCACCAGGACGCCGGCACGAACATCCTCCTGAACGTTGGAACGGGCGATAAAGCCCACTCCCACGCCAGCCGCCACAAAGCGCTTCAGAAGCTCACTGGAATCCAGTTCCATGCTGTAATTTGGTTTCAGCCGCCGGTCGCGAAACAATTCATCGAGCGCGTCGCGGGTATGCCCTGCCTTCGGAAGAACCAGCGGATACTTCGCCAAGTCCCCCACCAGAGCTGACTTCATCTTCCCCAGCGCGTGCTCCGGCGGGGCAATGATCACCAGTTCATCCTGATGGATGAGCACAACTGTGAGCCGGTTGTCTTTTACAGGAAGCGAAACCACCCCAAAATCGACAGAATTATCCGTCACCGATTCGAGAACCCTGGCATAGTCGGCACGTTTGATGTTGACCGAGACATCCGGATACCGCTTCTTAAAGTCGGCAAAGACCTCGGGAAGAATATGCAGGCATGTGCCTTCATTCGCGCCCACGGTGATTGCGCCGCGGGGAACATGTTCCATCTCGGCCAGGGAAGTAAGCATGGCCTTACGCGCGTCGAGCGTCTCCTGCGTGTATTTCTGAAAGGCCTTGCCCGCCGCGGTCAAACAGACCTTGCCGCCGGAGCGGTCAAAGAGTTTGGCGCCGACTTCGTCCTCGAGGGCACGAATCTGGGAAGAGATCGCGGGCTGGGTGCGGAAACGCTTCTCCGCCGCGCGCGAAAACGAGGCATGGCGCGCTACTTCGAGAAACGTTTGCAGTTGGTCGAAGTCCATGGGGCGGTGAAGCAGTTGCCAGCGGCCAGTTGCCAGTTGCGAGTCGCGAGTAAGACTGGAGCGCAATCTGAAGACCACGCAATACTCGTCTTTGGCCGCCCTGCGAACCGAATTGTAGCAGGGCGGCTGGCTGCCTACGGGTGACAGCAAGATCAAGGGCTGGCTTAGGGCGAGAATTCTCTTCGGACCGAATTGGTTGTCAACCGAAAACAGGCAAGCCTCCAGCGTGCCAGAAGCGGACCCGCGGAACAATTTCCGGTTTGCTCCCATACAGTTCTCACTGAGTGCAATCGCTGTTTTCGACAGTCAGCCAGCGCGTATAATCATCCCTACCGTGACAAGGTGGCGAATCAGTGGGGGCGATACAGCTTCAGACCTTAAGAATCGCGTAGAGGAGCGATTCGGGGTTTTTCCTAATTTCTTCCGCCTCGCACCTGAGGCTCCCGACATCGTTGAACAACTCTGGGGATTTGCACAAGCGGCCTACCTCGATAATCCCCTACCCTCCGTTTTTAAGGAGCGTCTTTTCGTCCACCTGTCACGTTTTTGCGCAGTCCGTTACTGCATCGCTCGTCATGCCGGGTTCCTAGTGGGACTCGGCCGTCCCGCTGGAGATTCGACTGTGGGTACACAAAGTGTCACAGATGTCGTTAAACTCCTTCGACGGCCCTTTCCACGTGGACAGGAACTTCAATCTCGTCTATCGCTGTGTGCATCCTGCCCCGCGCCCATTGTCGAAATGCCAACGGCGAACTCGCAGATGGAAGATGCCATCTTTGTGTTGGCAGGGCACGTGTTTTTGAAGACTTCTGACTATTTGCTGTGTCTTGACGCACTAACGCGGCTGTTTGGGCCGGCTCGCCTTCAATACTTGCTCTTGTTCTTAGCGTTTGTCAGGGTAGCGCACTATTGGACTGAAACACATCCTGAGATTGCCTTTGAAGAGGACATCAACAAACTTCTGGCAACGCATGAGGCACTGGCGGATTGCATCCTCAATGGTCCGGAGGCCAGGGACACCATTACCCAATCCCTCTTAGATGAGTTGCCAGCCTTGCGGCTCCAAGCGGATAAAGCTATTGGCTTGCTCGCCGCAATCGTGGACTCATCTGATGACGCCATCGTCAGCAAAACGCTGGAAGGCATCATAACCAGTTGGAACGCGAGTGCCGAGCGGTTGTTTGGCTACCCCGCAAGCGAAGCGGTAGGCCAACATATTTCGTTGATCATCCCAGTCAATCGTAGGGACGAAGAAACGGTCATTATCGAACGAATCAAGCAAGGCAAACGAATCGAACACTTCGACACCGTTCGCATTCGCAAGGACAAGACACCGCTCGATATTTCGCTCACAATTTCGCCTGTTCGGGACGCCAGCGGAAAGATTATCGGAGCGTCGAAAATAGCTCGGGACATCACGCAACGTAAACAGATTGAGCGAGAGTTGCGTGACAGCGAGGAACGCTACCGAATATTGGCGGATGCACTCGACACCCAAGTGCAGTTCCGTACCCGCGACCTTGAGAGAAGAAACTCGGAATTGCGTGAGCTTTCGGGGCGGCTCTTGGAGTCTCAGGATGCCGAGCGGCGGCACATCGCACGGGAACTGCACGATAGCGCCGGACAAACATTGACCGCGCTCGACTTGCAGCTTGCACAAATCAGCGAAGACGCAAAGAGAGATCCTGCTCTTGCCAAAGACGTGCAGTACGCCGAAGAGTTGGTCCAGCACTTGGCGCGAGAACTACGCACAACCTCCTATCTTCTACATCCACCGCTGTTGGATGAAACCGGTATTTCGTCCGCACTGAGTTGGTACGTGCAAGGTCTTGCGGAACGCAGCAGTCTAGCGATTGACCTGAAGGTTTCCGAGAACTTTGAAAGACTTCCGCCCGAAATGGAACTCGTCATATTCCGCCTTGTGCAGGAATGCATGACAAACATTCATCGGCACTCGGGTAGCAAGAGCGCACTGATTAGAGTCGAGCGCGAAAAAGACTCTGTCCAAATAAGGGTTGAAGACCAAGGAAGGGGAATGTCCCCGGAACGCCTAGCTGCGATTCAGTCACAGGGCACGGGAGTGGGAATCAGAGGAATGCGTGAGCGCGTGCGCCATTTTCAAGGCGATTTGACTATTGAATCCGATGATTCCGGCACTAAAATTTACGCCACTCTCCCCTTGCAGAGGCCGCTGTCAACGCACAAGAGCAACACGCAGCAAAATGTAGCATAAAACCTAATGCCATCTCGGGCGCGGAAAGAATGGTAACTGTTGGAAAATCCCGATCTTACTCATCGACCCCGGTAAGGTGTCCGCAGCACGTAAGCTATCCAGATACGGGCTTCAAGGAAGTTGGCCGACTCGCTACTGCTTCAGCTGCTTCTCAATGGCCGCGATCACTTCTTTCGAATCCGGCGTTACCTCCGGCTCGAAGCGCTGCACGACATTTCCGTTGCGGTCCACCAGAAACTTGGTGAAGTTCCATTTGATCTCTCCACGAATGCCCGCTGCGGTGTCCGCGGTCAGGTAGGCATAGAGCGGAGCTTGATCCGCTCCCTTGACGGAAATCTTCGAGTACATGGGGAAGGTCACGCTGTACTTGCGAGTGCAGAAGGTCTTGATCTCCTCGTTCGTGCCCGGCTCCTGCGCCCCGAAATTGTTAGCCGGAAAGCCAAGGATGACGAAACCCTGGTCCTTATATTTCCCGTACGTCGCTTCGAGAGCGCTGTATTGCGGCGTGTAGCCACACTGGCTGGCCACGTTGACCAGCAAAACGACCTTGCCCTTGTAGTTGGCGAGCGGCGCCGGCTGTCCATCAATGGAATTCAGCGTGAAAGTGTAGATTCCTGACGCAGCAAATAGAGATCCAGCCACCATGAGTAACGCTCCGAACAGAAGATAAGCACGAGCCGCAAAGAGAAATCGGACACACGAAGATCTCATTGATCACTCCTCTCGTTCACTCCTCACAAGTTAGCGTGCATGGGACGCTCCCAACTGGACGGGTTGGGATCGCCGGAGTTGAAGATACCCGGGCTCGCCTGAATTTCGCAAGCTCGCATTTGTAAAAGGCTTGTCTTTTCGCCGCGACAACCAATAGCTTGGCGCTAAGAGTGCACCTGCCGCCGCCGTTTTCAGGGCTGTTTATCGATTCCGTTCTTAGATCGCCGTGCTAAACGTCGTCTGTTTGACGACTCTCTCCACAATCTTGAGAGTCTTGGCCGTCTCTGACGGACGGGAAGTGGTCTGATTCGCCTCCGTCAGCCCGGTCTCGACCGCATCTAAAGCCAGACAGGATCGTTCCAGAATGATGGAAAGATATTTCTGAGCGATAGGGCGATCCGCGGGATGAATCAGCTCCCACCAGCGGCGAATGGATTCCTGTACCTCGGCTTCGGTTTTTTCACCGACAACCAAGGCATCGATCAATCGGTAGACCTTACTCTTGACGGCTTGATAAGAGACGGAAACTTCCTGGGGCATGGGGGTTGGGGCTCTCTGCTCCACAGAATGAGCAATCCGCCAGCCAAACGGTAGGTCCTTGACTCGTAAGTCCTTGCGCTTCTATAGACTTTGTCATTAATTCCACGAATGGAATAAACCAAAATTCTGGATATGGATTCTGGAAGCAGGTGTTGCGTGTCCATTTTCGCACGGTCTCACGGTGATACGGCCATGCGGAACGCGAATCCGCTCAGACCGTCGCGCAGCTCTCTATTTGCCGAGCGGGTTACAATGTTCCGCTCCCACGCGGCGCCATTGCGGGATCGCGGAATGCAAGCCGGTGGCGCAAAGTTTCGGGTGCGGCAAAGCTTTACAGGCTCTTAGCAGTACCAATTTTCTCGGAGGCGGAATGAAAACATTGTCGTGGATTCTTGCATTTGTGGGTTGGTTCTCGATTTCGGGCGGAGCTCAGACTACGCCGCCCGCCAATACTTCAAAAGATATTGAAGCCGGGGACCGGATGTTCTTTCCTCGCGACATGTTTTGGGGATGGGCGCAATTGGACCTGGCACCCCCGCACAACGAGATTGACCCCAACCTGTGCGCCGGCAACGCCCGGCAGTACGGCGGCGCGAACGCCCCGTGCAGCATGTTTGCGCGTTACATGTTGTCTGGAATGCTCGAAGTGCGTCCCTTCGGTCGCGGCCAGTTGCGGCGATTCATGGTGTTCGGCGCGCCCTCGTTCCTATTCGGGAAAAACGTGCCACAGACACTCTACACCTGGTCGCCCGATGCAATCGGGATTGAGCACTCATGGGGTGCAGGAATCTACATCGCAAAGGGATTCGAGTTTCGCGTAACCCAGCACTTTTTGTTCGATCGACTGGGCGCACGCGACACCAACCTGGGTGTGGCCGACCTGGGCAACAACGGACCTTGGGGCCGCTACGCGACCGTAGGAGTGCGCAAGTATTTTGGGACCAGGCGATGGTGACCCAGGCGATGGTGACCCACGATCACAGTTGTTGTAGTTCGCTTCTATGCGGCGGTTGCCGGCAGCGAGGGCTTGCTTAGCCGTCGAACTAGCCAGATCACGAAAGCGATCAACAGTCCCAGGATAAGAAACGGAGACAAGAGCACCGGAACCAGCCAAATGCGACCGCCCAAAGTAGTCACATCGCCAGAAATGGTGGCTTGAGGATCCCGGCGAATCTGGCCCCCGAACACGGTCGCGTCGCCAGCTACCTTTACAGCCTGATCCAACCGAATGTCACCGCCAAACACCGTAACGTCTCCGGCGACCTGCGCCTGGTCTTCAACCACAACGTTGCCCCCAAACGCGGTTACATCGCCTGCCACCTGGCCACGGACGCGGATACTGCAGCCGAAACAGGTGAGGTCGGCGACCTCCTCCTGCGGCCCAATGCTGATGTTATGGCCGACCTGCGTATAGGTGGGAGCGTTCTTCGCGTATGCGTATGCGGCGCTTGCGACGGAGAGTAATAGCGCGAGGCCGAACAGCCTGTACGCGCTGGCAAACAGAAGCCTTAAACAGCGATGTGTGATGGAGGTCACGGCAAGCCTGGCTCCGAAAACAAGATTATGTCACAAAGCGCGAAGAACTCGATAGTTTGCGCTTCCGGCGGTGGCTCAATTTGAATTTTTCGGCCTATAGTTTGGGGTCATCCTGAGTGCAGCCGTTTTTCAGGCGGAACGAAGGATCTCCCACTGGCCGTATCTATGGGAGATCCCTCACGCGGCTGAGGTACGCCGCGTTTCGGGACGACGGCTTGGTAGGAGAATAAATTGAGACTGAGCCACTACCCGCTTCCGGCGGTAGTGTTGCACCTTGGTTGTCATTCCGAGCAAGGGTTTCTTGCGTCGCAAGAATCGCGCCTTTGGATCGCTTCCTTATCAAAGTGCACCACTGGCTCCGACCGTTCTCTATAATGGTAAGTTTCTCGGACTTATTCGAACATAATCAGGAGGCAGGCGATGGCGGGCTCTTATAACGGTGTGGCTGTACCCTCGCACGGAGGAAAGATTGGCTACACCAATGGAAAGTACGATGTACCCGACAATCCGATCGTTCCGTTTATCGAGGGCGATGGCACCGGGCGCGATATTTGGAAAGCATCTTTGCGCGTCTTCGACGCCGCCGTAGAGAAGGCCTACAAAGGCAAGCGTCGCGTCGCTTGGTACGAGGTTTTTGCCGGAGAGAAAGCCAAAGCCAGGTTTGACAACTGGCTGCCCGATGATACCGTCGATGCGATCCGCGAGTTCCGCGTCGCCATCAAAGGCCCGCTGACCACTCCCGTCGGCGGCGGCATTCGCTCGCTGAACGTGGCCCTGCGACAGATTCTCGACCTCTACTGCTGCGTGCGTCCGGTGAAGTATTACAAGGGCGTGCCGTCGCCCGTCAAAAATCCTGAGCGCATGGATGTCGTTATCTACCGCGAAAACACCGAAGACGTTTACGCCGGCATCGAATGGGAGCAGGGAACTACCGACTGCGCGCGGCTGATCGAATTCCTCAACAAGGACATGCTCAAAGGCGGCAAGAAGCAAATTCGCCTCGACTCCGGCGTCGGAATCAAGCCAATCTCTGTTACGGGAACGAAGCGCCTGGTCCGCATGGCCATTCGCTTCGCGATCGAGACCGGCCGCAAGAGCGTGACGCTGGTACACAAAGGCAACATCCAGAAGTTTACCGAGGGCGCCTTTCGCAAATGGGGATACGAACTGGCCACTGAAGAGTTTCGCGACAAAGTAGTCACTGAGCGCGAGAGCTGGATCATCGACAACAAAGACAAGAATCCAAACCTGACCATAGCTCAGAATGCTGAGTTGGTGGAGCCCGGCATGGAGTTCGCTCCTGCCGCATTCCGCCAGGCCGTCGAGCAGGAAGTGAAAGAAGTTCTCGATCGCATCTACACGACTCACGGCAAAGGCCAGTGGAAGAGGAAAATCATGGTCAACGACCGCATCGCCGATTCAATCTTCCAGCAAGTGGTCACGCGCGCCGACGAATATTCCGTGCTCGCGACTCCAAATCTGAACGGCGACTACATTTCAGACGCTTGCGCCGCGCAAGTCGGGGGCCTCGGCATCGCTCCCGGCGCCAACATCGGCGACGGCTTCGCGATCTTCGAAGCCACTCACGGCACGGCCCCGAAGTACGCGGATAAGGACGTGATCAATCCCGGCTCGGTCATGCTCTCCGGCGTAATGATGTTCCGCTTCCTGGGATGGAACGAAGCCGCTGACCTAATCGAGCAGGGCATGGAGCGCACTATCCTCCAAAAGAAAGTTACCTATGATTTTGAGCGCCTGATGGAAGGTGCAACCAAAGTAAAGACCAGCCAGTTCGCCGACTGCATCGTCGAAAACATGGGGGCCGGAGTTTTGGCTGGAGTGAGATAGAAGTTCAACCACCGAGGACACAAAGGACCACAGGGTAGTTCGAATTATCCTGTGTTCCTCTGTGACCTCTGTGGTTAAGATTTTGACTTTTATTCAAGAGGAAATCATGAGAAAAAAAGTAACGATTGTAGGCTCCGGAAATGTAGGCGCAACCGCTGCTCACTGGATCGCTTCGAAAGAACTAGCAGACGTGGTCCTGATCGATATCATCGAAGGCGTCCCCCAAGGCAAGGGCCTTGATCTGCTCGAAGCCATGCCCATCGAGAAGCGCGACTCCTACATCACCGGCACCAACGATTACAAAGACACCGCCAATTCCGACATCGTCGTCATCACCGCCGGCATTCCGCGGAAACCCGGTATGAGCCGCGACGACCTGCTCAACACCAATTTCAACATCATGAAGGCGGTGGTGGGCGAAGTGGTGAAGCATTCGCCGAACTGCATTTTGATCGTAGTTTCGAACCCGCTGGATGCCATGGCTCAGGCCGCCTACAAGCTCAGCAAGTTCCCTCGCGAGCGCGTCATCGGCATGGCCGGCGTGCTCGATTCTGCCCGCTTCCGTGCTTTCATCGCTGACGAACTGAAGGTCAGCGTAGAGAACGTCACCGCTTTCGTCCTCGGCGGCCACGGCGATACCATGGTCCCATTGCCGCGATATTCCACAGTCGCTGGCATTCCAATCACCGAATTGATTGAGAAGTCGCGCCTCGAAGCCCTGGTTCAGCGCACCCGCGACGGCGGCGCCGAAATCGTGAAATACCTGAAGACCGGCTCTGCCTACTACGCTCCGTCAGCCGCAGCGACAGAAATGGTCGAGGCAATTCTTAAAGACAAGAAAAAAATTCTCCCCTGCGCCGCATACTTGCAAGGTGAGTATGGGATCAACGGCCTTTACGTCGGCGTGCCCGTGAAGCTGGGCGCAAAGGGAATCGAGCAGATCATCGAAATCAAGCTGACCGCCGAAGAGAAGGCCGGTCTCGACAAGAGCGCTGCGGCGGTAAAGGAATTGGTGGGCGTGATTGGAGTGTAAACGGTAGACGTTCGCGACAACCGGGGAAGGGCACGACTTTGAACGTCGTGCCCTTCCCGATCCTATCCGCTCCCCGATCCCGTCCTATTCAGTTGCAAGTTCCGCCTACACCGTCTCCACCGTCACCTTCTTCACCACCACATCTTTATTCGGCCGGTCCTGCCGGTTGCGCGGGACCTCCGAAATCTTCACGACTACATCCTGCCCCTCAACAACCTCGCCAAAGATCGTGTGCTTGCCAGTCAGCCACGTCGTGGGCGCGACCGTGATGAAGAACTGCGATCCATTCGTGTTCGGGCCTGCATTCGCCATCGCCAGTAAGCCTGGCTTGTCAAGTTTGTGCGGCGAACCCTTGGTCTCATCTTCGAACTGGTAGCCGGGACCACCCATGCCCGTCCCTTGCGGATCGCCTCCCTGAATCATGAAGTCAGGGATCACCCGATGAAAAATCGTTCCATCATAAAGGCGATCCTTCGATTTCTTACGCGTCGAAGGATGCGTCCACTCGCGCTTGCCATCGGCAAGTTCCACGAAGTTGGCTACGGTCTTGGGTGCGTCCTTCTCAAATAGACGGCAAACGATGCTGCCTTCGCTGGTTTCAAATGTGGCGTAAAGTCCGGGTTGGCGGGTCATGAAGTCCTTTCAGTAATGGGTCGTTGGTTGTCGGTGGAAGAGCGGCCCTTTAGGGCCGCGTAAGCTGTTGAAAGTCGGTGGGGCTTTAGCCCCTGAGGTCTCTCAGTTGGCCGCCGGCTTCTTCGCCGGTGTCGCTGATTTCGCAGCCGCTGCCGTCGCGCCATGAGTGATGCTGATATGGACAATCTTCACTGGACGGAACGGCCGATCGTTCATCGGATCGGTCGCCATGTGCGCAATCTCTTTGACAAGTGTCACCGTCGCATCGTCACACTGGCCGAAGATGGTGTAATTTCCATTGAGGTGCGGCGTGGCAACCTCGGTGATAAAGAACTGCGAGCCGTTTGTGTTGGGACCGGAGTTGGCATAGGCGAGCCGTCCCGGTCTGTCGAACATCAGGTCGGAAGAAACCTCGTTCTTGAATTTGTATCCCGGATCGCCTGTCCCATCGCCCTTGGGATCGCCTCCCTGAATCATGAAACCGGGAATCACCCGGTGAAAAATCGTGCCGTCGTATAGCGGCACGCCATGCTTGGAAGCTCCGCTCACCGGATTCTTCCAGTCCTTGGTCCCGGTGGCGAGGCCAATAAAGTTTTCCACTCCGATCGGAGCTTTGTCGGGAAATAGCGAGCAGGTCATCTTTCCCGCCGTGGTTTCAATGATCGCGACTGGCTGGCCCGTGGCCCCCGCGTGGTGGACGGGAGCTTTCGTGGCCGGCGCTGTTTGCGTGCTCGATTGTGCCCAGACCGGCGCAGTCATAATCAGCAGAACAAAACCTGCAAAAGCACTACGCATAATTGCTCCTGTACGAAACTTCGTGCTTGATGATTACCGGCAACGTTGCATTGTACGACAGCGGCGGGCATCAATGGGGTTGGGATTGCATTTCGTGGCTGACGATTTCGACCTGGCGGAAAACGCGCAGAAGATTCCCGCCGAGAATCTTCTTGATGTCGTCGGCGCTGTATCCGCGATCCAGCAGAGCCTGCGTAATTTTCGGCAAGTCAGCCGCGGAATCGATGCCTGCGGGAGTCGCTCCAGCAACACCGTCGAAATCCGAACCCAGGCCGACATGGTCCACACCGGCAACTTTGGCAATGTGGTCCATATGGTCGATCAGCGACTTCAACGGCGGTCGGGGAACTTTCGCAGCCCACTCCCGTTCGATGCGGTCATTGTCGACAAATGTCATGGTTTTGCCATCCGCTTTTTGCTTCTCCGTGTAAGCACGCTGGGCCTCTGCGGCCTGTTTGCTGATTGGTTCGCTCTGCTTGCGATAGTCTTCATCGACAAAGCCGGAGTAGAAATTAACATCGACCACGCCGCCATTCGTGGCCACCGCCTTCAGCATGTCGTCAGTCATGTTGCGGGGAGCGTTGGTCAGCGCCCGCGCGGATGAGTGCGACGCAATAATCGGTGCTTTGCTGGTCGCGATCACATCCCAGAAAGTTTTGTCGGCCACATGCGAGATATCCACCATCATTCCGAGCCGGTTCATCTCATGCACCACTTCCTTGCCGAAATCGGTGAGGCCGTTATGATGCTGTACCTTGACATCGTTGATGTCGCCGGAGGAATCCGCCCATTCGTTGGTGTTCGACCACGAAAGCGTCATGTAGCGCACGCCCAGCCGGTAGTAGTCGCGCAGCAAATGCATGTCATTTTCGATGGAGTGACCGCCTTCAATGCCCATGAGCGCGGCCAGCTTGTGTTCTTTGTGTGCACGCTCGACGTCGGCAACCGAAAAAGCCATCATTATCCGGTCGGGATGGTGCGCAGCCTGCTCATAGACGCTGTCAATCAGGTCGAATGTGCGCTGCGCGAAGTGGCCATGATTGGTGCCCGGATCAACCCAGATGGAGAAGAACTCCGCGCCCAGATTGCCGCGCCGGGCCTTGTCCAGACTGATGTGCTCAAAGTCGTTGGGATCGGTCGAGCCGATGTCGTAGCCTGCGTCGAGGAAATACTGCGGCGTGTCGGCATGCGTGTCGACCACGATGGCAGAGTCGTGAATCGCGCGCGCCTTGGCGCTAACCGGCGTATCGGATCCATTGGGGGATTGCCCTGACGAGAAAGGCGCCGGTAGTACCAAGGCGACGAGAACCAAGGCGCAGAAGATCAGGACCGAGAGCAGGAAACTATGGATGCGAGTCATAGAATGTAAGTGAACCTGTGCGAAATCAAGGATTGTATAGGCTCGGGCGCACGGAGGGAAGACCGTTCAGCGCAGCGCCGCCAGCGCGCGTTCGACGCAAGCTTCCAGCGGCTGATCCGTGTCGACCACAGTCTTAGGAGAAGTGATTGCTTCGAAGCGGGACCGCACTTCGAGATAGAGTTGGTAGTTTCGATTGGCGGCCGGATGTTTCTCAGCCGGCTCTTCCAGTCGCCGTCTCGCGACTGTTTCCGCGCAAACGCACTCGATGATGTGCCACCGTTGGTTCAGCCGGTCGGCGATATTCATCACGTTTTCGATCTGGTAGCGCCGCGAGAACGGTCGTCCGTCCAGAAACAGAATGCGGTTGGCGTCCCGCTGCAGCAGGTAGCCGGCAGTTTCCAGCATGATCCGCAAACAGAAATCATCTTGTCGCGAGGAATATTCGATTTCGTCCGCAGAAAAAAGTGAGTGCCGGATCTCGTCCTTATTCAGCACGCGCCCGGAAGTACGCTCGGCCAGTGCACGGGCAAGAGTAGTCTTACCCGACCCAGGCAAGCCAGCCATAAGAACGATCATGGTCGGAGTGAATTATACGAGGCCAGCTTTAACAGGGTAAGTAACAAGAGAAGAGACTATTCCGTGCGACTATCGGCCGTGGCGACAGCGGTCGCCGGTTCGGGGCGCTCCACGGGAACAACATCCTGAGTTTCGCGCCAATCCGCATAGCGTCCCGAAACCATGATGTGGAATACCCATTGATGGCGCTCCTCCTCAGGTTCAACCAGGCCGAGCGACTTCATGTAAAACAGGTATCGCTCCATCCAATGAATCTGCTCCTGGCTCATGCCGCGGCGCTGCAGGTCCACCGTAAGACCGGCGAGATGCGACGAAGCTGTGTCGCCCTCCGACGGGGCTGCATTGCGGTTGTGCCGCCGAAGTTTCTTCTGAACCTTCACCGTGCGTACTGCGGAGTTCACCTGAATCTGCTCGTGAAAGCGGTGATAGTACGCTTGAGAGATATCTTGAACGAAGTCGCGCGTCCAGGGACGGCAGTATCGGCGCGTCGGGTCAAGCCGCGGATCAAAACGTAGCGTTTCACCCGGAATAATTGGAAGTAGCGCTCCACTCGCCTTCAGGGCTTCGAGTTCGTCGTCGTCCTGAATGCGCGGCAATTCCATGCGGTCGATTTCTGCGTTCTGCAGCAAAAGAGACTCACGTGAGGGTCGGAACACCGGATTCCACCGCGTCCAATGCAATCGGTGCAGCAGCCGATGATGGCGTACAGGTTTATGTACCGAGGTCGTGGTTGCTCCGAACATGGTGGTGCACCAGCAAGCCATGCACAAGCAAGCCAGCCACGAACGACGAATCAGACGGCGCAGTTCTAATTTCACGAAGTGGTCTCGAGTCTGCCGCAGGGCGGGCCCTGCGACCGTTCGGACATTCTAAGCCATGTTGTCAAGCGATCCTAACTAACCTTGATCACCCGCTCAGCGTTACGACCGTACATGGGACAGCTGACCGCTACTTTGGTGACCTATGCTCTGGTTACCTTCGGTTACTCTCCCGATTCGCAATGGCCTTTGCACAAAATAGGTGCACGCAGAACTCCATCTCGAGTCGCCGAGTATGCCCAACCCATCTGCTCGCGGCGCAACCAGATAGCACATTTTCGATACGGAGGGGATATGCCCAGTTGTGAGGAGTGACAAAAATCAGCGCCGGAAAAGGTCATCCAGGGCTTGTTTCATGACCGCCCCGCCAACCTCAGAAATTGCCTTCGTCAGTGGAATATCCTTGGGGCAAACTTCTACGCAGTTCTGCGCATAGCCGCATTCCTGGATACCGCCGTCGCCCATCAGGGCCGCCAGACGGTCGTGTTGGAGCGCTTTGCCCGTAGGATGCGTATTGAACAGGCGCACCTGCGCAATGGTAGCCGCGCCCACGAAGCCCGTGTCTTCATTAAATTGCGGACAAGCTTCCATGCAGCACGTGCACGAGATGCAGCGCGAAATGGGATAAGCCTGCTCCTGCTCCTCCGCCGTCATCCGCGGGCCGGGACCGAGATCGTAAGTGCCGTCAATTGGAACCCATGCTTTCACAGCCTTCAAATTTTCGAAGATCACGCTGCGATCAGTCGCCAGGTCGCGAACGACAGGAAACTTCGAGAACGGTTCAAGCTTGACCGGTTGCTCAAGATTATCGATCAGTGCCGAACAAGCCATCCGCGCCCGACCATTGATGAGCATGGCACACGAGCCGCAAACTTCTTCCAGGCAATTCGAATCGTATGTGATCGGCGTGGTCGCCTTGCCCTCGCGTGTGACGGGATTCGCGGCAATCTCCATCAGAGAGGAGATTATGTTCATTCCAGGATGATAGGCCAGTTCAAACTCTTCCCAGTACGACTTGGAAGTGGGAGTGTTCTGGCGCTTGATCTTGAGGATTACGGATTTGGAATTAAGCATTTGCCGCTTCCTCTCTCGACCCACATCTCATGCGACGAGCGCGAGAAAGTATATCCTCTATCTGCGTACGTTCGTGATCATAGAAGTCAAGCAATCGCGCAACCTCGGTCAGGGCTTTATGAATCTTGTCCTTCTCTTCCTCGAAGTCGTCGAACCGATTTATCCCGAGAACCTCAAGGCGTATTGCTGCGCTCTTACCGGTTTGTTCGACCCTCATTCCGGGTTCTAAATATTTTGGAAGATCCTTTAGTTGTTCAGCATCAGTATCGGGAAAGGTTAGGTCGACAAAGCCTCTTGGCGATTTGTAGTTAACGTAAACCCCTTTCGGCAGCAGGTCACTTCGATGGTCGAACCAAGTGTCACCTTTGTAGGTAGGAGCCGGCGGTCGCATGGTCACATTTCTATGCGCACTCCTGAAAAAATCGGTTGCAAAATCGTAGTAGCTCTGCCGGAATTTCGTCATTGTGAGATCGACATCTTGTACACCTGATGTTTCCGCTTTCTTGATTGCACGTTCGACGATTCCGGCCTTGAACTGATGCCGCTTAGGTTCATCAGCGGCCAACCAATCCTTGATTTGTTCAAGGCACAATGCCGCGTGGAACCCGTGTCCTTCTTGGATATAACTTTTCGGGGCGACTAAACATGTCCAATACCTGTCCCAACGTTTCTCCCGAACACCTTCGTCTCCACGTTTGCGATATCTCAATGCCTGAGTCGGCTGGAAAGGCGCCCTTATCTTGTCCTCGATCAAGAGTCCAATCCTCCTGCTTCCATCAATGCCGTACAAGACGAGAAGATCTGTTTCACCGTACTGGTCACATTCTGAGTGTTTAACCTCGATAACCTCAATCCCGACGTGGTCCTGTTCGGCGGCCCTTACGAAAGTCTTGAAAAATTCTGGATTCGCAGAGAATTCCTCTTCTAACAGGAAATCAACGTGAAGCTCCCTGACATTCGGTGCCGGAAAGGTATCGCCCAAAGTGAGTTCAAGAGCATCTCTCATCTGTTAATACTTCCTCGCCCCGCCGCGGAATCAACGACACATCCACGGCTGAAATTCGACCTTCCCGAAACGGCAACTCTGCAACAAAAAACCACCGGGAAGGGCACGAGTTCCACTCGTGCCAGTTTAAAGTCCTGAGAGACGCGCGGCTTTCAGCCGCTGAGGTTCCGCCTTGAAGCCTGGACGACTCATCTCGCCGCCCGGAACTTACTTCGTGACCTTCTCGACATACCATCGCCGACAATTGTTCGTCGTCGAACTCTACGCACGTCTGTTTCTGCAAACCTTGTATCGACACCGCCGCGAGGGCCGATATAAATTGCACGCCTTTGTCCTTATGCCTGAGCACGTTCATCTCTTGTTGACTCCCGCGATCGACGTAACCATCGAGCGCGCGATCCAACTTATCAAAGGCGCCTACTCACACGAACTCGGTGGCATCATCGGTCGAAAGCAAGAAATCTGGGAACGAGGATTCACCGATCATCGGATTCGCAATGAGGTTGATTTCGTTCATCATCGAAATTACATTCATCAAAATCCGATCGAACGAAAGATGGTCGATGATCCTAGCGCCTACCGGTATTGCTCCGCGTTTCCCGGATTCAAGTTGGATCTGTGGCCCTCAGCGGCTGAAGCCGTACATCTAGAAACATCCTGACTGGCACGAGTGGAACTCGTGCCCTTCCCGTTCGTGCCACTCCCGAGTCTTGAAACTCATCAGGATTTTCCCTGCAACGCAATCACTTCGCCACGTCATACTTCCTTGCCCTCGGCGGAATCAACGACACATCCACCGGCTCGAACTCGAATTTGGGTTCATCCGCATCGGGCGCAAAATACGCTTTCGTCGTCTTAAGAAAATTCTTGTCGTCGCGCTCCGGGAAGTCCGGCTTGTAATGCGCTCCACGCGATTCGTCGCGCAGCCGAGCGCCCTGGGCAATCACTCGCGATAATTGCAGCATGTTATAAAGCTGGCGAGCGAAGACCACGCTGGTGTTCGCCCACTGCGTGCGGTCGCTCAAGTTCACTTTGCGGAAGCGTTCGAGCATCTCCACCAGCTTCGCATCGGTTTGCTGCAAATTCTTGTTGTAGCGGATGACGGTGCAATCCTTGGTCATCAGCTCACCCAGTTCATGCCACAACCGGAACGGATTCTCCGTGCCTTGGTTATTCATCAGCAGGGTATTGCTCTCTTCCTGCTTCTTCTTTTCCGCGTCGAAGCATCCGTTCCCGTCAGCGAGCGCCTGCAAGCCACGAGCATACTTCACCGCATTCGGTCCGGCGACGGCGCCACCATAAATACACGAGACCAGCGAGTTCGCGCCCAGCCGGTTCGCGCCGTGATACTGATACTCGCACTCGCCCGCGGCAAAAATCCCCGGAATATTCGTCGCCTGCTTGAAGTCCACCCAAATCCCGCCCATTGTGTAATGCATGCCGGGGAAAATCTTCATCGGCGTATCGCGTGGATCGTCGCCCACGAACTTTTCGTAGATTTCGAGAATACCTTCCAGCTTGCGGTCGAGAATCTTGCGGTCGATGTGCGTCAGGTCGAGATAAACCATCGGCTTGCCGTCGATGCCGAGGTTGTACTCGAACACCACCTTAAAGATGGCCCGGGTAGCGATGTCGCGCGGAACCAGATTGCCGTACTTCGGATACCACTCTTCAAGAAAATACCAGCGTTCATTCTGTGGAATTGACTTCGGATCGCGCTTGTCGCCCGCAGTCTTCGGTACCCACACGCGTCCACCCTCTCCGCGGGCCGATTCCGACATCAGCCGCAGCTTGTCGTTGCCCGGGATGCACGTGGGATGCACCTGAATAAATTCACCGTTGGCGTAATAGCATCCCTGCTGATAAAGCGCGGATTGCGCCGATCCAGTGCAGACCACGGAGTTGGTAGACTTACCGAAAATGGCACCGTTGCCGCCGGTCGCAATGATGATGGCGTCAGCAGGGAAGGTGCGCACTTCCATCGAGCGCAAATCCATCGCGCATATGCCGCGGCAGACGCGGTTTCTATCGAGCACCGCGGAAAGAAATTCCCAGTGCTCGTACTTCTTCACCTTGCCTTCGGATTCATAACGCCGAACCTGCTCGTCGAGCGCGTAGAGAAGTTGCTGGCCCGTAGTCGCGCCAGCAAAAGCGGTGCGGTTGTAGAGAGTGCCGCCAAATCGCCGAAAATCGAGCAAGCCCTCGGGCGTGCGATTGAAGGGAACCCCCATGCGATCGAGCAGATCGATGATGCCCGGTGCGGCCTCGCACATATCCTTTACCGGCGGCTGGTTTGCCAGAAAATCTCCGCCATAAACCGTGTCGTCAAAGTGCTGCCACGTCGAATCGCCTTCGCCCTTCAAATTCTTCGCTGCGTTGATGCCGCCCTGCGCACACACCGAATGCGAGCGCTTCACCGGCACAATCGAGAAGAGATCGACATTCGCGCCCATCTCAGCGATCTTGATCACCGCCGAGAGCCCCGCGAGGCCGCCGCCGACTACGATAATTTTAGGAGCTGCCATCGTTCACTCCGCCAGCCTTCCGGGGCTTCCCGCGGCTTGACTCGACTGCATCGCCGTAGTGCCCGGTTCGAACAACAGCTGCGGCCGAGAGCGGAACGTGAATAAGCTGGCCAACCCCACCCCACTCAGGAGGAAGAAGAATGCGATGCACACGATAAGAAATCGCTTCCGCGCCTTCTCTCCAGAGACGATGCCCCACTTCGCTGAAAACAGCCAGATTCCATACGCGAAGTGCCATGACGCTGCGATCAATCCCACGCCATAAAAAATAAACAGCGCCGGCTGAAACACTTCCTGTTGCACTTTGCCGAAAGAAGCATTGGGATACGCGTGCAGGTCAATGCCGGTGAAGCGCATTGTCCAGGTGTGCCAGATGATATAGGCGAATGCGATTCCGCCAGTCCAACGCTGCGCGGTATACATCCAGTTGCCGCTCCAGGGATATTCCAGGGTATTCCCGTCCCCGCGGTACCAGATGTAAAAGCCGTAGAGCGCGTGGAATGAGATCGGCAGCCAGATTCCAAACAACTCAAGAAAAAATACGAGCGGCAGGTTTGCCAGAAAGCTTACTTGTCGGGCATAAGCGTCGGGCCCGCTAATCGCCGTCGAGTTCGAAACCAGAATATGTTCGAACAAGAACGCGCCCACGGGAACGATGCCGGTGAGCGAGTGCAGCCGGCGCAATAGAAATGACGTACCTTGTCCGGCGCGCAACGGCGCCACACCCTGCACTTTATTGCGAACCGCCCTTGGAGCCGTAGAACTGGCTGCTGACGCCACGAACACCCCTTGTGAGTTCCTCTTGTTTGTCCGGAGACGACAAAAGAACCGTATATTATCCGCGCACGAGAGAAGCGAAGTCAAGGAAAGCAGCTACGCAGAATTTGCTTGCGCAACTTCCAGAAAGTGATAGTTTCATCGTCCGTCGGCGAATTTAACGTCCTTGGGGAGGAAACTGTTCATCGGTTCTGGTCGCACCGCTCCAAGAGCCATTGCAGAAATTGCCGAAACGCTGCGCCGCGATGGCTGTACTGAGATTTTTCTTCTGCGCTCAGTTCCGCAAAAGTTTTTCCAATCGGCGGAAAATAAAACAGCGGATCGTAGCCGAAGCCGTTCGTGCCACGTGCAGCATCGAGGATGAGTCCTTCGGCCGCTCCGCGAAATGTAGCCAGTGTCTTGCCGTCGCGCGCCACCGCCAGCACGCAAACAAATCTGCTCGTGCGCTCCGGGAATGGAATGTCTTTCAACTCGCGCAGAACGCGAGCGTTGTTGGCTTCGTCATCTGTATTCGCGTCAGCCTCATGCGGTTCCTTATTTTGCAGGCCAGGGGCAGCGTATCGCGCAGAGTGTACTCCCGGCGATCCATGCAGTGCGTCGATCTCCAGGCCAGAGTCGTCGGCGACCACGATCTCTCCGGGAACGTACCGACTATAACTTTCAGCCTTTTTTCGCGCATTCGCCTCGAAGGTCAGGCCGTCTTCAACCACAGTCGGCAGGGAAGAGAAGTGCGGGATTCCGGCGATCTCAACTCCATGCCGCAAAGCAGCGCCCGCAAAATCGCGCAGCTTGCCAGGATTGGATGTCGCAATCAGAATTCCTCGCATTGCTAGTCTCGCATTGGTAATCAGTGGACCCGTTCGGTAGATGAAGGTGACTTCGAAGTTTTTCGCAGCACGCCCACACCCAGCAAAACAGTGAGTCCCGAGATCCATCCACCCGCCGTGCGGTCCCATGTCCGAACAAAAGTAATCTGCACCCGGTTCGCGCCAGCCTGCACAGGCACTAGCATCTGTCCGGTCCTCTCGCGCATGGCAGCCTGCACCTGGCGTCCGTTGACCTCCACGCGCCAAGCCGGATAATTGAAAAGATGCAAAGCAAGATTGTCGCGTGCTGACATTTCCGCCGTAAAAATCTTCTGCTCAGCCTCCCACTCCAACACTCTGATCGCTGCACGAGCAGGTCCATCTACAGTCACCCCATCCACAGTCACCCGTGGACCGTCTTTATCGACTGACGAAGGATCCGCTCCCGCGGGCGTGTATTCGTCGGTGCCCTCGTATCCCGCACCAGTCGCGACGTTGTCCTGCATCTCGCGCAAATCCGCGGCCGTATCCCACCAAGGTGGCTGGAAGCGTTGCCACACGAAAGCCAGCACGCACAGAGTAACTAGATAGAGCGCAACCCGCACTGTCCATCTCCGCACTCCCATCGCCGTGAGGAGGGTGAATGAAATCCCCAGGCACAGCAACCATCGCCAGGGAAACTGCATGAAGCGCAGCTTAGGCAGGATGTCCCACAGCGGATTGGAAATCGACAGCATCAGCACAGTACACACTGCGGCCCAGATCACAAGCGAGGCCCAGAGCGCGGAATTTCGATGGCGCCATCTTCGCGAAGCCCACGCTGCCATCATAGTGAGAACGATCTCCGCGATAGCGATCCAGGAAATCACTCGATTGAACGCATCGTGCTCCACGTCGGTGGTGTGGACGAACAGAAAATTATCCGGCGGCCGCGATCCCGCCGAGACCGCCTCCGCAATGTTCACCCAACTCTGTTCGTAGATCGCGGGCAACAAATAAAAAGCGGCTAGCGCAGCGCCCAGAACGACCGCAGTCGAGCCCGTTACCACAACCTTCAGAGAGTTCCGCTGCCAGGCAACCACTATCATGAGCAAAACCAGCGAATAGTGCACCATCACCGCCGCCGGTGCATTGATCAACCACGCGGCAGCGAGCAGCAAAGCGAGCAACACCGTTGTGCGGAGGCGCTTTTCGTCCGAACGCAACAACAGCAACAGCAGCAGTGGCAACAACGAGCTAGCGAGCAATTCGGCGAAAGCGCTACGCCAATATACGATCGTAAGGTGATACGGATTGATGGCATACAACACCGCCGCGTAAGTTGCATCGCGCTGGTCGAACCATTGCCGCGCCAGCAGAAACATCGATAGGCCCGCCGCGACCAGCACAAGCCAAATGTAGATGCTGGGAACCAGCGTCCAGGGAAAAATCGCGCTCAGGATCGTCCCCAACACCCACGACGCCGGAGGGTAGAAAATGAAGCGCGGCTCCCCATAACCGAAATGCGCCAGGCTCGCCCACCGCGGATAGACGATCCCCTGCTTCCATTGTCCGAGAACTTCCAGCCACGAATTAAGGTGGAATTCGACGTCGTGTCCTGAAGGAGTGCCGAGAAATAAGAAAGGGATTTCAATCGCGAATGCCGCCGCCGCGATCCATGCCAGCGGCATCCAAACCGGGCTGCTGCGCCCTTCCCGGGGCGTCCGCTCGAAGGACGATGAATCGTCAAGCGGACCGGATTTTACAGTTGTTGCCAGCTTTGCTCCCTAAACTCCGCGCCTCAGACTCCGCCTGCGACGCTGCCTCGTATCGGTTATACATGTTCGCACAGGGACGACCGCGGTGCACGGATGGTGCACGCGTCTTCGAGACCGTAAAAAACGCGGCAAGACCCCTGCGAATTCGACTCAGCGCCTGTGCATAATTTCCAGTTATTTAACCGTGATTTAATATTCGTGAAACCGTCGCGCAACAGACATGCTCTACCGTACTCCCACAGGGGTGGAACAGAACCCGGAGAGTTGAAGAACCCATGCCAGAGACGGGGTACGGGTTCTTCAATCTCTGGAAATAGCCCCAACCTCTCGCACCTTCTGCCAGCTCGCTGCCTGTGTTCCTTCCTTGCGTTATTTCCAAGAGTTGTGCCAGCCACTCTGCCGCGAGAGGTTTCATCTGAAGAGTAAGAAGTTAGCAGCAGCGTGCAAGAGAAAAAGAGAAAAGAGAAAAGAGAAAAGAGTTGACGATCCTGCGTCCGAGGGCCTAAAGGTAGAAAATCCAAACTAGGTGGCGACAGTTTCGCCCGATCGTTGGCGGCGAAGCTCAGCCAGAAAATCATCTGGTTGTAGCTCAGGGCCTTGTCGCAGCAGTTCGAGTAAGGGATCTTCGAGATCGTCCCCACTCTGATCCACAGTCTCCGGCGAGCGCTCGAACTGGCTGAGGTCGGCCGTGAGAGCGCGTGGAGAAATGCCCAGTTCAAGCTTTGAGTCACGGCAGCCGCGCAGAGCGCTGATCAGGTTCCCCACCTGCGCACGCTGTTCCGGCGTGCGCGAAGGGAACTCCACTCCCATGCCATGTCCCGGATGCATAACTCGCACCATGCCTTCGGTGTGCACAGCAATCTCGTCGGTGCGCAAGCAGAGGTCCACCATTGCATGTTCGGGAAACGGCGAATCGCTTTCCACGTAGCACCCACCCAGGCTCAGATCCGTGAGCTTGCAGTGTGGAACGGTTTCGTCCGCCCCTTCACTGAGATTTGCCGCCGCGGCCTTCAGCCAGAGATGGAGTTGCGCCCCGACTGATTCTTCCAGGTCCAGAAAATGAACTCCGGTTTGGCCGTTGGGATTCGCCCACGCCACCTGTCCATGAGCATGGACTTCAAAACTTCCGTCCGGCATCTGAAAGCGGAAATTGAGCAGAGCTCCAGGAGCCTGAGGTTCTGCCGTGAGGACGTCCATTCCGGTCTCGCTCAAATCGATCAGAATGCCCTCGACTTTATGGCCGTCTGGCAGAGTAATCTCCACGGGAGCTTGTACCGGAACGCGGCGTGCGCGGCGGCGTTCGCGATTCAACAAGGCAGCCACGGCGCGCAATCCAGCCCGGGTCTTGTCTTCGTAGAGCGGTTTGTGCAGAACAAAATGCGCGCCCTCGGTGAGAATGTGGCGCGCCTTCGCAGGTTCTGCAACTAATGCCACTGTAATGTGAGGGTTTCCGGAGTTCAGCCTGCGCGCTTCTTGCAAAAGTACCGACGCGGCGTCGGGATCCTCGAAATCAACTATTAGCGCCTCAAACCTTAGTTCTTGAAGTCGGTGAATCGCCGCGGCGAGATCGCTGAAACGCTCTACCGCGATCCCGAAGCCAGGCAAAACCCGGCCCAGGATCTCGGAAGCGGAATCGTCACCGGAAACTAATAGTGCTAGAAAGTTCATAAACTGGATTTCCCCGCCTCACCAGGGCGAGATTATGGCCAACGCGGAGCAGCAGGACGAGCCGACTTGGAGGCCGTTCCGCCCGAATTGCCCGCACCCGCCTTTGCCGCCATCGTTTCCGACGGCGACGAAGCCTCGTCGCCTTCCATTAAGACTGCATTGTCTTCATCATCATTCTCGGCGAGCAGCGGCGCCACTTCGCGCAATTTCTCCGCCGCCTGCTGGAGCATCTCGATCTGCTTTCCCAGTTGGGCGTACTTGGTTTGCTTCTGCCGCAACACCTCATGAATATCTTTCATACAACCCCCTCTGGTGAATGTAAGGAGGCCACGGTGGAGGGTCAACGGTAATCCCCGCACGAAGGTTACTGCGGTAATCGCAGGATGGGAAGCCAGGCTTTCAACCCAAAAGCAAAAGCCCCGCTAAATGCGGGGCTCTTTTGAAGCGATAGAATGGACTTAGCCCTTCAATTTCTTGCGAACGAGTCCAGCCAGACCCACCAATCCAGTTCCGAGCAACCCGAGAGTGCCGGGTTCAGGAACAGTGGCGATAAGGGTGTCACCGCTGCCTTGGGTCGAGGTTCCCATCCACCCGTTCTTGCCGGTGAAGAAGGTGAAATTCTGCGTGGTGCCGCCAGTGGTAGTTTGCAGCCCGTTGCCCCACGTCCCGCTGATAGAGCCGACTAATGCATACTCATTTCCGCCACTGGGAGATGAGGCTACCAAAATCAGCTCAACTGGACCCGTAAATGAGCCGGAGAAGATCACGCCACTGGGCATTCCACTCGTTCCATTGCCCGTGATCACAAAGCTTCCACCGCCGTTAAATGTTGAAATGTTTCCTACAGTCGATATAAACGAACCCGTGGAAAAACTTACAGTTCCGAGATTCCCCTGAACCAAACCCGCTCCGCCCAGACCGTCGACGTCAGTAAGGACGGATCCGGTGAGTGTCAGACCGCTCGAACTTCCCGTGAGAGTGCCATTGTGGTTGCTGAAGTCGACTGAACTTGCGAAACCTGCCAGCGGCAGAGCCAGAGCTAGTAAAGCCATCAGTACTATGCGCTTCATTTTCAACTCCTTGCAGAAAGCTGCTTGCTATGAACCCACTGTTGGCGGAGGCTTCAGGCCCCCTCTGGCGGTTACAGACCGATTCCCGCACTTGTGTTAAAGCACTCTGAGTGCCAAACTGGCAATCAACACAAACTAGTTGCCTGTCTATCACTTAGCGGCCATCTTCCTCAATCGCCTTATGACGAAACTGCAAAGCAATGCACACTATTACAGTCCTTTTGCGTCCGTTGCCCGTCCCGTTTCATGGCACTTTGGTGTCATTGTATTTTGGTGTCATCACCATGGAATTGGTTGCCCTGAATTTATCACTCGTGTACTTCCGGGGGAGGCTCTTTGGACACCCCATGACTCAAAAGAGTTACGGGGGCCCGCTGCGTAGCGAGAGATCCGCCGAGCCGCGCGAAAGCTCGTGCTCTTTGTGACCTACAACTCGGGCGTTTGGCTCGCTTCCTTATCAAGCTGCGCCGCCACCCAGAATTCCTCATTGTCGGAAAATCCGCGACGATCAAGATTTTTGCTCCCCCACCGCTACTTCTGAGCCGACCCCTATCAGGCCGCGGAGACGCCGGGAAAGATTTGTCGCCAACGATCGGTAAAAGCGCGAGCCGAGATGCGGAAATAACTCAAACAAGGTTTGCAACGTAGTCCGGTCGAGGAAAAGGGCTTCAACGTCTCCATCGGCAACCACTTGGGCGCTGGCCGGTGCGTCCTCCAGGAACGACATCTCGCCGCAAATTTCGCCGGGCCCCATCGCTCGCGCCGCTCGTTGCGAAGGGATCTGCACTCGCGCCGTCCCCGTCAGCAGGAGATAAACGCCATCCGCCCTCTTACCCCGCTGCACCACAACTTCACCCCTCTTGAAGCAAACGCGGCTCGCCTTGTCGGCGACCAGAGTCCAGTCGTTCGCCGTAAGATAAATCAAACCCTGTTTCGACGATGAGAGTACGGATATTTCCTGCTCGATAATCCTGGACATGGCGCGCGTCGACCCGATTCCCGTAGAGATGCCCCGTCAGAGATGGCCCGTCAAAGACCAGAACAATCCGAGAGCAGCAACGAGGAATATTCCTTAAGAGTAGCAGAAAAAGCAGCGAACACCGGCAGACCTTATCGAGGCCGCAGAACAATCTGGTATTTGTATCTAGCGATCCGCATCAGCGCACGACTTTTAGCCGTGCCGCCAATGTCCATACGCAAAAAGAAGCAGGTCTTCAGCCCCGGCGCCCAGAACGACTTCGTTTCTGGCTTGGGAAGCCGAGCAGCGAAAAAACATCTTTATCCGAATCTTGACAATGCGCGGCTTGCGCATGATAGTAAGTGACTAGTAGTCGTATATGAGCACAGGTCACTTATGACTAAAGGTCATGCCTCTAACTCCGCCGCATTTATCGAAGCGCTCGCCCCCGAGAATCTGCCGCACTTGCAGAGCATGGGACGCCGCCAGCGTCGTGGCGCCGAAACGCGGGTGCGCCTGTTTCGTTGCGCGCTTCAGCTTTTTGCCGAGCGCGGCTACCCCAACGTCACGGTGGAAGACATCACCGAAGCCGCGGATGTCGGTAAGGGCACGTTCTTCAACTATTTCGAAAGCAAGGACCACGTATTGGGCGTGATGGCCGAAATCCAGCTAGGTAAGGTGAAAGAAGCTCTGATAATGGCCGAAGCCGGCAAACAGAGGATTTGCTCGGTGTTGCGTCATCTGTTTCTTCGCTCCGCAGAGGAACCCGGGCGCAGTCCCGAACTCGCCCGCGCGCTGCTCTCTTCCTTTCTTGCAAGCGAGGGCGTGCGCCGTGTTATGGCTCACAACCTGGCGTCCGAAGGCCGCAAGATGCTGGCCCAAATCGTCGCGGCGGGGCAAAAACGGAGAGAGATCGACTCTCGACTCAAGAAAGAGAAGGTTGCGCTTCATATCCAACAAGCGTTTATGGGAACGCTTCTGCTTTGGTCGCTTGAGGGCCAGCCTGCGCTCGAAACTTGGGCCGAAGAAAGCTTTCAACACTTTTGGAGGGCAGTCGCCGCCCCGGGTCAAGAGCAAAAACGATGAAACGCAATTTCCGAGCTATCGTCATGCTGTCGCTTACAAGCCTGATCAGTGCTGCGACCAGCTCTAGCCAGGTATCGGCGCCCTACCGCCTCACGTTGCGTCAAGCAGTTCAGAAAGCGGTGGAGAACAATGTCAATGCGCTCACCGCCTGGACTCAAGTCGACGAAGCCGAAGGCGTCCGCACGCGCTACAAATCTGCTCTGCTTCCACATGTGGTGGCAGAAACCTACACGAACCTGCAGAGAATTTCCCTGGACGCCTACGGGCTTACCGGGCTTGCGACCATAGCCTTGCCCGAAGTCACCGGACCGTATTCCAATTACGATTTTCACTTCGGTGCCCAGCAGAACCTGGTTGATCTGCATAGTTATCGTCAATGGAAAGCCAGCGAACACATCGTTGATGCCGCCAAATTAGGTTATGAGGGTGCGTGTGATCTCGTCATCCTAGCCGTTGCCGACCTCTATCTGAAGAGCCAATCCGCCTTGGCGCGCATCGACGCCGCCCAATCGCGGGTTACCCAGTCGGATGCCTTGCACAAACTGGCGAAAGACAGGCACGACGCCGGAACCGCGACCGGCGTGGACGTGCTCCGTGCGCAGGTACAACTGGCGAATGACAAGCAGGCTCTGCTGGTCGCGCAGAATCAGTACAAACAGTCGCTGATCGCTCTCGCACGCAACCTCGGGATGAGTCCGGGCACACCTTTGGAACTCGCCGACCCGCTCCGCTATCGTCCCTTGCCCGAGCTCCAAGCACAGAGTCTTGTGCCCTCGGCACTCCTTGCGCGTCCAGACTATCTGGCACTTGCCAGCCAGCGCCAGGCGATGGTCGAGCAACAGCGAGCCAATCGTGCTCGCTACTATCCGAAGTTCAGCATTTTCGGGGGCTATGGCGAGCTTGGCCGCAACCTCGGAGGCTTCCATGGCGTGGGCCTCATTCAAGGCCAGATCGACATTACCGTGTTTGATCGCGATCGCAGCGGCGAGGCGCAGCAACTCGCCAGCCAGGTGAAACGCGTCGATTATCAGATCGCCGATCTGCGGCGCGGCATTGAAGAGGAGATTCGTGAGGCGCTGCTGAATATCGGGTCCACCGCCGAGCAGGTGGCTGTCGCCAAGGAAGGGCGAGATCTCGCGCAGCGTGAACTCGAACTCGCGCGGGATCGTTTCCAGTCGGGAACGACGAATAATGTCGAGGTGGTCACCGCCCAGGACCAACTCGCACGCGCCCAGGAGAATTACATTCTTGCCGTCTCCAGCCACACCGACGCGAAGTTTGGTCTCGCAGCGGCCTTGGCAGAAACGAAGACCATTGGAGAGTAACTGCAAAGTCCGTGAGAGATCTGTCGACCGGGCGATGACCCATGTTCACATGATCATGTTCACGCCCTAGAGGGTTGAGGCCATGAAACGACGTCTACCAATCTTGATCCTGCTAGCCGCGGCAATCGCCGCTGGCGTGTATCTTTATCCGCGTCTTACCAGGAGAGCGGAGCCTCAAAATCAGCTTACGCTCTCTGGCAACATCGAGGCGCACGAGAGCCTGGTCAGCTTCAAAGTGCAAGGACGCATCGTCGATCTGCCGGTCGAGGAAGGCCAGCGGGTTGGGCCGGGCGCCTTGCTTGCGCGTCTAGACGATGCCGACTACAGGCAAAAGGTCCGCATCGGCGAGGCCACGGTTCACGTGCGCGAATCCAGCCTTGCGCTGATGCTCGCTGGAACTCGCGAGCAGGAAGTGAGTGCGTCGGAGCAAACGATGATCAATGCGCAAGCCGATCTCGATGAGAAGAAGCTCGATTATGATCGTGCTCAGCGGCTTTTCAGCAAGGATGAGCTCTCCACCCAGGACCGTGACCTCGCCAATACCGCTCTGAAGCGTGCCGAAGCGACATTTCGGGGTGCCCAACAGCGTTACAACGAAGCTGTCGAAGGCAGCCGCAAAGAAGACATAGCCATTGCGCGTGCCAATCTCAAGCAAGCGGACGCCGATCTGGGTCTATCGCAAGTCAACCTGGACTACACAACCCTCCGTGCCCCCTCCGCCGGTGTGATCACCGTGCGCGAGGCCGAACTCGGAGAGGTGGTCATTCCTGGCACCCCAGTGGTTACACTCGCCGATCTCAATCACATCTGGCTGCGCGCGTATATCGCCGAAACCGACCTCGGCCGCATCCGCTGGGGCCAGGAAGCAACCATCACCACCGACACGTACCCCGGCAAACAGTACCGCGGACGTATTTCATTCATATCTTCGAGCGCAGAGTTCACACCGAAGAGTGTGCAAACCTACAAAGAACGCATAACCCTTGTCTATCGAATCAAGATCGACATCGACAATCCTAATTACGAACTCAAGCCCGGTATGCCGGCTGACGCCCGAATCAACCTTGCCGCGGCTAAACCAAACGCACCCCAACGGGGAATTACGCCAACGAACTAATGCATGAGAAGCCCCAATCCGCGATCATCGCCGACGAACTCACCAAGAGCTTTGCAGACGTGCGTGCAGTGGATCACTTGAGCTTCGATGTTCACGCCGGCGAAATTTTTGGCCTGGTGGGCCCCGATGGCGCGGGAAAAACTACAACGCTCCGCATGCTCGCCGGCATCATGCCGCCCAATGAAGGCACTGCTCGCGTAGCTGACTTTGATGTCGTTCATGATCCCGAAAAAGCCAAGCGCCACCTCAGTTACATGCCGCAGCGCTTCGGGCTCTACGAAGACCTCACTGTCGACGAGAACATTCGCTTCTACGCCGACCTGTTCGGAGTGAATCGGACTGAACGCGAAGAACGTTCCACCCGCTTATTGCAGGCCGCCGGCATGAGAGAGTTCCGCCGGCGTCTCGCGGCGAAGCTTTCCGGGGGCATGAAGCAGAAACTGGGGCTGGTCTGCGCGCTCATCCACCGTCCCAGAATAATTTTGTTGGATGAGCCGACCACCGGCGTCGATCCAGTTTCGCGCCGCGATTTCTGGCGCATCCTGTACGAATTGGTCTCGGAAGGTGTGGCGATCCTCATCTCCACCGCCTACCTTGACGAGGCGGAGCGCTGTCATCGCGTGGCCTTGCTCCATCAGGGGAGGCTGCTCTTCTGCGACACGCCTAACAATCTAAAGGCCAAGCTGGGCAAGAGTGTCCTGTCCATCACCTCATCCGAACCGCGCAGATTGCGCGCGGAGCTGGAGAGCGTGGTTGGCATCTCCAGTCTCGTCCTGACCGGCGATGGCCTGCACGTCGTGGTTGACGATGGCGCGAGCCGCATCCCCGAATTCGAGGCTCGGCTGAAGAACGCCTCCATTCCCTTCAACACGATTCAACAAGTCACGCCCACGATTGAAGACCTCTTCGTCAATGCGGTCGGCAGTGGGGCGCCATCCCATGCCTGAACATGACAATTCTGTGGTAATCGAGAACCTGGTTAAGCGCTTCGGAGATTTCGTGGCCGTCGATCGCATCAATCTCGAAGTGCGCAAAGGCGAAGTTTTTGGTTTTCTCGGACCGAACGGCGCAGGCAAGTCTACTACCATCCGCATGCTCTGCGGTCTGTTGAGACCTACCTCCGGCCGGGCCCGTGTCGCAGGATATGACGTGGGTCGGGAACCCGAGTCGGTGCGCCAGAACATTGGCTACATGTCGCAGAGATTTTCTCTCTACAACGATCTTAAAGTGATCGAAAACATACGCCTCTTCGCTGGTCTCTATAGCGTGCCCGCGAGCCTGCTCAAAGAACGAATTGAATGGGTGTTGGAGATGGCGAATCTCAAAGGCCAGGAACATCTGATTACCGCTACACTTCCCGGAGGGTGGAAGCAACGCCTCGCTTTGGGCTGCGCGGTGTTACACCAACCGCCCGTCATCTTTTTAGATGAGCCTACCTCCGGCGTCGATCCCATTTCGCGCCGTCAGTTCTGGGACTTGATTCACCACATGGCAGAGGAGGGCGTGACGGTCTTCGTAACTACGCATTACATGGAAGAGGCGGAATACTGCAACCGTCTTGCATTGATCTCTCGCGGCGCCGTCGCCGCTCTGGGTACACCTTCAGAGCTAAAGAAAGCGATGAAGGGCGAACTGCTCCTGGTTGAGTGTGAGCCGCTGGGCGAAGCGGTTGAAATTTTGCAGTCCGCTCCCGATGTGATTGACGCAGCGGTTTTCGGCAGGGCTCTGCACTTGGTCGTGCCTGATGCGACTGCTGCCATCCCCCAGGTCAAGAAGTATCTCTCGGATCACGGCGTCACCGTTGGCCTGGTCGACAAGATCCATCCTAGCCTGGAAGATGTTTTCGTCTCGCTCACCAGCACGCCTGATTCGGGCAAGGAGTGGGAAGCATGAGCTTCACTCGCTTCCTCGCCGTGGCCAGAAAAGAGGTCCTCCACATCCTTCGTGATTCGCGCGGGCTGATCATCGTGATGATCATGCCGGCGATTCTGGTGCTGCTGTTTGGCTACGGCGTCAATCTCGATTTCAAGGGGCTGCCCGTATACGTGTACGACCGTGACGGCAGCCAGCAGAGCCAAAATCTCTTGAAGCGCTTCCAGGCCAGCGAGTACTTCGACGTTGTGCGGGTTGTGAACGATTACCCTGCATTGACACGATCGCTCGACGACGGTCATGCCAAATTGGGGATTGTCATCCCGTGGGATTTTTCTCAGCGTCTGAGCGATCATCGCCCGGTCCAGGTTCAGGCGCTGGTCGACGGCACGGATGATAATACTGCCAATGTCCTGATCGGCTATTCCCAGGCGGTAGTCCAGGGCTATTCCTCGGACATCCAACTCGACTGGCTTCGCAACCGCGGCCAACTCGTCCAGCCTGCTCTCTTCAGGGTTGAAACCCGCACCTGGTACAACGAGGACCTCGAAAGCAGCGCCTTCATCGTTCCCGGCGTGCTGGCCCTGGTCATGTCCGTCATCGGGGCGTTCCTCACCTCGCTCACCATCGCACGCGAATGGGAACGCGGCACCATGGAGCAGCTGATTTCCACTCCAGTTACGCCGGTTGAGATCATGCTGGGCAAGCTGGTGCCTTATTTCGCTATTGGCATGTTCGACGTCATCGTCTGCGCTGTGATCGCCATCTACTGGTTCCAAGTTCCATTTCGCGGTTCATTTTCGACGTTGCTCCTCAGTTCCGCCATGTTCCTGGTGGTCGTGCTGTCCCTCGGATTCTTTATCTCCGTGATCGCAAAGAGTCAGCTCGCCGCCAGTCAAATCTCCCTGCTCGCCACCTTTCTTCCAGCCTTTCTGCTGTCAGGATTTCTCTTTTCGATTGAGCAAATGCCCGTTGTGCTGCAATGGATTACTCGCATGGTTCCGGCGCGTTACTACGTTTCCGTCCTGAAAAAGATATTTCTCAAGGGGACGCCGACCGCTGCGCTCAACACCGACCTGGTTCCTCTGGCTCTGTTCGCGCTGGTTCTGGCACTGCTCGCCACCGCTTCATTCCACAAGAGGTTGGGGTAAAGGGGGGAAGAAACGATGTTGGCACGTCTTAAGCAGATGTTAATCAAAGAGTTCATTCAGGTCTTCCGCGACAAGCGCACCCGTTTTTTGCTGTTCGGCCCGCCGATTATCCAGATGTTGATGTTCGGGTACGCAGCCACTTTCGAGATCTATCATGTTCCCACCGTTGTCCTCGATCTCGACCATAGCCAGGAGAGCCGCGAACTGATCTCCCGGTTTTCTTCCAGTCCCTATTTCGACGTACAGCGCCAACTCACGGACGACCGTCAGGTCGGCGATCTCCTCGAGCAAGGCAAGGCTACAGTCGGTCTCGAGATCCATGCCGGCTTCGCTCAGAATCTTCGCAAGGGACAGACCGCGCCCCTGCAAGTGATCCTCGATGCCACCAATTCAAACAGCGCTCTGATTGCCTCCGGCTACATCACGCAAATCGCACTCGGCTTCGCCCAGGACTACCAGAAGGACCGCATCTACCGCATCGTGCCGCAAGTGCTGGAAGAGATCCCTTCCGTTCAACTCGAGCAGCGGCCTTGGTATAACCCGGACCTTCGAAGCCGTTGGTTTTTCGTGCCCGGGATCATCGGCAGTCTGACTCTCGTACTCGTCGTCACGCTGACGGCCTTCGCCGTGGTCCGTGAACGCGAGATCGGCACTCTTGAGCAGATCATGGTGACGCCTATCCGCCCGTTCGAGTTCATTCTCGGTAAAACCCTGCCCTTCTTCCTGATTGGCTTGTTCGATGTTTCTCTGATTGCAGCTGTAGGAACATTTTGGTTTGAAGTTCCATTTCGCGGTCACATCCTGGTCCTGTTCGCAGGCGCGATTCTTTTTCTGCTGTCCATGCAGGGGGTGGGCCTGCTGATTTCGACCGTCTCATCTACCCAGCAACAGGCGATGGTAACGTCCTTCTTCTTCATTATGCCGGCCGTGACTTTTTCCGGCTTTGCATTTCCCATCAGCACCATGCCAAAATGGCTCCAATACCTCACCTATCTCAGCCCACTGCGTTACTTTCTGGTTGTGCTTCGCGGCACGTATCTGAAAGGCATAGGCATGGAGATTCTTTGGCCGCAGATGTTGGCCATGGTTGCCCTAGGAACCAGTTTGCTCCTGATCGCTGTCCTGCGATTTCACAAAGCGCTCGACTGACCCGCAGGATCACCGTCCCAGAATGGGCTTCGAGAGATCCCTCATTCCACTGGGGCAGGGCCAATGAGTGCTATCGCGATTTATCGCCAACCAGCTTGAACACGGATGGAAATTCCCTTCGAGTTCCTGAGCATAGTCGCGGGCGGGATGGGCCGAGGGAGTCGTTGCAATTGCGTGGGCGGTTAGTTTTTCTTCCAATTGGCCGCCTGCTCCGGCTTGCCCCACGCCTGATAGAGCTCGACGATCCATTCGCGGGCGCGGTCGAGATGATACCAGTTCGGGACTCCCATCTTTTCTTTCTGTGACAACATCCCCTCGTAGCCCGCGAGGATCAGCGGTTCTGCTTGGGCGTATTTTTTCTGTACAGCGAGGCTGGCGCCCAGCAGGCTCTCCGTGCGGAATCGTTCCCAGTTGTTCAGCTGGTTCTTATCATCGAAATCGAGGGTCTGGCGCGCGAGACGCTCACCTTCGGTGAACTTCTTCTCCGACACATAAATCAGTGCCAGGTCGTTCATCGCTGACTGGATGTCAGCTGGGTCTTCCGATGATCCCGGGCGCTGGCGTCCCGCAAGAACTTGCACGGCATAAGTTTCCGCCACGTCATCTTGGCCCTGTTTCAGATACAAAAATGCAAAATCCGACAAAAATCCAAGCGTCCTGGTATGCTCCGGGCCCAACACTCTGCGGCTGATCTCCAGGGTCTGAGTGAACAGCGGCTCGGCCTGAGCGTACTTGCCCTCCCTAGTGTAAGTGTCGGCCAGATTGCCCATCGACAACAGCGTATCGGGATGCTCTGGGCCCAGCACGCGCCGTTGGATCTCCATGGTCTGGCTGTAGAGCGCCTCAGCCTGCGCAAGTTTGCCCTGTGACCAATAGACGTTGGCCAGATTATTCATCGATTCCAGCGTGTCAGGATGCTCGGGGCCCAGCACACGGCGCCGGATCTCCAGAGTTTGGTGGTAGAGCGGTTCGGCCTGCTCGTCGTTGTCCTCCGCCCGGTAGACATTGGCCAGATTGTTCATGCAATAGAGGGTGTCGGGATGCTCGGGACCCAACACTCGCCGCTCGATCTGCAAGGCCGAGCCGAAAAGCGCCCCCGCCTCTTGATGCTTGCCTTGATGCCAGAGAGTACGTCCCAGGTGGTTCAGGGTGTTGAGGGTCTTTGGATTCTCCTGGCCCCAAACCCGGCGCTCAAGTTCGAGCGCGCGTTCCAACTGCTTCTGGGATTCCGTATACTGCGCGAGATCCTCATATGTTTTTCCGATGGTGTCCCGAATCGCGGCCTCCACTTCCGGCTGCCGGTCGAACTTTCCTTCGATGCGGGCTGCGGCCCGGTCCAGGGCCGTTCTCACTCTTATGTCCGGATCGGGTTTAGCGTTGGGCCCGGATTGTTTCTTCGCGCTGGCCTGCGCTAGTAGATCGTTCTGCAAGAAATTGATTACCGCATTTGCCGACGCCGCTTCCTTTGCCGCCGTCTGCTCGGCCCTCCGGGCCACTATCGCCTCTCTGGAACTCGCGATGATGCCTGCGACAAGAACCAGAAGCACTGCCGACGCCGCTGCTACCAGGGCCTTGTGACGCCGAGCAAATTTCTCCACTTGATAGCTCACACTCGGCGGTTTGGCGCTGATTGGTTGATCCTCCAGGTACCGCCGCATATCCGTCGCCAGTTCCGCCGCCGACCCGTACCGCCTCGTTTTCTCCTTCTCCAGGGCCTTGGCGACGATCGTCTCGATGTCTCCCCGATAACTCCGGTTTATCGAACTCAGCGCAACCGGATCGGTATATTGGATCGTTTGCACCGCCTCATGCAGGTGATGCGTCAGTGAGTAGGGCATTTTGTTCGACAGCAATTCGTAGAGGATGACCCCGAGGGCGTAGACGTCGGTGCGTCTATCCAGAGCCTGCGGATCGGCGAGAACCTGCTCCGGGCTCATGTAAGCTAGCGTGCCTAGTAGTTGGCCCATATCCGTCTGACGGGTCGCTTGGGCATCGCTATCAGTGATGCGTGCTAGCCCGAAATCCAGAATCTTCGGCTGGCCGCCCTCGTCCACCAGAATGTTGCCGGGCTTCAGATCGCGGTGGATGATGCCGCATTGATGGGCGTGCTCGACCGCTTCACAAACCTTGATCATCAGAGCCAGCCGTTGTCGGGTGTCTAGTTTGTGCGAATCGGCATATTCGCCCAGGGGGTTGCCACGAATGATTTCCATGGCAAAGTAAGGCTGGGAACCGAACCCGGTATTGGCGGTTCCAGCCTCGTAGATTTGCGCGATGCCCGGGTGATGGAGACGGCCGAGCGCCTGGAACTCCCGCTCGAAGCGGTGGAGGAGTTCAGGGCTGGCCCAGGCTGTTTTGATGACCTTCAATGCGACGCTACGCCGGGGCCGGTCCTGCTCAGCCTCGTACACCGCCCCCATTCCACCCTCGCCCAGCAGGCGAACGATCCGATAGCGCCCGATACTGGTCGGCAAATTGGGCGCGGTTCTCGCGGGCTGTGGACCCGGCGTCGGCTGTGGACCCAGCGACGCAAGCGTTGCGTCCGGATCGGCTCGATGAGGACTTAGAGCACGTGGGTCATCCGCCATTGGCTGTGCTCCGCCAGAAGGCTGCGGTGCGATCAGTATAACTCAGCGAAGCGATGCGTATACGAAGCGGTGCTTAGATGGGAGAGCAGATAAGAAACGAAAATCCGCGACCAGAACTTCTTGCGGCTCAGCGAAACTGTCGCAATCGCCGATTACACTCAAACCAGGCTGTAACCAAAATTTGCTGCCACATCTTTAGTCAGCGCGATTATTTCAGCTCTTTCCTGCACGCTGAAATTAGGACGGTAATAGTCTGGCAGAGAAAGCTTGGAGATGTACTTGATACGCATGGGAGTGAAAGCATCGAGAGACAGGCCGGTATGAGCTAGAATGCGATCGATCGTTTCTTCAGGTTTTACGCATAGGTCCTCGTAGCGCACGACACAAACCGCGCGAGCCAGTTCAGGATCATGCTTCAGTTGCTCGATGATGAAGCCAAACACTGAAGCCCATTGAAGCGCGCGGGCGCGCACCTGACGCCCCTCGTCGCGGCAACGGCATATCTCCTGGGTGATCGCGTCATTTCCGACATTGACCGGCACATAATTGGGACCAAATTCATGGAAACCGGTCATTTTATTCATTCTCACCAGCCGCTGATCGTCGCGCGCCAAATCTGAAAAAAGTCGATCTTGCTTGAGCACCGATGCCGCATGATCAATGGGGTTGCGAACATACAATAGGAAACGTGCATCGGGAAAAATGCGGCGTAAGTACCGCATCCGCGTAACGCAAGGATTGTTCTTGGATACATAGCGGGAACGCCCCCTTACCAAAAGCAGTTTGCGGATGTGATCTTTAAAAAATGTCTCGAAGTCTGAATTTAGCTGGCTGTCATCTAGAACATTGCAGCGGCTTGAATCATGCAACTGATGGAAGAACCGCAGCCAAATCATTTCCTCCACGCCTTCAGAACTGTCGCGAGTTACCTGCAAACGATCGCGGTTGACGCGTTCTACCGGCGAGCGCAATGCGTTGATCGGAAGCTTCGGAAACAAGCGGTTCCACCACCATGGTATATAGGGCAGCACAAAATCTGAATATCTATGCGTTGTCACATCGGGGTGCTCGCTCAGCATTTGGGCCGAGATCGTAGTCCCGGCGCGCGGCAGGCCGAGAATATAAATCGGCCGGTCTATCGGGATGGCCGCTGTTCGGGACGCCAGAAATTTTGATTCAAGCTGCCCAAGCTTGATGAAGAGCGGTGTCGTGGCATTGACGAACCTGACAAACCAATAAAACCCAGCAGGCACGGAGAACCGTTCCGATTTCGGCGGAGGATGTGGCGTGGACTCAGACATAACAACTTGTTCCGTGGCGCGCACCCGTGAAATTGGGATGAAATATCCGAATGGATCGCGGTCCAGTTTGTCAGATTTTCTCGAACACCGCGCCGATCACGGTCAAACCGGGGCCGAAACCCACGCTGACAATTTTCGCACCGGTTGGAATCGCGTCCGTTTCCACGATTTTTTGCCACATATGGGGAGCGGTCGCGGAGGCCATATTGCCGTGCTGATCTAGAATGTCCCGGCTGACCCACATCTTGCTCTCGTCGAGACCGAGCGCTTCGCGGACTTTGCTCACAATTGCCGGGCCGCCAGGATGGATCGCGTAGACGAGATCCTGTTTCTCCGCATCGAAATCGATACTTGCCTGATGGCAAAGATCGGTCATGAATTCTTTTATATGGACATAGATTATGTCGGGGACGTTCTTCGAAACCATCTCGTCGAACGAGTACAGTCCAGGCTTCAAGGTCATCTCATCCAAGGAGTTCGGCACGAGGCGTTCTTGTATGGCAAGGAGCTTTAAGCCTCTTTTGTTCGATGCCAGGAAATTCAGGAGGGGGTAAGCCGAGTATTTGATGAAGCCGTCGCCGAAAAGCGCATTCATCACATAGTTCCCAGGGTCATGCGCCAGAAAGTCGACATGCAGTGTTAAATATTCCGTATGGATGATATCGACCCGTTCTTTCGGCGTTGGCGAAGCGGCGTACGATGCTGCCAATAGTCCACAGGCCGTGCGGATCGCCGGAAAGGCACCATAACAACCCATGTGGTAAGCATGGGTGACACCGGTCTGGAACCAACCCTGCTTGGACAGAAAAACCTGAGCGGGACTCGGTGACGTATAGCCGGTACAAGTGACATGAATGATCTCGTCGGGCTGCTCGCTTTCTTCATAACAACGCTCAAAGGCGGTGAGTGCCGCTTGCTCGAAGAGAACGCGCCGCTTGTCCCAAGTCTTCCCGGCAGGATTGTCGTATATATTTGTGTACGGGGCCGGAGGCGCCAAAAACTCCAGGTGCCCATTCCGCCGCGTATTGGCCGTATCGTAGATACAAACCTGGCGCTGTGAGATATGTTCCGCGGAAGAGGCACAGTACCTTTCGATGCGCTTCTTCGTGCTCTTGAACACCGCAGTCTTTTGTTCTTCCGATTCGATGCCCTGACTGACGCATCGCGCGACGGCCATCCAGTGCGCCAGGCAGTCGAGCAGTTCATCTTGCGGAACAGGCGGCCTCAGCGTCACCGGCTTAAAGTCGGCAAACACGACCGGAAGCGTGCCAGCCCGGGAGCTTGCTTCCGCTTCATAGGGTACGTCCGCAACACGCCCCTGCTCAAGCATCGACATCAATCCCCGTCCGCTTTCCCGACTGGCACCTGTTTTTTAATTGCACTGTGACTGTCATAATACCTAAATATCTTCAGCCGTCAACAGGCGCTACATTACTTTAGAGTGACGAGTGGTTTCGGGTTTACAACCCTGCGAGCTCTGTAAAGTTTCTTGAAGGGCCAGAACAATTTTATATTACTTGCATCTGGAACCCCGCTTCAGGCAGAGGTTTGCGGACATTCGTCCTATGGGCTGGCTTGTGAGAGTGAAGCGCAAGTAGCTGAACGTGCACAAGAAAAGCCCGCTAACGAATGGCCGAACTTCTAATTAATCTTCACCTTCACCAATCTTTACGAATCCTTTTTTGATGTTTTCGCCGGTTTGAGGTATATTTCGCTCCAACAGATGATCGACGCTGGCGCAAACTATGGCCTATGGTTTTCGCGGAAGTGATCCCAAATCTTGCGAAAGTCAGGAGCCTTGGCCAGTGATCTTTGAGCGCCAGCGCAGCCGGCAATTTCCTGATAGTGTCGCTGGATCATTTCTGAACCTCAAATCCAAGTGGGAAAAGAATGAAGGCATTGTTTGCGGTCAGGACCACCCTTGGGGCGGCATTGTTGATTGCGTGCACTTTCATGGCAGGATGCGGAGCCGGTTCGAGCTCAGCAGGTTCGAGCTCAGCAGGTCCGAGCTCAGCCCTCATGCAGCCAAGCGTAACAGGCACACAAAATCCCTTGGTGGCAATTTATACGATCCGGACGGGGTGTCTCGGGCAGATTATGGTGGAGTTTGGTCCCACGACCTCCTATGGAAGAAGCACCGCCTGGTATCCGGTGACTACACCTGACTTTTCCTCAATAGAGGTTGCGGGAATGAAGGCATCCACTACGTACCACATGCGGGCGCAGGTGCAATGCAGCACGGGCAATCCTACTACGTCAACGAGCCCTGATACAACCTTCACGACGGGACCATTGCCTTCTTCTCTGGCTTTTCCCAACCTAGTTGTGAGCCGTCCTAATCCTTCTTTAAGCTCCACCGAAAATCCGGGGATCGAATCCATCGACGTGATTATCGCCCAAGCGCCAGGTTTCTGGGCACCGGCTTTTTTCACGGACCGCGATGGCAACGTGATCTGGTATTACGACGTGGGACCGGGTAATTTTGCGTTTCCGTTCAAACTGCTCCCCAGTGGGAATATGCTCTTGAATATTACTAACGCGGTAACGGTTTCGGTTTTGCGCGAGATCGACTTGGCCGGAAACACCGTTCGTGAGATGAACATATTAGACTTGCAACACAAGATGGCGGACGCCGAAAGCTTTGATTTTGTGGCATGGGGCTTTACCCATGATTTTCTCATGCTCCCGAACGGCCATGTCGTTGTCATTGTGGCTTGCTTTAAGAGTTTTACTAATCTTCCAGGGAATCCCGGAACGATCAGAGTCACAGGGGATGCGCTAGTAGATTTGGACCAGAACTGGAATCCCGTTTGGTCCTGGAACTCATTCGACTATCTCGACGTAAACCGCCACATAGGCGGCTTGCCAGACTGGACGCATAGTAATGCGCTTCTTTACTCGCCTGATGATGGCAACCTCATCTTGTCGGTGCGCAACCAGTCGTGGATTCTCAAGATCGACTACGAGAATGGAACTGGTTCCGGGAATATCCTGTGGCACCTCGGCTATCAGGGAGACTTCGCTTTGACCAACCAAGGGGTCCCGAGCGATGATCCGGGCCTGTGGTTTGGCATGCAACATTTCCCGATTATCTTAAGCCACAATGGGTCGCAGACGACTTTAGGGATTTTTGACAATGGAGACAACCGAGTTATGAATACGGACGGTTTGATGTGCCAGGAGTTTCCAGTCATCCCTCACCCCGCATGTTATTCCCGGCCCGTGATCTTTCAATTCGATGAAAGCTCCATGGTTGCCAATATTGCCTGGGCCGACCCTTTGCCTTACTACGGCATATGGGGCGGGGCCATTAATCAATTCGCGAACGGCAACGTTGAATTCGAGCTGAACGATCCTGCAATCCCGCCGAGTCCGAATTTAGCGTCTCAAGTTCAAGAGGTGACTGGAGCGTCCACTCCGCAGGTGCTTTGGCAGATGAATATTTCTCCCGCGTCGGCCACTGCATATCGCGCGTACCGAGTTCCCAGTTTGTATAATGGCGTGACTTGGCAGTATTGAGAGCACTTGCTTTCTGATCTTTGGGCGCAGTTTTGAATTGCTAGGACATCCCCCGGTGGATTTTGGCATCAAAGCAGAAGCGCCCTTTCGTTCGCGAGGAAAACTTTGCGTTATGCAGCATTCGGCTTTCTGCCAGTGGTCGCTGGGGCCGGGCTAGGCGGCGTGGTTGTGGTTTACAAAGCTCGAGGATGTAAGACTGCATCGCTTCGTCGCCCTACAAATTCCTGCCCGATGAAGTCGCCAAGGACGGACAAACCGGGTGCCCTAAGCTCCTAAGCTATTGAAAAGATGGTGCACCCTGAGAGATTCGAACTTGAGGCGTTTTGCGGGCGTGAGCGAAGCGGGAGCTCGCAGCCGAAATCCTGAGCCTGGGGTTTAGGCGAAGGATCTGGCCGAAGAATGGACCTTGAACAAGATGGTGCGCCCTGAGAGATTCGAACTCCCGACCTTCTGGTTCGTAGCCAGACGCTCTATCCAGCTGAGCTAAGGGCGCAACGTTTACTTCGGCGGGGTGAGGTCGCCCAAGAATTATAACGGAAGTGGAGCTCTGTCGCGAACGTTCTCTGTCGAACATCTTTTCTTGCGAATTTTATTCTGAATCGATAGTCCGCCAGAAACCGCGCAGGACGCCGACTTCGGTGGCTCGAAGTTTTCCACAGGTGAATCCCACCCACGAATCCGGAGTACGCCGCTTTAGAAGTAAATCTTTCCCGCTGGAGAGCAATTCCTACAAAGCAGCCCCCTCCGCAATTTCGTATTTTGAGCAGCTTAAGAACGGCACGCCATGTGCACTATGGAAAAGCAGACGAAGTGGCGCGCAACGGGGCGCTCCAAGAAGCACTTCGGCCAGAGGTTTTCTTGGACGCCCCTTTGCATAAACTCCCCCAAGCGCCTCTCTTTTGCGGGTCTTTACCGCCAAGTTGTTTCCGCCTGCCTCTTTACGCCAGAGCCAGCGGTTCCCGCACATCGATCCCGGCCTGACGCAAAAGCCGAGCAATGCCATCAGTTTTCAGGCGCGAAGCGTCAAACTCCACCCGCACCGTGCGCTCTTGCTCGTTGAACTGTACTCGTCGAACTCCGTAAACCTCACGCATTCCGTCGATCGCCCGCAACTCTTGCTCGCCGGGCGCTGAACCGTACCGAAAAACGACATCCAGGTAAGTCATGCGATAATCCTCTGCTGTCTTCCTCTGCTCACTATGGAAGCCCGCACCGCGCTGTCCGGCGGGCTGAATCCAATATATGCCATTATCCATCGAAGAAGACAGAAAGCCTGAGTAAATGAGGTTGCGACGATCACGAGAACGCCGGAAGGGAAATCGCGATGCGCGTGCTTGCGTACACATGGGCTGGGGTGCGCACGACTGACGTGAAATCAGCCGCGCACTTCTTTGGCGATGTCCTGGGACTCTCCCTGATTCACGAGGGCAAAGGACTCGCGCAATTCGAGCTGCCATCGGGACAGCTCTTCGAGGTCTTAGGTCCGGAGAGTCGTTACCATCAATTTCACGCCTGCCCGGTTTTGGCCTTTCAGGTCGAGGATTTGCGCGCGGCCATAAACGAGTTGAAATTACGAGGCGTCGAGTTCGTCACGGATGTCAATGGCACGGAATCAGAAGCCTGGGCGTATTTTCGCGGGCCGGACGGCTACCTGTACGAGCTTTGGCAGACGGCACGCCCGCTGAAGGCACTGCAGGCCAACTAGACTAGTCGCGCCGGCATTTTGGCGGCTATCGCGAGAGGCTTGCCCTGAGGCTCCCGAAGGCGGGGTCACCGCTATTAGAAAAGGAGTCCCACCCAGACACCCACAAAGTCTACATGCCCCCCAAGCCATTCAACCCGGCGTCCACTCTCGAACGCGACCCCGTTTGTGGAATGAACGTAAATCCCGCGAACGCCAAACATATCTACGAGCACAGTGGGAAGAACTACTATTTTTGCTGCGCACCGTGCGTGGAGAAATTTAAAGCTGACCCGGCAAAATATCTCAGCCAGAAACCTTCGCGCCCATCAGGCCTGGAAATGCCTGCTTTGGTGATGCCGGTTGCGCCAACGGCAGCCCCGGTCTCCAACTCCCAAAGCCAACCGGTCCAAAGCAAGCCTGAGACTCAGCCTCCGCGCTCGGCGACCGAAATCGCCAGCTACGTCTGTCCCATGTGCCCGGACGTCCGCGAAAACAAGTCGGGCGCCTGTCCTTCGTGCGGCATGGCGCTCGAGCCGGAACTTCCCGCAGCATCTACCCGCACCGAATACACCTGCCCCATGCATCCGGAAATTGTGCGCCCTGGACCGGGTTCATGCCCCATATGCGGAATGGCTCTGGAGCCGCGCACGGTCTCCGCCTCCACAGAAGAAAATCCCGAGCTCCGCGACATGAGCCGCCGCTTCTGGATTAGCCTCGCGCTCACCGCTCCGCTCATGGTCGTTGCCATGGCTGCCATGACTTGGGAGATGCCGTTGCACCGTCTCCTGCGAGGCGCAACATTGCCCTGGCTGGAACTCGCGTTGGCTACACCCGTGGTGCTCTGGGGTGGCTGGCCATTTTTCGCGCGCTTCTGGACTTCGCTTGTCAATCGCAGTCCCAATATGTTCACGCTGATCGGCATGGGAACCGGGGTTGCCTATGGATACAGCGTAATCGCCACGCTCGCGCCGCAAATTTTTCCCGACTCTCTGCGCACCATGGGCGGGCATCCGGACGTCTATTTCGAGTCGGCTGCCGCCATCACCACGCTCGTCCTGCTCGGTCAGGTCATGGAATTGCGAGCCCGAAGCCGCACCAGTGCCGCCGTCCGCGCCCTCCTCGATCTCAGCCCGCGCACCGCGCGCCTGCTAAGCCCAGACGGCAACGAGAAAGATGTCCCGCTCGAGCAGGTAAAGCCCGGAGACCGCCTCCGTGTGCGCCCGGGAGAAAAAATTCCGGTGGACGGAATCCTGCTCGAAGGCCGCAGCACAGTTGACGAATCCATGATCACCGGCGAATCCATGCCGGTGGAAAAATCGTCCGGCAGCAACAATAAAGTCGTCGGCGCCACTATCAACGGCACCGGCTCATTCATCATGCAGGCCGAGCGCGTCGGCAGAGAAACCCTGCTGGCGCAAATCGTTCGACTCGTCGGCCAGGCGCAACGCAGCCGCGCTCCCATCCAGCGCCTCGCCGACCGGGTAGCGAAGTGGTTTGTCCCCATCGTCGTTGCAATCGCGGTGATCACTTTCATCGCGTGGTTCTGGCTGGGTCCGCAACCGCGCCTCGCCCACGCCCTCGTGAACGCAGTCGCCGTATTAATCATCGCGTGTCCCTGTGCTCTCGGACTCGCAACCCCCATGGCGATCATGGTCGGCGTAGGCCGCGGTGCCCGCGCCGGAGTGCTCATCAAAAACGCCGAGGCTCTCGAGATTCTGGAAAAAGTTGACACGCTCGTCGTCGACAAAACCGGAACGCTCACCGAAGGCAAACCGAAGCTGGTAGGCGTAGAAGCTCAAACCGCATCCGATGCCGATCAAGTGCTTCGCCTCGCTGCCAGCCTGGAGCGCGCCAGCGAACATGCGCTGGGAATCGCAATTGTGCAAGGCGCTCTTGATCGCCGGATAAAACTCGCCGAGCCGACAGAATTCGTTTACTCCGCCGGCAAAGGGATTCAGGGTATCGTGGACGGAAGAGGTGTCGCGGTCGGTAACGCTGCTCTTATGGTTGAAGCTGGTGCCTTCGCGAGCCCCGAGGCGGCCATTCTTCACGCCAAGGTCCCCGTTGGCACAACCATTCTCGTCGCCATCGATGGAAAATATGCCGGAAACATCTCCATTGCCGACCCCATCAAACCGTCAACTCAGGAGGCGATTCGCGGCCTCCGCAGCCAGGGCATTCACATCGTCATGCTCACCGGAGACAATCACGCCACCGCGTCAAACATCGCGGAAGCGCTCGGCATAGACGAATTCGAAGCCGAAGTCTTGCCCGCAGGCAAATTGGAAATCGTCCGCAGACTGCAAGGGCAGGGAAGAGTGGTCGCGATGGCAGGCGACGGAATCAACGACGCCCCGGCGCTTGCGCAAGCCGATGTTGGCATCGCCATGGGCACCGGCACCGACGTTGCTATCGAAAGCGGCGGGATCACACTTGTGAAAGGTGATCTCTCGGCCATCCTGCGCGCCCGCAAACTAAGCCAGGCCACCATGCGCAACATTCGCCAGAATCTTTTCTTCGCCTTTGTCTATAACGCCGTCGGCGTGCCCATCGCAGCGGGAATTCTCTATCCGTTCTTCGGCCTGCTGCTCAGTCCAATCTTCGCTGCAGCGGCAATGAGCTTCAGTTCCGTCTCCGTGATCACAAACGCTCTGCGCCTGCGCAACGTGAATCTGAATTAGACTGTGAGGAGTAGCCGTGTGGGACTGACACCCGTGTCCGACACCCTTTGACTTTGATTTGTCGGCCGAGACACGCCGTTGCGCTCAGCAATCCGGAAGCGACAGGCTGCGGTTCACCCCTGAACGCCTGCCGCGCCGAGAACGTCTGCCCCATCGTGAACGCCTGCCGCACCGTGAACGCCTGCCCACCGTGAACACCTGCCCACCGTGAACACCTGCCGCACCGTGGAAGAGCGGCGCTTCAGCGCCGCGTGTCAGGCAAAATGACGTGGGGCTTTAGCCCCTGAGGTAGCTCTACAGCTTTCCCAAATACTCAATCACGTCCGGCTCCGTCCAATCCACCGGCCCGATAAATTTGCGGCGCACCACGCCGTTGCGGTCGATCACGTAGGTCTCAGGAAACTTAAACGTCCCGTACAGGCTGTTGCTCTTCTGATCGGCATCGCGCACGGAGAGCAGGTTTACGCCGTGATCTCTCAGGAACCGCTGGTAGCTGCTGTTATCCACGTCGACGCTCACCGCCAGCACAGTCACACCTTTATCCTTCATGCGCTGCTGCATCTGCACCAGCGATGGCATCTCTTCAATGCACGGAGGACACCAGGTCGCCCAGAAATTCAGCACCACGACCTGACCTTTAAACTGGCTGAGCGTAACCGTGCGGCTAGAGTCGCGCACCGTGAAGTCCGGCGCAGCCATGCCGATGCGTGGAGGCCGCGTCCCGCTATAGCAGCCGGATAGCGCCAGCAGAATCGCAAGCAAAATGACCACCGCGGTAACCCACACGGCAAAACGAAGCATGCATCGCACCTAGCTATAATAGTCCATTCGACTTATCTTGCAGAAGTAAGCCGCAGAACTAAACCGCAGCCCATCTCATGCACTTCCGTTTCATCACATCCACTCCCCAGGATATCGTTCGCGGTAGCGGGACGTTTGCCGGCATCAGCACGCTCGCAACATTTCTGCGGCTCTCCGGTGCAACCGTCGACCTGGTGACACCCACCTTCCAATTTCCCCTCTACACCGTGGAGCGGCTGGTTTTCAACGAGACGCTCCGCTTCCGCCACGGAAGTTTCAACGTAATCACAATCGGCTTCGACATGGACGGCTTCACTCTAGCCGGCACCGGACGGGGACTGCATATCGCGTCCATCAAAGGAGTGATCGCCGACGAGATGCGCTTTGAGGCCGGCCTTACCAAAGCCACAATGCGGCTCCAGGCGCGTTGTGAGAAGCGTCACGTCCAGCGCGCAGACGTGGTCCTTGCCACCAGCCACTACTCTTCCCGGAGAATCCAGGAGCTCTATGGCATCGCGAATGAACCGCGCGTCGTGCCCGAGCTGATCGATCTGACCTCATGGCGCAGATTGCTCCAGCTCAATCCAGCTCAGCCGGAAGTGAACAGGTTTATAGTGCTCTGTGTTTGCCGCTTCTATCCGCGAAAGCGGCTGAACATTCTGCTGGGCGCCATTGACCGCCTGCGCTCGAAAATACCCGGCCTCGAAATTCGCATCGTCGGCGACGGCCCCGAAGCCCGCCGCCTCAAGTCCATCTCCCGCAACAGAAATTTACATGGAATCGTGACCTGGCTGGGAAACCTCTCGCAGGACGAACTCGCCAGGGAATATAACCGTTGCCACGTTTTTTGTCTGCCGAGCATCCAGGAAGGGTTCGGCATCGTCTTCCTGGAAGCCATGGCAAGTGCCAAGCCCATCGTGGCTGCACGCGCCAGCTCAACCCCCGAAGTGGTGAAGCACGGCATTCTGGCGGAACCAGACGACGAAGAAGCATTGGCCGAAGGAATCCGGCACGCTTATGCAGATCCAGGGTTGCGCGCCGCACTCGCAGCCGAAGCATCGCATTGGGTCAAGCAGTTCGATGCCCCGCTAGTCGCTGCCACATTCCTGCGCGAAGTGGAACTCGCTACAAAACATGTGGGGACAGCCGCCCTCGGCTGTCCTTCGAGCGAAGCTCGATGATCTCGTTGCCAGATCGTTGATCCTCGAAGCATCCTCCGCGCGAACCCAGTAATATATTCTTAGTGACCATGGTCTATCTCACGCGCAAAGCAGAATTTTCAGCCTCGCACTATTACCACAGCCCGGATTTCACTCCCGAGGAGAACCGCCGCATCTTCGGTAAATGCAACAACCCCAACGGCCACGGCCACAACTACACCCTCGAAGTCACGGTAAAAGGCGAAGTCGATCCCCGCTCCGGCTTCGTCGTCGACCTCAAGCAACTCAAAGAAGTCATGCACCGCGAAGTACTCGACGCCATGGACCACCGCTTCCTCAACAAAGAAGTCCCCGAATTTCTACATCGAATTCCCACCACGGAAAACATTGCCGTCGCCATTTGGCAGCGCCTCACCAGCAAACTCGGCAACAAACTCGGAAGAGCCAGCCTACATCGCGTGCGCGTCTACGAAACCCCAGACCTATTCGTGGATTTCTATGGAGAATCATGAGAAAACGATTTTGGGTGGCGATTTTGGGTGGCGCAGCGCTTCAGCGCTGCGATAAAGGTCTCTTCATCAGTATCAGTGCGGCTTTAGCCGCTGAGTGTCGAAAGCTATCTAGCGCACAAACGATATGAAAGCCCACCTCTCCCGCCGCTACCGCTTCTCCGCTTCCCACCGCCTTCACAGCGAATCCATGTCGGAAGAAGAAAACCAGGCAACCTACGGCAAGTGCAACAACCCCTATGGACACGGCCACAACTACATCGTCGAAGTCACCGTCAGCGGCCCGGTTGACGAGAAAACCGGAATGGTCTGCAATCTCACCGATCTCGATGGCTTCATCGAAAGGGAAGTGCTTTCCCGCTACGATCACGAAAATTTGAATACAAAGAAAGAATTCGCCGAGGAAGTGCCCACCACGGAAAATCTCTGTATTCAGATTTACGAAATAGTGCAGCGTGGCTTCCCTCACGCGCATCTTGAAAGAGTGCGACTTGAAGAAACCATGATGAACTCCTTCGAGTATTCGGGCGATAAAGAGTTATTACATTAATGGTGTCATCCTCAACCGAAATGTTTCAAGAAAGGGAAGGCCGATCGAATCGCCGCTTATGAAACCGGGCCCCGTTGAACAAACAGCCGAACTCTCAACTCTCACCAGCGCCAGCTTCGAAGATCTCGTCCAGGAAATGCTCGTCCGCCTCGGTGAAGATCCGCAACGCGAAGGCCTTCGGCAAACTCCCGAGCGTGTCCGCAAATCGATGCAGTTCCTCACCCGCGGTTATCGCGAAGATCCCGAAGCTTTGCTCAAGGGCGCGCTCTTCACCGTCACCTACGACGAGATGGTTATCGTCAAGGACATCGAAATGTTCAGCCTCTGTGAGCATCACATGCTGCCATTCTTCGGCAAAGTGCATGTCGCCTACATTCCGAAAGGCAAGGTAATCGGCCTTAGCAAAGTGCCGCGCCTCATCGAGCTCTTCTCGCGCCGACTGCAGATTCAAGAGCGCCTCACTACCCAAATCGCCGAAACCATCCAGAAAGTAATCGAGCCGCACGGCGTCGGGGTCGTCATTGAAGCCCGGCATTTATGCATGATGATGCGCGGTGTCGAGAAGCAGCACTCGGCCGCGGTAACGTCATCAATGCTGGGTTGCTTCCGCAACGAGCAGGAAACGCGCTCCGAATTCCTCTCGCTGATCCGCCAACGATCCAACGGAATCTAGCTTGCACCCCGAATCGTGTGGAGCGGAGACCCTTGTTTGGTGACGCGTTTGGGTGGCGCAGCGCTTCCAGCGCTGCGATTTCAGCCCGCTTTTATAAAGCGGCTTTTAGCCGCCGAGGGTAAGATATCGACGGTGCTCAACAACAAACCGTGCCCAAAAGAATTCAACCTCAAAATCCATGCCCCACCGGGGACTGAGTGACAAAACCGCCCTCGTAACCGGCGCCACCCGCGGCATCGGCCTGGCCATCGCCCGCGCACTGGCGGAAGAAAGCTGCAACTTAATCCTCACCGGCCGCGGCGAATCCGCCCTGCGTCGTATCAGCGGGGAACTCGCGTCCCCGAAACTAAAAATCCTCACCCACTCTTGCGACGTCCGCGACCCGCAATCCGTCGACGACCTGTTTCGCGCCATCCGCCGCCAGTTCAAGCGTCTCGATATTCTCATCAACAACGCTGGCATCGCCCACGCCAATCTCACTGTCGATAAACTCCCGCTGCCACTCTGGCGGGATGTGCTCGACACCAACTTGACCGGAATGTTTCTGGTTACGCAAGCCGCGCTCCCTATGATGAAGCGCGGCGGTACCATAGTGAACAATCTCTCAGTCGTGGCTAATCGAGTTTTCGCCGGATCGGCCGCCTACATCGCCTCCAAACACGGAGCCCTCGGGTTGACCAACACGCTGCGCGAAGAATTGCGCCCCAAAGGAATTCGCGTCATCGCGCTGCTCCCCGGCGCCACCGACACCGACATCTGGAACGCATTCTGGCCCGAAGCTCCGCGCAAGAAGATGATGTCCTCCGCAACCATCGCCGAAGCCCTCGTCAGCGCAATCGCACTACCGCCGAATGCCACCGTAGAAACGCTCGAAATCCTTCCTACGGGCGGGATTCTGTAGTCGAAACCTGTAGGTTCGTCCCATCACGTTGTACCTCCGCCGACTTTCCAGCTAAGATACGACCGACCGAAAACTCCCACGGAGGAATCCATGAGCAATACGCCATTTCTCGCCGCCGCATTGTTCGCCGCATCAGTTCTTACTCTCCCTGCCCACGCCCAGGACGCCAAAAAAGAAGCAGCCGTAAAGCCCGCCGACAGCCCGTCCCAAGCCGTGCTCGCCGCCTGGAACGATATCGGCCGCAAGCTCATCGCCATGGCTGAAGATTTTCCCGAAGACAAATACGACTTCAAGCCCACGCCCGCCCAGCGCTCTTTCGCCGAGCAGTTGCTTCACGCGGCCGGAGCAAATTATTTCTTCACGGATCCGGTCCTGGGTCAGAAACCTCCCGCTGGGGAAGATCCCAAGCGTGATCAGTACAAGACCAAGGCTGACGTGGTTGCCTTCGTGAAAAAAGCCTTCGCCGATGGCGCCGCCGCCATCAAAACGAAGGGCGATAAAGGATTATCTGATTTAGTCGTCGATTCCTTCGAGCACAAACAGTATCGAGTCATCGACTACGCCTACGGCTTCATCGAGCATTCCGGAGAACACTACGGACAACTCGCTGTCTATTATCGCGTCGCCGGTTTGGTTCCTCCCGAGTCGCGCCCCAAGAAGTAGCAACCGTGGAAACAAAATAAAGCGCTGTCATCCCGAGGCCCGCGTCCTTCGCGGGCCTCAGCATCTATGCATCCCTGTGTGTGCTATCGCAGCGATCCATCCAGATCGCCCACACTTCATTACCCCACCGCGTATGGCGATCTCAATCTGCGCTCGCCAAAAACTTTCACCAGCAGCGCTCCCGAGACAAATCCTCCCACGTGCGCCCAAAACGCCACACCTCCCACGTTCTGCCCTTGCACGGCGAGCGCCGTAGCGGTCCCGCTCAGAAAATTAAGCACAAACCAATATCCCAAAATAATCCAGGCCGGCACCCACACCACGAAAACAAAAAACCACGTCAGCACGCGCGCCCGCGGATACAAAATAAAATAAGCCCCCAGCACCCCCGCAATGGCTCCGCTCGCGCCCAGTGTCGGCACCGTCGAGTGCAGATTAATCGCCACCTGTGTGCTCATCGCAATCAGCCCCGTGAGAATGTAAAACACCAGATACTTGAAATGCCCCAGATAATCCTCAACGTTGTCGCCAAAAATATACAAGAACCACATATTGCCGATGACGTGCATCCAGGAGCCGTGCAGAAACATCGAGGTGAAGAAGGGAACTACGATCGCCGGCAGCGGGTACCGCGTCGACCCCGCCAGAAACGCCGCCAGATGATACGGCACTACACCAAACTGATGAATCAGAATGTTCAGGCTTTGACGATCCAGCGTCGCCTCGAAGAGAAAAATCAGCAGGTTCAGCCCGATTAAAAAATTGTTCACCCACGGAGTGCTATACCGAGCCTGATCGTCGCGAAGGGGCAGCATAAAATATCTGTTAACTTAGTAATCGGGTGATCCTGTAATTGAGACCCGATACTCGCCTTCAATTACCACTTACCAATTACGCAATTACCCATTTACTCAATCCTCTCATGAATGGCGTTATCATCGTCGATAAGCCCGCGGGTTGGACCTCTCACGACGTGGTCGCCCGCATGCGCCGCATTCTTGGCCAGCGTTCCATCGGTCATCTCGGCACGCTCGATCCTCTGGCCACCGGCGTGCTCCCGCTTGTCGTTGGCAATCTCACGCGCCTGGCGCAGTTCTACACTGCATCGGAGAAAACTTACGAGGGCGTCATCCGCTTCGGCTTCGCCACCAACACATACGACGCCGATGGCGACCCGCTCGGCGAAGCCCGTCCTGCCACTCTTGACCCTGTCACTCTTAACCCTGTCACTCTTAACTTGGAGCAACTCCAGCAACTCGCCACTGGATTCCTCGGCCTCATCGAACAGCTCCCGCCACCGTTCTCCGCTAAAAAAATCAACGGCGTCCCCGCCTATAAGCTCGCGCGAAAACAACAAGACGTAGTCCTCAAGCCGGTGCAAGTCGAGATCAAGGAATTCGTTATCCTGTCAGTTGCGGACGACCGCGCCCACTTCCGCGCCCGCGTCGCCTCCGGAACCTACATGCGCTCCGTCGCCCACGAAATGGGCCAGCTACTCGGCTGCGGAGCCCATCTCGAATCGCTCCGCCGCACCGCCGTCGCCGAGTTCGATATCAGCCAGGCCCACACCTTGGAAGAAATTGAAGACAAGATAAGGAATTGTCATTCCGACCTCAGTACAAATTGTCATTCCGACCGGAGCTTACCCTTCCCGCGGGGAAAGGGAAGCGAAGTGGAGGAACCTGCTTTTCCTGACATCACCACGTCCATCTTCATCCACCCCCGCCAGCTCCTGCCCCATTTTCCCTGCGTCGCCGCCGACGAACCTACCGCCGCCCGCATCCGCAGCGGACGCCCCGTCAATCTTCCCGAACTCTCCCGCGCCCGCCACGTCAAAGTCTTCCAGGGACAAAGCGACCTCATCGCCATCGCCACCCGCGTAGCCGGAACCCTATTCCATCCCAAAATTGTGTTTGTCACAGAGCAAGCGGTCGCAGTCGCGAAAGGGAAGTAAGGTGGAGGGACACGAGCCTAGGTGCCCTGCCTAGGAGAGCTTGAAGGTCGGCTTCGAAGCCCCCGTTTGGTTGGTCGCGAGCCCCTAGACGCGGGGCATCCATTGGTCACCGAGCATCTCGGACATGGCAATGCGAGCGAAGCTCTCGATAACGCGAAGGTCGTGGGAAACCTTTGCTTCGTGCTTGGGATCGTCTGGGTTTATCGTGTTTTGCTTGAAGACGTGCTCGATCGCGTTACGTCTCTCTTCGCGGAGGTGCCTTTCCAGGTCGGTTGTATTCTTGAGGATTTCGGAGACTCTCTCTTTTTCCATCGTTTTCTTGGCAGCGACATCATTCATCCATTCCCGTCTGGCCTTCAGCTTCGGATAGGCTAGATCGATGATTTTCCAGAAGCACAGGAATGAGTAAAACCTGCTTCGCGAGTTGACGGCTTCTTTGTGGAGGGCGAGGGCAAACCACTGCGTTGTTGTCCTCGGTGCCGCAAGGGAATATTGAATGTGCGCCGCGTCGACGCCCATTCCTCCGGCCTGCCTAGGCCCGAACACCGTCGGGTGTGGTCGTCTCGGCCCCCCGGAGCCCCAGAGTTTTCTAACCGGCATTTTCTGGTCCCAAACCAGTGCGCTTAGCAGCCGATTTAGACGCGCCTCTTCCTCCGAATGGTCACGTAAATTACGCACCCCCATGCTGACTACGGCATCTTTCTCAACAGTCCCGTTGAACCATCGAAATCTTTTGCCCTCAAAGGTTAAGAAGACCTCTTCCTCGGGCCCTAAACGTATCGAGGAGTCGACCACCCAGTCGCTCTGGTACGGGCAGTCGGACTCGATCCATGCCGAGTCGGGGCGCCGCGACTCTACGCGCTTTCTCCAAAAGTCGATCTCAAGGGTTTCGGTAATGCTTGCCAGCACATCTCCTACGAGCCAGGCGGTGTCGCACAGGTTTGAGTTCGGTCTCCACACGAAGCTGCGAGTTCGATCAAAGAACATGAAATGCCACTGATGGCTAATGTGGTAGAAGTCCATCGAAGGGACGACTGCCTTCATAGAGCGCGGATAGCTGTCTGGGCTACTAAGGTAGTCGTCGGTGATGGCGAACAGTGCGAACAGCGCTAGGAACCGATGCAGGAATCCGTGTGAGTGGATCAGTTGGCCAGTGATGAAGTCGAGGCGAGTTTCCTCCGTTGTCTTCCCGCCGATGACCTTTACGAGTATTCCGTCGGAACGGTTGTAATAATACGCCCCATCCTCCGCCCGGAACACGTTGTCGCGCTCCGCGTGCGATTTTTCTCCATGATCTTTCCCAACCGCTCAGATGGTCCATGTTTTCGGTGAAGAATTGCTTTAAACCTTTCCAGGCGAGGGGGTGGGGTCGGACGACCATCATTTCGAGTGCTCGTCGGCACTGGCTGCACCAGTCGGGCGTGTGGTCTCTTGACGATGTCTCATAGCTGAAAAAGGTTTTCAGGAGTGCGAACCAAGTGGACCCGGGCAATACCCCGAACTGGCCCCCGCGCATACCCTTCCGTATAAGGCCGTTCAAAGCTGCATCTACCCCGAGTTCGATAGGCTGCTCGAGGAGCTGCTGCGCGGACTCGTAAAGGGTGGGCGGCGGGTAAAGAGGCGTGCCGCTCTCGAACTGAACGAATGGGGTTTTCTCTGGGTCCCCCCTTAGTGTGAGGTCTTCCTTCATTTTCGAGCGGGTTCCCGATCCTCCGGGGGAAGTATAGAACGGATCAATAGACGCTCGCTTGCCAGCCTAAGGGGGTGGAATGCCTCCTTTGCGCGAAGGGCGCGCAAAGATGGCCCACCCCTTTGCAGTTCTATCAGCTCTCAAAAGCAGGTTCCTCATCGGGCTGGCGCCCGGTTCGGAATGACAAGGGATAATGTGAGCCATAGGCATCGGACTCCCAGCGAACGACGACATAAGATCCTTCGGTCCGCAGCGGGCGCACTCCTTAGGATGACAGGGGGCCGAAAATCCAGAAATCTGCTTGTACCCAAAATCTTGTCAAGACCTCATTCGTGGATATTTTCGACTAAGTCGTTGATTCGCTGAGGAGAATAAATTAGCTAATATGTCCCATTTACCCTATGCAATATGATATAATAGTTATGTAGAGTAAAAACAGCGGCGCAGGCCATCCGGTCTGCGCCGTTCGTGTTTTCGCGCATCGCGTTTTCAGAGCATCGGGCGTGACGTTCCGCCATACAATTTTCGAAGGGAGCATCCATCAGGCACAGCCTACAAGCTGCGCCTTTTTTATTTATGCGGAAGAAATCTAATCCCAAACGCCGCGGAGAAGCCGCGGAGGCCGCGTTTCTGGCGAGAGCGACCGTGCTTGGCTTCAGCATTTGTGTCCCCTGGGGAGAGAGTGAACGCTACGACTGCGCAATCGACTCCCAACCGGGCTTTCTGCGGGTGCAGGTAAAGTCCGCCACTGCCTGTAGCCGCTCGCGATATGTTGTGAAAGGCGGCGGAAACGGCCAGCCTTATACCGCAGAGGAGATCGACTTTCTTGCCGCCTATGTCGTCCTTCGGAATCTTTGGTATGTGATTCCGGTTGAGGCGTTTGCACCGCGGGCTATGTTGCAGTTCACTCCTGACGACAGCAGCAGGGACACGTTTGGGAAATACCGCGAAGCCTGGTGCCTGCTGGATTGCGCGCGCAAGGCGCGAGGCTGGCTGGACATTCCGGTGAGGTGCCGCAGCAGGGAATTGGGGTCTCGGTGCGCGGTTTGCCCGATGCGTGGCTGATTTCGTTCTTCTGAAGTGACGGGCGGGGACCTTGATCTCGGTGCCCTAACACAAAGGGCGGCTTCGCAGCCGCCGCCCTTCAATCTCATCCTAAGCAGAGCGCTTAGGTTCGCACCTTACACACCAAGTTTCTCGCTCCGCGCTCAGCATGTCAAGGAAATGCGGCACCGCCTCAAGTAACTTTAGGGAGGCCCCGGTGAGACTCGAACTCACGACCTCTAAGGTGCGAACCTAGCGCTCTATCCAGGCTGAGCTACGGGGCCATGCCTGCCACGCCCACCCCAGAACCTGTTTCCGCACCACCGTGCTTTCGATCCACGACAGCTTCCCGCGTCCATTCTCTCGCACCGTGCGGGTTGTCGAACGCGAGGGATAACATTTTTCACTACGGTTCCCAGTCTAGGATTCCCGCTCTGGGACGGCAAGGCGAAGGGTTTATACTCGAAACCTATGTCTGGGGATTCACACAAGACTTTCTACCTCGAAACCTTTGGCTGCCAGATGAACGTGCATGACTCCGAAAAGGTCATTGGCACGCTGGTGCACGAGGGATACCGGCAGGTGGAGACGGTGGAGCAGGCCGACCTGATTCTTTACAACACGTGCTCCATCCGCGATAAGGCGGAGCAGAAAGTTTTTCATCGGTTGGCGGACTACAAAAAGCTGCTGTCCCAAGGAAAGAAGTTTGGAGTGCTCGGCTGCGTGGCGCAGCAGGAAGGGGAAAAGATTTTCGAGCGCGCGCCGCATGTGTCGCTGATTTGCGGATCGGCGTCGTATCGCAACCTGCCGCAGATGCTTGCGCAGTTGGAAGGTGCACCGGACACAGGCTCCCGAACCTTAGTCCGGCGGGAGATTCCCTTCGGCAAGCTCAGGGCAGGCTCTCGCCCCGCGGCTGCGCCGCCCCCGGCTAAAGCCGAGGGTCTACCGGAGAACGCGGAGCATCGGAATGACGCCTCGTCCAGGTCGTCCACGCTCGTTCGCATCACCGGACTGGACGATCGCGAAACCGACGCCTGCTTCGAGACCGAATTCACCGCCCGCAGCAATCCGCATCGCGGATACATCACCATCATCGAAGGCTGCGACAAGTTTTGCGCCTACTGCGTGGTGCCGTTCACGCGCGGAAAGGAGCGCAGCCGCACTTCGGACTCGGTGCTCGCCGAAGCCCGCCAGATGGCCGATCTCGGCTATACGGAAATCCAACTGCTCGGGCAGAACGTGAATTCGTATAAAGATCCGGCAGGGAAGCGTTCCTTCGCAGAATTGCTGGCCGCGGTCGGTGAAGTGCCGGGGATCAAGCGCGTGCGTTTCACCACATCCCACCCCCGCGACTTCGGACGCGACATCGTCGACGCTATCGACGCCGTGCCTACGCTTTGCGATCACGTCCACCTGCCCGTACAAAGTGGATCAGACCGCGTGCTGAATGCGATGCAACGCCTCTACACGCGCGAACAATATCTCGAACGCATCGCCTGGATGAAATCGGCGAGGCGCGAGATCAGCATCACCAGTGACATTATTGTCGGCTTCCCCGGAGAAACGGAAAAAGACTTCAGCGAGACGCTGAGCCTATTGGACGAGGTCGGCTTCGACAGCGTCTTCACCTTCAGGTATTCTCCGCGCCCGAACACTCCATCGCTGGCACTGGACGATGCAATCCCCGATCAGGAAAAATCCCGCCGCCTGGAAGTCGTCATGGCCATACAGAAGGAAATCCAAATAGCTCGCTACAAGAAATATATAGGGACAATTCAGGAAGTAATGGTTGAAGGCAGGAACGAAGCCCGTGAACAGTGGATCGGCCGCACCAGCCAGAACAAAACGCTGAACTTTACCGCTCCAGAAACATCCGCGCCCAAGGCGGGAGCGTACGTCCAAGTGAAAGCTACAATTAGCTTTCCGAACAGCCTTTTAGGCGAAATGGTGGTATAAGAGTCCAAGAACACGGCTCAGGAAGCGCCGTCGAAGCAGGCTTAAAGGAGTTTTTTATGGAAGTAGAGATGACCATCCGTGGCCTTTTGATGGATCCAGTCAGTAATATGCCGATTGTGATTTTGAAGGATGTGGCGGGAGAATCGGTGCTTCCGATCTGGGTGGGGGTGTACGAGGCGAACGCGATTGCGCTGGAGATGGAGAAGGTCAACACGCCGCGTCCGATGACGCACGATTTGATCAAGAATGTGCTGACTGGGCTGGAGACGCAGGTGCATAAAGTGGTGGTGACCGAGCTCCGCGAAGATACGTTTTATGCGGTGATCTGGCTGGAGCGGAGCGGCGAGGTCATCAGCGTCGATTCGCGACCGTCGGATGCGCTGGCGCTGGCGCTGCGGGTGGATTGTCCGATCTTTGTGGACGATGTGGTGCTGAAGAATTCGAAGCAGGCAGCGAACATGTCGGACCGCGTGACCGCCGAAGAATTGCGGAAGTATCTGGAAGGGCTGAACGACGAGGATCTGGGCAAGTATAAGATGTAGCTGGTTGAACCCCAGGGGCTAAAGCCCTGACTTCTTTTGTAATCCGCTGATCACAGCGCTGGAAGCGCCTGCGCCACCCCAAAGCCAAATTCCCCCGGGAAGCGAGTATCCTCTTAGGTAGTTTACATAATACCTGTTATCGGACATTGACTCCGTCGACCGCCTGAACACTGCTCGAAACTCAGCCAAGATGGCTGCCCGCGCCGGGGCATAGCCGAAGGGTTCTGTGGTGCGCGCCCCCCCAGTTCCCCTTTTCT
>Ga0310037_10000040_pt1 | contig 121345 bp, 115 predicted proteins | sample Sb_taG_11_FD_200239 | JGI IMG/M metagenome (GOLD analysis project Ga0310037, IMG submission 200239) | Peat soil microbial communities from Weissenstadt, Germany - Sb_50d_3_AS metaG (v2) (version 2) | ecosystem: Environmental > Terrestrial > Soil > Wetlands > Peat | place: Germany... | reverse complement strand
CCGGCGGCACGCAGCGGCTGTCGCGGCTGGTCGGAAAGAGTAAAGCGATCGAACTGATGGTGACGGGCAACACCTTCTCGTTTGAGGAAGCGCAGGAGCTTGGTATCATCAACGACATTTATGAGCGCGATGGCTTCATGGAAAACATCATGGAGTACGCCAAACAGTTCTGTCCTCCGAACAAGGCTGCCAAGGCTGTGGGACGGATCAAGCGCGCGGTGCAGACGGGGTGGGAGATTCCCATGGAGTCGGCGCTGGCCGTGGAGCGCGAGAACCAGCAAATACTCTTCCAGAGCGACGATGCGAAGGAAGGCTTGGCTGCTTATGTGGAGAAGCGGCCTGCGGTTTTCAAAGCGAAGTGAAAAGAAGCATAGAAGCATTCAGCATTCAGCACTCGGCATTCAGCCCTTGGAATTTGCGGAAACTATCCATGAAGACGTGAAACTGAATGCTAATTGCTGAGTGCTGAGTGCTCACGCCACCAAGCAAAGCGAAAAAGGAATCACACCATGCCAGGAAAAGTAGCAAAAATTGGAACTTTCAGTGATTGGGTCGGGATGTTCAACGACTGGCGTAAAGATATCGGTGTAAACACGCGGGACATCGAGGCCTTTCACTTCGATACTCTCTACGGAGCGATCGATACGGAGGAAATCGAATTCGGTTCCTACAAGGGCCGGCGCAAATGGGAAAACCTGCGCCAGATTCCGACGCAGCAAATGCGCGATGCGCTCATGAACATGATCGTCTACCAGGGTGACACCGAGTTTGCTAGCGTCGAGCAGCAGCGCAATCTTCTGGAAAACGCGCCCACCGATTGGGATCGCCGGGCCATCACACGCGTCATGATTGAGGAGATGCGTCACGGTTGGCAGATGTGCGCGTTGCTCGTCGATCACTTCGGATACTCGGGCAAGGTTGAGGCGCAGAAAATGTTGGAGCGCCGAGCCTTCGAGAACAAGCGCCTGCTGGGCGCCTTCAACGTTGATGTCGACAACTGGATGGATTTTTTCACCTACACCGATTTCGTCGATCGCGACGGTAAGTTTCAGCTGCAGATGCTAAAGTATTCCGCATTTGCGCCGCTCGGCCGCTCCATGTCGTACATGCTGCGTGAAGAGGCGTTTCACATGGGCACGGGGAATGACGGCCTGAGGCGCATCGTGGAAGCCGGGGTGATTCCAGGCTGGCTGATTCAGAAGTACCTCAACAAGTGGATTTCAAGCTCTTATGATCTGTTTGGCACGGACCATTCTTCGTCGGCGCACTGGGCCTACGTTTGGGGCGTGAAGGGGCGTTACGACGAGCTTAAGAACGCGCATGCGCCCGATCTTGACGATTTGAACGACTACAATCGCAATCTTTATCGCGACGAAGTGGCAGGGTTGATTGAGCGCTTCAATAGTGCGTTGAAGCCGGGGCAGCCGAAGCTCTACGCCCCGCACATCAAGTTCAATCGCGAGATCGGACGCTGGGCGGGACAGAAATTCCATGCTCAGACGGGCGAAGCGCTCGACGACCGCGCCTACGCGGAACACCTCGGGGAATACATGCCCGGCCCGGCCGACAGGAAGCTGCTCCTCGACATCATCGAAACCGAAAAGAAATGGATTGCCGAGAAAGCCGGCGCCCGCGATCCGCTGGCCAGCATCGGCGAAGTGCGCAAGTCGGCGATCAATCTGTAAGTCGTCGATCTGTAAGGCAAGGATCTTTTCACACAGAGGCACCGAGACATAGAGAAAAGCATGGCCACTTTCGTAGAATCAAAACTCGCCCGTCTTTCAGTCGATATCAGCGCCCCCGTGGCGCGCATTGTTTTACGTCATGCTCCCCTGAACATTATCGACATTCCGATGATGGACCAGTTGGCGCATACCTTAGCGGAAGTGGAAGCACGGTCGGACATTTCCGTCGTTGTGCTCAGTGGCGACGGCAAGGCTTTTTCGGCTGGGGTCGATGTTGCGGCACATACTCCCGACAAAGTCCAAGAGATGTTGAACAACTTCCACGCGGTGGTTCGAGGCCTGATCGCGACGAAGAAAGTTACGATTGCCACGGTTCACGGAAATTGCCTCGGCGGCGGCGCGGAGTTGGCGATGGTTTGTGACATCGTATATACCTCCACGACAGCAAAGTGGGGATTTCCAGAGATTAAGCTCGGTTGCTTTCCGCCGGTGGCGTGTACGGCGTTGGCTGCATTAGTGGGGCAGAAACGAGCCTCAGAGTTGATTCTGAGCGGGCGGACGATTACTGGCATTGAGGCGGAGGAAATGGGGTTAGCCAATCACGCCGTACAGGATGAAAAGCTGGTCGAGAGCGTAGAAAATGCCGTGCGGGAATTGCGCACGCTAAGTCCCGCAGCGTTGGCCGTGACAAAGAAAGCTATCTACGCCTGGGACTCGATGCACTTCGATAAAGGTCTTGCACGCGCGGAGAAGATTTACCTGGAAGAGTTGATGAAGACAACGGACACGCAGGAAGGAATTCGTGCCTTCATGGAGAAGCGCGAGCCAAAGTGGACGGGTTCATGACGGTCGGACCGACAGGGCAGGTGAGGGGACACGTCGCCATCGATATGGGCTGGAGGACGGCTCTGGTGCTCGCACTTTTCTTCGGTTTTTGCTTGCTAGCAACGGGAATAAGTTTGTGGAGAATTTTCACCGGAGCTCCGGTCGGCGTGAGGATCACATGGCAGACAGGCCTTCTTCTGCTTGCAGCTTTGTGGTTTGCGTTGAAGGTTGAAGATAGAGCGGCGCAGTTCGGAGCGGTTCTGCTTGTGCTTTCTTCTGGTTCACGAATCTTGCTGGCAGTTCTGGGCGCATCGGCTCCAGTCCAGAGTTTCAATGCGCTGATCATGCGAGCTGTGAATGCTGTGGTGCTGACGGGATTCTGTTTTTACGGTGGATATTGGTTCAAACAGCGCATTAGACGTATCTGATTACACTCGGGATGCGGTAAGAATGGACTACGAGATCACGCCCGAAGAAGTGAAGACGAAGCTGGATCAGGACGAGAAATTCACGCTGCTCGATGTTCGCGAGCTGTGGGAGTTTGAAACTGCACACATCGCGGGGGCGAAGCTGATGGCGATGGGGGATGTGCCATCCCGCGCCCATCAGGAACTGGACCCGGAAGATCACATTGTGGTGGTTTGCCATCATGGTGTGCGGTCCATGAATGTGACGGCGTGGCTGCGTCAGCAGGGATTCGAGAAGGTACAATCCATGCGGGGCGGCATCGACTCGTGGTCGCGCCAGGTGGATGCGAATATACCGACGTACTGAATGCAAACGCTCGTGCCTGGCGTCCGGCGGCTAGCGATTGAGCCCCTTGAATGATCACCGACTGCCACATCCATATCTCGCCGCTGGAGATGTTCAAGCCGCACGCTCTCGAACTCATGAAGAAGAAGCGTGCGAACTTCGAGCAGATTGCCGAGTTCTCCCGCTCCCCAAAGGAGTTTCTAAAATATCTCGATGCATGTGGCGTCGACCGTGGAGTGCTCATCAACTATGTGGCACCGGAGGTAATAGGCTTTACCAGCGGCGTAAATCAATTCATTGCGGACTACGTTAAGGAAGATCCGAAGCGTCTGCTCTCATGCGGCAGCCTGCATCCACGACATACGACGAACGTTCTGGCCGATATGGAGCAGATTCTGCGGCTTGGAATTCGCCTGATCAAGATCCATCCTCCGCATCAGCTTTTATTTCCTAACGATTACTTGAATGGCGTCAAGGAACTGGAAATCATTTACCGCGCTGCCGAGGCCAACGGCGTTCCGGTGATGTTTCACACCGGGACGTCCATCTTTCCCGGAGCACGCAACAAGTACGGCGATCCTATGTACGTGGACGACGTGGCGGTGGATTTTCCCAAACTAAAAATTCTGCTGGCACATGGCGGCCGCCCGCTCTGGATGCAGACGACGTTTTTTCTGATCCGCAACCATGCCAATGTGTATCTCGATATCAGCGGCATCCCACCCAAGTCTTTGCTGCAGTACTTTCCCCGACTGCGGGAGATTGCGCACAAGACTCTTTTCGGCACGGATTGGCCGGGTCCTGGGGTGCCGGACATCAAGCAGAACCTTGATGAATTCCTTGCGCTGCCGCTGGAGCCCAAACTTCAGCAGCAGATTCTGAGTAAGACTGCCCTCAGCCTCTGGCCTGCTTGATTGACTATTTAGGCTTCCACAATCCAATCGTGTTGCCGTCCGGGTCGGCAACCCAGGCAAACGTGCCCGTCGCAATCCCCACTGGAGGTACGAGCGTCTTGCCGCCGAGCGTGCCTGCCTTGTCCAAATAGCCCTGCACCTCATCAACCTGAATGTAGAAGATCGTGTAGTGATGCGGTTCGTGGCCCAGGGTCGAAATATGCCCATGAATGCCGTTGTCGGCGCCGGTGCTGATCATGGTTGCGGGGCCCATCGGCTGCATGTTCCAGCCGAAAAGGTTGGAGAAGAAGTTTGCCGTCTTGCCGCTGTCGCGGCAGCCGATTTCAAAGTGAACCACGGGTTGGCCCATAACGCATCCCCTCAGGAAATGGCGCAAATCATAGCACTGCGTCCGGCGTGCTTGTAATTCCAGAAATCGGCACATCCAGCACCAGATCAGGCATGCCATGGAACCCGCGCGTTTTTTGGGGTATAAAAGAAAGTTGCATTCCCCGCGGTACTCCCTCCCGCGGCTTCCGCAACTGCAATCAATCCGATCAAGCGAGATGCTTATGTCCAGTGTTACTACTACCCTCGGCCCTAAAGGTCTGGAAGGCATCGTTGCCACCAATTCCGGCATTTGTTATATCGATGGCGACCGCGGCGTTCTTGCTTATCGCGGCATTGACATTCACGAACTTGCCGAGCATTCCACGTTTGAAGAAACCTGTTACCTGTTGTGGTTTGGGCACCTTCCAAATCGCAACGATTTGAAAGACCTGCAGCAGCGCTTGGCGCAAGAGCGTCACCTCGATCCGGCGATCCTCCAATTCTTGCGCGATGTTCCCAAGACCGCTCTGCCGATGGATGTGCTGCGTACCGCTGTTTCGGCACTGGCCTTCTACGATGCGGACGAGAAGAGCAACGATCACGAGGCGAATGTGCGCAAAGCCATCCGGCTCACTTCGCAGATCGCAATGATCGTTGCTGCCTATGACCGGACGCGCAAAGGCAAGCCGGTTGTCGAAGCCGACCGTTCCTTATCGCATGCCGCCAACTTTCTGCTACAGTTGAATGGAAGCAAGCCTTCATCCACGGCGGAGCGAGCGCTCGATACTGCCTTGATTCTGCATGCGGACCACGAGTTGAATGCATCTACGTTTGCGGCGCGCGTGACGGCCGCGACCTTATCGGATATGCACTCTGCGATCACATCGGCGATCGGTGCGCTCAAGGGACCGCTGCATGGCGGAGCAAATGAGGCTGTCTTCCGAATCCTGGAAGCGATTGACCGGAAGAAATCCGACCCGGTCGAGCATGTCCGCGAGATGCTGGCACAAAAGAAAAAAGTTCCCGGCTTCGGCCATCGCGTCTATCACACCGAAGATCCACGGGCCACTCACCTGCGCATTATGTCGCGAGATCTTGGCCGTTCGAGCGGGCAGTCGCAGTGGTATGAGATGTCGGAGAAAATCGAGAAATTCGTGAAGGCAGAAAAGAAGCTGAACGCCAACGTCGATTTTTATTCTGCCTCGACTTATCACGTGCTGGGTATCGACGAGGATTTGTTCACCCCTGTGTTTGCGGTCTCACGCATCAGCGGCTGGGCAGCGCACGTTATCGAACAACTGGACGACAATCGCTTGATTCGCCCGAGGGCCGAATATTTCGGGCCGGACTATCCCAACCGTTATGTGGAGATGGAGAATCGTTGATCGTTCCTACCCACCTTCTGTGAGAATACACTCGATAACATAAAAGTCGCGATCCACCCGATAGCTCTTCCGATCGTCCTGCACGGTTCTTCCTACAGAAAGCGGTTAGAATAGTGAAAGTATGCGTCGCATTTACTTCGACAATAACGCCACCACGCCGGTATTGCCGGAACTGTTTGAGGCCATGCGCCCTTATTTCGGTGAGCACTTTGGCAACGCGTCCTCGATCCATCATCATGGGCAGGAGACGCGGGCTGCGGTCGAGCGAGCCCGAGATTCCGTGGCGATGTTGCTGAACTGCCGAGCGGCCGAGATTGTGTTCACCAGCGGAGGGACCGAAGCAGATAATCTGGCTCTCTCGGGATTGACCGTCGGGGGCGATCATATCATTACCTCGACAGTTGAACACCATGCCGTGTTGCATGCCTGTAAGCACCTGGAGGAAACGGGCTGCGAAGTGACGCATGTTCCGGTGGATGGTCGCGGTCTGGTTGATCCCGAGGATGTGCGGCGGGCATTGCGTCCCAATACCAAGTTGATTTCGATCATGCTAGCGAACAACGAAACCGGAGTATTGGAACCGGTCGCCGAAATCGGAAAGATTGCTGCGGAGGCAGAAGTCTGTTTCCATACCGACGCAGTGCAGGCGGCGGGAAAGGTTCCGATCGATGTGAAGCGCATCGGCTGCCATGTGCTCTCGATCTCCGGCCATAAAATGCACGCACCGCAGGGTGTGGGCGCGCTCTACGTACGCAAGGGGACGCGCCTCCAGCCGCTGTTTTATGGCGGACGGCATGAACGTTCGCGCCGCGCCGGGACGGAAAACGTTGCGGGGATTGTGGCGCTCGGTAAGGCTGCAGAGCTGGCAATGCAGGGTTTCGATCGTGGTGACGACAGGAAAATGTCAGCGTTGCGTGACCGCTTGGAACAGGGAATTCTGACGCAAGTGGAGGACGCCGGGGTGAACGGCGAGGGCGCTCCGCGAGTGCCGAACACATCGAGCGTTTATTTCGGTGATATCGACGGTGAAGCGATGGTGATCTCGCTCGACCTGAAGGGTCTTGCCGTTTCCACCGGCGCAGCGTGTTCATCCGGCGCGATCGAGCCGTCTCATGTGCTTACTGCGATGGGCCTGCGCGTTGACCGGGCGCGGGCCAGCGTCCGCTTTAGTATTGGAAAACAGAATACCGGGGATGAGATCGATATCGCACTTGGGCTCGTGCCAGGGACGGTCGCGCGGCTGCGGGAGTTGTCGCCGGTGCATAGAAAGACAACAGTTAGCTGATAGCAGATCAAATCATTTCATGACAGATCCTCGAACCATTGCCGTCGCCATGTCCGGTGGAGTCGACTCTTCCACCGTGGCGGCGATGCTGCGCGCTGAGGGAAACAACGTCATCGGCCTCACGATGCAGCTCTGGAATCAGCGGCGGCTGGCTGGGTTCGAGGGCATGCCCGAGAAGGTAACGGGCCGCTGTTGTTCGCTCGACGATGTTTACGACGCTCGCCGCGTGGCGCAGCACATCGGAATTCCGTACTACGTGGTGAATCATGAGGAGCGCTTTGAGCGCGATGTGGTCCGTCCCTTTGTCGCGGAATATCTTTCGGGGCGCACGCCGATCCCATGCAGCCTTTGCAACAATCACTTGAAGTTCGACCAGTTGCTGGTCGTGGCTCGCCAGATCGGCGCAGACTGCGTGGCCACCGGCCATTACGCTCGCGTGGGGTACGACAACGCTCGAGGGCGCTGGCTGCTGAAGCGTCCGGCCGACCGCAGCAAGGATCAGACCTATTTCCTCTTCGGCCTCACGCAGGAGCAACTCGCCCACACGCTGTTTCCGCTCGGAGAGATGACCAAGCCTCAGGTTCGCGAACTCGCACGCAAGCACGGCCTGGCTCTCGCGGAGAAGCCTGACTCGCAGGAGATCTGCTTTGTCCCTGGCGGGGACTACAAGCGCTTCATCGACGCGTACCTCGCCGAAAACGGCGAGGCCCTGCCCGATACTGCCGGAGAGCTGGTAACGGCCAACGGGGAAGTGATCGGTGAGCACAGCGGTATTCACAACTTTACCGTGGGCCAGCGCAAGGGTTTGGGCGTGGCGACCGGATCCCCGCTCTATGTGATCCAGATCAATGGAGCCGACAAGCAGGTGGTGGTCGGCGGCGACGAGCATCTTTATTCCCGAACGCTGCGTACCCACCGCGTGAATCTTATCTCCGTCGACGATCTGCGCGAACCCATGCCTGTGTCGGTGAAGATCCGCCACCGCTACGAAGCTGCTGCGGCCATGCTGGAGAAGATTGGCCCCGACCAGGTTCTGGTTACATTCGATCAGCCGCAGCGCGCCATTACGCCAGGTCAGGCGGCAGTGTTCTACGAGGACGACATTGTGGTTGGCGGCGGCTGGATCGCCTAGACTGCCTTGGGTCGGCGGGACGCAGGTGCTACGCGGAATATAATCTCCCGCATGGCATCTTCAAGCCCCTCCTTGCCACTTCCTGCAAGCCCGGCGTTCCCATCCGCTCCATCGTTCTGGAGCCGCGAATCCGACTCCCTGAAGCAGGGAATCAAGACCGGCCTCGCCGGCACCATCACTTATGCCATCTACGTCGGCTGGAATCTTCCGCAAGGCTATTGGGCGGTCTTTGCCGCGCTGGTGGTGACGCAGGCCAATGTCGGCGCGTCCTGGAAAGCGGCACTCTATCGCACCATCGGCTCCACCTGCGGCGCGCTGGGGGCAGCGCTGATACTTCCTTTGTTAGGTCCTGGGGTCGTGCAAGCGGGGATCGCCATCTTCATCCTGGCTTCGTTCTTTGCTTACCTCACGGCGCTGCATCCCAGCTTCAGTGCCGCGGGATTCACCGCAGCTTTGGTTCTGGTGTTTGGCGGCTTCGCGGAGCCCTGGCACTTCGCGTGGCTGCGCGTGGCTTACACGCTGCTGGGAGCCGTGGTTGCGTTCGCTGTGAGTGTGCTGTTCTGGCCGGTGCATGCGCGCGTAGCCCTGCGCAACAAAATGGCCGATATTCTTCGTGGCACCGGCGTTCTTTACAGCGCTGTCGTCGCAGCCGCATTGCAGGGAGTGAATAACGAACAGCAGGTTCTTCAGTTCGACCGGCAACTGCACGATCTGCGGCGCGGCGTCACCCAGCAAATGGATGAGGCTCGCAGCGAAATGTCGTTCGCGCGCTTCAATCAGGGAGCATTTCAAACCTTCGTTGATCAAAGCGACCAGCTTCGTCGCCGTCTGACCGCCATGGCCGAGGATCGCGGCCTTTACATGCATGCGCAGGTACACCCCAAGTTCCTGCCTTCGCTCCCAGCTTTGGTGGAGAGTACGGCCCGCGCTTTCTCCGACTTGGCCGACGCAGTTCTTGTCCGAAGCAAGACGGTATCTTCAGCGCCGGAGTTAGAGCGAGCGACGCGCGATCTCGATTCCGATCTGGCTCAACTGCGCGAGCAGCGCGTCACAGCGCCCTTCACCCTCGATCGCATGCTGCCCTTCTGGTCATTTGTTTTCAACCTGCGGGAAGTAGCGCAGGACTTGAAACAACTGGAATCAACTTTGACCCAGCTTGAGTAGGAGGGAACGAATCGATCGGCGAACCGCGTTACTTCGAATCGGCGTCTGCGCGCAGAGAATTAAGGAAAGGTGCGCCGGACGCTTTGAGCTTTTGTTCCAGTCGCTTCGTGCAATCGCAGTCGCCACACGCCCACGGTTCGCTTCCATTCTCGTCCCGGCATTTCCGCCGGTCGTGCGCATCCTGCACACGGGTGAGATCAAAGTATGCTTCCCAATAGGGGCGCTCTTCTTGCAGCGGTGTAGGACAGTAGCAGACTTCCACCCAGCGTACCGTATCGTCCGCGCAGACGCGCGCTTTGCCCATATTTCGCAGGTATTCGCCTTCGGCGACGGAGCCCTGGCCCAGAGTTTCATTCTCGATGGCTTTCAGCAGATCGCATTTGCGACCAGGTTTAACGCGAGCTCGAACCAGATAGCGCATTTTCGTTTCGCTACTGCAGTTTCGCCTGAGCGAGCATTTCGAGGAACTGACTCCGAGTGCGGATGTCGATGGACTGCGCCACCAGCTTGCCAGCGCGGTCGAAAACGAAACTCTTCGGGAGACCGTCGATGTGGAACTGTTCACTGACCTTCCGGCCGGGATCAAGCAGGATGGGATATGTGAAGTTTCGCTCCGCCAGGAATTTATTCACTTTGGTAGCGCTCTCATCAGAAACGGCAAGCACGACAAATCCTTGATCTTTGAATTTGAGATAAAGCGATTCCAGGTCGGGCATTTCCTTTCGACACGGCGGACACCACGTTGCCCAGAAATTCACCAGCACCACCTTGCCTCGCAGCGTCTTGAGATTCCAGTTTTTACCCTGCAGATCGCTGAGCGTGAAGTCGGCTTGCTGGCGTTTGGCGTCATCCGATTCAAGTTTGGCCATGGCTGCAGCAAACTGCGGGGTATCCAGCTTAACCTCCACATGCTCGTACCGCACCAGCGAGGCCAGTTCGAGGTATTGTGAGTCCGGCTCACCATTCTTGTCAGGTTGCGGTTTTTCGTGCAAAGCCGTCGCTAGAGTAGTTGCGACCTCCTGCAGAGTGTCATGACCGAAGTCACCTTCAGTCGAAAGAATCGCCAAGCCACCTGCCAGCTTCACTTTGTTAGGGGTCACGGGCAGTTGACGAATCTGCAGCGCCAGTTCTTTGGTGGTGTGGGCACGGTCATCATCGGGGAGGCTGCGAAGATGGTGCAGTTGCTCGACGATCGATTTCTCCTTATCGCTATAAGGGACCCGCTGCTCATCGGCCCCAGAGGAGCGGGCCAGAAGGGCAAATGTGCTCGCAATGAAAACCCCCAGCAGAGTCAGGAGAAATGCAGGGAAGTGAAGTCGGGAGGAGCGAAACATGAAATCCAGATTACCATCACGCTCAAAAATCCGTGCCAGAAGAGTTAGATAAACATCTCGTCCTGTGGAACGGGCCTGCGCGCTTCGCGGCAGCCGCCATTCTTGCCGCGGTTGCCGATCAGGAACTCCAGTCCAGCCGTGACGCCCTTGATCACACCGGAAACGTGACGGACGGGAGAGGTTACCGTCTTCTGCACGATTTCGGAGGTTTCTTCTACTCGGTCGAGCGTACGGGTAAGCATGTCGTCAGCGCGGATGACTTGCAGGCGCGCGCGATCCACCAAATCATTCACTGCAGCATCGATGCGTTGAGCTTCGTCGCGCACTATCGTGCTGGTTGCCATCAAATTGTCTGCGATCGCTTCAACTTTGGGCCGAATTTCAGCGAGCATCGACTGCGTGGTCTCAAGAGTAGGCAGAGCCTTGGTTTTGACTTCGTCCGCCAGCGTCTCCATGCGAGTGCTGGTCTTGCGCATCGCCAGATACATTGCAGCAAGCAGGCCGGCCTGCAGCACCACTGCCGCTCCCGTCAGGGCAACGAATAGCGGAATAAGGTTTTCCATAAGAGCGCTCTCTTTAATTCCAGCTTGCGAAAGGCCTGAGTGACGGTGTCACTCATCGGAGAACCAACGCTAAAGATTCTTGGGTGCTCCGGCTCCGGTCTCGCTCGTTGCCTCTTGATATGCCTGGCGTCCAGCCTCGTAGGCTGCCCGGAATTGGTCCTTTTGCTGACTGACAGCCTCGCGACCGCGATCCACCCATCCGGATGCTTGCTCGCGGGCATCCCGCGCACGCGTCTTCACATAGTCGCGCCCTTCTTCGGCCCGAGCGCGCAGCGCCTCTCGGGTTTCGCTGCCGGAACGCGGCGCGTACAAAACTCCAGCCAATGCACCTACCCCCAAACCCGCGAGGAACCACACAAAGCTGCTGCCATCTCGATCCGACATTTCAGGTACCTCCTGCTATAAATGCTGACAAAATCGATGTTAGCACTCGCATGACGGAAATACAATTACAGCGAAACCCGCAAGGGGAGCGAGGAGAAACTGCACGGGAAGACCTGTTTGCTCGTAAACTAAGGAAGGCGCTATCGGCGTTAGACTCCGAATGGAAGGCAAAAGGTATCGCGAGAATTCCAAATCCTCTTCTGCAGTTCTACTTTTGCGTCGGAGGAGTTGCGGGTGCGTTCGCTGGCGCCGCCGGCTGTGTCTTAACCGGCGCCGATTTCACGCCCTGCAAAACTGAGCTTGGTCCGCCGTGCTTGATGGCGTATATGGAAAGTGTCACGGACGTCAGCATAAATAGAACGGCTGATGCCGTCGTAGCTTTGGAGAGCGCTGTCGCCGCACCACGCGGACCAAATGCCGCCTGACTGCCCTGGCCGCCAAATGCCGCCGAAATGTCTCCCGCCTTACCGCTTTGCAGTAGAACAACGATGATCAGAAACAGACAGACGATTACGTGGATAATCGTTACCAGGATAATCATGGGAATCAGAGGTCCTAAATTGTTGAGAATAAATGCAATGGTGCGGAAGGGGGGATTTGAAAAGCCTCTCAAACGCACCTTCAACGACTTGCAGAGCGCCGGGACGCTCTCTTTCGCCGCTAAGACATTGTAAGGCACGCCTATCAGACTGTAAACAGACTGCATGCAGGTCTGCGCCTAGCACCGACTGCCATTATGTTGGGAGCAGAATTCCGGGCCGCATTTTCCATAAGCATGGCTCAGTTCGCCGTCGCCCCGCCGCAGCAACGCTTGTATTTCTTGCCGGAGCCACAGGGGCACGGATCGTTCCTACCAACCTTGGACTCATTGCACCGGGGTTCAGGCGAGTGGCTGCCTGCGTCATCTTCCCGCTCTTGCCGCCCTTGCATCTTTTGAGGAAATCGCCCCTCCAATGAAAATCATGCGATTCAGGACATTCTGGCGGTCCAGAAGCTGACACAACCATTATGGCGGCACGCTGGGTTCCCTAACAGTGATCCCTGTCACTGATGGAGTTACCTTGGGTTGCCTTGAACAGGCAACACCGGAGACTGTTCGGCTAGACTCAGGAATTACAATTCCCATGCGCATCGTAACGTGGAACTGCGGAATGGCTCTCGCTCGCAAAGCGCCGAATCTGTTGGCGCTCAAGCCAGATATCACAGTTGTTCGGGAGTGCGCCAAGAATTCAGTGGATGTTCTCCACAGCCACGGTTTCTCCGGCCCGTGGTTCGGTGCCAAGATAATGGCTGAGACTGATCGGCGCTGGCCTGCGAACAGGTGCAGGGTTTACTGACAGAACCTAACTGGTACCGAAAACTCTCCGGGTCGGTTGTCGCTTGCAAACAAAACCTCGCCGCTACCAGTAGCACATTTGTCGTCTTGAAACCTGAAATGCAATTCGTAGTCTTCTTGGTCGTTTCCTCTCAGGCTAATTCGGTCTGATCTGTCCGTGGTATTGGATTTCAGATGGAAGGAAATACTTTGAACAGGCCATTCCTCGCCCGCCATGAGGAGCCGGAGGGGTGTGATCTTCATAGGCAACTGAGTGCGATTCACGACGGTCACAAGACCCCATAAATACATGAACGGCCCTTGCGACGAATGCTGACTTCCGGTGACCAGTATCGGGCCGGGAGTTCCATCGAAGTTGAAAAATAGCGGGGCAGCCTGTTCCTTCAGTCGTTGCTCGGCATCCCTGTCGTCGCCTTTCCGTTTTTGCTCAGCATTGTCCTCGGCACGTGCCGCTCGTTCTTCGTTGTGCCACTTAAGTTGAAGCAGGTTGAAGAGAATACTGACAAGAAATGCTAGACCAAGGATGACTAACCCACTAGCAGCCATGTCGCTCTCCCAATGCCTTATGCCTTGCAGTCTCGATTGGGTCTCCTCCGGCTATCATTGCCTTGCACTACGCCGCTTTCTTCTTCCCCGCCTTCACTTTCGCCCACCGTTCCCGCTGCGCCGCCGCGATCTTCCTTCTGGCCGACGCTGACATTGTGCGTTTGGCAGGAGCCGAGCGGGTAACTGCCTTCGCTGGCTGCGATCCATTCCGACCCCTCGCCCACCTCGCTCTTTGTGCCAGCGCCATTTTTCGACGCGAAGCTGCCGAAATTATTCGCTTCGGTTGGGTTGCGTTGCGGGATGTCCCCGAACCGTTCAACGACTCGATCACTGAAATCGCCTGATCCAGCCTTTCAACTTGTGACTGCGCCCTACTGCGCTCTTCTCGAAGCTCCTGAAGAGCACCCGTTAGATTTGACATTGTTGCCCCCTTGGTCTGTAACAGCGACAGCGACTTTGATTGTATAAGATGAGAAAGCGTCTGCGGCTGACTCATAGTGGAGACAAGAACGCACATCGACGCAGGAGCATCCGGCATTGGGCGGACGGGAGAGCGCCGAGACTGTTCGGAAACGCCAACTCCTTCCGGTCGGTGCAAGCCATTCAGCAGCGACGGTGGTGCTTGTCGCGGGGCTAAAAACATGACCGCTGACGACTTTCGCCCATCACACACCGCAGCCACGCCACCAGCAGGACTTACCCTGCCCCTCGTCGCCCTGAATCCCGACACAATGAAACGCCTACTCGTCTTCCGTGGAATCGCGCACGAATCGCCGGGCGTTCCGACTACTGTCCATCGGTGTACACTTGTGGGCGTCAAACGCCGCTCTAATCTCGATCTCCGCTTCATCCTGTGAACACTTGTCTGACTTGAACTGAGAATTGCAACCTTCGCAGACGCCGATGGCTGGCAGCGGAGGCTTTACGATGCGGAGCTTGCGGGTGTCCATGGTCGGAGTCTATCGCATCGACAAGGCAGAGGCATTCAATCCGTGGAAATCAAAAGGCACCACTACCGGAGTATGCGGAAGATTGTCGATGTGTTATCGGGCTGGGCGTCCGGGAAAGGTGAGGGGCATGGCGATCTAAAGGCGCAGTCTCTAATGTCATGACTGGATATCGACGGTCGAATTGCGGAAAGGGTACGGTATGTAGGGTATTTGAACACTGCGCCTTTTGGTGCAGACTTCCTTCAGATCATCCACAACGGTGCCGCTTCGCCAAAATAGGCACCATGGAAAACCATCGCGTCGAAGAGCTACGAGCCGAACTCAACCATCTCCTTGAGAAGCAAAACGAGGTTTTGGAATTACGAACGTTTGGTGGAGCAACCGACACCGACATCCTCGAATACGAGATTCGGCAAGACGTGATTGACGAAATCTGCAATCAACTTGCCAAGTGCGCTGCTGCACAGGGGCAAACCGCTCTGGACGACCTTCCCCGGCGCTGGAGTCCGCCATCGCGGATGCAATCGCCCTCGCCGAAAGGACCTTGGTGAGGATTGATAGCAGGTGCCTCGAAGCCGTGATAGAGCCCAGACTAATTCTCTCGGCGGCAATCGTGGCGGGAATCCTCGTGGGCTCATACCTGAAGACCGCCGACGATCTCTTCGATTCACAAACGAGCCGTAGGACCGAATCCAAGGTTTTGTCGCTGCGGTTCAGCGGACTGCCAGACATTACTTCCGTTACTCGGTACTCTTCCACGAGTCTTACTACAATCTAATTTCCACGACGACAAAACTCCCGCCCCGAGGAGGATGAGAGTGCCCAACACTGTAAGCCACGAACCCGTCACCTGCATAATCCAGTCAGAGGAGTTCAGCACCTCGTTACGGCAAAGCTGGGAACCGCCCAGACAACCAACGCAGCGAAAAAAGCTGATCCTGTCGAGTTGTGGAAGGCGGTCAAGCGAGGAAGCGTAAGCGCGGAAGTCGCACTAGCCAACCTTTACTTGGAGGGAGAAACCGTCCCCCAGAATTGTGAACAGGCGCACATGCTTCTACACGCTGCATTGATGAAAGGCAACAAAGCTGCCGACGATCTTCTGAAGAGCAGCTATACTGTGGGTCTTGGGCTAGTTCTTCAGGCAGAAACTTCAACGCGACGAATCGACCAAGTTCCATGTCTTCAGCCTTGTACACCACACCCATCCCGCCGCCGCCGAGCTTCTCGACGACGCGGTAATGCGAGATGGTTTGGCCGATCATGGGTAGGCCCGGGACTCAGGGTGCAATGTTAGGAGTGCTGCGAAGGCGAAGTCAACGAAAGGTTGGAGCACAGCCCTCGCTTGACAAGCTCATGCGATGAGCGGAGAATGCGGTTCACTCAGAGTGAGTGCCAGCCGTTCGCTCACAGCTACGCAGTGCTCCATATCGACGCTGTCACCCACCCTTTATTGATCTAGCGTTCTTATTCTTCGTTCTCATTGCTTTTCTGTACTCGAAAACTAGGAGGTAGCCTATGGTCGAGCGATGGCGTCAACTCTGGCTGGAAGACAATGGACAGGACATAGCTGAATACGCGGTGATGCTGGCAGTCATTCTCGTGCTCGTGGTTGGGACGATCCGCTTGGTCGGAAGCAACGCGAACAACGTGTTTTCGAATGTTGCAAGTTCCATTCAATGACCACAGATCAGCGGATTGGCATGGTAAAATGTCCGCCTTTGGGGCGTCAGCAATGAGTATCAGGGTGCCGGGAACCGACTGTCTTCGTCTGAAACTGCGAATCATGAGCGACGGAGACCTGTGGGGGTTGTTCGTTCATCACCGGGAGGAGTGTTCACACGAGTTCTGGGAAGAAGTGGAGAACCGTAAAGCTGCTGGCACTTTGTCGAAAGGCAGCCCGTTCTGGACGAAGGGGAACATCGGGAGACATTTTCACACCCGAAGCTCCTGCGACAATTCCAACCTGATTGAACTCACCCGCGAGGAATGGGAAGCCCGAAGACGCCGGAAAATGCTTCGACTTATCACACCCTAGAGACGGAGCGAACGGCACTCGCACAATCTCATCGCTCATGCTGTCATTGCAGCTCCGCGTACTCGGCTTTCGCTTGCTTCAGGATGGGGATGTCGGGGTCGGCGTCTTTCCAGAGGGTGAGGAAATCCTGATAAGCGGTTTTCGCTCCGGCGACGTTGCCGTCCATCGCATAGGCACGACCGAGTTGGACGTGGGCTAACGCCCACTCAGGTGCGAGTGACGCAACGCCCCGGTTGGCCACGATTCTTTGAAACTCCTCGGCAGCTTCTTTCCCTTGATGACCACTGAGGTAGGCGAGGCCGCGAATATACAAAGGAAGAAAGTTCCAATTCCGCCCAAATTCATAACGTCTTGTCGGTTCTAGGAGTTTGATCGCCTTTTCTGAATCGCCCTGCGTCAATTCGAGAACAGCTTGTGCAATGGGAATATAAACACTCTGCACTCCAGTGTCGGAGGGATAACGGCGAGTCAGTTCTTCTATTGTAACCTTCACGTTCTTGGACTCCCCTCCAAGGGCAAGACCAATCGCCAGCAGAGGAAGGGTGGTGCGACTCCGGGACAGCGTGGCGCTGGAAGCGGCATATCCACGGGCCTCGCCGTAATCCCCCAGTTCTGCCTCGGTCAGCGCAATCATCGCAGAGTAGGAGGCTTCGTCGAAACCGCCGGGCTGCAAAGCCTGAAGTTGACCCTCCACTAACTTTTTAGCCTCCTTCAAACTGCCCTGTTGCATGATGCTCAAAATGACAGTATCCGAAATGTTGTTTTCCGCAGGCTGGTCAGCGTTCCATTGCCTCAAGCTTCGTATTGTGGCGGTGTCCCCCTGCAAAGCGGCAACTTCGTAAAGAGAGCCACGCACATCCGAATTATCCACTTTGCGAGCAAGCGCCTGATCAAGCACTGACTTCGCCTCATCCACCTGATTCAGCCCAAGATAGGCCCTAGCGAGGATTCCCGGAATGTACGGCAATTTGGGATCAACCCTCAGAGCCTCGTTGGACAGCTCGACGCTTTTCTGAAAGTCTCCGAGGTAATGGCTATAGTTGAAGGCAAGATCATTGGTTGCTCCTAAGTCACGCGGATATTCCCGCTTCCAGAATTCCTCGGCCTCCATCTCCTTGTCGAGTGCACCTGTCACCATCCAGTAGTACCCTCTGGTAATGTCGAGCTTTTCCCGCTCGCTCACGCGATCTCGCAGATTGTAAGCCTTGCTCTCGTAGTCGGCTGCACGCTCACTCTCGCCAAAATTGTAATAAGTTTCAGCAATTTCGTGGTAAGCTTCGGCAAACTGCGAGTCAAGCGCGATGGCCCGCTCAAAGAGAGGAATGCTATCCAATTCTTTCCCTGTTATTCGAGCCTCCACGCCCGCGCTGTAAGCTTTCAGGGCTTCAAACGAGGAGGTAGTGACTTCCCTCAAAGGCTTGTCAAACTTCTGAATGGAAGCGAGCGACTCCCCAAGTTTTTCTCGAATTCGGGAGGCTGCTTTTCCTACTGCATCCAAAACCTGCTCCTTACTTGCCGCCTGTGCCTGTTCGCTGGCAAGCAAGTCCCCGTTTTGGCAATTGAGGGCTTCGAGCCCAATCACGTATTGACTCCCCAAGCTGGCGACTGAGCCGACGAGAATCGCTTTGAGGTTTTCCCGCTGACAAATCTCCAAGCCCCGGCTTTTGGTCACCCGCTCGTCCGGTGAAAGACCCATGTACTTCAGGGTCTCGCGGACATGTTGCTCCGAAAAAAGGTTCAGGAACGGCGATTGCTCCAATTGCACCGTCAGTGCCTGTTTCAACGTCTGGTCAAAGACGGAATCGCCTGTGGTATTCACAAAGTCCGTCAACAATAGCGTGTCTTTGTCGGTAAGCTTAGTGGGCGGTCGATGAAAGAAGAAATAGCCGCTCACTGCCAACACCGCGAAGAGCGTGACTGCCACCACAGCTATCCATAAGCCGCGTCTGCGAGTAGAAAGGTCAAGCTGCCCAGTTTTCATCGCAAACGATTTGCTGGATTCCGTATCCCGCTTCAGTCGTTGCAGGTCGGTACGGATTTCCGAAGAGTGCTGGTAGCGGAGGTTTCGCTCTTTCTCCAGACACTTCGTGATGATCTCTTCCAGCTTCGGCGGCAAGTCGGGATTCAGCCGTACGGCGGGGGTAGGAGCCGCGTCCAGAATGGCTTTGAAGATGACCCCCGTGCTTTCCCCATGAAATGGCAACGTCCCAGTCGCCATTTCGTAGAGGACAGCACCGAACGAAAACAAATCAGTGCGTGTGTCTAATTCCTTAGCACGGACTTGCTCCGGCGACATGTAGGCGATGGTTCCCAGCGTTGCCCCCGGACTTGTCAAATGCTCGGCACTCGATTCGATAGTCGCCTGCGACATCCCGCCTGCTACCCCCATCGCCGCGCTCCCTACCGGGACAACTTTCGCCAGACCAAAGTCGAGAATCTTGGCGTGCCCCCGCTTCGTGACGAAAATGTTCGCGGGCTTGATGTCGCGGTGGACGATACCAGCAGCGTGCGCCGCATCCAAAGCATCGGCGATCTCGATACCGAGCGAGAGAATCAATTCTGTGTCCAGCGGACGATTGCCGATACGATGCTTCAGCGTCATGCCATCGAGATACTCCATGACGATGAAATGCTGACCTTCGCGCTCGTCAATCTCGAAGACCATGCAGATATTGGGGTGGTTCAACGCCGACGCCGCTTGCGCCTCACGCTGGAAGCGGGCAAGAGCTTGCGCGTCCTTGGCTACTTCATCGGGCAGGAATTTCAGGGCGACGAAGCGATGCAGCTTCACGTCTTCGGCTTTGTAGACAACACCCATCCCCCCGCCGCCCAGCTTCTCGACGATGCGGTAGTGGGAGATAGTCTGCCCCACAAACTGGGAAGATGTGCCCATTGGCGGGAATCATAGGACTGTAACGGCAAAGGGTCAATGAGCACAGCAAAACTCCAAGACCTGACGCCACTCATTGGTTTTCTTGGACTTGGGAGTTGGTGGTCAAAAAGGGCTACGCCGCGAGAGCCGCAAGCGAGTGATTCCATTAACCCAGAATTTCGGATTTGGATGGTCAGCCCGGTATACCTTTTGACCAGCCGTGCATTACATCGGCGTCTTACTGCGGCAGCCCCATCCTCCGCAACACGTCAGTGAATCGAGGGTCAGAGCGGAGATTGTCCCACACCGGATTGACTTTAATGAGGTTCAAACCCAAACGTGCCTCATACGCCTTGTCAAGCCACGCAAACGCCTGATCCCTGTCACCCAGCAGCGTATAAGCCTGCGCCACAGCGGCCGGGTCGTAATGTTTCGAAGAAGGGTTGCCGTTGATCTGAATTGTCGTTCGCAACACTCCCTTGTACCCGTCACGCTTGTAAGTTGCATCCACAGCACTCGCCTCTAGTCCTCTGCCGTCAAGCGTGAGCGCCTGCTCCAATTGCGCCACCGCATCGGCATGCATCAGCTTGATACTGTACAGGTCAAACAGGTTATAGTGCGCGAGGGCGGAGTTTGGGCGCACCTCAATAGATTTGTTCCACTGTGCGATTGCTTTGTCGTAGTCGCGCTGAGCCGTAAACGCCCATGCCTGAATATTGCTCGCACCGAGTGAAAGCGGATCGAATTCTTGTGCGAGTCTTACTTCCGTACTGGCATCCGGTACTCTGCCGACATTCAATAGGTACACAGCGTATTCAAGGTGAGCTTCTGAGAGGCTGGGATTCAGTTCAATCGCGCGTCGTAGCTCTGATTCCGCAAGCGCCCAGTTCCAAGTGATGAATGCTGCGTGTCCAAGGGCGACGTGCCCCTCGGCCAGATTGGAATCCAGATCAATCGCACGCTTGGCGGTGGCGATGGCCTTCGGGTAAACCTCCGTTCCGGGCAGGTAACCGGAGTGCCCAAGCATCGTGTACGAGCGTGACATTTCGGCATAGGCGGCTGCGTAGCCGGGGTCTTTATCAATGGCTTGCTGGAAGAAATCCATTGCTTCTTTCAGACTTTTCTCCGTTAGCTGATCCCAAGAAGAGCGCCCTCGGACGTAGAGCGCATAAGCTTCGGGATTCTGCGTCCCCTGCCGAGCAAATGTCTGCTGCTGTCCGCTGGACAGCTTGACCCGGAGTTTCTGGGCAATGATCTGCGCGAGTTCCTGCTGCAAAGGCAGAATATCGGAAGCCTTTCGATTGAATTCTTCACCCCAGATATGGCTGTCATCACTCGCGTTCACGAGTTCGGTGCTCAAGAAGAGATTGTCATTGTGCTGCACCAATCTCCCCGTGAGCACAGCTTTGACTTTGAGTTCCCGACCCACGGCCTGAGGGTCAATCTCCCTACCCTTGTAGTGGAATACCGAACTACGAGACATCACTTTGAGATGCGGAATTTGCGACAGGCTTTCGATCAGGCTGTCCGTGATGCCATCACTGAGAAACTGAGTATTCTGGTCGGTGCTGTTCGTAGTGAGCGGCAACACAGCGACAGAATCGATGGGGCCGGGATTACTTGTTCGCTGGTTGTAGTAAACGATTGCCGCAACCACGAGCGCACTGATAAAGAGAACAGTTCCACTGATTGCAACCTTCTTACGCCACCATCTTCGCTGCGGTACACCGACGATTCCGATTATTCCAGCCGATTTTCCCGATTCCGTGTCCCGCTTCAACCGCTGCAAATCCGTTCGCATGTCGGCTGCGTGTTGGTAACGCAGGTTGCGGTCTTTCTCCAGAGCCTTGTTGATGACATGCTCCAGCCCCACTGGAATATCTGGATTCAACCGAACGGCTGACGCTGGCGCACGATTCAAAATCGCATCAAACATCGCGCCCGACGTGTCGCCCCGGAATGGCAGGGTTCCGGTACACATCTCGTACAGCACCGCCCCGAAGGAAAACAGGTCGGTGCGGGCGTCCAGTTCCTTGGCTCGCACTTGTTCCGGCGACATGTAGGCGACGGTTCCCAGCGCACTGCCGGGAGTCGTCAGATGTTGCTCGGACTCGATGGTCGCCGCGCTCAGTGCAACGATCTCCGGCTTCAGGGTGACTTTCGCAAGCCCGAAATCCAGAATCTTCGCCTGACCTCTGTTCGTAACGAAGATGTTCGCGGGCTTGATGTCCCGGTGAATGATCCCCTTGGAGTGTGCTGCGTCGAGCGCATCGGCGATCTGGATGCCCAGATCGAGCACTGCTTCGATCTCCAGCGGCTTGCCATTGATTTGGTGCCGGAGCGTCTGCCCCTCCAGCAGTTCCATGGCGATGAAGGTTCGCCCATCGGACTCGTCAATCTCATGGATTGTGCAGATGTTTGGGTGGTTCAAAGAGGACGCGGCTTTGGCTTCCCGCTGGAAGCGGCTCAGGGCTTGTGCGTCGTGGGCGAGTTCGTCGGGAAGGAACTTCAGGGCAACGTGGCGACCTAGCTTGAGGTCTTCTGCTTCATACACCACGCCCATGCCCCCGCCGCCGATCCTGCTGAGGATGCGGTAATGGGAGACCGTCTGACCCACGGGCTGGGACGGCGTGGCCATTGACGGGAATGTTAGGTCGAAGAAAGGGGAAGGTCAACCTCCGCAGGACTTGCCCGCATACCTTCTGACGCGTAAACAAGCACGATGACCACCATCGACCCAATGCAGCCTTGGCGCAGCGTCAGAAAACCTTTTGCACGCAAAAAGACAACTCCCCGCTCAGGACTTCAGGAATGCTTGCAATTCTAGGAGCACTTCGTCGGGAGCTTCTTCCGGTAAGAAATGCCTCCCCGCGACCGCCTTCCCGTTCACATTATCGGCGCGTTCTCTCCAGACGGAGAGCACGTCGAAATACTTTCCCACTGCCCCCTGCTTGCCCCACAACGCGAGAACAGGACAACTGATCTTGCGCTTTAGGTCTTCCTCGTCATGTTTCATGTCGATTGACTCGCCCGCTCGATAGTCTTCGCAAGTTGCGTGAAGGGCAGCCGGATCGCGGTAACAGCGAAGGTACTCGGAAAACGCGCCTTCTCCCATCCACGCGGGTATTTCCTTGTGTGCCATATCGCGGAACATCATGTATTTGAGGTAAAACTCCACGTTGCCTGCAATCAGGGTCTCTGGAAAAGGCGACGGCTGAATCAAAAAGAACCAGTGGTAAAAAGCGGTAGCCACTTCATTCGTGACCCGATGCAGCAGGTCGTATGTCGGCACGATGTCAAGCACAGCGAGCTTTGTGATGTGGTCCGGATGATCGAGCGCCATTCGGTGTCCGACTCGACCGCCACGGTCGTGTCCCACTACCGCAAACTTCTCGAACCCAAAGTGGCTCATCAATTCGACCTGATCCAATGCCATCGCACTTTTCGAGTAGTTGGAGTGATTCTCACCGCCATCGGGCTTACTGCTGTCGCCATATCCACGCAAATCGGCGGCGAACACGTTGAATTCCGTCGCCAACCGAGGTGCAACTTTGTGCCACATCACGTGAGTCTCCGGGTTGCCGTGCAGCAGAAGCAGGGGCGGACCCTGTCCTCCCGAAATCACGTTGATGGTCGCCCCGGTGGTCTGGATTTTCTGAGACTTGAACCCTTTAAACATCTCAGCAGAAGGCGCAGCCGAGTTCTGGGGCTGACCTAGAAGGGGTCTCGCCGCAGTTCCTACTGCGGCTCCAGCCGCGAGTCTGAGGAAGGTTCGTCGGCTGTTCACGGGTCTTTCGGCATTGCTTGCAGAAACACAAAACTTCGATGTCAGTACCATTTATGCTCTCCTGTCATGAAGTAATGAAAGAATGAATTGAGCGAGGGTGAATGTCCTACGCCTATTCGTTCCGGAGAGGCTTGTCGATCAAGAACGTTCGACTCGCTAGGGTAGTGGAATCGAAGAAAGGCCACTCCTCCGGTAAAGGCATACGATCCCTCCCTCTTGGTTTGACGTTAATTACCGGAACGTCAGCAAGACCATCGGACTGGTCGGTGACGGTGAGTTGGGGAGTTTCGGAGGCATTCACGGTGAGATCGAAGTGAACTCCGTCTGGCGGCAGTCCAACGAAAATGAATCCCCAGAGCTTGTTGCGCCTGTCCGCTTCCCCGACTTGGACGTTTCTGCCTTCGAGCGTAGCCCGAAGCACGGCGGCATTGCGGCAGATGACCCAAATCACTCTTGCGTGGCGGGGCGAGGATACCTGCAATCGAAGTGTGCGCTCGCCACCTGTCGTCGAGTCCTCGATAGTTATGACAGCGGGCAGCGGAAGCGAGAGGTTAGGAGCGGCAGACTTCAGCACGGCATCTCCACCTGCCGCGCCAAAGATACCCAATTTATCGTTTTGCGGGTGAGTCGTTAAGAACTGCGCAGTCCAATCATCCGGTTTCTCGTCGAAGCTGATCCATGACGCCTTCCCACCGTCCCCATCAAGCCAATAAGAGATGCTGTCGGGCTTCGGGTGTTCGGTGTCGTAGCCGCTTCTCAAAGCGCCGACCGCGATGAAAACGAGAGCGATTACAAAAAACGCTCCGGGTAAAAGCATTCTATTGCGCGTCACTATTCTCACGATTGGCGCAGCCAGCAGCGCAAACAGGATCGTCGTTAAAATCCCCAGTAGGACGAAATTCTGGGCTGGGTCTACGGTCGTGATCCCCAAGTAGCCGATCAAAGGGACGAAAAGAGCAATGGCTGGCACCATACAAAACAGTCGTACGATTTTCAGTTGCTGCGAATCTGTCCGATTCAGCGCAACGTCATATCCCATAGCGAGCAGAGCGAAAATTAGCGGCCACATGATGAGGTAGGTTGCGCCCGATGCTAGAGCGTAGGTCAGAAGCATCAGTGCGCCACAGAAGAGAAACGCTCCAGCGGCAAAATTCTTGCTTCCAATCTTTCGAGGGAATACCGCGCAAATACCTGATGCGATGGCAGCCGCCAATGCGGCAAATGCGATGGCGTAGAGTTGGGCGTTATAGGCCGATGTGAATGAGCGATTCATTAGTTGCAGCTTCAGCAGCGCCAAAGAAAGAAAGGCAATTAGCCCACCAGTAGCGGTTGCCCCGATTATCCAGATCAGGAAGCCCAGCGCCACGTCGCGCACGGTCAGGACTTTCTGCCTGAAGCCAAGCAACACAACGGAGACAAGGACGAACACTGTTCCGATAAAAAGGGGCAGCCCCCACGCATCCGGGTAATGAATCACATGCCCGAAGAACGGGAAATAGATCACATTGTCTTGCGGGATGCGCTCCAGACTGAGATTGCCGAAGTGGCGAGCCAGTGGGAGTACGTAGTTGCCTAAATCCTGTAGGGTACGGGAATCAAGCTGGCTGAAGTTGTCTTGCATCGTATGGTACGAAGTTTGGCACCCAGCGGCACCAAGGCCCAGAACTGGCACTCCCTTTTGGGAAACTTGTAGGTGATCTCCGCTGGCAGCCCCGCCCGATAGTTTCGCGACTTCGTCGCCAATGGATGCCGCAAGAACATGCGGAAGTGCACGAGCAAACTCCCGAACGAGCCAGCCGTTGTAATGATCGAAGACGCTCATGGCTACTACTCCACACCCATTGCCGTCGGCTATCAGCGCAACTGACACGTCCTTGATCCACGGATGCTCATCCACAAACGCTTGTGCTCCCAGCCCCCCGTCTTCTTCGCCATCAGTGAAGACGTACACCAAGTCATTTGTCAGCGGTGCATCGTTTCGCAAGACCCGCAAAGTTTCGAGCAGAGTCACGACTCCACTGCCATTGTCACCTGCCCCCGGTCCAGTCGCTACGGAGTCATAGTGCGCCATGAGAAGCACCGCGCCTTTGCTGTTACTGCCGCTCATTCGCCCTACAACGTTCTGCACGACGCCTGACGCGTAAGGTGCTCCACCGATGTCCCATGAGGTCGCGGCGACCGCTTTCTGTACTTTTGGCTTCAAACCCAACAACTTGAGTTGCTCGACGATGTAATCGCGTACACCTGCATTTGCGGCCGAGCCAGTCGGATGGGGCTCGCGAGAGATGAACTCCAGATGCCTAAATGCCCGCTCGGCGGAGAACTGATTTGCCAATGCAGATGCGGGAACAATCGCGGGAGGAATCAAATAACCCAGAGCCAAGGCTGACACAAGGACAAGGAAGACGAAAGTCACCGATGCTTCCATGACTGAAATCGAGGAAGACGATGACATGGACACTCCCGATCTCTCCCCTGCAACTAGACCTTGGGCGTAGCTACACAAACCAAAGGGTGAGACTTGGGGCAGATTATAAGCCCTGCACCCCCGTTGTACAGGCGGATACCGACCATTTGTGCGGAGACAGCCCTGAAATCACAGCCGCCCAATCGCCGAAGTCGGTCACACCTGAAAGGAAAAAGTATCCAGTCCCCGTAAACAAGTTGAACGCAAAGGCGATGAGCATGAAGTATCGAAGAGGCATGGCTGCATTCTTGGTGCCGCGCAAGGGCAACCAAAACAGCAGAGCAGCCGCCAGATTTACTAGAGTTCCGCCCCCTCAACTAGATGTGAGCCGAATGCACTCGACCACGCGACCGTCGTGAGCACGCCGGATTTCGCCCCGGTCAACAGAGCCATCAGCCCGTGTCCCACGCCTTCATGGAGTACATTCGTCAGAATCGCGGCGATAACGCTAATCGCACAAATTGTCAGTACATCATCAGCCATCGTGGTAGGTCGCTCAGAATGGGAAGGAACAGGGGTAGTCGAGCTTTCGCGCATCAGTCCCTCCAGTTATTCGGAATACCACTCCGAATGCGGCGACCAGCCGCCACACTTGAGGCACTGCGTCGAGGTCCATTGGTGGAGGCACGCCGGGCAAATCCCGCCCGTTTCGAACGTATTCCACTCATGGCCGCAGCTACAAGACCACAGGTCATCCTTGCACGGCGTCCAAGCACAGAGCGGGCAACGGATGCGGGGGCCGGATGGTTCGTGGCTCTGGTCCTGATCAGGCTCGCGATCCACAACGACTGACGATTTCGCAACGTCGTTTAACATCGCGACGGATTCCTGCTTGCCTGCGAATCACGGGCGGTAGTAACGCCGTTCCGCCCGGTCGCTGCGCTCAAGATTTCGCCTGCATGAGCGCGTTGAATTGGCTGGAGGAAAGACTGGTATGGCCTTGCTTGGGGAGATTTGAATTAGGTTCCGGTGTTGAGTGCTTCCTTGTCCTACCGCCCAGCGACAGAACTCCAAGGGAACATCCCAAAATTTCGAGGGCAAGAAGGATAAAGACACTCGCATTAAACCACGCAGTCCAATCACCGGGCGCGACCATGAACACATTGTTTCCAGATGCATGCAAAAAGTGCTCATAAAGATCGGCACTCAAGGCAGCCAAAAAGAAAATTAGCGAGACCAAACCAATAAGCTTGTCGCTGAGCTTCCATAATGCAATCGATACGCCCCCATGTAGTAAGGTCAACAGACCTACTGCCAGCCAACTAACGCTGTTGTTTGGGGCTGGGAGTACGCTTGCCGCAAGAAACAGGTGCCAGATCGCGACGATCCAATGTGCAACGACAATTAGCAGGGCGAGAGTCCGTAGCCTTGTCATAGTTTGGTAATTCCTTCCTGATGGAGTTTGTCCTGTTCTGCGTTAAATTTTACACTCGGTTTCTCGCTGGGCTCAAAATTTCACCTACGGGCAGCGGATGCGGGGATCGGTAGGACCCTTGCTCTTCTCTTCGTCGAGTCGCGATCTAAAACAACTGACGATTTGGAGGCGTCGTTCATAAGAGGAGAATCCTCGCGAGGCGAAAAGCCGATGGTCGAGCTATAAGTCCATAGCTGTCTGGATCAAGGATGACTGATGTCGGGTCGAGGTCGGAAGGTCGGAAGCCAACGATTTACGGAGTCTTTGTATTGCAGATAACTCTCGCCATACCGCTGCTCCAAGAAGGACTCTTCCCAGAAGACCACGATTCCGTGCAGAGCGAGGAACAGAATCGCAGAAAAGAGCAAAATGGAAATGGACCGACAGAAGAGCGCCAACCCAAACATCATTGTCACACCCCCCAGAGACATTGGGTTTCGCACATAGCGGAAGGGACCAAAAACGATGAACTTCGTTGGGATCATGCCCGGTGTATTGAGCATTCCGCCGCAGAGTAGAACAACGACCCCGCCGACCACAAGCAGTACCATCCCCGCTGGTTTGAGCCATTCCGGCAGTCCCAAGCCGATTACGCGATCCAGCACTCGCAAGTGCAAAGCGGCCCAGCCCGCGACCAGCACTGCCGCAACGACTCGCAAGATCGTCCAGACAACAACAGCTATTCGGCTCACCTACAAATCCTTCTTGCGGTGGAGCTTTGTTTTCCCGAACTTCCTCCCGATCACGCCGAGCTTGATCTGGCGGTAGCGGGCGAGGCGGCCTTTGAGGTTGTCCTTCGATGCTGGCATGTTGCACTCCTTGGGGTGTCGAGTGGGGCGAATCTAGCAACTTGCCTGCTCACCTGATCTTCTTGGCGTGGATTTCCTGTCCGTCCCAGCGATGATAGGTGTAGCCCGTGACATGGCCCTGAGCGTCACGGACAAACGTCACGCTTCCTAGATCATTCTTCACGAAAAACGTCTCAGACCCTAACGGAACATACTCTTCGTCCATATCTTCGCCGAAGTCTGTCCATAGCTTCCCGTTTTTCACCGACACGGTCTCCGCCTGATCCAGCGGACGCCACTCATATTGGCCAACATACTCTTTATAGACGCTTGTATCCACGGCAACCCGCTTGTGGAAATTTACAGGCAGATTACCCCACTGCTTCGCAATGAGCAGCCACGAGCCATTTTGCTTGATGTACGTCTCCGTATAACGCTGTTCACTGATGATATCGGCATCCGTAAACTGCTCGTGTAAGGTGAGGCGGTAGTTCAGTACGGCTGTACTGCCGTAGACGTGGACGACATAGTCACGCGGATTCACTCCGTGTTCGTACGCAAGGGGCAGCTTCCAGTGTTCCGTGATGTGGGCCTTGGGATTCGTATCAAGGACTCCATCGTCGTCGCTGTATATGCAATCATCCGCTACGAGACGGGAGTAGGTCGCGTAGTCCCGCTTTTCACCAGCCTCCACGCGTGCCTTGTGGGCATCGAACACTTCCTGTTGGGCGGGCGAGAGCTTCGATTGGTCTGAAGCGCAGACCGTTCTGGCAGGTAAGCAGAGTGCAACCAAAAGGCAGGTGAAGTAACGCATATTTTACCCTCGGTGAACGAGCGGTAGACCCAGCAGTCAGCCAGCATTCTACTCCTTGCAATCCTCTGGTTCCTGCAAGATGGGGTGAGGGGAAGGTCAACACTTGTGCTTGGTGCGAGTAGAATCTCACATCACCAAACGGAGGGTATATGGGGATTCATGCTCATCTTGCGGCGTTGCTGCTTCTAACGACGTTGCCACTACCCGCTCAGACCACACCTGCTGTTGCACCAAACGCGAACAAGGCCCAAGCACCAACCCCGAATGCGAAGCCAGTGCCAAAACAACCCACCTCAACGGTCTTTCAGGCGGACGAAGGTGACCGCTGGATGCTACTTGGTGACAAGCCGCTTATCTTCAAGGTCGATCCCGCCACCACTGGGTCGGACGCACTGGTTGTTGGGACAGAGGAGATGCCACCGGGAAACAGGATTCCGACCCACAAGCATCTCTACGAAGATGAAGTCATATTCGTCCACAAAGGTGCGGTGCGGGTCACGTTGGCTGGACGTGAATACGACGCGGGAACGGGAGCCACGGTTTTCATCCCGCATGGAAACTGGATCGGCGTGGCGAATGTTTCCAATGAGCCCGCCATGATTTTGTTTTTCTTTAACAAGCCTGCATTTGAGCAATGCCTGCGAGCAATGTCATCACGTCCCGGCGAAACATTCAGTATGCCAGTGCCAGAGAAAATGGCGGCTGTCCGAACCGAATGCCATGAAGTGATGAAGGAGTAATGCCCGCGATGGAGTTAAAATCATCCTCGCCAGCGGAGGCTTCTATGAATTACCTGCTTGTACTCTCCATAGCTCTCGCAGCGACCATCGCGGCTATGCCCCAAGCCTCGCCCGACGAAACCGCTGTTCGGAACATCATTCAAGAAGAGATCACTGCTTGGAATTCCAGCGATGCCGCCGCCTACTCGCGTCATTTCGCTGCCGATGGCACCTTCACGAACATCCGAGGGGAATTCTTCAGCGGACGCCAACCGTTCATCGAAAAGCATGACAACCTCTTCAAGGGACCTTTCCACGGAAGTACTCTCAAGCAGGATATTGTTTCCCTGAAGTTCGTACGGCCTGATGTTGCCGTTGTGGAAGTGCTCACGTCAGTGACCGGAATTCAAAAGCTGTTTCCGGGGACGAATACCGATGACAAGGGACGCCTCCGTACACGCTTGTTGCAGGTCGTGGTGAAGGACGGAGGCGAATGGAGGATCACCGCCTATCACAACACGGATGTGAAGTCGGGAGTGCCAGTTCCCGATCCCCAATAGTATCTGGTCTCGAAACGCTGTCGAAGTATTCTTCGACGATCTGCTTTCTCCGCGAGAGTCGGTAGCGCCCGCACGTAGGCAAGAAATTATCGCAGATGGTTAGCTTCGCCGCTGTACACTTCAACTAGGAGCGCCTGCCAGACTCCGCACCTCTCTGATACCATTCCACAACGCCTACGAGATCGCGGCGACCGATTCCGTTTGACCGCTCGCCGCTTTCTGCTGGATCATTCCGACGGAATGGACGCCGAACAAAACATTGCCGAAATCGAATGGCTAGAGCGCACTTTCGCGGTACCGGACATCCGACCGCTGAGCCAAAGTGATCTCACGGCTGCGAATCGAAGGCACGATGAAATGCTCGCCCACAGCCCGTGGTTTCGGCTCTGGCAGCGGTATAGCATCTGCTGCCGACCTGAGTCCCCTGTAATTCGACTAGGGGAATTGGAGAGCTAGACCCCCGCATGAGGAGACTGCACCGCTTCGGGTATGTGCTGCTGGGGGAACTGGCTACCACTCGCCTCTTCTACACGCTCCATCGAGCAATCTATCGGCTGTCGGGGGAACGGATTTTCAGCCGCTCGGTGGGATGCCCAGTCGTTCTCCTCACTACAACTGGGCGGAAGAGCGGCGAGCACCGAACCGCTCCGATCTTCGGATTCCGAGAGGGAAAATCCATTGTTGTGGTTCCGTCCAATGCCGGGAAGAAGTACTACCCCTCGTGGTATCTCAACCTTCGTGCCAACCCTCAGGCAGAAGTCCAATTCGGATCGGAAATACGGCGGGTGAGGGCACGGGAGGCGACCTCCGAGGAGCGCGAGCGCCTGTGGCCGTTCCTCGCCAGTCAGTACGGCGGCTATCAGGTGTACCGAGAGCGCACAGAGAGGCATATCCCCGTCATCATCCTTGAGCCGGTTTGAAAAGTGCGCTCACACCCCAGCGGGCGAACACGCCGAGTCACTTCTCATACCAATCCGAGTGCGGCGACCATCGACTGCAAGAGAGGCATTGGGTCTCAGTCCATTGATGAAGGCACGGGCCGCGTCTCACACACCGCCGTCGTAGCAGACCCGTTCTACCTTTGCCCTCGGGATCGGCCACACAAGACGAGCGCCAGTGCATCCATGCGTGCTCGGCAGGTTGGACTTGCAGTCTCAAACCCCTCAGCCTCTTCAGTTCGCCTGCAAAATCAGCGAGACGTATCTCAAAGGCAATGTGATCAATGGTGGAGTTAGCTGCGGTCCCACGATAACCGGGGCTCGGATTAAAGGGTTCTTTGATTCGGCTGGCGTTTCTGTCCGTTAACAAGCCTTTTCGAGTTTTCTGCTACCCTTGCATACCAATCGAAAAGGAGAAACCCCATGCGAAAACCTCTTCCGATAATTCTGTTGTGTCTTCTTGCTCTGCCCGCCTTTTCTCAGGAAAAGCAGTCCTCCGACAATCCGTTCAGCGCCATCAACAAGCGCGGCTACGAACGGACAAAGGGAATCCTGCTTCGCTCGGCTGAAAAAATGCCAGAGGAGAATTACAGCTTCAAGCCCGTCGATACGGTACGCGCTTATGGACAGATCATCGGACATCTCGCTGATGCCCAGTATCTTTTCTGCTCCACTGCCTCCGGCGAGAAAAACCCTGACCTGAAAATCGAGAAGACCAAAACGTCGAAAGCCGATCTCGTCGCTGCACTCAAAGACGGATTCGCATACTGTGACAAGGTTTACGATGCCATGACCGACACCACAGCCACTCAGACGGTGAAGTTTTTCGGGAACGATGTGCCAAAATTTGCCGTGCTGAGTGTCAACATCGGTCACAACATGGAGCACTACGGAAACCTCGTCACTTACATGAGGATCAAGGGCATCGTTCCTCCTACCAGCGAGCAGGGGCAAATGCCCGCACCAAAGCAGGAGAAACCCGAATCACAGCCAAAGAAGTAATGCGAGTGTATGGGGGGCACTCTGCTCCGCCCGCGTCACCTAATTACTCCATGGCAGCTTCTCAATGTCTCCGTTTGGCGGCGGATCGCATTGGACGGGCATCGAGTCGGAATCGAGATCGTGTTGCCGGATTTCCTGCCGATCATGCTGATCGTGATCTGGCCATAACGGGCGAGGCGTTCTTTGAGATTTCCGTTTGTGCGTGCCACGATTACCTCTCCATCAGATAGCTAGCGGCGTGCGAGTCCTTATGTTGCATGTGTGCGAAAGCCTCATTCAGGACGGCAGCAAGGCGCAAGCCTGCAAGGGCGAGCCTCCGGTCAACGACCTTGATTTCCTTCTGGTAATAGCTCTCATCGAGTTGAGCGCCATCAGGCAACCAAGCCGATTGTGCATCCCTGTGTGACTCATTCGCCCAGTCCTCAGGGTTCCCGCTGGCGGTCAGGTGCTCATCTGAGATCAGTTTCTCCAGATGAGCGACGTATGCATCTCGTGCCATGCCCGTGTGCTCAATGAGTCCGGTGTCCCAAGCACCGTGCAAATTGCACGAATGCCGCCCGCACTCAGTTGAGCCAAATTGTGTAACGGCAACCCCGTTCCCGCCCGCCGCCTCCCCGATTGCATGCATTGGCTGATGCACGTCGCCGACGAAGTGAACGAGGAACTTTAACGCTTCGATGCGGTCGTCCCGTGACGCATTGGTGTCGGAGAGAACCTTTTTGAATAGTTCGATCCGATCCACCACGCAGTTCTGATGGTCGGTTGCCGCGCCCTTGTGTCTACTGTTGAGCAGGAAACAGTCCCGCTCGTCGGAAAATCCGGAGGCGTTCTTGGGAATATCAACAAAATGCCAGTTATAGGTCTCGTCACGGTCTGGTCGAACGTCGTCCGCCCAGTTCGAGATGGATGCGAGGCTCGCATCGCCGATCAGGGAGCGAATCCCATTCTTTGCGTTCTCGGTCAAGCGGGTCTGGGCTAGTGACGCTACAATCTCATGCCCTTCATGACCCCAGCCGACAAGCGTCGAGGGTATGAGCAATGTCAGGGCAACGACCGCTGCCGAGAGGGTGAGAGAACGTCTCATAGGAATTGCCTCCAAGTTAGGGCAGTCCCTTGGTGATGCTCAAGCCATCCCATTCCGAGGCCACCACTGGCGCAGAACCTTTACCCGGCTGACCACCCTCACCCGAAGATTCCGTACTTTATTCCTCAATAACTTGCAGGCGTGCTGGCGAGACCCTTTCGGGCTACCCCATGAGAAGCGTTGAACGACTCTGATTTTCTTCGTGTCTGAGATTGGCAGACGCCTTGCGTCTCTGGCCAACTTTAAGCAGCTATGGATTGGCACAGTCCGTAGCTTCGCGAACAGAGCATCACACGTAGGGTTTCCAGCAATGCGGTAACATTTCCCTTTTGGAGGCAGGCGTCCGCGTCCCTGAGTCGGTTGCACGGCAATCCACAGAAGCCGGAAACCATGATGATCGGCGTATCCGGGCTTATTTGTCTCAAGACTGGCGCTAATGGTCTTTCGCGTATTTCAGGATGGCAGTCCATGATCACGGCGTCCGCTGCGCACAACCGGAACAGGTCAATCGCTTCCCGCTCGTCTAACGCGATTTCAACAATGTACCCAACTGACCTTAGTGTCTTGACGAGTGTTCGTGATCCGCAGGTGTGATCGTCGATGACCAGCAGCGACGGCATTATCGGTAGACTTTACCTTACTGATCCGTTGGAAGGCAGTGACGGGAATCACAATGCGGGATTTTGTTTCGCAGCCAGATCGGGACGGATGATTAGGCAGCAGCCGATCCTTCCGGTATCTGCCCGGAACGATTTTCTTCCGCAAACGAATTCAACCGCGGTGGCGAAAGGGGCATCAGGTCGGTTGCCTCAACAGGGTTACCCTTGTCGATCTTTCGCTCCTCAAACAAAAGGCGTCTCAGCGTCCTCAGATCGTTGAGAATCCTGCGGCTTCGATTCAGAAGGAGTTCGAGCTTGTCCACCTTGTAGGCGGCGAGTCTGAGTGCATCCACACGGCGGGAACCAGTCGATTCACGCTGCACGTCCCGTTCAAGCTCACGTTTCGCCTCAGCCGCAGTCTCGGCAAGCAGAGCCACAAAATCGTGCGCACTCTCCAGAGTTTCGAACTGGTCTTCCATTTTGCGTTCTCCCGTCATGCCTCCAGCCACGCCCTCTCGATATCGTGGTTGTCTGCGACCTTTTCTCCCAGCATCACAAGAAGCGGCTGGCAAAGATCAGGCTGGTTACGGAGCAATGACTCCAAGGCGTCGGGTGTCCAAAAACCGAGTTCGGCATCCTCCGTCACCGTGGCAGTCATGCTGTAGTTGTGGCGGGTGATCGTCGACGGCAGACCCACTAAGGCACCTGCGCCATAGGAACGGGTTAGAGCCGAATCCACACCCAAGTCCAAGCTCAATTTTCCGCTGAGAACGAGAAACACGCCGGAAGCCTTGTCTCCCCTTCGGAACAGCACCGTGGACTTCGGCTTGCGAACTTTTTCGGTTCGCTGTTCAAGGACATACCGAAGATGCGCGGCTCCAGCCTCGCTAGTCATGAGGTCTCCCTCGGCGAACAGTTGACGGAGCATAGCAGAAATTGAAGTCAACGCATGTGATTGATCTCACAACCGACAGTGACAGTACGCACAAAGTTGCTGATTGACTGCCTTCGTTGACAGAAGGCACAATCTGGGGAATGGGTAGCTTCTTGTGCGGCGTGCTCGCCGCCAATGGTGGCAGATGCCCGCTTTCCGATTTGGCAGCCCGATACACCGACGAGCGAGCGAGCAACTTCGACATCTACCTCCCGAACCGGCCAACGACGGCGGCAACGATTAGCACGTGCAGGATTCTTACGCTGGAAAATAGCGGAAAAATCTATAGAAGTTTACGGTCGCCACAAGAACTAACACAGCAAGAACTGATGCGAGTCCGGTTTGCGTGCTTCGGTCTCTCGGTTCTCGAAACGAACTCATTTCCCTCTCCCCGGACCATAAAGGAAAGCGCCCCAGACTCAATCGAGTCGCGGGACGCATCGCCTGAACAGCCCTCCCTCCGAAAGCTGCTCACAATCACCGTATGCCTTGATACTTACCTTGGGAATGGCTCCAACGAGCTAAGGTCTGCACTGCTGGGCTAGCAAAAGCACACTTCGGTTCGGTGTTCATCCAGCTGGCCGCCATGCATACAGTAGCGACTGTATGCGCGCCTGCGGGAAACATTCTTTGTTTCCCTCTGGCCCCGCGAGAACCTTCCCCAAGGCACGAAAAAGTTTCCCGCTTATGTTCCCAGAGCGATCCCTTCTGGCTCGGTAGAAGTCGATATAGATCAGCGATTAGGAGATCAGGAGGCCGTTGGCAGAAGGATTGCACTGGTGAGCGCGGAAGGTGCCGTATGCTGGAATGCAACAGGAGTGAAGTTGTGTGACTCTCACCGCCCGGAAATCTGTATTGATCGTGGATGACAGTGCGTTTATCCGTCATGCGCTCTACGAGTTGTTCAGGCAAGAAGCGGACTTTGAAGTATGCGGAGAAGCGGAGAACGGAAAAGAAGGAATTGACAAGGCTCAAGAGTTGCGCCCCGACTTGATCGTGCTGGACCTTTCCATGCCTGTAATGAATGGCTTTGACGCGGCACGTGTTTTAAAACGGCTCATGCCTGCGGTGCCGCTGATTCTGTACAGTGCATTTGGGGACAAGCTCGCGGAGTACCAAGCCCGGTTAATTGGAATCTCGGAAATTGTCTCAAAATCTGAGCGCCCATCCGCGCTGATTCACAAAGCCCGAGGTCTTCTTTACTCCGCTGCCGCTTGAACTAAGGGGCACAGCGGTGCAGTTTCTCTAGCTCAGGCGTGGGTCGTTCCTTGCAGATCACCAGCCCCAGCATTGGAGGTAAACTGACGTTATGCGCAAGACCCTAATCACGCCGATTCCGCAGGCTGGTACGCCTGACGACGAAGGCTGGCTAGACCTCGACCGTGCAGCCGTAGTCGAGGTCACATCGGAAGAGAAGGAATATCCGGTCGAGTCTGCGCTGGTCTCAGGAGAAATGCGGGGCTGGCGTGCCGCCGATTCTGGCACTCAAACCATTCGGCTAATCTTCGATGAGCCGCAAAGACTTACACGCATCGCGCTCGTCTTCGAAGAAACCGAGACAGAGCGTACCCACGAATTCGTCTTGCGATGCTCTCCAGATGGCGGACGCTCGTTTCGAGAAATTGTGCGCCAGCAGTGGAATTTCAGTCCCCCTAACACAATGCGCGAGATCGAGGACTTTCGGGTTGACCTTTCAGGGATCACGGTTCTTGAATTGGTCATCGTGCCTGACATCAGTCGAGGATCGGCTCGCGCGTCGCTCAAGAGTCTACGCCTGCGTTGACTCTGGCGCATGGGATCGTTCGCAGGTAGCCAGACTTGAGTGCATTATGGAGCTTTGATCCAGAGATCGAAAATTTGGCAGGAAGCCTGTATCTAGTGGCTTCTGGTGACTCAAGCGAGGCGAATCAATGATAGCTCGAATTTGGCATGGGAAGACGAAGGCAAGCGATGCAGCGGCGTATCTCGCATATCTCTTCAAGTCTGGCATCCCCGCCTACCGAGCGACGAGGGGCAATAAAGGGGCGTGGGTTCTTCGCCGGATCGACAATGACGTAGCGCACTTCCTCACGCTTTCCTTTTGGGAGTCACGGGAAGCAATTGCCGCTTTTGCGGGCTCCGACATTGAGGTTGCCAAATACTATCCGGAGGACGAAAAGTACCTGCTCGAATTTGAACCTAAGGTGACGCACTACGAGTTGTTCCAATGAGTGGTGCTGGCGAAGCCATGTATACATTTCAGGAGACATCCACATGAGCGCATCTGAGAACAAGCAACTCATGCAACACATTTTTGGTGAGCTATCGAAAGGGAATTCCGAACCCTTCGTCGAGAGCATGTCCGATGACTTCCGATGGACTGTTACTGGCAGCACAAAATGGTCCAAGACATATGACGGGAAGCAGGCCGTCCTCACCGAACTCTTCGGGACATTGCGTTCTAAGATCAGCGGCAGGATTAGGACGACGGCGCACCACTTCATTGCTGAAGGTGACCACGTTGTGGTTGAGGCTCGCGGGAACAACACTACCAAGAAGGGGAGACCTTACAACAACACATATTGTTTTGTCTTCCGCATTGCGGAGGGCAAGGTGAAAGAACTCACTGAATACATGGACACAGAACTAGTGACAGCAGCGTTGGGGGACTCCGAATGAGATGCGGGTCGTCTAACGACAGCCACCTTTATAGCCATGTCGAAAACGGCATCGCCCGTGTTGGAGAGCGAGCGCGTTCACCCGCGCCGTGAATGTCGGCAAGCAGCCCTCCGAGCAAGTTACAGTCTTCCTGCTCGACCGCCCGGACGCGGTGCCGCAGCCGACCGAGGAACAGGTTTCGAGTCTCAACAACGCTCGCGGTGCGATATGATCCCTGCATGATCGCGGCTTCCTACAAACCCAAGAAGAAGTTTATGCAGTTGGCAATCGCGGAAGCCAAGCGTGCCCGTGACCGAGGCGATTATGCCATCGGCGCTGTCATCACCCGCGTAACGGACGGGCGCGAGGTAGTCATTGCCAGCGCAGGGAACCGGGTAAAGACCTCAGGATCAAGCAAACAGCCTGAGAGAGGATGGGGCAGTCAGTAGTTGCGGTTAACATGCGATTTCACGCTTTGCCCGCCGCTGAAGTCCAGCGCCTTTCATGGCGCACTGTTACGCCAGTTACGCAGCGGATCATCATCACTCCGCTCGTAACTGCTTTGTGAAATGCATCACGAAGTCATCGTCAAGCACCACGCTTGCGCCCTCTTCCACGAAACGATTTCGGTACGTAATGCCGCGAGCATCCGGGATGTAGCCCCGCTTCGCATAGAGCCGCTGAGCGGCGTTGTACCCCGGATGCAGTCCGACTCCGATCCCCACAACTCCCGAACGCCGGGCTACTTCCGCTTCTGCGCGGTCCAGCAAGCGGCTTGCGATACCTTTTCTGCGGTACATCGTGAGCACATTGAGGTCTTGAATCTCAGGAATGTTCAGGTCAGCAAATCCGGGGTAGGTAGGTCGCCAGTTTACCGTCACGTACCCGGCGAATTGCCCGTCAATGGTAGCGACGAAGCAGGTCCGAGTTCCCACCATCTGTTCTTGCAAGTACCGCTGGTACTGGGCCTCAGGCTTTTTCCACCCCATTTTCTTGAACGCGGCAGCGATGCTCGGCGGGTCGCTTTCTTCGAGAAGCCGAATCTGAATGGTCTCCGCGTTTTCCATATAACACTCTATGCCAACACCCGCCCTTACTTTAAACTGCACATTAATTGACGCAACAGTTGGGGCACTTTATCGCAGGTCCCGCCGAGCAGGAATCGGGTGCAAACTGGAGGGCGGTGGAGTTGCTTGCGCCGAAGTCCAGCGCCTTTCGCGGCGCACTGCTACGCCAACTACAGACTGCTTTAGGGCTCGTTATGCTGTCACCACAGAACGAATTGCATTCCATGTCATGACTCCACCTCCGATCAGCGCGGCGAGCGGGATGGGGTGGATCAACGGAAAACCATCACGGAACAACAGCCAGCCTGAGAACGTCAGAAGCATAGCCCCGCCTAGGAATTGAGCGAAGGCGGATAACCACCACGGCCTTGCGCGCAAGAACGAGGAGAGGAACCCCGCCCCAATCTCGGCGCATGCTATTAGCGGAGCCCACCACACGAATGTCATGAGCCCGGTGAACGGGCCTACCGTCGCGCCGTTGGAGAGAACGCCATGCTTCCAATCGCTCACGCGGATGCCTTGGCTGAAGAAGGCACCCGGGCCATACAAAATGATCACCAGCAGGGCGTCCCCAATCTGGGCAGCAAAGTAGGAAGTAATAAATATCGTGACGAAGGTGCCGCCGCGGCCGAGATTGGGCAGACAGCGTGCCTCCGCTTGGCGCTTAGACCAAGCATCTAAGGCAACCGCAACCCTTGACATCTTCACCTGAAACATTCTCCCGTGGACGAAACGCACTTTGCTTTATGAGAATGAAATCGCTTCTGAAACGCAAGTGACGAAAGAAATCCAACGGTCTATCGCTTCCAAACTGTGATGGTTGTAATCAGGCCATTAAACTCAAAACCCCTCCGGGTAATCTGCACCGGAAGCGTGGCCGTGCATTGCAAACGGTTCGCTAAAACACGGAGAACTCGGTGAGGCCCAACTTCGTCATGATGTGCGGGTACCGGGCGCAGAGACGTTGGTAATTTTTTCTCGCTCGCCATGTCGGCCACTGTGGATACACTTTCGGGTACTTGGCGATCATCAACCACCGCTGCATTTTTTTACCGATTAAGATTTCTTTCACTTGCGGTCTCGCGTGCATTTTATTTTCTCCAGAAATTAACTGTCGATGGCCCGTTTAATGCAAACTTGGAAGCTACGCATCGTTTGATGAATCTCAATTTTCACGGTGTTAACCGCAATTCGTTAATTTGCGGCCTAAGATTGCGTCCCGGAACTGAGGTGATCTGCACCTCCACCAAAGGGTTCTGAAAGTCCTCGAATTAACCTTCATCAGTCCTGCAAACGTGCTGAATGCGAGTAGCAAACGGGTTGTGTATCGAGACGTTCCGATGGGCGGGCGGGCTAAAGCTACGCTGGTCAGTGGCGTGGACGGTCGTAAGGTGTGGACGAAGAAGAACGGCATTACTCGAATTATGGTGTGCCGCTGGAAACACCCAAGCCCTGCTTCACAACTTCGGTGAGAAGATACACGTCTCTTCGGCCCCCATTGTTGTATTCGCTCTGGCGGGTCGCCAATCCCATGCGAATTAGAAAATCGAGGAATACCGTCGCAGCCTGCGGTGATTCATAGATCAGGTCTTGGAATTCTCTTCGGGTCATACTTACTAATACTGTAGTGCGGATTCATCGGACAAATGGACGGAAACAGCCGAATGTGCCGAGGGGAGAGTTCTCACGTGAAAATGTGTATGACATTACAGCATCCATGGGTAAGGACTAGTTCTCTTGCCATCCCCCATCCAATAATAATAAAAAACAAACTCTCTCTCTCTTCGTTATAGGCAAAATTACCTGTTCGGCGTGGAGAAAAATGACAGCCTCCGGGGATTCGTTTTTCGGCCTGCGAGGTCTTTAAAGAGAGTGAGGGATGAGGCAAAACTTTTTGTCGCATCCCCTTTTTGAGGAAACGGGGGGGCTATTCCGATTGCTTGAACCTGACAATAACCCGGCGTTCGTCCTTCACCAGTTGGCCTTCGCTGTTTTCCTTGGTGCCCCAACCCAACTCTCCCACGGCGACCAAGGATTCAATGGTGCGTTTCAGCAGTGCGGGGCCATGGCGCAGCCATTTCATATCATGGGCTACCTTGCGCCATAGGATTTGAGTCCTATCCTTGCTGCATCCCTGCATGATCCGAAACTTCCGCATTATGATCTCGGCGAGAGTGGACTCTGGTGTGCCAATCGCTTCGCTGGGACGGAAGATTTCCCGGAGCTTCAGTTGCCAGTCCATGAACTTGATCGCTGCCGCAAGGCAGGCTGCGGTGACCGTTTTGTCCCGGTTCGCAGAGGCGCTAAGGAGCGCAACCTTTTTGAGGTTGTATTTGATGCGCCCATCCAAATCCGGCCGCTTCCACTCACGCAACATCTTTTGCGCCTCCGGCTCCCAGCCTTCAACGCAAGGGCCTGCAACCGAATTGTCCAACGCTTCCACGAAAGCTTCAATCGGGTTAAGGTTGATCGACTCCACTCCAGTCGGCGGGGGAGCCCAGTGGTCATCGATCTCGTCTCGATAAATGAAGCGCACCGGGCTGTAGCCCAAAATCATCCGGCTCATCAGTCCATAACTGGTGAACTTGCTGAACAATGCTGAGAATGAGTCTGGGTCTTCCTGCGATACGGGCACCCCTCCAGCCCAACTCAAGCGGCAATCGCATTCCTGTGTGCCCAATTTGTCCGAGCATTCCCACAGTCCGGAGTCCCATACCTCGCACAGCATATCTGAAAGGGTCGAGCTTTCGATGGCCGCCTTTTTCAGCGTGGCGCTCATCTCTGGCGTCCGCAGGAGCAACTTCTTCGGACCCGACACGGTTTCCCGTTTTGCCCCCTTGCCTGTCGTCTTGGAGCCGATCTTCTGCATCAGTCCCCGGTCGCTGGAGGCCGTGGTGATTGCCCAATCCTTGCCCCGTTCGAGGCCAAAGAGTTTCGTAGCCCGGTCCAATGAAGTATTCTTTCCCGCCCCCACCGGAGCGATAATCGCCGCGTAGATTCCGATACGGGTGCCGCACATGTAATCCATCGTTGGGATGCTGGAAAAGACAACCAAAACGGCAGGGTAAGCATGGCCCAACGGAGTGCCCAACGCACGGGCGCTCTCACCCAACCTCCCGTACAGGGCATCCTCCGGCATTGTCAGGTCAACCGACTCCGGAGGCAGGACGGCTTCAATGGTGGCCTTGGTAGCAGCCTCCACCTCGTTGAGGACTCGGGTCACCGGATCAGCACCAGTAGCAGTTTGCTCAAATCCATCGTCTGTCTCGATCCAGTTCCAATCGTCGTTCTCAATTTCGATGGGGAACCTATAAAGGCTGCGCTCACTGTCGTAGAAATCGCGGAACTCCTTCCAGTGCCGATCCCCACAATGTCCGTGAAGGCAGGAGAAACCAAGGATTCCGTTCAGGCAGCTACCTCTTCGAACGTTAACAGGCGCTTGGGCTCTTTCAATAAAGTGTAGACATCTGGTGTTTGCATCATCTTGACTCCCGCTGACTAATACTGACTATCAGGGGGAGTGACAAATAGTTTCTAGATGTGTGCCGCCAGAGCGCCCGCACCGATCATGTGTTGAATATGCTCTTGCGCTGGTGCCGTAGACTTCACATCCAGATAGATTTCTGTCATCTGAAGGCTACTATGCCCCAACCACTGACTGATCGTCGCCAAAGGCACGCCCTTACCGCCAGCATAATGTAGCGTCGCTCCGGTTTTTCTTAACTTGTGCAGTTCCCATTTTCCCGGTAGATTGGCGCGTTTCACAATGGCTTGCAGCTTCCGCAGGTAGTGCCCTTCAATATTCCCTTCGAGGTTCGGGAACAGCAGATCGCATTCGCTTAGTCGCTTGCGCTCGATATATTCCTTTAACCGAGCCATCAACGAAGAATGGATCGGGACGTAGCGGTCACCCACATTGCCGTTGCGGTTGCGCTTCGACTTCAGACGGTAGTTGCGATGGGGTTTGGGGCAGATGTGGACAGTGTTTTCGAAGAAGTTCAGATCACGAACCTCTGTGTGTGCCACTTCCTGTTCCCGTCCCATTGACCACAGGAAAAATTTGTATAGCAACTCTTCGTCCAGCGTGCACGAGGCCCACAATGATTGCAGTTCCCGATCCGTGTGCGCCCTGACCTCTTTCTTTTTGTAGCCCAGCTTAGGCAGGATTTTCTTGGCGGGAACCGAAATGTCCAGACTCAGGGCAAATGTGCCGAGAGTGGCGAAGATGTTGAAGACGTAGCGGTCGCTAATCCCCTTTCCGTTTCGTTTTGTCTGCTTGCGCAGCCAGCCAACAAATTCCAGCAGATGATCGTAATCTCCAAGTCTCAAGTCCGTGATCCGATTGTCGGAGCAAAAACGCAGATAGAAGCCCAAGCGATTGCGGTAGGCGTTCACGGATTTCTTGGTCCGACCGTAGCCGTCATTTCCGACAAACGACAACATTTGCGAGAGGTACTTCTCTACCCGAGCGGCGAGATTCGATTCCTTGGGCGGCTCTGGTTCAATCTCGGGGGGAAGTTCCACGCCCGTCGCACGGGCATCGAGTTCCTTGCGCTTCTGGATGAGCTTTTGCTTTGCAGCATCGGCGAAGCGGCCCACGGGCGGCATCTGGCGATGCTTGCCTCTGTAGTAGGCAAGGTAATACTTCCCATCGCCCTCGGGCAGGTCTTCGAGATTCTTGAGTTGCTTGTCCGGGACGGGCTTGGTGCCCCAGTCGCCGGAAGGACCTTTGACGCTGCGGTACAGCTTCACTGTTCGGTTCATGTTCGCTAATACTCTCGTTTGCTGAATTTTCGAGAGTAGCGAAGCGGAATAGCAAAGTCTGCTAGGTACTTGAGATTTTGACCGTATTTGGCGGGTTTCTGAGGAACTGGCGGAGAGAGTGGGATTCGAACCCACGTTACCCTTTCGAGTAAACACGCTTTCCAAGCGTGCGCCTTCAGCCACTCGGCCATCTCTCCGGCGGAACTTGGGAAGTACTATAGCTTCCGGAAGGCTATCGTGCCGCGTTTATTTCCAAATCGGCGACGCTGCTTCAATTCATTCTATGGTCACGGGCCTGTCAGCGCAAATCGAGAGACCGTTCCTGAAACCGGCGAATGTAAAGTTCTTAATGAGGTTGGAGAGCAAAGGAAACGCGTTATTGTTTCAGCAAAAAGAGCAGAACGTCAGGAGGGTTTTTGCGATGGAACTGCATTTGGCGAATTTCCAGTCGAAGAACTGGAGATGGTACTAGAAGCGGAAGCAGAAGCAGCAGAAGCAGCAGAAGCAGCAGCGGCGGCACTCGCGCCAGCGCTGGCCGCGGAGGCATTTACTGCGTCGCCATTCTGAGGAGCGGCCACGGGAACGGGCGGCGGCTTCACGCCATCGACCACGTGATGGCTGAGGCAATAGAGAGCAAGTTCCAGGCGATCGGCGACGCCAAGCTTGTCGTACACCTTTCGCAGGTAGTTCTTTACCACCTGTTCAGTCGTGCCCACGCGAATCGCGATTTCTTTGTTCTTCATTCCCTGCGTGACGCAGGAAACGATCAGGGTTTCTTTAGGAGTAAGTTGAACCTTCGGGCGCGATCCTGAGGGACGCAGGTTGTGGCCGCGATAGGCTTCCATCACCCAATGAATTGCCTGATTCTCAAGCCAGGGCTCTCCAGCGGCAACTTTGCGCAGGCAATCGACCAGAATTTCGGGTTCCACCTCGCGGGACAGGATGCCATGCGCGCCACGCCGGAACAGATCAAGGGTGAGTTGTTCGTCCGATACCGGAGTGACCACTACGACCTTCAGTTGCGGAGCTTGACGAAGCAGTTCCGTGACCACTTCGACAGGATTCGGCGCGAGCGCGGACTCGAAGATCAGAACATCGGCAGAGAATTTGGTTACCGCAGATTGAGTTTGAGGCAGCGTTTCCGCCTGCCCTACCACTCGAATATCGTCTTCGAGAGCGAAAATTTTGCGCAGCCCAGCGCGGAAGATGGCTTGAGTATCAGCCAGGATCACGCGGATGAACTGGCCGGTGCCGCTGCTCTCCCGAACTCCGTGATTTTCTCCCACGCTAACCGAAGTGCCCGCCATCAGTTTTTGTGCACCTATGCTCGCTCGAAATGGTACTCATCAATCACTACGCCGACGCCGCGCCGGCCGCGATCTTCAAAGCTGCGAACTACACGGCCATGGCAATCAATCTGCACATCGCCGCGGGAACCAACAACTTCTCCTGGAAGCAGAATGGTGAAGTCCACGATCGAGCCTACCGGGACATCGCGATCCATCGCGAAGAGCACGCCGTTGGCGGATATGTTTTGCGTCTCGGCCGCACCGGCGCCGTTCTGCGACGTCACTTCTACCGCCAGATGCAAAGGAAAGCGCGGGGCACTCTGCATTGCGGCATAGTGCTTGATCGCAGTCTGGGCTTCCTGCGGGTCGACCCTCTGTTGTTCCTCTGCTGCTTCGCTTGACACGGTGTCTAACGAACCTTCCTTACAGTGCGCTTAGGCGCGTTTTGAATTTCTCCGACTTATGGGCAGCGTACACCCAGGAATCAGGCAAGCAAAGTTACTGAAGTCATGGAACGGAAGGTTGCTAACTGCTTGTGGATGAGGCGATTAGAGGACATTTAAGCAAGTGACAATGGAGCCTGAATTTGGAGTTCTCTTTAGAGTTAGAGGACGGCAGCAAGTCTTGGACGATATCGCCGCCATACAAGAATCAGCGGTCCAGGAGGTTGGCTGTTTTTCCCACGAGACAAATTTGTGACGGCGAAGTTGGGCAGGCGAATACTTGGGCTAAAACTTGGTGACTTCGGTGAAATTAAAATCGCTGATCTTCATGGCGGGTACGACCATGTCAAACGACTCTTCGCCGCTGGAACGGAGCGGCACACTCATCGCCTCAACGTTCGAGAGCATGTGGATGAGGCTCTCGTTGAAGCGGAAGTTGCGCACGCCTTGCCGCAGGCGTCCGTTCTCAACCAGGAACGTGCCGTCGCGGGTCATCCCGGTGACAATTTTCTCGTAAGGATCGACTTCGCGGATGTACCACAGCCGCGTGACCAGCACGCCGCGTTCGGTGGAAGCGATCATCTCATCGACCGTCTGCGAATTTTGCGAAGGCGCGAAAACAATGTTGAGCGGCATCTCTCCCATTTCGTTCGGCAGCGGGAATCCGTGGCCAGTGGGTTCGATCGGCCCCACCTTGTCTTGGAATTCTGAGTTCTTCATGCGGGCGGCCGTTCCGCGGGCGTACACCACGCGCTTGACGACTCCGTTCTCAACCAGCGGCAGGCTCTGCCGTCGCATGCCTTCGCCATCAAATGGTGATCCGCTTTGCAGGGGATGCGTGACGTCGTCCCAGATGGTGATGTTCTCGCCGAAGATTTGGCTGCCGATCCGGCCGGTGAGAAACGATCGCTGATCAAGGATTGCCATGCCGGAATAATCCCAGAACATGAAGCCCACAATATCGAGCGTGGCAGAGGGCTCCAGAATCACCGTGTACTTCCCTGCTGGAATCTCGCCGGGATGTGCGGAGTCGATCGTTTTCTTGGCCGCAATCTCGGCCATGCGTAGAGGATCGAGATTGCTGACGTCGGGAGAATTGGCTTTCTGCCATCCGGAAGAATCGGCACCCAGCATGGTGATGGACACTTCCGCCAGAGTCTGTGTATGCCAGTTGCTCAAACCGTGCGAATTAAAAATCCCGTCGACGGATTCGGAAGTGGAAAAGATTCCGGCAGTCGTGAGTTTATGTTTCTTCGCAACCCCGACAATTTTCTTGACGCTCTCAGCCCGAAGTTGAGGGGTGATGGCCGCGGTTTCCGCGAAGTGGCGCGAAGGCGCACTCCGTGTGGCGACGGGCGGCTCGCCCGCCCCGGCAGCTTCCTGCGAGTTCGGCATCGGTAAAAGGTCTGGATCAGGGTGCTGCACTTTGGCTAGAGCTTCTGAGGATTCAACCACGCGACGCAAGCTATCTTCATCAAACTTATTGGTCGTGGCACGGGCGGTGCGGCCTGCAAAGACGGTGCGCACCGAGATCGTGTGATTCTCTTCTTGGACATTCTGGTGAATCGTATTGTTGGCAAAGCGGGTGAGCGCAAATCTTCCGCCCGAAAAGAGCACTTCGACCTCGTCGGCTGAGGAGAATTTCTTAATGCGATCGAAGATGTCGGAAGCTTGCTCGTTCGTTAGCATTTGAGCGGCCCATCGGCTCGGAGTTCGGGGTTGCAGGCTGCGCGCTCAGGGAAGCTGCGTAGCCATCCTGCTGATTGCGTCGACACACCGCCCCCATAGATCTTGGACCTCGTCTACGTCATAAGTCTTCTCAGGATGTTGCGTCGGATTCCGAAAGTGAAATCGGATGTCGTCGAGATTATTGAGGAGCATCTCGGCTTCCTTTGATTTCGCGCGGCCCCTGAGGAGCTGGACCATGGGTCCCCACATGAGATCAACTCGACTCCGCTTGACTTGCACGCAATAGTAGAGCCTGAGGACCGACTCAGTTGCTCGCAGCAAATGAAAAGCAGCGGCCGTCGGTCGCTCAAAGGCGATGCATTTGCCACATTCGTTTAGGTCATATCTCGCAATATCCGGAAGCTTCGAGAACGTACCCGAGGCAAAGAGGAACGGCACATCCTTTAGCAGTCGAGTGACGTCAATTCTTTTCGGGGTGACGACGTACGCCTCGAAGCCCTGCAGTTCAGCTTCAAGGGTCGGTCGAATCCTCTGCATTAGCCCATTTATGGTTTTGGCCTGAGGCTCTGTGAGCACGGCATCCTGTGGCAGCTTGCGAAGGTCGTTCGCAAAGCTCTTAAGGGACTCGGCCGCGCGTTCCGTCACCTGCAACCCTAGTTCAACGAGGGTCGCCGAGAACCTATCCAGATTGGTCAGAACCATCGCGCCCGCGGGGACGTCGTGTATTCTATAGCCCGCCGAGACGTCCTGTAGATAGCGCACCGAGGTGCCGAAATAGAAATACCTGAAGATAGACTTATTCTGCATGGCTAGGTAGACTGCGCACTCCGATACGCGCTTCCGACCTTGATCCCCCGAAACCGCGAGGGCGCAGCACCGTGGCCTGTTCCCATCACCTGTTGCGGCTGCCCTTTGCCGCAATTCGGCGTGCCCCAGAGCGTCCACTCATCGCGGGAGCAGATGGCGTCCAAAGAATTCCAGAACTCCGTAGTGATTCCGGAATACGAAGGGTTCTTCACTATACGCACGCGCTTGCCACTCTTTATTTCCCAGCCGATTTCGCATCCGAATTGAAAATTATATCGACGGTCATCGATGGACCAGGAGCGATTCGTCTGCATGAGGAACCCATGATCGGTCGAGGCAATCAGTTGCTCCAGGCTCAGCGGCTTCTCGCCGGGAAGCAGACTGATATTGGTCATGCGAATCATCGGCAAACGATTCCAGCCCTCGGCGCGCAGCGTCCCCCCAGAGCGGCTCTCGCCGATGGTGTGTGCAGTCTCGCGCGAGCTCAGATAGCCAGTGAACAATCCTTTGGTGATGATCGGCGTGCACTGTGCGGGCACGCCCTCGTCGTCGAATCCGAAAGTGCCAAGGCCCGGACCGTGCTCCTGGCGGGCGTCGGCGACCACATTCACCATCTCGCTGCCATAGCGCAGAGTGCGCAGCTTGTCGAGAGTTAAGAAGGACGTGCCCGCGAAATTTGCTTCCATACCCAGAACCCGGTCGAGCTCGATGGGATGACCGATGGATTCGTGAATCTGCAGTCCGAGCTGCGAACTGTCCAGAATAATGTCGAAGGTTCCCTCGGGACACTGCTCCGCATGATGTAGAGCGACGGCTTCTTCCGCGATGCGGCGTGCATTTTGCACAAGCTTCAACTCTTCAATCAGTTCATAGCCCTTGTTCTGCCATTGGCCTCCATAGGAGTTCGGATACGACCGCTTCTGAATCTCATTCCCTGCGAATGCATAGGCGGTGTAGCCCGCGCCTGCGGAATACTTTGTCTGATGGATGTCGTTGCCCTCTGATGACAGAAGCCATTGCTCCTCACGATTAAAGTTGAGATTGCTTTCGGCAAGCGTGATGCCGGCAACGCTTCGCAGTTCGGAATCGATATTCAGCAAAAGAGCGATATTCTGTTCGACCGAAATCGAGAACGGATCGATCGTGTGCGGAGTGGTCCACTCAGCAGTCACCGGCTTCTCGGCAGCGAGACGGATATTCCCGGTCTTCACTTGCGCCGAAGCGCGGGCGATTTCTACGGCGCGTGCAGCGGTGGTCTCAACTCCGCTTCGCGAAAGGTCCTCGGAAGCGGCGAATCCCCACGCGCCGTCGGCGATAACGCGCACGCTCATCCCCATTGATTCGGCATCGGATGCGCTGCCAACCTTGCCGTTCTTTGTGGTGAGCGCGCGGCTTCGTTGGCTCACGAGGCGGGCATCGGCATAGCTCGCGCCGCGCATCGTGGCGATGTTCAAAGCCCAGTTGGCAATTTGTTTCATGCGGAAATTCAAATTTACCACGGAAAAAAGGCATTCAACCACCAAGGCGCGAAGTTTACGAGAAGGAGGTGAGTTTCCAGGATCTTACTTTGTGAACTTTTGTGTCCTTCGTGGTTATTCGGACGCTCTTGCACACGATAAATCTACGGCGTCGCCCTTGCCACATCCAACGCTTGCCTGACTGCCAGCAATTCCTTCAACACTTCGCGCAGCTTGGTAGATTCGAGCGCATTCGCGCCGTCGGACTTCGCAATTTTCGGATTGTCGTGCACTTCGAGAAAAACGCCATCGACACCGGCGGCAACCGCCGCACGTGCGAGAACCGGAATGAACTCAGGCTGTCCGCCGCTTACTGCTGCACTTCCGTCGTCGGTCTGGGCGGATGGAAGTTGAACGGCATGCGTGGCGTCGAACACTACGGGCGCGAATTTTCGCATGATGGAAAGCGATCGCATATCTACGACCAGGTTGTTGTAGCCGAAACTTGTGCCGCGCTCGGTTAGAAACACCTGCGAATTCCCTGCCTCGCGACATTTCTCTACCGCGTGCCGCATGTCCCAGGGCGAAACGAATTGTCCCTTCTTGATGTTGACGGGCCGTCCGCTGAGAGCGGCCGCGACCACAAGATCAGTTTGGCGACAGAGAAAAGCCGGGATCTGCAGAATGTCGACCGCCTCCGCGACCTTGGCAACATCCGCCACTTCATGGACGTCAGTCAGCACTGGCACCTGAATTTGGTCTTTGATCTTTCTCAGGATTCGGAGACCCTCTTTCACGCCGGGTCCGCGAAAGCTGCGAATCGAGGTGCGGTTGGCCTTGTCGTAGCTGGCTTTGAAGATGAAAGGAAATCCCAGGGCGCGCGTCACACCCTTGATGATTTCGGCCATGCGCATGGCGTGCTCTTCGCTCTCGATAACGCACGGGCCGGCGATAAGAAACAGATTGCCCGAGCCGATACGGATGTCGCCGATTTGGAAGGAGGTGGGCAACAATCTCACCAAAAATCATTTCACCACAGAGACACAGAGGCACAGAGAAATGCAGGTCATTGGTTTTGCCTTCTCTGTGTCTCTGTGACTCTGTCGTGAACTCAAGCGTTTAATGCTATCTTCTCGTGACTCTTTCCGGGCGATGAAACATCTCGACCGCGGCACTCTCTTTATGCTCGCGCCGTTTCAAGCCGTGCTGATACGCCGCCGCAATGAACGTACTGAAGAGCGGATGCGGCTCGAGTGGCTTCGATTTGAATTCGGGGTGGAACTGGCATCCGATGAAATGCGGATGATCGGGCAATTCCACCATCTCGACATAAGTACCGTCGGGCGTGGAACCAGAGATGCGCAACCCCGCTGCTACCATCGGCTCTTCATATTCGCGGTTGAATTCATAGCGATGGCGATGCCGTTCGCTGATTTCGAGCTTTCCGTAAATCCGGTGCGCTAACGTGTCGGGTTCTATCTTGCAAGTCCACGCGCCCAGGCGCATGGTGCCGCCAAGCTCTTCCACGCCGCGCAGTTCGCGCAGCTTGTAGATCACGCGGTGCGGAGTCGCAGGATCGAACTCGCTCGAATTAGCCTCCGCTAGTCCAACCACGTTGCGGGCGAATTCTACACAAGCGGTTTGCATGCCAAGGCAAATGCCAAAGTAAGGAACTTTATTCTCGCGGGCATAGCGTATCGCGATGAGCATGCCTTCGATGCCGCGCTTGCCAAAACCGCCGGGCACCAAAATCCCGTCATAACCTTCAAGCTGCGCGTCGTTGCTACTGCTGCTCTGGTCGCCGGTTTCCAAGCCTTCGGCCTCAATCCAGTTCAACTGTAGTTTCAGATTGTGAGCGAGCGCGCCATGAACCAGCGCCTCCTTCAACGACTTGTAAGAATCTTCATACTCCACATATTTGCCAACAATTCCGATCGTCACCGTGTCTTTGGGGTTGTAGACGCGATGCACAATGTCCTCCCACTTGGAGAGGTCGCGATCCTTCGCTTCCATCCGCAAATACTTTAAGACGAGCGTGTCCACGCCTTCGTTGGCGAACACCAGCGGCACTTCGTAGACCGACGCCACGTCCTTGGCGGTGATCACCGCTTCTTCCTGCACGTTGCAGAAAAGGGCAATCTTCGATTTCAGCTCCTTCGCGAGAAAGCGGTCAGTGCGGCAGAGCAAAATATCAGGTTGAATTCCGATGCTGAGCAGTTCTTTCACGGAGTGCTGCGTGGGCTTAGTTTTCAGCTCCTGTGCCGCGGCGATAAAAGGCACCAGCGTCACATGAACAAACAACGTATCCTCGCGTCCCAGTTCCTGGCGCATCTGGCGGATCGCCTCCATGAATGGCAACGACTCGATATCGCCCACCGTACCGCCAATTTCCACGATGGCCACGTCAACATCCTGCGCGACTTTCTTCATCGCTGCCTTGATTTCGTTGGTAACGTGAGGGATGACCTGCACCGTCTTGCCGAGATAATCGCCGCGGCGCTCCTTAGCGATGATCTGCTCATAGAGGCGGCCGGTAGTCCAGTTATTGTCGCGAGAGAGTTTGGCGTGGGTGAAGCGTTCGTAATGGCCGAGGTCGAGGTCCGTCTCCGCGCCGTCGTCAGTGACGAAAACTTCGCCATGCTGAAACGGCGACATCGTCCCCGGATCGACGTTTAAATAAGGATCAAACTTCATCAGGTTAACTTTGAGTCCGCGGCTCTCCAGCAAGCAGCCGATGGAAGCCGCGGCTAATCCCTTGCCTAAAGAAGACACAACTCCGCCCGTCACAAAGATGTACTTCGCTGGCATCTCTTCCTCGCTCTAAATTGTGTTTGAAAGATTGTGCAGGTGGGGTGCACAATCAATTATACAGAAAATGCTTGTGGAAACAAATGGAAGAATCCACGCGCGTTGACTATCCCGGCATTGTGGGTGAAAATGATTTAGCGTTTCTCGATCCCGATTCGTCCCTTCGATAGTCGGGCTTTCCAATCGTGGGCCTGTGGCGCAGCTGGGAGCGCGCTTCCATGGCATGGAAGAGGTCGTCGGTTCGATCCCGACCAGGTCCACCATCATTCTTAATGGTCAGCTCAGCTTCGGTCGTTGATGAAAACGCGGACCTGCGCCTGAATCCCCCAAAAGGCCGACGCGCGTCAGCCCAACACCCGGTGGGGAAGAAGCGATGGTGAGGGCGGTTACTTCTGTGATTTGAGGCTTGTACCCGCCCGTGCTGCAATTGAACCCGAATGCAACCTCCGAGCAAGTGCCCGATATGTGGGCTCGACCTGGGTTCCTACGTCGAGATGCACTGTCCGCAATGTGGCGCGAGTCTCGCGCCGAAGCCTCCCATGACTGCAGGTATTCGGCTGCTCGACCTGACTATAGCAGTCGGCGGGACTCTTTTTGTTCTTGGGTCGCTCTTCGGGTTTGTTTTCTACATGAATTCGTCGACGCGAGCGCAACTATACAAAGGGGCGCCTTACCATGCGACGACATTCCGCGTGACAAGCGTGCAGTATGGCAAGGTGGTGAGCATCGGGAACAACTCAATCAGTTCATACACAACTGCCTACGCCATCGGAGTTGCCGAAGGTCAAAAAGAATCGATGGACCTGATGTCTTGCCTAAGCAGAATTCCGAGAGATCAATACGACCTGATGAGCCTGGTTCCCGAGGGCACTGTCATTCCCGTCTATGTCTTCCCAACTCTTAAAGGCGTAAACCGTGTCCAGACTATACAGGGGGTTCCCACCGCAGAAGGATATCAACGGCAAGCGGCCTGGGCATCAAATCGCGCGGCTCCCGCGCTCGGATTGTTGGGAATGATTACTGCTTTCCTGAGTCTCATACGTTTCTCCGTCTGGCGATCCGCCAAGAGGCGACTCACTGCGGGCTGATCGCGGGGATAGCTAACCTGCGCCTCTTACCTGGGCTCCTTACCTGCGTTACGGTACAAAAACTCAAAAGACGGTCCTGTGGGAGTCGTAAGTTGTTGTATTTCTTGATCGGGGTTAAATGGCATGGAACAGGTCGTCGGTTCGATCCTGACCAGGTCCACCAAATATCTCAAACAAGTGAGAGGTGGCGAGCGCGCGGCCTGGGCGCGCGCGTCATGATTCTAAGCTGACCTCATGGGAAATTGAATTTCCAGGAGCCGATCGAGGTAGAGTTCGCGTTTCGGGCCGGCGACTCGGTAACCCCTGGTATTCATCCATCTTCGGATGGCTGCATAGGAGCGCTCCGCGCTGTCGAAATCTAGTCCTGAATAAGCACAGGCAAGCGTCGCCGGCGGAAGCTGCTTAAGGTCATACACACTTCGCGAGGGCACTCGCTGTTTCAGAGCAACGAATGGCTCTCCCTCGAGGAAACCCGAATCCGCACAGCTATGCCAGAGGACACCCCGCAGATCGCCCATCGACTGCACTGGCAGCTCACTTAGCAATTCCTGTTCGAATCGCTCAATCTCAGAGTAGCTTTGTACCCTGGAACGGATGGAGGCGACGAGAACCGCAGGTCGGCGCTTCACCACCACCGCAATCGGGCGCCCGGAATCATCAAGTTCGCTGAGAGTCGCGTTAATCCACTTCAAGGACTGCGTAGCCATTTGGATCGACTGCTCCACTTCCTTCTTCAACTCACTGAGAATTTCCTGCCGCTCTTTGTTAGACCCAGCTTTATTGGTTAGATTGCGAACTTCTGTAAGAGAAGCTCCGACATCCTTCAATGCCAGGATGGAAGCCAACTCTTCCAGTTGTTGCGGAAGATAGAGGCGATAGCGGGTTCGAGGATCGACGCTCGCAGGACGCAACAGCCCGATTTCATCGTAGAAGCGAAGAGTCTTTGTCGAGACCCCGCTCAACTCAGCAAACTCTCCGATTCGATACCGCACAGCCATCGGAAGCCACCTTCCCCTTACAACTTTTCCTGTAACGAAAATACCATCCGTTCAGGAGGCTGCAGCGCTTTTTTTGCTTGAACCTTCCGCCGCACTGGAATGTTTCACTCTAAAGTGCAGGCCGCGAGCGTGATTCGCCTATCTCCCCCAGCTCAAGCGGCCAGCTAGGAGGAGCCGAACTGAAACTGAGGTAGACAAAAAAACGGCGTCGGTCACGGGCTGCAACCCTTCCGACGCCTGACCTAGGAGGAACCGTGAAGCACCACCCAAGGCTGGTGTGTATTTTACTGTCGTTGGCGTCATTCCTGCCAGTTCACGCACAGGTCGTGATACAACTCGCCGGCATCCAGCACGCTGCCCAATGCAAGTACGCGACGGTGCCGCTGCTCGACATCCTTAACACGTACGCCAAATTCCCTCCTGGCTGGAGGATCGTGGTTGCATGCTCCGACATCGCGTGGCAGATTCTCCGCAGGCACGCCGATGCAATTGATACCAATCATGCCTTCACCAACATGAACGGTCATGTGACGGTCATCAATGGCGCAATCTTCCTCTCACCCGAGGTTGGGCGTCCGCCGCAAAGAATCTTGGCGCATGAGTTGGGTCACATTAGGTGCAGTTGCGACGACGAGCGCAAGGCTGAGAAGTACGCTCTGTCGCTTGAGAAAAAATAACTAACTCTCCCGCCCGTGCCACCTCGCGCATCGTAGCAAACGGCTCCATTCGACCGGTGGCAAAGGTCAGTCCGAGTGCAGCGCTTGGACGACATTGACGCGGGCCGCGCGCGCGGCCGGCAGCATCGATGCAATGACCGCAGCCATCAGCATCACAAACGCGGCGACGACCACCACCGTGGCGCCAGGCATTTTCACGTCCGGGAAATAACTGCCTGCCAAGCGCGCCAGAATGTAGCCGAATGCCGCTCCTGCCAGGACACCGGCCGTAGTCATCACGGCGCCTTCCGCAATGACTCCTCGCAACAGATGCCCCGGCAGCGATCCAAGCGCTAGCCGGATGCCGAATTCGCGCGTCCGGGAACTGACCGAGAAGGCCAACACACCCGCGACACCGACCACTGCAATCAGCAAGGCGACCGCCGCGAAGACCCCGGAGACCAGGGAGTTCAAACGGTCCGGCGTAAGCACCTCTGCACGGATATCTTTCAGTGTGGCGGCGTGCTCGACCGGCTGTTCCGCGGACATGTCGTGAATAATCCGCGTAATGGGAGTCACCAGTGCGTAGGGATCGGAGTGCGCGTGAACGAACAGGTTACCGCCCAGCATTATTTGTTCAAAGGGATGGTAAACCGTCAGGAGTGGGCCGGGCACGATGTGCTCGTCATCGACATCAGCGAAAACCCCGACGATTCGGCGGGGAGCGGCGTCAAAGCCTGGTATGAATTTGATGACAGGATCGGTCCACGTAAGATGACGATTGACCGCGTCCTGATTGGGAAACATGCGCTGCGCAACACTCTGGCTGATAATGACGACTGGCTCGGATCCCTGGCGATCGGAGTCGTTAAAATCGCGTCCCGCAATAATTGGGACGCCGAGAGCCGCGAAGAATCCTGGCGAGACGGAACGAAATTGCGCGAGCGGATCTTCTTCGCCCGGGCCTCGAACGTTGCCCTCAGCGGTGAATTGCAAGCCCGGACCGAGGCTGCCAGCGTCGCGCCACGGAACGAAGGTGCCAACGGCGACTTTGTCCACGCCGGGAAGCTCAGAAACGCGGCGAATGGTTTCGCGATAAAAGCCGGCGATCTGATCGGGAGTCTTGCCGTAGGAGATCACGGGAACCTCCAAGGCGATGACGTGGTCGGTGTCGAGGCGAGTCTGAGTGCGCTGCAGAGCGAGCAGCGTCTTTAGGAGCATGCTGGCGCCGGCCAGCAGGACGAAGGACGCGGCAATTTGCGTGACGACGAAGATCCGCTGCCGGCGGCTGGTGCTTCCCGTGATGCGTACGCTGCCACTCGACAGACTAATCCCATGGTCAGTGTCAGACGACGGCAGACGCGGGACAAACGCCAGTATCACCGCGGCCACGATGGCCAGCGCCACTCCGACCCAAAGCAGGCTCGAATCGACCGTTAAATCGAGCGCGCGAACCGAGAAGCGAGAGGCGTACCGCGCCAGGATAGCCACCAGCGGATGCGCGATCATCACACCCAGCGCGGCACCGGCGCCGCACAGCAGGAGGCTCTCGGTTAGCAGCATGCGTCGCAGCGTCCCAGCACTTGCGCCGAGCGCCGCACGGATCGCCAGTTCGCCTTCGCGGCGAACGGTCCGCGCGAGGATCAGGTTGGCGACGTTGGAACAGGCAATGATGAAGACGAGCGCCGACGCCGCGAGCAGAACCAGCAGCACAGTCCTGGCCCTCGAGGTGATCTGGTCGTGAAGCAACCTAGCCTCGATGCGGAAATCCGCTTTTGGCGAATACGCTTCGGGATGTTCTTTAAGCATGGATCCGTAGACCGCTTTGAGTTCGGCACGGGCCTGGTCGAGATTTACGCCGGGGGCGAGGCGGCCGAAAAGTTCGGTCATATGATGGACGCGTCCGGTCAGCATCGTGGCGGAGAGGTGATGGGGGCTGGTGACGACGTTGCCGATGATCTCAGTTTCTGCAGGATACGGCACGGAGGGTTCGAGGACCCCGACGATGGTGGCGGTGCGCGCGCCCAAGGCGCTGTCGAGCCGGACGCTCTTGCCAATGACGGAAGGGTCACTTTTGAGTGCGGTGGTCCAGAAGCGATACGTGAGCACCACCGCGCCAGCGGCGCTGGGGCCATCGTCCCGCATGTCGAGCAGGCGGCCAAGCACCGGGTGCAGGCCCATCACTTCAAAATACGACCCGCCGACAACGCCGCCACGAACCTGGCGCGGTTCACCGAGGCCGACCATGGAAAAGCCAGTGGTGGAAAAGTCGCCGAAGGCGCTCAGGGTTTTGACGCGTGCGCGCAGATCCTGAATTTCGGGCACTGAGAACGTCACATTCTCGTCACCCAAGCCGGGCGCACTCTGCCGGATGTAGACCAGCCGGTTCTCATCGCGGTTGACAAGTGGCCGGAGGAGGACGCCTCGCACCAGGCTGAACATGGCAGCGTTGGCACCGATGCCGAGCGCCAGTGTGAGGATCACCGTGATCGTAAGCCCTCGAGTGCGAGCGAGGGAGTAGAACGCAACTTTCAGCTCGCGAAAGAATGGCATGTTTTTCCCTCCATCCCAGGCACAAATCAGCACGAGATGGGCCGATGCTAAGCGGCACATTATAGATTAGTTAGGGCGCATTGCGCTCGTCCGCGATGGTCGTTTTCGAGATGGGATGTCCAAGTTCGGACACTAGCGCATCAAGATTCCAACCAAGTCCTCGCATTCTCGCGACAGCTTTGGCGGAACGAGTCCTCGCGCAGGAACCAGAAGCAATCACAAGTTGACGCCGATTCCACAGCAAGGGACTTGCTGTCGCGGAATAAAACTAAGGCTAACGCCTTAGACACCTTGGGTCGGTCCTCCTGATATCTATCCGGGTTTCTGCGGATCCAGTAACTTCACTTGCATTATGGGACTCCCCCAGCCTAAGTCTCGACGCATCTCTGCGCCTGTGCTTCCTGTGGTCACACTGATGATCTTGGTAACGATCATACCAGCACGGGTGTTTGCAACCACGAAGCAGCTAAGTTGTTTGCCTACCACTCTCGGTTATGGCACAGTCGCGGTCGGAGCGTCCGAAACGCTTCTCGCGGCCGTGACCAACCACGGTCCGAGGAGCGTAACAATTTCCAGCGTGACTGCAAATAGCAGCGAGTTCAAAGTCTCGAAGTTGAAGTTGCCCCAAGTTCTGGCTGTAGGAGCAACTCTAGAGGTGGGTGTGATCTTCGCGCCCTCGGTAGCGGGCTGGCGTAATGGACAGCTCACGTTCATCAGCAACGCCTCCAATCGAACCCTTGACCTCGGAGTGTGGGGGACTGGTGTGCACGTCGAGACCCTAACCGCACATCCGCCGAACCTATCCTTCGGTGATGTGAAGGTGGGAGAAAGTTCAACATTGCCCGTCGTGGTGACCAACACTCGCAACTGGAACGTAACACTGACGGGATTGCAAACCACGGGTCACGCATTCTCCGTTACCGGGCCGAAGTTTCCCATAACGCTTGGCCGGGGAAAGAGTGTGACGTTGAAAGCAACGTTCAGGCCGAACGCGGTAGGTCCGACTGGCGGCAGTTCATTTGTCCCCGGGCCATCGCTCAACATCCCGCTTACAGGCACAGGCACGAGCGCGAGCAAGCCTGTACTGACCATTAGCCCTGCCACCCTGAACTTTGGCAACGTGACAGTAGGTGACGAGGCTACGCGCACGGTAGCGCTTCGCGCCAGCGGCGGAACCGTAGAGGTGTCTTCGATATCCAGCAACAGCGCTCAGTTTGGCGCGCCCAAACTAAAATTTCCGCTGGCGGTCGCCGAGGGGAAAGAAGTGACAATCGACGTGACGTTCTCGCCAAATAAAGACGGCAATGCATCGGGTGCCCTGTCGTTCGCTAGCAACGCCGAGCATTCCTCAATGTCCGAGCCTTTGGCCGGAACCGGCGCGGCCGCCAGTAAACCGGAACTCACTATCAGCCCGTCCACGATTAACTTTGGCAAAGTGGCTGTGGGAGGAACGGCGACGCTGACCTTGGGGTTGCACGCCAGCGGAGGGAACGTAGACGTGTCTTCCATATCCAGCAATAGCTCACAGTTTAGCGTGCAAAAAATAGAATTGCCGCTAACTGTCCCTGCGGGGAAGGAAGTGTCGGTTAACGTCACCTTCACGCCGAAGAATGACGGGAATTCGTCAGGAGCTCTCTCGTTCGCCAGCAACGCAGTGGACTCCCGAGTATCTGAGCCGATGGCCGGTACTGGCACAGCGCCTTACGTGAGCCTTTCCTGGGTCGCGAGCAGTTCGGAACACATCACCGGCTACAACGTTTACCGGAGCACGTCCAGCAGCGCTACTCCGTCTAAAATCAATTCGAAGCTCGATCCAGACACCACCTACACCGACCCCACCGTTGTCCCTGGCCATACTTACTACTACTCAACGACGGCCGTGAATTCCAGTGGAAAAGAGAGCGCGCACTCCGAGCGCGTGGAAGTTGCGGTGCCGTAGTTTTGTCACGGCGGTCTCTTTCACCCAATTGCGTGATCGGTGAACCTCCTGACGTCGCAAGGCGTTAGGAGGGTTCACCCCGTCAGCTCTGCTCAGTCGGCTACTGACCTTGAATCATGCAGTTCCCTGAAAGGGCAAAGGGACCTATGCTGCTGATAAGTGGTGCGCCAGTGCTACAATCCCGCGCATGGGCGAAGAGGTTTCTCCAGGAAGGGAAAGCAACCACAAGTGATGGTAGATCCCGGAACCGGACTGACGATACTGGGTGGTGCGTTAGGCTCAAAGGATTTAGTCGTGAAAATTCTTGGGCCAACGGCCGAATATCTCGGTGGTGGCTTAGCTAACTGGACAGAACGTGCTGTCAAAAATACCGGGCGGGTCTTTGAAAAAGCCGCAAGAAAACTCGGGCGGCAGATTAATCAACCGGGAGCAGTGCCGCCCAAAGTGCTAAAAGGAATTCTTGAAGAGGCTCCATTCTGTGATGACGAGTTAGGGGCCGAGTATTTCGGCGGAGTCCTCGCCTCATCCCGGAGTGAAGTCGAGCGAGATGACCGGGGCGCAGCCTTCTTGGCCCTCATCGGACGACTCAGCAGCTATCAGATTCGTTCCCACTACTTTTTCTACAGTGTGGTACGCGCTCTTTATGAGGGAATGGCCGAAAATCTAGCTACTCTAGACGGACGTCAAAAGCTGAAGACTTTTGTTCCGATGCAGAGCTATGCTCTCGCAATGGAGTTCAGCGGCAGCGAAAATCTAGACACGATATTATCCCATGTGATGTTCGGCCTGTCGCGCGAAGCACTGATCGAACCAGAGTTTTTTTGCGGTGATGCCAAACTTATGATGACACAGCACGCAGGAATACGTGTCCCCGGAATTATGTTCTCGCCATCCGCGCTGGGAGTGGAATTGTTCCTATGGGCACATGGCAAGGGCACTCTGAACGTGAATGAGATTCTGAATCCGATTACGACGCTAACTGCCGATGCAACCATCACCACTGCGCCCGGAATTCGAAGTGTCATGTTCCCTGACAAAACGTTTCCAAAGAACGTGCAAGCAGCGGACCCTCTTGACGGGACTACGAATCGGGAATAGGTAAGGCAACAGACGCAGGATTACATCCTTCGTCGTATCGTGTCGCAAAAACACCTGTGAGCACGCGAGGCTCTAAGCTACACTTTCTCGGATATGCCCGATATGACTTTCGTTCTCGCGCTCGTATCCGCCGCCATCGGAATCCTCCTGTCACTGATGAACGTAGCGCTCAGCCAATCCATAAAAAGCGGTACTGGCGAGAAGTTTTTTCGCGAAACTCGTGCCGGAAGACAAATAGCAAGGGCGCTTGGGATCGAACTCAGCCTGACTGGACCAGAAGCGTTATTCAAGGAATTGTCGGTAGCATCACAAAAGATGGATGAGGTCGTGAAGCAAATCCAGGAATACACGCAAGGACGTGAACTGGCGGTTGCGAAGCTCGAATCGCAACTGGGAGTCCTATCCCAGCAAGAGCAGGAAATGAAGGAGAGAATTCAGGGGCTGCAAAATGTGCCTCTGGTTGCAGCGGAGTACTTCGCACAATTAGTCAACAAGGGTGAGAAGAGAAGCGCCTTGCGCGACTATGTTCTCTTTCTCATGGGCGTTGTGGTTACCAGCGGGGTTGAAGTCGTACTACGGAAAATGGGCTGGGTGTAACGCCATTATAGGCTCGACCCGCCTGCTCGGCGACCAGCATAATGCCTGTGGAAATCAGACGGCACCAGCACTACCACGTCAGCCTGATTGACTGGGTTTCGCATCCCTCCTAAGATGAATTCCCACGCCTTTCATGATCGGTCGTACCATTTCGCATTACCGCATCACCGGCCAGCTGGGCAGCGGCGGGATGGGTATCGTTTACGAAGCGCTGGACCTCGATCTCGGGCGCCAGGTCGCGCTCAAGTTTCTCCCACCGCAGCTTTCGAGCGATCCAAATGCTCTGGAGCGTTTCTTGCTTGAAGCTCGAGCAGCTTCGTCCCTGAACCATCCCAACATTTGCACGATTTACGCGGTCGAGAAGGTCAAGATCGAAAACGAAGCGGAACAAACGTTCATCGCGATGGAGCTGCTGGAGGGCGAGACCCTTGACCGTCGCATGGGCGCTGGCCCATTGCCACACGATCGCTTACTGGAGTGGAGCATTCAGCTTGCCGACGCGCTCGACGCCGCCCATGGGAAACGGATTATCCATCGTGACATTAAGCCGGCAAACATATTTATTACCCAGCGCGGGCAGGTGAAGGTTCTCGACTTCGGTCTCGCGAAGTTGACGCATCCAGAGATGGAGATGACGACCATCGGAGCAACTCAAGATAGCCTGACGCCGGCGAATCTCACGAGCCCCGGTGCGACCGTCGGTACCATCGCATACATGTCCCCGGAGCAGGCGCGCGGGGAAGAACTCGACCCACGCACAGACTTGTTCTCTCTCGGCGTTGTTATCTACCAGATGGCTACCGGGCGCTTTCCATTCTCCGGTGCCACTTCGGCGGTGGTCTTTCACGCCATTCTTGAATTGGATCCGGTTCCGGCCGTGCAATTGAATGCCACGCTGCCGCCCAGGCTCGACGAGATTATTGGGAAGGCTCTGGAGAAGGACCGCGATTTGCGCTATCAGTCGGCCGCCGATCTGCGGGGAGATCTCAAGCGGCTGAAGCGCGATACGGAATCCGGAAGAAAGCCCGCACAGGCGGCGCCAATCAGCGCATCCGCGATCCCGTCGACGTCGTCACAGGCGCTAACAGCGGAGGTCGCCGCGGCTCAACGCCCTCCCAGCAGTTCCAGCGCGATCTCGGCCGCGCGTCAAAATAAACTCAGCACCGGCTTAATCGCAGGAGTCGTACTTGTCGTTGCGGCGGCGGCAGCTTACGGAATCTTCGCGTTCGTTACCCGGAACCGGCCGACTCCCTTCCAGGATATTTCCCTGACCAGGGTGACCGATACCGGCGACGCGGTTTCCGCCGCCATTTCTCCGGACGGCAAATATATTTTGAGCCTGACCAGAAAGAACGGCTTGGCGAGCCTTTGGCTGAGGAATGTGCCGACCAATAGCAATGCCCAAGTGCAACCTCCGGCCGACGTTTACTTCAACGGCCTGCGCTTCTCGCCAGATGGCAATTATTTTTATTTTGTTCGCAGCGATCCCGGCAACACGGAATTGAAGTTCCTGTACCGCGCACCTCTATTGGGCGGCACGCCTCAGAAGCTGATCAGCGACGTGGATTCGAACGTTACGTTTTCTCCCGATGGAAAGGACTTTGCCTTCATGCGCTACGACAATCCGGAAAAAGGCAAGTACCAGCTCATCGTCCACGCGGTGGAGAGCGGAGAGGAGAAGGTGTTGAGCAGCGGCGACTCCAAAGCAGCTTTGTACCACCCTTCCTGGTCTCCTGACGGAAAGACGATTGTTTGTGAAATGCTCGATTTCACAAATGGATTGATCCGTTTAGTAGCGGTGGATACAACCAGCGGGCAAGACAATGCTTTCTACAGCAGCAACCAGCGCATTACCGACAAGCCGTCATGGCTGCCTGACGGCAGGGGCGTACTGGTGCTGGGGAAAGAACAAAGTTCAAATTTCGCCCGCAGGCAAATCGCCTTTGTTTCCTATCCCAAGGGCGAGTATTTTCCTGTGACGCGCGATACCAATAGTTACTCCGATCTTAGCGTCGCAAGTAGCGGACACATCCTCGCCACCGTGCAGGACCAGTACCGCTGGAACCTTGAGGTCATGCCCGCCGCGGGCTCGGCTACGCAGACGCGGCAGATCACTACCGCCGACGGTGACACCAACTTTACCTGGACACCACGTAACCAGTTGATTTCCGATCAGGCGAACGTGCTCAACATGATCGATCCCGACACGGGCAACAAGATGGTGATTCCCGGCCAGATGTCTGGTGGCGCCCCATGGGCCTGCGGCCAAGGCGATTCCGTCGTCTATGTAAGATTACAAAACGGCGCGCAAAATATCTGGCGCATGGATCCGGGGAGCAGTCTTAAGCAGATTACGAATGGCAGGCTGGACGTCAATCCCGTTTGTTCGCCGGACGGCAAGTGGTTGTACTTCATCGACCAGGGCGGAGTACAGAAACTTGCCAAAGTGTCGATCGATGGCGGTACGCCGCAGATTCTTTCGGAGTTGCCGAGCGCTGGCACCTTCGATGTCTCACCGGATGGGAAGCTCGCCGCGTTTCCTACGCTGGAACACGCCGGTGAGCACAAAGACATGCTGGCCGTGGTGGAAACGAACGGCGGCAAGGCGCCGAAAATCGTGGAGTTCGAACGCCCGCGCTTTGGGTTGCTGCACTTTTCACGCGCCGGAGATGGCGTGGTCTATATCACCCGCGAGAATGGCGTGGACAACCTCTGGCAGCAGCCTCTCGATGGTTCCAAGGGCAAACAAATTACCGATTTTGCTTCCGAACACATCTACGACTTCCATTGGTCATTTGACGGAAAACAGTTGGCGCTGGTTCGGGGCCACACGGATTCCGACGTTGTTCTGATTCGCGATGCGCGGAACAATTGAGTCATCGTGCTCTGGTTCAGCCTGAAATGGTTCAGCCTGAAATGGAGAAGCGACACTCTCCGTTATAGAGTATTCTGCCCGGCTCGCGCTGCAACCCGCACTTCAGCAACGGAACGGCCGTGCGAATTCCCGTATATCCTGCGCCAATTTTTCCGGCTCCTCCATGGCCGCGAAGTGACCGCCGCTGGGAAACGCCGTCCAGCGCTGCAGGTTGTATCCGCGGTCCACCCACGAACGCGGCGGAAAGGGCGCTTCCTTGTCGAACTTCGCCACCGCCGTTGGCGGGGAAATGCGCTCACCCTTGCCCAGATGCAGAAGCGTCTTGCGGCTCTCGTAATACAGCCGCATGGACGAGCCGGCGGTCTCGGTCAGCCAGTAGAGCGAAACGTTGGCCAGCAGTTCGTTTCGGGTGAACTTCCGCTCCACATCACCGTCGCAATCGGACCAGTCGCGGAAGCGGTCGATGATCCATGCCGCCAGCCCCATGGGCGAATCGTTCATTGCGAAGGCCAGCGTCTGGGGCTGCGTGACCTGCACCATGCAGTAGCCGCCTTTCTCTTCGTACCAGCGCGCGTCGTCGGCGTGAAATTGGCGCTCTTCACCGGTCAGGGGCGCGCCGTCGGGATCGGGACGATACGAGGGGGGAATGGAGTTCAAGTGCAGGCCTAAAAGGCGCTCTGGATATTTCCATGCCAGCACTGTGGAAACGTCCGAGCCGAAGTCGCCGCCTTGCGCGATGAATTTCTCGTAACCCAGCGCCCGCATCAGCTTCGCCCACAGTTCGGCCATGACGAAGCTGTCGACCCCGCGCCGCGTGGGCCGGCTGGAGAAGCCATATCCCGGCATGGAAGGCACCACGACATCGAAAGCGTCCGCGGGATCGCCTCCGGAGGCTTGCGGATCCGTGAGAAGAGGAATGATCTTCAGCATTTCGAGAAACGACCCCGGCCAGCCGTGAGTGAGGACGATGGGCAAAGGCGCCGGTCCGCGCCCCCGCGCATGAATGAAGTGGATTTCCATGCCGTCGGCCTCGAATCGGAAGTGCGGCAGCCGGTTCCACTCCGCCTCACAGGCGCGCCAGTCGAAGCCGTTCATCCAGTAGTCACAGAGCTCCCGCATGTAATCGAGGTCCAGGCCGTAGGTCCAGCCGGAGCCGGGAATAGTGTCGGGCCAGCGCGTGTGCGCCAGGCGCTGCTTAAGGTCACAAAGGGCGGCTTCGGAGACGCCGATTCTAAAGGATTGGATTGTCATACCCGCCTCGCTTAAAACTTTTAGTGAAACCTTCATAATCTTACTTTGGAGGTTACATACTCAATCAAGCTGCCACATGCCAGGTAACTTGTCAATGTAGTTTTTACTAGTTACAATACGAGATCATCATCATGAAGAAGTTTGAATTTCTCGGCGAGGCTCTGTGCCTCGATTTCCTGAACACGCTGCATGACACCGAGGCCGAGGATCCGGAGGAAGAATTGTCCAGCGACGCCGACCTAGCGGCCTGGGCGGCGCAGGCCGGCATCCTCAGCGTCAGTGAGGCCGGCCGCCTCCAGGCTGGGGCCTTGCGGAATTACGTGCACCTCAAGCTGCTGGGCAAGAAACGCGCCTCGCTGCGGGAGGATGCCCGAGCACTGCGCGAAGGCCTTCGGCAGATGCTCCAGCGGGCGGCGCGCGACGGGAAGGTCGCGCCTCGCGACGTAGAAACCCTGAACCTGCTGCTGAAGCGCTTCCCTGCTGCGGCGCGGATCGAAAGGTCGAACGGCGACTGGACGATGAGCTGGGAATCGCAGGCCGGAGGCGCGGAGAAGATTTTCTATGCCATCGTGAAGAGCGCTGCCGAACTGGTGGCCACCGGCCGCTGGCGCGCGGTGCGCGAGTGCGCCTCCGACACCTGTACCTGGATATTCCTCGACACCAGCAAGAACCACTCCCGGCGTTGGTGCGAGATGGCGCGCTGCGGCAATCGCGAGAAGGTCCAACGCTTCCGCGCCCGCTCGCGACGCGCCCGTCCGCGCAAGGCGGCACATCCGTGACGAACCCCACCAGTTACTAAATGCGCGAAGCAATGGGCAACCGCCGGCAAGCAGCTTTTGGGTGGCGCAGCGCTTTCAGCGCTGCGGTTCAGGCAATTAAACTGGCCGGCTTTAGCCGCTGAGGGATCTCGTCCATCAGAAATTCTTGCCGGGCTGAACTGTAGGGATAATCGACGATTGTGGTTACCAACCCTTCCTTGATTGGGTTTTGGCGGATGTATAGTTTGAAGTTGCAATAGTCTTCGGCTCCGCGTACGCGACGGTCGTAGAAGCTTTTCTCCCAGATTTCGCCGGTGAATCCTAATTCTTTTCAAGCGTGGGTCAGATTGGTAAATGGTAGTGATCGGGCATGAGCACGAATTCGTAAAGCAGGTAGTTCTTGTGATCTCGATAATGGAAGAGCACTTCTATGAATAGACACGCCATCGGCTCTTTTCGAAACAGCGATGTTCGTTGAGCATTGGAAGCGGTGATGAAATAAACGCTGTATCCGGTGTTGCCTCGGGCGGTGCAGCCATAAGTACCTCGGCGGCTAAAGCCGTTCTCTCATCGCCAATTTATCGCAGCGCTGGAAGCGCTGCGCCACCCAAAGGCCAATTTTTCGCAGAATGCAGTTCTGATTTGAAACAGCCGCGCCCGTGGCAGAGAGAGCCCCAAAGGGATGGGACCGTGGAATCCCACACTTCGCAAATGCGAAAAGGCGGCCATCTCTGGCCGCCCTCTTTCTTCTTTCGAATTGTTTAGCTGCGAAGTAGTTTATGCACCCTTCACGTTCTCGGCCTGCCAGCCCTTCGGGCCTTTGACCACGTCAAACTGCACCTGTTGACCTTCCTGCAGGCTGCGAAAGCCGCTCGCCTGAATGGCCGAGAAGTGCACAAATACGTCCTCGCCGTTTTGGCGGCTGATAAAACCGTAGCCTTTGGCGTCGTTAAACCACTTCACTGTTCCTGTTTCCATGGTGTTGCAATGTTCCTTTGTGTTGATGTAGCGCTGAAACTTTGAAAGGCTTCTTCTGCAGGCAGGTCACGCGCTGGTTGGCGGAGAAACTGGATACTGCGAAAGAACTCTAAAGTCAAACGCACCCAAATAATAAGGTAAGTGCCCTAAAAAAGCTACATTATTTTGGTGTTCTCAGATCTAAGCTATTTGACATCAGCGACTTACGAGAAGCTGTCTTGCTCTTGGAATTGGACGTAAGTTGCCGGAAAAGCGTCTCAGGATAGATGATTGGAGTATGAATCTCGGGATGCTTCTGGTTCTGATTTCTCTCGTGACTCCAGCCCTGGCAGGTGTTGTTCAAGATGTTCGCGGGGCTCTCGCCCAAAATAGTTTCGCCTCCGCCGACCTGTACCTGAAGTCCTACGTCACCAAGAACGGAGTCACCGGTGAATATCTCGAGGCCTATTCGTGGATGGCGCGCGCCGCTCTCGACAGTCAGCAGTACGATCAGGCTGCGGAGTACGCCAAGCAAATCAAGACTCTCGCCCTCGAGCAAATCAAGAAGCGTCCGCTCGACGCCGAACCGCACCTGCCAATCGCTTTAGGTGCGGCTTTCGAAGTGGAGTCCCAGGTACTGGCCGCTCGCGGCCAGCGCACTCAGGCAATCGCACTGCTGCAATCCGCCGTTCGCACCTATGGCAACACTTCGATCCGCGCACGCCTGCAGAAGAACCTGAACCTGCTCTCCTTCGAAGGCCGTTCAGCACCGGCCCTAAGAACCGAGCAATTCCTTGGATCGAAACCTCCCGTCCTGTCACAGCTCAAGGGTTCGCCCGTGCTGCTATTTTTCTGGGCGCACTGGTGTGGCGACTGCAAGGCTGAAGCTCCCATCATCACGCAACTTCGCGCAGAGTTTGCGCCAAAGGGGTTGACCGTAGTCGGTCCCACGAGGTTGTACGGCTACACCGCGCAAGTCGAGAACGCCGCGCCCAGCGATGAACTCGCCTACATCGATGCGGTTCGCCACCGCTTCTATGCCGGACTGCTCGACATGCCTGTCCCCATCAGCAAGTACAACTTCGATGAGTACGGAGCTTCGACGACGCCCACGCTTGTCCTGCTGGACCGCGCGGGTAAAGTTGCGATGTATCATCCTGGGGCTCTGCCGTACGACCAACTAAAAGCCGAGATTGAAAAGGTCGTGGCCCGTTAAGACAGGATCACTTTCACTCGTGCACCTGACTTAGCCTGCCGGCCTTCACGTCGTAGATAAATCCCCGCACCGGGATGTTCTTAGGAATCCAGGGATGCGATTTTACTTTTCGCACCTGCTCCCGTACGTTCGCTTCGAGATCATCGAAGGCGTGAAAATGAGCAGGCTCGCTTGCGATGGCGCCCATCTTGTTTGTCAGATGCGCCCTCAGTTCGTATTCGTTCACCTTCAGCAATCCGCAATCAGTATGGTTGATGATGATGAACTCCTGCGTGTCGAGCAGGTGATGTGAAACAATCAGGGAACGCAGCGCGTCCTCGGTTGCAATCCCTCCCGCATTGCGGATCATGTGCGCGTCCCCTGGCTTCAATCCCAGGCAGCGTTCAAACAGAATTCTGGAATCCATGCAAGCCAGGACAGCCAGGCGCCGGCGCGGCCGGACGGTCAGATCTCCGAGGTCGAAGTTCCTTACAAATTCTTCGTTAGCTTTCAACAATTCGTCTGCGACTGACAATTCCTTGTCCTCTGGTCTGAGTTGCTCTGAGTTGCGCGGCCGGATGCGATTCTCGCGTCCGCTTTCGGTCCGCTGGTTGTTGCCCTAGTTTAACCGCTACAATCGCCCCGTGAACCTCGACGATACGATTGTCGCCATCGCCACACCGCCGGGCCGCGGAGGGATCGGCATTGTGCGCCTAGCCGGACCGAAAGCGCGGCAGATCGCTTCGCCGATGTTGCGGCTGAAGCACGAGTTGGAGCCGGGGCGTGCCGTTTTTGGGGAGCTGATCGAACCGTGTGGAGCGGACACTCCTGTCCGCTTAACGACGGCTGAAACTGACTCTGCTGACGGGGGAGAATCAAAGGGTCCCGCCGGCCCCGTTGTGGCCGCAAGCAGGCGGACAGAGCCTGCCCTGAGCCCGCCGAAGGGAGTGTCCGCCCCACACGAGCCCGCTTCACTTCCCCAACGCATCGACGAAGTCGTGGTCACGTATTTCGCCAAGCCTCACTCTTACACCACCGACGACATCATTGAAATTGCAGCGCATGGCTCGCCGGTCGTACTCCGGCACATCGTCGAGTTGTGCGTCGCCGCAGGAGCGCGTCTCGCCGAGCCGGGCGAGTTCACCATGCGAGCTTTCCTCAACGGACGCATCGATCTCACCCAGGCTGAAGCGGTTCGCGATCTTATCGAATCGCAGACGCTCTACCAGGCGAAGATCGCGGCGCAGCAGCTCGACGGTGCTCTCTCCAAACGCTTGCAGCCGATCAAGCAGAGGTTAGTCGAGCTGATCGCCGTTCTCGAAGCGGGCATCGATTTCGCTGAGGACGACGTCTCCGTCCTGCCGGACGCGGCCATTCTCGAACGTATCGCCGCCGTCCGCCAGCCGCTCGAGCAGCTTGCCGCGAGCTTTGCATACGGCAAAATTGTGCACCAGGGACTGACGCTGGCCATCGTCGGCCGCCCCAACGTCGGCAAGTCGAGTTTGTTCAACCGTCTGGTCGAGCGCGAGCGTGCGATCGTCACGGCAACTCCAGGTACCACGCGCGACCTTGTCAGCGAAACCGTTGCCATCGGGGGCATTCCGATTCAACTGGTCGACACCGCGGGAATCCGGCACGCTCTCGATGAGGCGGAATCCATCGGCATCCGCAAGTCGATGGAAGCGCTGGCCGATGCCGATCTGGTGCTGGTTGTGCTCGATGCCTCGCAACCCGCAGTGGCGGAGGACGAGGAGTTTAAACGCCAGACCACAAATCGACCTGTGATTGTGGTCGAGAACAAGTCCGATTTGATCGACCTCGCTTTGAAAGGGCGCGACTTCCAGTCGCGCCGTGAAGATCCGCAGTCATCAGCAGCGGCTTCAGCCGCCGCATTGCAAGCTTCGGCGCCGCGTGTTCGTACCTCCGCCCTCACAGGCGAGGGCATCGCCGAACTGCGCGAGGAAATTTTGCGCCACATCGGCGGCGAAACTGGATCGCAAGCCGAAGCTGGATTTCTTACTAACGTCCGCCATCAGGGCCTGGTGCGCGATTCGCTGGCAGCGCTCGATGCCGCGAGCAGCGCCGTCATGGCCAAAGTCCCGCACGAAATGCTGCTGCTCGATCTTTACAATGCTCTGCGTCCCCTCGACGCGATCACCGGTGCCACTACCACCGACGACATCCTTAACCTGATTTTCAGCACGTTCTGCATTGGTAAATAAAATTCAGCGCTCTGCAAACTAAAAGGCCGCAACCGGAGGCTGCGGCCTTGAAAGTGAAGCACCAGATCGGTTAGAAGCGAAGGCGAAGGCCGAGTTCGATGTTTCGCGGCTCCGCTTCGCCATTGACTCCGACGCCATTGTATGGTGCTGTATTCAACCCGAGAGCGCCAAAGCCCCCGTTGTTGTACAGACCAAGGTAGTTATCGGTCCACTGATTATGGTTCAAAACGTTGGCGAAGACGCCTTGGAATTCCAAGTTGACGTTCTCCACCACCCGGATGCTCTTCTTAATGCTGAAGTCCATATTCCAGTAGGCCAGCCCACCGAGAATTCCAGCGCCGCCGTCCCGGGTATCTATCCCCAGAATTGGGTTACGCCAGTTCGAGGCTTGGTTCACCCCGTCTGGAAAATAATTCACGGGGAACCCGTTGGTCTGAGCCGAGCAGAAGCCGTTGCCAATCTGGTTGCCCGGGCAGTAGTTGGCATGACGGCTTGGAACAGGGCCAATAGGCACGGCGTTCTCCAAGTCGTAGTCAGCGCAACCGACGCCATCGCACGAACCGAAGGATTGGTAGTTTCCAAAGGTCGTACCGACCTGCGTCGGAACGCCGGACCCGGCAGCGAATATTGTTGCGAACGTCCAGCCACCCAATACTCGCCCCATGAATCCAGACTGTCCCTTGAAGAAAGGAGGCTGGTAGACAACGTACATGTTATAGATGAATTTGCGGTCCCAAGCCTGTCTGCCATACTGTTCACGCAGATTGAAGTCATCGAGGGTATTGAGCTCGCTCGAGGATTGCGCCTGTGCTGCCGTCCCCAAGGCCTTCGACCAGGTGAAGTTCGACTGCATCGTGATTCCGCGCCAATCGGCCATCTTGAGGGAAACGAAACCGCCGTTGTAGTTGGCATAGCCAATGCTGGCGTTCAGAAAAGCACCGTCGGTGTAGGAGCCCGAGCAGCCGATGGTGGTTGTCGCGTTGCAAGTGGTGGGAATTGGGGTACTCTGCAGACTGCGTGGGAAGTTGAAGGCACCGTTGTCCAGATCACTCCAGAGGCCCCAGACCTGGGCATTGACGAGATTAGTTGTGGGAGAGTTCACAGCCGTGCAAGTACCAACGCCAGGAGTGCACCCGTTCCCGTAAGCCACTCCCTCATTGTAGACGAGGGCCTGAGTGCAGCTAGAGAAGCCTTTGCAGTAGCCTGTGCCCTTAAGCGCGGCTTCAAAGAAAGGCTGTGGCGTGACGGGTGTTGGGCCCTTTGTGTTCGCCCCGGCGCAGCCGCCGCCCGCCAAACCGGCTACGCCCCCACAATATTGCATCACCAGATTGGCGTAGGCTTGCTTAAATTGCTGGCCGCCCAACGTCATCATGTAGGGAACCGGGTTCAATTCGACGGGCTGATATTCGTGGGTAATTCGACGGTAAATATAACCGAGTTCCACACTAAGTCTGCGGCTCATTTGACGCTGCAGAGTAACATCGACCGAGTCGATCGCGTTCGCCCTGAAATTCGGATCCAAACCCTCGGGGCTCGATGAGAAGGTGTTGTTGAACCCAGGATAGACCGGCTGCGGCAAGTTGGCGCTCACGCTCGAAACCAGAGGGACGGTCGGGCCGCCGGCAGTCGACAGCGCTGACCCGACGCGAAACGCGTTGGAGTAAGTTCCGACACCCGAGGCTCCGCAGGCCCAATTGCCCGGGCTGCCAACCGCGGCGAGGTTCGACTTGCAAGACACGGGCTGCTCGAGACCGAGTCCCAACAGCGGAACCAGCACTTGCACCACGCCGTTTGTGCGACCGTATTGGCGGCCATAACCGCCCCGGAGAACGGTATCTTCATGTCCAAAGATCTTGCCCGCCAATGAATCGGCGTCAAAGTGCGGGTTCCAGGCCGCGGCCACACGCGGACTGAATTCCCCGTAGAAGGGGTTATAGGGATACTTCAACCCGTTCGCGGCGTTGCCTACTAGGGCAAACCCGACTTCGGGATTGTATACGTTTCCCGCCAGCGCGGCCTTTTTGACGTTGTTGAGGTAGGTCTCGGTCGAAACCGGCTCATCCGCCGCGTCTACTAATACCGTCTGCTTTCCATTCTGCTCGGTGGGTGGCATCTCCAGTGCATAACCCAAACCGTAGGTGAAGGTGAAAGTCGGCTTCAGGTGCCAGGTGTCACTGAAGTAAACATTGTAGTAAGGAATGGTGCTCACATCGAATGCGTTGGACAGCGGCGGTTGCAAGGTCAGGCTAGTGCCGGTGCGGGCGAACATCTGCGACGCGATGGAAGTGACCCCCAGCACCGTCGCGACCAGAGAATCGCAGGTCTTCGCACTCGTGGAAATAGTAGCAGTCGTGGCACAAGGATAACTGGAGGCGCCCAGCAACGATCCATTAGTTCCATCGCCCAGGGAATAAACAGGGAAGGCGTTGATGGTGCCGCCGCTGTCGTTGCGTTGGTGGTAGTCCCAATTACGCTGATAAGTACCGCCGAACTGGAACAGGTGGTTGCCTTTCAGCATAGAAACGTCGTCACGGAACATGTTGTCATGGCCATCCCAGAAACGGCGGCGGATGTTCTGGTTGTCGACGTTAAACGGGCCAAGGTCCTGGAGTTCCGTCTGGCCGCCATCCAATTCGAGCGCGCCACCCAACCCGGCGATCTGTGGCGGAGCCCCGACGCGTGTCCAGGCCCACCAGTTCCGGAGGAAGCTGTAATGGATGTCGTTGGTGACGTTGGTAGTGATGTTAGTGGTGAGACCCGCAACGAAGTACCAGTCTTGAACCGGATTGCTGGATTGAGAGGCCGGCGTACCCAACGTATCTCCGGGGAAAAAGCCTCCAATATCAACCTGGTCATCCGACGCAAGCTTGATTTTGTAATAACGATAGCTGGCCATGAAATGGTTCTTGGAACCGAAATCGTGGTCGATACGCCCCACAGCGAAGTTACTCTTAATGGGCAAACTCAGGTTGGCCGCAAATCCTAAGACATTAGCTGAGTCGCACAGGCTCTGGCTGCAAGTGGCGTTGGACTGGGGCTCGAACTTCCACAACTGCGAAACCAAAGGGTTGAGACCGAGGCCAAGCGGATCGCATTTACCGCCGGTGGCTCCGGCGCAGCCGAAATTCGCCGGGTAAGTGATGCCATTGAACTTTACTGGAGCGTTGTTCAGGTTGTAAGCGATCGCGCCGGTGGAAGCGTCCGTTAACAGCCCCAACCGCAAGGCTGGCGAGGGAACGTTTCTGGTAATAGTCTCAGAGTTTGGATACCGGAAGCCTTCATAATTGAAAAAGAAGAAGGTTTTGCCGCCAGCGATCTGCTTCGAAGTGATTGGTCCTCCGATGGCGCCGCCGAAGCGGCTGTAATGATAGGAAGGAAGACCGATGTGTCCACCCGGTTCCCAGTTGTTTTGGTTATTCGCCCAGGCATTCGATGACCAATTATTGTCTTTGTAATACTCGTACCCGGTGCCGTGGAAGCTGCTGGTGCCGCGTTTTGTAACAACTTTGATTTCGGCGCCGGCGGAACTGTTGAAATCGGAAGTCTGGCCGGCGGTATTAACCTTGAACTCCTCGACACTGTCCGCTGGAGTAGGCATTACGCCCGACGGGGCGCTGTACGTAAATGATTGGGTTGCCATGCCCCCGGTCGGGTCGCCGATAACCAGACCTTGCTGCGTACCGGTGTACACGCCGCCGCTGCCATCCATATCATTGCTGTTGTTGCCGCCATCGAGCGAGAAATAGCTTTGGTCGTTCACCGCGCCCGCAACGTCGCCACCGGCGCTTACGCCCGGTTGCAACTCGATGAAGGTGTTGACATCGCGGCCGATGCTCGGCAGATTGTCGATCGCTATCGACGTAACCGTGTTTCCCACAGTGGCGTTCATGGTCTGCAGCTCAGTGCCGACAGCCGACACTTCCACAACCACATTCGCGCTCCCTATCTCCAAAGCCAGATTGACCGTCAGAGCAACTCCGACTTGCACCTCCTGGTGCTCGGTCTTGGTGGTCGAGAATCCGGACTTGGACACGGAGATGCTGTAAATGGCAGGGGTAACATCTGCAAAAAAGTAGCGGCCGGTCGCGTTGGTGGTAGTCGTTCGCGCAAGGTTGGTAGCCGGATCGGTCAGCGTAACCGTGGCGCCTTGCACCACTGCGCCCGACGGGTCATTCACTGTACCCGCAACGGTTCCAGACGACGTCGATTGTGCCCAAGCGGGCAAAGCGCTAGCCAGACAAACCACCACTAGGAGAAACAGGGCCAACTTTACGTTGTGTGTGTGCATTGCTTGCTCCTGAACCGAGAGATTGACGTTCACGACCTTTACCGACGAACGCAAACCGAAAGTATCCAGCCTCGCTTCGGACGGGGAAGCTTGGAATTGGCTACCCTCACCAATCCAAAGATCGGCGAGTCTCAAATAACCACTAGGCCTGATTGAAAGAAAGACTTAAAAACTTACTGAAAACCGTGAGACCCGAGAGCAACCGGCAGCACATCGTGCAACTCTCGTTCCAAACAATGCTATGTAACTACCTGTTATGTTTCTTCAGCTTACGGGAAACCGCGGGATATTACGTTCCCGTTTGTTAAATAGAAGTATGGTTTTCTGTATGAACTTGGCTGTCGGCGGACGAATGTCTGGACTCAACGGAGATTTGTGAGTTCCAACAAGTACCGCGGCCGAATCTACTTCGATAGGCGCCCTAAAACTTCCCGAAAGACGGAGTCGAACGATCCGCTTTTGCTGTTCTTGACGACCCCCTCCAATGCTTTTTCGGCTGCTGGCCGCTGGTAGCCCAAGTTAACCAGTGCAGATAGGACGTCTTCTTCCAAGGGACTCATGGTTGGCTGGGCTGCCGGTGAAGTTCCTGCCGCTGGGGACAATTTGTCGCGCAGCTCCAAGACCATGCGCTCGGCGGTTTTCTTGCCGATACCTGGAATCTTGGTCAAGCGGGCCACGTCGTTTCCGCGAATTGCTGCGGCCATTTCGTCGGCCGCCATTCCGCTCAGGATAGTAATCGCCAGCTTCGCGCCGATGCCGCTTACGGTCATCAGTTTTTCGAACAACTGCTTTTCTGCTGGGCGGCTGAATCCGTAAAGCGCAATCACATCCTCGCGCACGTGCGTGTGGATGTGCAGCGCAACCTCTGAGCCATTGGCGGGCAATTCGGAAAAGGTCGGAACGCTGATGGTCACTTCGTAGCCAACGCCTCCGGTATCGATCACTACTTGATTGGGATGCTTGGTCAGCAGTTTTCCACGCAGATGGGCGATCATGTTCGTGCCATTGTAGCTGCAGGCAGACGGTCGCGATATGTCATGCACAATATGTCATGCACAATGAAAAACGGCAGGGCCGACCCCCTGCCGTCTCGATAAATCCTCTACTCTTCTTTTCGCTACTTCTTGTTGACTGTCTTCTTCAATTCGGCCCCTGGGGTAAACTTCGCCACCTTCCGGGCAGCGATCTTGATAGTGGCGCCCGTTTGCGGATTGCGCCCGTTCCGCGCCTTTCTCTGCGACACTGAGAAAGTGCCGAACCCTATCAAAGCCACCCGATCTCCCTTGCGCAAAGCACCAGTAATGCTGCTCACGGCGGTATCTACCGCAGTCGTAGCCTGCGCCTTGCTGATTTCGCAAGCGCCCGCGATCTTGTCAACCAGATCGGCCTTATTCATAGTTTCTCCTCGCGGGTCTCTTTTTTCATACTTAGCCGCATACCCGGCACCATCCGGGAACTAGGACGTTGTGGCTGAGTGGGAAACCCGACGGGTGGTATTTTCCTCTCTTCGCGCAGAATGTCAACTGTGAAAATCCGCGCCGGAAGCCTGTTTCACACCCCTCGGTTCCGGATTGGGGCGGCCAAGGCTGATTCTGACACGACAGCGTGCTTCAAAAGCAGCCGGCCACCGATAGCGGCCGTCGAACCCTGCGCCGGGAGCGGTTTTCCTCGGCTCTCCACAGCCCCTCACAGGTTCTACACAGGCGTCTGATGTTTCGCACTTGCGGGAAGCGACGCGCGGGTGCAAAGTCAGAGAATACAATTCCAGAAGGGTTGACGATCAAGGCTAATGCTGATTAAGACACAAGCGGAAGTTTGCCCGCTCTGCGAAGGCACAGGATGGAAGACGCTTCCCGCGCGGACGGGCGCGCCCAAGGATCGCCGCGTCACGCGCTGCGATTGCCAGCTGCGGGCGCGAAATCAGAGTTTACTGATCGCAGCGAACATTCCTCGGCGTTACGAGCACTGTGAACTCGCCAGCTATACCACGGACTTTCCCGGGGCTCATCCCTCGCTGGCGTTCGCACACCTCTCCGCTACAAAATTCGCTCAGGAGTACGATCCGCGTGATGGTACCGGCCTGCTGATCATCGGCAAGATCGGCACTGGTAAGACACATCTGGCTGTTGGAATCACCAAGGATCTCATCCTTAACAAAGGCATCTCTTGCCTGTTCTACGACTATCGCGAGCTGCTGAAGGAAATCCAGAATTCGTATAACTCCACGGTGCAAACCACCGAACTGGATGTTCTACGTCCCGTCTTTGAAACCGATGTGCTGGTGCTCGACGAATTGGGCGCGGTAAAGCCGACGGAATGGGTCTGGGACACCGTCAGCCTCATCCTCAATACACGCTACAACGATAATCGGACCACGGTCATTACGACAAATTTTGAGGATCAGCCCGCCGCGGGCGCGAATGGAACGATTTCCGCGGCTCGGGCCGCGACGCGCTCTGAGACTCTCGGCGACCGCATCGGAGAACGCATGCGGTCGCGCCTACATGAGATGTGCCGGGTGATCAAGATGGAAGGCGAAGACTTCCGGCAGAAATTCCGGAGTGCCAGCTTTCGATAAGAATCGCCACAGATTTGCGCGGGTCCACGGATTAAGATCACGATCCAAAAAAGTTGTTCTCTGTGCCTCTGCGTCTCTGTGGTGGATTTGTAGTTGTCCGCACTAGAATGAACCCGTGCTGACTGAGCGCCTGGAGTTCACTCCCGAGCACGACGCCGAAATCTTCGCCGCCATCCCCGCGGCACCGGCCGTGTTCCTGCTTCGCGGCGACGGCCCTCATGCCGAGCCCTACGTCAGCAAGACCGCAAATCTCCGCCGCCGTCTGCAACGTTTGCTAGGCCCGGTCGAAGAACGCACCAAGAAATTAAATCTGCGCGATCGCGTCCGCTCGATCGAGTACGCCTCTACCGGTTCCGACTTCGAATCCGGCTTCATGCTTTACCGGGTCTTCCGCGAAACTTTTCCCAAGACCTATGCCCATCGCATGCGCTTTCGTTTCGCGCCGTTGGTTAAGCTGCATCTCGAGAACCAATACCCTCGCGCCTCGATCACCACACGCCTGGGACGCCTGAACAGCCGCGCGCTCTACTACGGGCCATTCCAATCGCGAACGGCTGCCGAAAAGTTTATGAACGACTCGCTTGACTTTTTCAAGATGCGCCGCTGCGTGGACGATCTCCATCCCGATCCTACGTTTCCCGGCTGCATTTATTCCGAGATGAAAATGTGCCTGGCGCCCTGTTTCAAAGGATGCACCGACGCGGAATATTCCACCGAAGTAAATCGCGTGCAGGCCTATTTCGATTCTGGAGGAGAATCTTTAGCGCGTGAGTTTTCGTCGCAGCGCGACGCGGCGTCGGCCAATCTCGCCTTCGAAGACGCCGCCGCCATTCACGTTCGCGTGGAAAAACTAAAACCTGTCGTAACCCAGCTTCCAGAGATCGTCCGCCGCCTCGATCGTTTTTCCGCGCTGATGGTTCAGCCTTGCCAGCAGCCGGATGCAGTCACTTTCTTCCGTGTGGAAAGCGGAGCAATCTCTGGGCCCGCCGTATTCTCAATCCAACCTGCCGAGCACACGAAATCGCAATCCATGGAATCGCGTGTGCTCGCTCTTCTCGACTCGTTCTCGCCTGCGAAAGCACGGCCAGCTCTCGAAACCATGGAGCACCTGGCCCTGCTGAAGCGCTGGTACTACCGCGGCGGCCGGATCGGCGAAATATTCCTTGCCGACGACAAAAATATTTTTCCCATGCGCCGCATCGTGCGCGGCGTTGGTCGCGTCTTAAGAGGCGAAACACTGGAAGACGTTCCCCTTCCGCAGACTCAGGCAGGTGGGGGAATCAGGGAAATCTCCCCAGGATGAAGAAAGAAGAAAGAAGAAAGAAGACAAATGGCCGCTAAAGATTCGCACGACAAAAAAGACTCACACGACAAACAGCTCCGCGAGCATTTAGTCTACCTGCTCGACGGTGGTGGGGCCCACGCGAAATTCTACGACGTGGTGAAAGACGTGCCTGAGAAGTTACGAGGCGTGAAGCCGAACGGACTTCCACACTCCGCCTGGATGCTGCTCGAACATCTCCGCCTGGCGCAGTGGGACATTCTCGAGTTCAGCCGCAACTCCAAACACAAGTCACCCGCGTGGCCCGAAGGCTATTGGCCCAAGAATGAAGCGCCATCGAGTTCCACCGCCTGGGATAAGAGCGTTGAACAATTTCGCAAAGACTTGAAGGTGATGCAGGATCTGGTCTCAAATCCAGCAACCGATTTGTACGCCCGCATCCAATGGGGCGATGAGCAAACGATTCTGCGCGAGGCGCTGCTGGTGGCTGACCACAATGCGTACCACCTTGGCCAGTTGGTGGACGTGCGCCGCCTGCTGGGCGCATGGAAGGGCTGACGCAATTTTTCCTGGAGCTAAAGTCCGGCATGCGTTCGCGAAAAATATTGAGCCGGCCTTTTTTCCGAGCCGGCTCGAGTGTGGTTGGAACGATCCGATCGCTTCAAGTCAATACCTTGCTGCACGTTCTTACTGCACCGCAAAGATCAGATCGTCGTGATCGTTGTATGGGCCCGCGGTACAAGAGGAGGCCCTTCCCAGGTAGCGGAACTGCGCGCGAACCGCTTGCAGACTGCCTGTGGGAAGCGTGAACGTGGCGGACAAGTTCTGAGCACCAGCCTTCGTGGGAACAATCGTCTTGATGAAGACCCACGAGGGGCTGCTGGCGTTCGCCGCATAGTAAAGGTCAAGAGCATCGGAGGAAAATCCGGCGTACGCCCAGACCGTTGCTGAGACCGTCGCCGTGGTGGCGTGAGTCAACGACCCGCTGGTCGAAGTGACCACGATGCGATCGTTGGACTCGTCGGAGTGGAACACTCCGGTGGTGCCGTCGGCACAGGAGTTGTTGATGGTGTTGGGTTGATTGGGTTCGGCGCCGTTGGTTATATGGTCGCGGCCCAGCAGCAGCGACGGGCCCGAGTCGCACGACGTTCCGACCGTCGCGCACTCTGGAGCTTTCAGCGTGGAATTGTAGACGGCGGTTTGCGCACCCGTGGACGAATTCACCGTCAGGGCGATCGTCGTGCTGTGGTTGAGCGAGCCGGAGGTTCCAGTCACCGTTATCGTGGCCGTTCCTGTGGTCGCCGTGGCTGAAGCCGTCAGCGTGAGGGTTGAGGTCGCGCTGCTGTTCGCCGGCGGAGTCACGGGGTTGGGGGAGAACGCCGCCGTCACGCCACTGGGCAGGCCGGTAGCAGTTAGCGTGGTTGCAGAACTGAAACCGTTCTGGCTGGTGATGGTGATCGTACTCGTCCCTTTGCTGCCCTGGGTTACGGTGACAGAAGCGGGCGAGGCGCTGATGGTAAAGTTCGGTGACACCGCCGCATTCACGGTAAGCGCGAGTGTAGTAGTGGCCTGAAGACTGCCGGATGTACCGGTGATGGTCACCGTGGCCGTCCCCGTCGTAGCTGTAGCGCTCGCCGTCAGCGTGAGCGTACTGGTTCCGGTTGTGGGGTTTGGATTGAACCCTGCGGTTACACCGCTGGGCAGACCGGACGCGGCCAGGGTTACGCTGCCATTAAATCCGTTCACGTCGGTCACCGTGATGGTGCTGGTGCCGTTGCCCCCCTGGGTAATCGTCAGACTGCTGGGCGAATCCGAAAGAGTAAAGCTCGGAGTCGCAGACCCAGCCAACAGGTTGATGATCCCGGTCGTATTCGGACTGCCCCAGCCGGTGCACAGATCGTAGCCGGTTATTCCCGAATAGGTACCGCAACTGCCGCTGGTGATGTCATGTAAATAGGTGCCATAGTTTGAGGTCAGAGCCGCCGGGTAAATGATCGGATTGATATAGCCGATCGTGTCGCCGTTGGCTGCCGCCTGTTGATTGGCCAGAGCCAAGTAGCCGGCCCACATGGGCGCAGCAAAGCTGGTTCCGCCATACTCGTTAGCCGTGCAGGTGGTTTGGTCGGCGCAGACGTAATAGGTAAAATTCGCGTTGCCCGCCACGTCTGGGCCATTCCGTAAAGTCGTCGATCCGTGGTTGGACGAGGTAATCACGCCCGAGATCTGCTGCCACGAGGGGATCGGGATGGAATCCGGGGAGATGCCCCCGCCGCTGTCTGCCCAGGCGGTTTCCGATTCCCAGGGGCCAGCAGCGCTGGAGGTTGTCAGGTCCGTGCCGCCAACCGAGACGATATTCGCATCGTCCGCTGGCCAGGCCTCATTCGACGCAGACCAAGCCGAACTGTCGCCAGACGCGGCAAAGAAGTTCTGGCCTTGCGCCGCCATCTGCTCAAAGTACGGGTCCAGAGTGCTGGGGTCCGCCGGTGTCCAACCCCACGAGCAGCTGATCTGCTTGGATAATGGAGCGTCCGTGGTCGAAACCATGGCGCTGATGCAGGCAGTATCGCTGATGGTCGAGGCGTTGCCGCAGACGTACATATAGAGCATGGTGGTGCCAGGAGCCATGCCCATCGCCTGCGTCATGTCGAGGGTCTGTTCCGTGTCATCGCATCCGCTGCTCGCAGTGCAGCTGGTGCTGTATCCGCCCGTGGAAATAAGAGTGGGAGTGTAAGGTTTTGTTTGCCCAACGTTATTGTAGTAGGTGGTCAAATCGGCCAAGTCGGTGCCGAGGAATTCGAACAGGGCGAGAGTCTGGCCGGTGCCGGTGAGCGCCGTTCCGCCGTAGTAGGCCGCGCGCATGTCACTGCCCAAGAAGGAGGCCGAAGGGCCGGAGCCGGTGGTGGCATGACGCACAACCTTGCCCGGGTCGATCCCATGGGCCTTGGCGTAGTCGCTTTTTTTGACGTACATCGGATGCGGCTTGGAATCGTTATCCAAACCGGTGATATGCCAAAGCTGGAAGGGAAGGTTCACGGTAGGCTCGCGGTCCACAGCAAAGAATGTGCGGTCTTCGGTGAGGTCGTGATAGGTCCCCATGGTCACATGGAAGGCCTTCTCTATGTTCGCCACCGTGCCGGCGAGCCTTAGATCCCTTTCTTCGCGGTTTCCGCTGATGATCTCAAAGCCGCTCGCTTTCGCGAAAGCAACCAAAGCGTCCCAATCTTCCTGGCTGGGGCCGAACCTCGCGGTAACCTCCTGCGGTGTAAGGAACTGGTGGTAGGAGGGGCTTGTAGGATCATGGACTTCCTGCACGAAATTTTGCAACCCTGCGCGGTCGCGCAACGGCAGAACAATGTCGAAGCGCAGGGTCTGGGTTGCCGGGAGTTGCCCGGTGAGCTGCGCCCGCCCACTGGCAACCTCGTCGCGCACGTGATGCGTCAATAGGGGCTGCGGCTGGGCTTGACCTGGGATTGTGAATGCGATTGTCAGTAACGACAAGAAGATTGTCGCGTAAAGGAACGCAGACGATCTTTGAGTAGGGGGAGAATTTTTTCTCATTTTTTTGTCCTCAAATTGTGATGAACTTTTGGCCTGCCGGCGCAGTTGCCTCGCACCTGCAGGTCAAAGAGTGGCGGAATGCTAACTCACTTTGGGTTCTTTAGACCGAGTTTCTGAAAACTGTTACGAAAACCGAATTCCAGGACGGGAAGGAAGGGTCAAGGTAGTGAGGGCTGACAACGAACGTATGAATATTTCTTTCGAAGCGGTGCTATGCACGCTCTGCAGTTCAACCGGCTGCCCGGTTGAGCAATGCGGGTCGCGATGGCGTGCACCGCTCTGGACGCTTTCGAAACACGACTTTTACTCCCTCTCGCCAGCGTTCGTCAATCCCCACAAACTCCCATTCAATTTCCGGTGCGATGTAGCGCAGCAATATATCCGTGGCCGGATGCACGTGGAACGCTGGAGCCACTAGAAACAGCAGAGGCTTCTCGGGCGACAACTCGCGCCCTTCGAAATATCCAAAGCGCGGAAATTCGCCGCGCGCGTGATGCCACTCCACGCGCGCCCAATAGTCCAACCCTTGCAGCGGCAGATGGATGTCTTCATCGGCTTTCAACTCCACCACTGCGAGACGGCCTCCCTGTGTGGTTGTGAGCAAGTCGATCATGGCACGGTCAGCTGCGGAAAATGCTGGAACCTGCGAATAGCGGCACGACGAATCCAACCGCCCATCCACCACAGCCACGTCGCCGGCCACCAGCGAATCAAGCCATCTTTCTGGACGGAGCCGCCATAACGGATGCTGGCGCGGTCCGTAAGGATGACGCACGTCGCGCAGGCAGTGGGCAAGTTCCGTGAAGGCAGCTTCAGTGCAACTCTCCAGAATCCGTTCCTCCGCTCCCACGCCAAACACAATCTCCTCCGTACTGCGAAACGATCCTGGAATGCCTCCGAGTCGCGCTTGGGCAAACTCCAGTCCGCGCCAGCGGAAAACAATCTCCGCCGCCGATAGCACGCCGACTTCGCAATTCGGCAAAGCTTCCTGAACTTTCGCAATCGACTGCTTGAATCGCTCCCGCGCCGCACCATCGTCGGTTGCGTGAACCAAGCGCGTGGCCACATTGCCGCGATCCGCGCAGTCGATCTCCACCAGAGCGTCGTGACGCTCCTCCAACTCAAACAAGGACCACTTTGCAGCGTCCCGGTTTAGATTCGCCATTCGTTCCCGAACCAGCGCGGAGGTTCCATTCGGAACAAATATCTTGAGGCCTTCCACCAGCACATTCGCGGCCTGCGCCTGCCGGCAAACGTCCAGCCAAAGAATGCCGAAGGTCAGCGCCGTATCGATCGAAGACTGCGTCTCTCTCGCATTCACTCCTAGCAGGGCAAAGGCCGAGCGCCCTTGCCGCATTATGCCTCGCGTGTAGACCGGTCCGAAGGATTTCTCCAGATCCACGCCGCCTGTCAGTCGGGTGATCTTGAATTCAGGAAAATGGCGCTCCAGAGTGCGCCGCAGCTTTTGCTCATATGCGGCCCGCGAAGCCCGTCGAGCCGTAGGTGATCGGCGATCGCGTTCGCGGCAAATCTCCAGCTTCGACGGACGCGCCTGCCCCAACCGTTGCACGGCCAGTCGTAGCGTGCCATTCTTGACTTCGGCCTCCAGTACGCGCCGCACTGCGTTGCGCTCCGGCGACCACAAGTGAAGCAGGCAGCGGTTGTGCTCACCTGAAATCGAATATTTCGATTGCGCCAGGTCGAAAGCAACAGCGCCATTTTCGAGCACCAGGGCGTCCGCCGCCTCACTCAGGAAGTCTTGCACGGTTCGAGTCAGGGCTTGCGGCGTCACGGTCGGCATCTGGCCTCTCCGCTCGGATTGTCGAATTGTTGCCGTGGTGTAGTCTGTGACATGTGACCACGGTCACCGCTGGGTTGTGGATGCTTCGCACGATGGCGCCTTCCTCATGTGGGATAATGAACAAGTCCGCCCACCTGAGTCTGCCTCCGGCCCGGCGGCATCTAAGTATCTTGTGAGCAATCGCTTGGACAAACAATCTCTGCTAGATATAAACAAAGATAGACACCGCTTTTTCTTCGACCACTACGGCGTCACGGAAAACGACCTCGAACATTACCTGGCGGCGGCTCTTTCCGCCGGCGGCGACTATGCCGACCTCTATTTCGAATATCTCTCCTCTACTTCGCTGATGGTGGATGAGTCGATGGTGAAGTCGGCATCGCAGGGCATTTCCGCTGGCTGTGGTGTGCGTGTGGTTTCGGGCGAGCGCACCGGATACGCCTATACCGACGATCTTTCCGCCAGCCGCATCCTGCACGCGGCGCGCACTGCGGCTTTGATCGCCAGCGCTCCAGCTAAGACGCCGGTGGCTGGTTTCCAGCAGACGGCGGCGCGCAGCCTGTATCCCGTGACTCTGCCCTCGGTCGATGCCGAGATCACCGCCAAGGTTGAGCTGGTGATGCGGGCTGATAAAGCCGCGCGTGCTTACGATCCTCGAATTCAGGAAGTCCGGGCAAGTTACTCGGACGAGCTGCGCAATATTCTTGTCGTCGCCTCCGACGGAACCTTCGCGGAAGATTCTCAGCCGCTTGCACGAATGAATGTGTCTTGTATCGCTAAAACCGAAAACAATTCAGCTCGCGGCGGTTCCGGCGGCGGCGGACGAGTTGCGCTCGACTTCTTCTTCGGCGACAAAAATCCGGAGTACTTTGCCAGGGAAGCGGCGCGGCAGGCGATTCTTCAGCTCGACGCCCGCGAAGCTCCCGCGGGCGAGATGGAAGTTGTGCTTGGGCCCGGCTGGCCCGGAGTGCTGCTGCACGAGGCGGTCGGTCACGGACTGGAAGCCGATTTCAATCGCAAAAAGACTTCGGCATTTGCTGGGCTCATTGGGAAACGTGTAGCCAGCGAAGGCTGTACCGTAATCGACAACGGAACGATGCCGTGGCGCCGCGGCTCTCTCAACGTAGACGATGAAGGCGAGCCCACTCAAGAAACAGTTCTAATCGAAAAGGGAATTCTGAAGGGCTACCTGAGCGACAAGCTCTCCGCGCGCCTGATGGGCATCGCCGACACCGGCAACGGACGCCGCGAAAGCTACGAGCACATCCCCATGCCGCGCATGACGAACACCTATATGCTTGCAGGTCAGGACAATCCCGAAGACATTATTCGCTCGGTGAAGCGCGGCATCTACGCCGTGAACTTTGGCGGCGGCCAGGTCGATATTACAAATGGCAAGTTCGTCTTCGGGGCATCCGAAGCCTACATGATTGAAGACGGCAAGATCACGGCACCCATTAAAGGCGCGACGCTGATCGGCAACGGCCCCGATGTTCTGACGCGAGTCTCGATGGTAGGCAATGATTTAAAACTTGACGAAGGCGTCGGAACCTGCGGCAAAGATGGGCAAGCCGTGCCGGTAGGCGTGGGCATCCCGACCATCAAAATCGATCGCCTCACCGTGGGCGGCACTGCCAAGAAAGATCCCGGCGGCTTCATGCAGTAAGATCAATTGCCACGAATTCAGGCGGATTTGCACGGATTTTAATTCTTTGTCATTCCGAACCGCTTTAGCGGTGAGGAATCTGCTTTCTCCGTAACCTTGTTTGGCCAAGGGGTCTATGTCTCAAGTCCAATTGGAAAATCTGAAACTCGGAACCGACCTCCGCGACCTAGCCCAGGACATCGTCCGCCGCGCCATGAACGGCGGCGCAACCGCCGCCGAGTGCGTAGTCCGCGAAGGCGATGAGTTCTCGACTCTGGTTCGTCTTGGCCAGGTCGAAACGCTGAAAGAATCCGGATCGAGATCCATCGGCGTGCGCGTGTTCTCCGGCCAGCGCGCCGCCAGCACCTACTCCAGCGATTTCTCCCGTGACAGCCTCGACCGCATGGTGAAGTCTGCGCTGGAGCTTTCGAAGATCACATCAGAAGACCCCTTCGGCGGGATTCCGGAGCCTTCGCAACTCGGCTCGCTCACCGGCGATCTCGATCTCTATCACGAAGATGTGTATTCGCTGCCAGGTCCTGATCGAATCGATTACGCCCGTCGCGCCGAAAAGGCCGCGCTCGATTTCGACCCGCGCATCAGGAACTCCGAAGGCGGATCGTTTGACGCCGCCACCGGCCACAAGGTTCTGGCCAATTCGCATGGCTTCGTCGGAGAATATCGCCGGTCATACTGCTCGATGGCTGCGATTCCCATCGCGCAAACAGACGATGGGGCAATGCAGCGCGACTACTGGTTTTCGGTGGCACGCACGCTGGCAAAACTCGATTCCCCCGAGCAGGTCGGCAAAGTTGCGGCCGAGCGCACGCTGCGCCGCTTGGGCGCTCGCAAGGCGAAGACCGCGCATGTTCCGATCGTATTCGATCCCATGGTCGCAACTTCGATCCTCGAGCACATTTTCGAAGGAGTGAACGGCGATTCGGTCTACCGTGGCGCATCGTTCCTCGCCGGCAAACTGGGACAGAAAATTGCCGGCGACAACGTCACCATCATCGACGATGGCACCATCTCTGGCGGCTTCGGAACCAGCCCGTTTGATGGCGAAGGCGTGCCTACCCGTCGCACCGTGGTGATTGAGAAAGGCGTCCTGAACTCGTATCTCTTAAATACATACACGGCGAAGAAACTCGGGCTCGCGACGACGGGCAACGCTTCTCGCGGACTGGCCGGCACGCCGGGTATTGGCCCGGGCAACTACTTCCTGCAGCCGGGAACCAGAACGCCGAAGCAAATGATTTCTGAAATCAAAGAAGGTCTATACGTAACCGAGTTCCTCGGCCACGGCGCGAACCTGGTAACCGGCGATTATTCCCGCGGCGCATCGGGCCTATGGATCTCGGGTGGAGAGTTTGCTTACCCGGTCGAAGAGTTCACGGTCGCCGGAAATCTGAAAGAAATGTTCTTCAACATTTCCGAGATCGCAAACGATTTGGAGTTCCGGGGCTCCGTGGCCTCGCCAACGTTGCGCATTGACGGCCTCACTGTCGGCGGCGAATAAGTAGACGCGGAGAAGAACAACCATGTGGGGACAGCCGCCCCGGCTGTCCAGCGAGCGTAGCTCGCGGTGTTATGAGTAGTGAACATGAAATTCGCCAGGATCGTATTCTGGATCGCCGGAATTTGGGGCGTGCTGGTGCTCACGCCTTTGTTTTTCATCTTCGATCTAATCGGACGCCAGGATCCGCCCCCGATTACGCATCCCGGTTTTTACTACGGCTTCGTCAGCGTGGGGCTGGCCTTCCAGATTGCATTCATCGTGATCGCCAGAGACCCGGTGCGCCTTCGACCGATGATGATTCCTTCGGTGATCGAGAAATTCGGCTATGGCGCTCTCGTGCTCTATCTGCAGAATCGCCTGCATCCGCAAGATCTGGCACTTGGCGGCGTGGACATGCTGTTTGGAGTGCTATTCCTGGCTGCATTCTTCAAGACCGCCAACTAATCTCCAGAGTACAATCGCCTTGTATGGGCGGTTTGATCCAGCCAACTCCAGTGGTCGAAGAACCCAATTCGAGCCGGCGCACCATCGTGATCGCCGTTGTAGTCGTCATGGCGATTGCCATTGTGATGGCACTGCTGCTTCGTAGCCAGCCTAAAAATGCTTCAGGACCGCCCCCCTACGCCGCAAACCTCAAGCTCTCCGACTTCAAGATGAGCGCTGCGGAAAATTTTGTGGGAGCGACCGTCAGCTATGTCGACGGAACCATCACCAACTCTGGCGCCAAAACCGTCACCCATGCGATGGTCCAAGTGAACTTCAAAGACGACATGGGACAAGTGGCTCAGCGTGAACAGATCCCACTGCAGGTGCTGAAAACGGATGGCCCGTATCCCGAAGCCGTGGACTTCCGCGTCGCGCCGCTAGGTCCTGGCCAAAGCAAAGCCTTTCGGCTCACTTTCGAGAGCATCTCTGCGCAGTGGAACCATCAGTATCCCGAGATCCAAGTCACGGACGTCACGGTGAAGTAGCGCAATCCCCTCTTTCACCACAGAGTCACGGATACACAGAGAAATCCCCGGCTTTGATTCGGTGTTTCCTTGATTTCTCCGTGCCTCCGTGTCTCCGTGGTACAACTGACTTTATGGCCGATGCCAAGCCATTCCGCCTTACGGAGTCGGTGAAAGCTGCGGGTTGAGCGTCCAAGCTGAGTCCGGCGGCGCTGGACACGGTGCTTGGGAAATTAGCCCGGCAACACGACCCGAATGTTCTAGTCGGCTTCGACCACGCCGACGACGCAGGAGTGTATCAAATCGCGTCCGATCAGGCGCTGGTGCAGACCGTCGATTTTTTTACGCCCATCGTCGACGACCCTTACATCTTCGGCCAGATTGCCGCCACCAATGCTCTCAGCGATGTCTACGCGATGGGCGGAAAGCCGCTCACAGCGCTGGCATTAGTCTGCTTCCCCGAGAAAGCCGACCTCGATATTCTTGAACGCATCCTTGCGGGTGGACTCTCAAAGATGATCGAGGCGCGATGCACCGTGATCGGCGGCCACAGCATCCGCGACGAAGAAACCAAATTCGGATACGCAGTCACCGGACTCGTACACCCGAAAAAAGTTCTCGCCAACGCCGGCGCCAAGCCGGGAGATGCCCTCATCTTCACCAAGGCCTTGGGAACAGGCGTGATTTCAACGGCGATTAAGAAAGGCAAGGCGGAGCCAGCTTGGATCGACGCTGCCGTTCAGTCGATGACCACACTGAACCGGCAAGCCGCGGAGGTTATTCAGCAAGGGCAATTTCGGATTCATTCCATGACTGATGTCACGGGCTTCGGATTAATTGGCCACGCGCGCGAAATGGCGCTGGCATCCGATGTTTCGCTGGAGCTTTGCGCCAGCCGAATTCGTTTGCTTGACGGCGCGCTCGAATGCGTTCGTGCCGGCTATGTTCCGGGTGGGCTCAAGAACAATCGCGACTTCGCTGAATGCCTGGTGGTTTATAACGATGGCGTTCCCGAAGAACTTCGAACGATTCTTTTTGATCCCCAGACCGCTGGGGGGCTGCTGATTTCTGTTGCAGCGGACGATGCCGACCGGCTTGTTAGCACCCTCAGCTCGGCAGGAGTGTCGGCCGTACAAATCGGCGAAGTGCGCCCCAAAGCCAAGCCCCTGATCAGCATCGCTCGCTGATCTCAAGCTTTTTTATTACGCCTCCGTCAGCAACTCCCAGATTCGAGCCAGATGGTGGTCGTCGTGCTCGGCGACAAAATACAAATGGTCGACCAATCGCATAGGCGTCTTCAAACGCGGGTGGGGAATCGCCCGCGAAAACAAAGATGTATCCAGCTCGTTTACCCGCTTCAGCAGCCTCTCTCGAGCGGAGCGGAATTCAGCCAGAATCTGTTCCAGGGGACGCGAGTTGTAGTTCGCTTCGTCGGTCTTTCGATTCTGCAGGTCTGTGGTGGCGAGTTGCGCTCTGCCGGCCACGTAGTCGTTCACCCGCGTCAGCCATAGCAGTTCCAAGTCCAGCAAGTGTCCCGCCTGCTCCTGGGCCGACCACTTTTGTTGCAGCTTCCTGACTAGGATTTCGTGGGAACGGCCGCTCAGCGTTTCTTCGATCCGTGCCGGTGTACCACGCAAACGTGCACACAAATTCGGATGTAGTTCCACGGGGAAGGAAAACTCAAACCTGCGTTCAAACCAGACCGGCACTTGACTCATGATTTCCCCCGCGGACGGAATAGTTCCGTAAAGACTGATGCATGGCCGCGCCGCACGACTCACGAATTCAATTCATCGCAAGCTGCATTCCAAGCATCTTTAACAGAGGGACAGCAAATACGCCGATTTGTCTCAGGAGCGATCATGCAATTTCGCGAACTTGGACGCAGTGGTCTGAAAGTCTCCGCCCTCGGCCTCGGCTGCATGGGCATGTCAGAGTTTTACAGCGGACGCGATGACGACGAGTCCGTCGCCACCATTCATCGCGCCCTCGAACTTGGAACTAATTTTCTCGACACCGCCGATGTGTATGGTCCGTATACGAATGAAGAACTGGTCGGACGTGCAATCAAAGGCAAGCGGGACAACATTGTGTTGGCCACGAAATTCGGAATCGTTCGTGATCCCGCAAACCCGAGGGCGCGCGAGGTTAACGGCAAACCTGACTACGTCCGCCACGCTTGCGAGGCAAGCCTACGCCGACTGCGGGTTGAGACGATCGACCTTTATTACCAGCATCGGGTTGATCCCACCACGCCCATCGAAGAAACGGTTGGAGCAATGGCGCAGCTTGTGCAGGAAGGAAAGATTCGCCGCATCGGGCTTTCCGAGGCTTCCGCGCAAACGCTTCGTCGAGCCGTGAAGGTTCATCCCATCACCGCGCTGCAAACGGAATACTCGTTGTGGAGCCGCGAGCCCGAAGGCGAAATCCTTGCTACATGCCGCGAACTCGGCATTGGCTTCGTTGCTTATAGTCCGCTTGGACGCGGCTTTCTCACTGGGCAGTTCAAGCGCTTCGAAGATTTTCCGGAAGACGACTATCGCAGATTCTCCCCCCGCTTTCAGGGTGAGAACTTTCAGAAGAATCTCGATCTGGTGCGCCAGGTCGAGGAGATCGCAAAAGAGAAAGGCTGCACGCCCGCGCAGTTGGCGCTCGCCTGGGTGCTCGCGCAGGACAAGAACATCGTTCCCATCCCCGGCACCAAGCGCCGCAGGTATCTGGAAGATAATGTGGCTGCAATTGAGTTGAAGCTTAGCAAAGAGGATTTGCAGCGCATCGACGAAATCTTCCCGGCGGGCGCGGCGGCTGGGGAACGCTATCCCGAACACATGATGAGCATCGTGAACGGGTAAGCAAAAATTAGGGCGGCCATTAGGCCGCCCTTGCTCGTAGCAGTAGAACAAAATTTTTCTAAGCTCGCGCCGGACTCTCTCCGCCCTTCGCAATTCCCGGTCGCCCCGGCTCAGGCTTCAACACCTGCTGCACACCGTCATCAGGCTTCGAGGGAGACTTCATCGGAGGCAATTCCTTGCCGTCAACCAGCAGCAGCACTTCGGACGCGTCCAGCACTTCGCGCTCCAGTAAAGCCGCCGCAATCTTCTGCAACGTGTCGCGGCTGCCTTCCAGAATGTTCTTTGCTGTCTCGTATCCCTGGTTCACCAGCTTGCGGACCTCATTGTCAATCTTGATTGCAGTGTCTTCGCTGTAATCGCGATGCTGGCTAATCTCGCGGCCCAGAAATATCTGCTCTTCTTTCTTTCCGAAGGTCAGTGGGCCGAGATCGCTCATTCCCCACTCGCAAACCATCTTTCGCGCCATTTCAGTAGCCCGCTCGATGTCGTTTCCGGCGCCTGTACTCATCTGGTTGAGGAATAATTCCTCAGCCAAGCGGCCGCCCATCAGAATCGCCAAATCGGTCTTCAAATACTCCCGAGTGTAGTTGTGACGGTCGTCGATGGGCAGTTGCATAGTCACGCCCAACGCCATGCCGCGAGGAATAATCGTGACCTTGTGGACTGGGTCGGAACCAGGAAGCTTCGCCGCCACCAACGCGTGTCCCGCCTCGTGGTACGCCGTGACTTTCTTCTCCTCGTCGGAGAGGATGAGCGACTTACGCTCCACACCCATCAGAACCTTGTCCTTCGCAACCTCGAAGTCGAACATCAGCACAGCCTTGCGATTTTGCCGCGCGGCGGCCAATGCCGCTTCATTCACCATGTTAGCCAAGTCGGCGCCCGAAAATCCGGGTGTGCCGCGTGCCAGTACAGAGAGATCGACGTCTTCGGCTAAAGGAATCTTGCGAGTATGTACGCGCAGAATTTCTTCGCGCCCGCGCACATCAGGACGGCTCACCACCACGCGGCGGTCGAAGCGTCCCGGGCGCAACAACGCCGGATCAAGCACGTCGGGCCGGTTCGTTGCCGCCATGAGAATGACGCCTTCATTGGATTCGAAGCCGTCCATCTCAACCAGCAACTGGTTCAGCGTTTGCTCGCGCTCGTCGTGACCGCCACCGAGCCCTGCGCCGCGATGCCGGCCCACCGCGTCAATCTCGTCGATGAAAATAATGCACGGAGCGTTCTTCTTGCCCTGCTCAAACAGGTCGCGCACACGGCTCGCGCCGACACCCACAAACATCTCAACGAAATCCGAGCCAGAGATCGAGAAGAAAGGAACGTTCGCCTCGCCCGCCACGGCCCGAGCCAGTAGAGTCTTGCCGGTTCCTGGAGGTCCAACCAGCAGCACTCCTTTGGGAATCCTGCCGCCCAGCTTTTGAAATTTCTGCGCCTCACGCAGGAATTCGATAATCTCCCGGAGTTCTTCCTTAGCCTCTTCGACGCCAGCGACATCTTTGAACGTGACCTTCTTTTGCTGCATCGAAAGCAGCCGCGCCCGGCTCTTGCCAAACGAGAGAGCTTTGTTGCCGCCGGTCTGCATCTGCCGGATCATGAAGAACCACAGCGCGCCCAGCAAGATTAGCGGAGCCCAGGTGCCCAGCAACTGCAACGGCCAGCTTCCGCTATTCACGTCCTTGATATTGACGGAGACGCCCTTGTCGTTGAGCGTCTTGTACATGTCGGGATAATTTGCCGGAACCGTGGAATGGAAGGCAGAACCGTCCCGGTATTTGCCGCGCACCTGCTGGCCATCCAGCGTAACTTCATGCACGTTTCCCGAGCCCACGTCACTCATGAACTGGGAAAAATTAACTTCCTTGTCTTTCTGCCCGCCGCGGCCCTGCTGAATCACCGTCCACAACAGCAGTGCGGACAACCCAATTACCACCCAAAACACCACGGTTTTTACTGTCGAATTCACTTAGCGAGGCTCCTGAAAGAATCGGGGCTCATCCGAAGGAGCGAAAACCCCGAGGCTCCTAACCTAAATTAGATGCCATTCGGCCAATTTCGATAGGAAATTCCTTTAAGATCTTTATTCTACCTTTTTCTGACGAAAAAGGCGCGCCGCCTTTCGCATAACTTAAGTCACCTTGGCTGAGTTGCAGCTAGGTACGGGATATTGCGGTTGGTCTGTTCCGCAGCCCCTAACCCGTAACCTACGAGGAAGGCCTCATCCACCAGAAAACCGAAGTAGTCGGGCTGCAATGCCACGCGCCGCGCCGATTGCCGGTCCAGCAGAGTCACCAGCTTCACCGAAGCCGCGCCTCTGGCACGCAAATCGTTCATCAGGAAGTCACTGGTCACGCCGGAGTGCACCAACCCCTCGACCAGCAGAATGTGCTGGCCGCGAATGTCCGGCTCATGGCTGAAGAAAATCTCCACAACCTCGCCTTGGTTGCCCTGCTTGCTGTAGCGTGGCTTGATGAATTGGCACACCACCGGAACTTCAAGAGCGCGCACCAGATCGGCCATAAACATGAACGCGTTCTCCAGAACAGCCAATGCCTGGATCGTCTGCCCCTGGTAGTCATCTGAGATGTGGCGGGCAAGTTCTTTGACGCGCTTCTGGATCTGCTCGGCTGCAATTACCTGGCGAAGGGGCTCGACTCCGGTTGCATTCATGAAACGGCGCTGCCTCCCGTCCCGTAGACTGCTCTTTATATCAGGGTCTCAGCCGAGATCATTCAGAAAATATTGCTCCCGCCATCTGGGGACGAATCAGTATACCGGGAATTCGGTCCTGGCTGCCCCTCAATCATGTGCATGGTTAAAGACGCAGGGCGATTTTCTTTTGAGCTACGTTACGGTCGCGCGTTCCTGGGCCTCCCACGGGATCTCCCGGATCAGCACAGCTTCCTCTCCAGCTTTGGGACGTAGCCCCGCAGGAACTGAAAAGTCGCGCATCCACACGATCTCGTCTCGGTTCGCTGCGACGGGCCAAAGCCTGCGCCCAGGTTGCGCCACGTGCCGCTCCTGGAGCAGTTCTTTTATTTTTTTTGGCGCTTTGGTGTGCGCGGGCCAGAACCGGTCTCCCGGTCGCCAGTTGCGCACGATCAGATGTCTCGGCAACAGCTCTGCGCGCAGAAGTTGTTGCGGGTTGTACTCCGCCAGTAGCGACTCAGGAGTGAGGCGCACGGCTTCGATTACTACCCCGAGTTCTGGCACCATCGCACGTCCCGGCACTGGCAGCGAGTATTCGTAATCCGGAACGCGCTCCTGGCGGCGCAGGTCAGGAGTGATGAAGACCATGGCCTCCGGCTCGCGCACAATCTTCCAACCCAGTGGAAGCGATAATTCCTTTCCCGGTGGGCCATCCGCTGCCGCGAAGTGCAGGATCTCCTCGATATGCTTGAACTCCAAAGGAATTCCCGCCTGCTCGCCGATCGCTTTCAGCACTCTTCTCTGGACGGCGATGGGTTCAGTCAGTAGCCAAGGCCGGCTCACGGAAGCATTCATCACCGCCGATCCTGGCTGCTGCAGCCGATTCAATAACTCGGGATTGGATGGATGGATCTGTACCAGGGACTGCGGACCCTCGAAACCCGGCAGCCCGCGCGTCCATTGCGGCTGCGACCATTGCACCACCGTCCCCAGCCAGCCTGAGATCTCGTTCTCCCAGTAGTCTTCTTCGTCGCGGGCAATCTCCGCCAGTTCGGCGAAACTCTCGACCACGGCAGGGTTGAACTCCCGCTCGAGCAGCGGAAGCACCAGCCCGCGAACCCGATTGCGAGTGAATTTGGATTCCGCGTTAGTCGAATCTTCCCGCCACGGCTGTTTGAGATCCGCGAGATACTGCTCCAGTTCGGTTCGCCGGATTCCCAGCAGCGGGCGAACGATTTCTCCCTGACCTTCCCCATCCTCGTTTTCGACAACAATGCGTGGATGGATTCCTCCAAGCCCTCGCAGCCCCGTTCCGCGAATCAGCCGCATGAGCACCGTTTCCGCCTGATCGTCGAGCGTATGGCCAGTTGCGATCTTGTTCAGAGATCTTTCCTGATCTTGGCTTTGAAAGGGCACGGCTTCAGCCGGGCCGATAGGCTCCGCCAAGGATGAGGGCTTTAGCCCCTGAGGGGTCGTGCTTTGGGGTGGCGCAGCGCTTCCAGCGCTGCGATAAGGAGGAACGAGATTTTGGGCTTCAGCCCCTGAGGTACTCGGACCTGTCAATAGTTCTGACGGAACCTCATCGTCGTCATCCCCACCCGCGCCCAAAAGCCTCCGAAAGAACCCATACCGCAACTCACGGGCAGCCGCTTCCACACCGGAGTGTTCCTCAGCCGCAAGCCCCGCCACATCGCCGCTCTGGCAATAAAACTCCAACCCATGCTCAAGAGCGAGGCCCGCAACGAACTCCTGATCCGAGTCGGATTCCGCCCCTCGCAGCTTGTGGTTGAAATGAACAACGGAAAGAACGATCCCAAGTTCGGGACGCAATTCGAGCAGCAACCACAGAAGCGCAACTGAATCAATCCCGCCGGAAACCGCGATCCCAACGCGGTCTCCTGCCCGCAGCAACTCCTGCCGCCGGACGCGCGCTAAGACGAGTTCCGCCAACGAATGCACGGAAACATGTTACATGGCGCAAGGTTCATGCCGCATGCAATGGCGAGCTGGCGCTCGCTGGGCAGCCGGGGAAGGCTGTCCCCACATGAGCAACTACAACCCAGGGCTCTTCTCCGCAATCAGCTTCCTAATCTTCTCCACGAACTCGGCCGCCCCCATGTCCTCAGTCTTTTCTTTCCCGCGGGTGCGGACGTTCACCTTGCTGGCTTCAGCTTCCTTATCTCCGACTACCAGCAGAAACGGCACCTTCTGCATGGCGTGCTCGCGAATCTTGGCATTCATCTTTTCGTTGCGCGCATCCACTTCCACGCGCACACCGATGGCCTTCAGCTGATCCGCAACCTTGTTCGCATACTCCGCATGCCGTTCGCTGATCGGAATCATCGCCACCTGCACCGGCGAGAGCCACACCGGAAACGCTCCGGCATAGTGCTCAATCAGCACGCCGAAGAATCGCTCGATCGATCCGAAGAGCGCGCGATGCACCATCACCGGCTGTTTGCGCGAACCATCCTCGGCGACGTACTCAAGGCCGAAGCGTTGCGGCAGGTTGAAGTCGACCTGCACCGTTGAGAGCTGCCACAACCGCCCGATCGCGTCCACCAGCTTGATGTCAATCTTCGGTCCGTAAAATGCCGCCTCACCCGGCATAGTCTTGTACTCGATATTCCGGCGTTTCAGCACCTTCTCCAGCGAATGCGTCGCGTTGATCCATTGCTCTTCGCTGCCCACAAAATTCCTGCGGTCGTCCGGATTCCAGGTCGAAAGCTCGGTCTGGAACTTGTCGAAGCCAAAATCCTTCAGCACATCCAGGGCAAAAACGAGACAACCGGTAATCTCGTCTTCGACCTGCTCCGGCGTGCAGAAGATGTGCGAGTCATCCTGCGTAAAGCCCCGCACGCGCAACAGTCCGTGCATTACCCCCGAGCGCTCGTAGCGATAGACCGTTCCCAGCTCGCCCAGCCGGACCGGCAGATCGCGATACGACTTCAGCGAGTCCTTGTAAATCAAGATGTGCCCCGGACAATTCATCGGCTTCAGCCGGTATTCCGCGTCGTCGAGTTCCATGGCATCGAACATGTTCTGCGCGTAATAGCCTTCGTGTCCCGAGGTAAAAAACAACTGCCGCCGCGCCACATGTGGCGTGTAGACCAGCGAGTAGCCGCGCTTCAAATACTCCTCGCGCATCCAGTCTTCCATCTGTTTGCGGATAATCCCGCCCTTGGGATGCCAGAAAATCAGCCCCGGCCCTGCCAGTTCCTGAATCGAAAACAAATCGAGCTGCTGCCCCAATACGCGATGGTCGCGCTTCTTCGCCTCTTCCAGTTGTTGCAGGTGGGCGTCGAGATCCTTCTTCGAGAAAAACGAAGTCCCATAAATCCGCTGCAGTTGCTGATTCTTCTCGTCGCCCAGCCAGTACGCGCCCGCAACATTGAACAGTTTGAAGGCCTTGATCTTTCCCGTCGACGGGATGTGTGGTCCGCCGCAAAAATCCGTAAACTTCCCGGTGCGGTAGATCGATATCTTTTCTTCGGGCTTGGTGAATTGCTCGATGAAGTGGCACTTCATGAAGTCGCCTTCCTTTTTGAACTCCGCCAGCCCCTGGTCACGAGGCAGAAATTCCCGCGCGTAAGGAATGTTCTGCTGCACCAGCTCCTGCATCTTCTTCTCTATCTTTTCCAGATCCTCTGCCGTAAACGGAGTTGGACGGTAGAAGTCATAAAAGAATCCGCTCTCGGTCGGCGGTCCATGGCCCAGCTTGGTCTCGGGAAAAAGCTCCAGCACGGCCGCAGCCAGCAAATGCGCCGATGAGTGACGATAAACCTCCAGGGCCTCGGGATCTTTTTCGTTAAGCAGGCGGAGATCGGTGTCTTTTTCGAGCGGCTTGGTGAGATCAATCAGGTCGCCGTTGGTTTTCGCAACCAGCGCCGTATCCGCCAGCCGCGGGCTGATGGACTTCGCAATATCGAGCGCCGTGGTGCCCTTGGGAACGTCTTTCACGCTTCCATCAGGAAGCTTCACATGAATGCTGTCTGCCATAAAGTTGGAACTGCAGGAGGTTGAACCCTTCAGTTTATTGGAGGGATTGGGGAGGGTCAAACGGAAGGCGGCCACCTTTGTCGCAACAGGAATACGACAAATCGTGGTACTTAAGCAATACGGCTACCTCGACCCCCGTTGGCCCAGTCAAAATCACGTCATGCTAACGGAGTACCACACAGTATCTGACCGATTGTCTCGACTATTCTCAGTTTTCCTCAGCCTTCCACAGGGAACTCTCATCCTCCACAGTTTCTGCACAAGGACGAAATGTTTTTTCGTTGCGGTGCGCAGCATTCTGCCCCACAGTGAGTCAGCGAATACGTGAGAACTCTCAGTCTTGTTGAATGATGATTGCGGTGACGCCGGTGGCAAACTGGCAATTCTCGAGGGTGAGTTGCCAGGGGACATTCGGAAACGCGCGCGAGCGCGTGCCGGTTGCCCGGGCATTGCGGCCTCCTCCCCCGCTCTTTGAACGGGTTGGGCCGGTGGCCATCGCAGAGGCTGCAGAGCAGTGATTCTCCGAATCACGTTCTGCAGTTGATACTGGTAAATGTGGCACTCCTGGTGGGCGCTGTCGGACCAGTAACATCGGCTCGCTGTTCCTAGCGGCGAGGAGGCAAGAGGAGAGATCCACGAACGATGCGGCTCGGGTGGCTGGCCCGGGCCGCATTTGTTTTTGTCCTTGACTTTCTAATTCGCCTTTTGTTCTCCTATGGGAATCGGCATAGTTTGGCCCAGAATTTTTGGCGCCAGCCAGCGCCAACTTTTTTGTAATCGGTCGTCGTTTTCCGAAGCATGTGCCTCGCATTCACAACCCGCGTCGGTTTAGCGTGCCGAAGGCTTTTCAAGGTTTGAGGAAATAAATTAAACGTGGCTACGACCGATTACAGTATCAGCACCCTTCCCGCGAATGTGGAAGCCGAGCGCTCGATTCTGGGTGCGATCCTGCTCGACAACTTTGCTTATAACCAGGCCGCGGAACATCTTCGCATCGAGGATTTTTCGCTCGACTCGCATCGCCGCATCTACAGCCGCATGGTCGATCTGGCGGAATCTTCGCGCCCCATCGACATGATCACGCTGATCGAAGAGCTTGAGCGCCACAAGGATCTTCAGCCCATCGGCGACGTGGGCTACGTGTCCAGCTTGCTCGACGGCGTTCCCGATCGTCCCAGCATTGAGCACTACGTAAAGATCGTCCGCGACAAGGCGCTGCTGCGCGGGCTGATTCACGCGGCGAATACGGCGATTGCGCGGGCCGCCGATCAATCCGATGCCGCCGAAGAAGTGCTCAACGATGCGGAAGCCGCGATCTTTCAACTCTCGGAAAAGCGCATTGGTCGCGGCTTCATGGGCGTGCAGGAAATCGTTCGTGAATCCTTCGGCTCGGTCGATGCCCTGCTGCAGCGCGGCCAGCGCATCACCGGCTTAGCCACGCACTACACCGACCTCGACGAAATGACCAGCGGCCTGCAGCGGTCCGATCTCGTGATCATCGCTGCGCGGCCTTCCATGGGCAAGACAGCTTTTGCCATGAATATCGCCGAGAACGCGGCAGTTGAAGACCAGCAAGTCGTCGGAGTTTTTTCGCTCGAAATGTCGCGCGAAGCATTGCTGATGCGCTTGCTCTGTTCCCAAGCCAAGGTTGACGCGCACAAGATGCGCACCGGTTCCCTGTGGCAGGACGACACTCGCAAAGTGGTGCGCGCCATGGAACAACTGGCCCACGCCCCCATTTTCATCGATGACACGCCAGGCATTTCGCTGAGCGAGATGCGCGCCAAGGCGCGGCGGCTAAAACAGTCGCAGGGGAAACTCGATCTGCTCATCGTTGATTACCTGCAACTCATGTCGGGCGGAAGCAAGCGTTACGAAAATCGCACGCAGGAAGTCTCGGCGATTTCCCGCGGCCTGAAAGCCCTGGCCAAAGAACTCACCGTCCCCGTGATTGCGCTCTCCCAATTGAGCCGCGCCCCCGAGAGTCGTGGCGGCGACCACCGTCCGCAACTCGCCGACCTGCGCGAGTCGGGCTCGATCGAACAGGACGCCGACCTGGTGATGTTCATCTTCCGCGAAGAAGTCTACAAGCAGGACGATCCCGATCTGCAAGGCAAAGCTGAGATCATCATTGGCAAGCAGCGCAATGGTCCGATCGGCCGAATCAATCTGGCGTTCCTGAAAAACTGCACCAGATTCGAGACCATGGTCGAGGGCGGCTTAGCCCCGGAAGAGTAATCTTTCGCGGTACAGGAATTACTGTAGTTATGCTCGGTAAATACTTTACTCGCCTTGACTTGCACCGGGAAACTCTTCTGTGGAAAAGCTTGTGGAATTGCTGGCGGCGACAAAATACTTCTCGGCAAAGATCGGTGATTCAAAATAACTTTACACTCTTTGCTACCATCTAAGGCTCTGAATAGTAACCAGTTATGCAATTCACGCGGCATTAACAGGGAGGGAACTGAATCCGCATCGTTCAATTCCCGATTTAGAGATTTGCACATTTCGCAGTTCCGACTTTCTGTTTCCGTGCAGTCCAAACCAACCTACGAACTACCTCCAGTACGCGGAATTTCCCGCGAAAAAGCGTCAATCCAGACCAGGGTGGTCGGACCACAGAACCCCCTTAATTGCTGTCCTCGCCAACCTTCAGAACGGCCAGGAAAGCCTCCTGCGGGATATCGACACGACCGATCCGCTTCATTCGTTTTTTGCCTTCCTTCTGCTTTTCCAACAGCTTGCGTTTTCGCGAAATATCGCCGCCATAGCATTTGGCAATCACATTTTTCCGTATAGCCGATACGGTTTCGCGTGCGATGATTTTCGCTCCGATCGAGGCTTGGATCGCCACCTCGAACATTTGCCGGGGAATCAGTTGCCTCATTTTCGAAACCAGCGCCTTACCCCGCTCGTAAGCAAAATCCCGATGCACAATAATCGAGAGCGCGTCCACCGGCTCACCCGCAACCAAAATATCGAGCTTCACCATCGGCGACTCCCAATAATCCGCCAGATGGTAATCGAGCGACGCATAGCCGCGCGATACGGATTTTAGGCGGTCATAAAAATCCAGCACGATTTCATTCAGTGGTAACTCATAATGCAACATCACGCGCGACGAGCTGACGTACTCGAAGGTTTTCTGCTTGCCGCGTTTGTCCTCGACCAGTTTCAGGATTCCGCCCACATACTCTTCGTTGGTAAGAATTGTCGCCAGGATGACCGGCTCTTCGACTTTGGCGATCTCGCTCGGATCAGGCCAGCGCGAGGGATTGTCCACTTCAATCAATTCACCGTCGGTCTTCGTAATCTTGTAACGCACGCCGGGCGCGGTGGTAATCAGTTCCAGCGCAAACTCGCGCTCCAGCCGCTCCTGAATGATCTCCATGTGCAGAAGCCCGAGGAAGCCGCAGCGAAAGCCGAAACCCAGCGCCACTGAACTTTCCGGTTCGAAGAAGAACGACGAATCATTCAGCCGCAACTTTTCCAGAGCTTCACGCAGACGAGTGTGCTCGTGCGCATCCACCGTGTAGAGTCCGGCGAATACCATGGGCTTGATCTCTTCGAAACCAGGCAGCGCCTCGAACGCGGGATTGGCATCGTCGGTAATGGTGTCGCCAATTTTCGTATCGGCAACATTCTTTATATTCGCGATGAGGAATCCAACTTCGCCCGCCTTTAGTTCGTCAATCTCCACCGGCTTGGGCGTGAGCACTCCCAAGGTCTCCGCATCGAACGTCGTCCCATTCGACCACAAGCGAATTCTTTGTCCCTTGCGAAGCGTTCCTTGGAAGACGCGGGTCAGCACCACAACGCCGCGGTAGGCATCGAACCACGAATCGAAAATCAGCGCCTGCAGCCGGTTGTCCGGATTGCCCTTGGGCGGCGGCACGCGCTTCACAATCGCTTCCAGCACGTCGGGCACACCCTGTCCAGTCTTCGCGCTGATGAGCACTGCGTCGGACGCATCAAGCCCGACCGCGCTCTCAATCATTTCTTTCGTCCGCGGAATGTCAGCGCTTTGCAGATCGATCTTGTTGATGACAGGAATAATTTCGAGGCCGTGATTGATGGCGAGATAAGAGTTGGCAAGAGTTTGCGCCTCTACTCCCTGCGACGCGTCAACCACCAGCAGCGCGCCTTCGCACGACGCCAGCGCACGCGAAACCTCGTAGGAAAAGTCAACGTGGCCCGGAGTATCGATCAAGTTAAGTTGGTAAGTCTGTCCGTCATGCGCCGTGTACATCATGCGCACCGCATGGGCCTTGATGGTGATGCCGCGCTCGCGCTCCAGGTCCATCGAGTCGAGCACCTGCGCCTGCATCTCGCGCGCAGTCAGCGATCCGGTCAGCTCCAGCAGGCGGTCCGCCAGCGTGGATTTACCGTGGTCGATATGCGCGATGATCGCAAAGTTGCGGAGGAAAGCGGCGTTCATAGGCTAGAAGCTGAAAGTAAAGGCCAATCTTTCGATTTTAACAGGCTGGCTGATCGCCGTAGTCCTTTCGATCCGTTACAATTCCGCATCGAAATTTCTTTTCGGTCGATTGGGGCACGCATGCAGAAGCATTTTTTATTCGTTTGTTGTCTGACAATGGCTGGCCTATCCTCCGCTCAAACTCTGTCGCCCGGAGTGCGGAACTTTGTGAAGGTTGATGCACCGACCGTGGCGCTGACTCACGTCCTCGTAATCGACGGCACTGGCGCACCCGCGCGCGAAGATCAAACTATCATTCTCAGCCAAGGAAAGATCCAGTCCGTTTCCGACGCCGCATCGGCGTCGATCCCGAAGGATGCCCAGGTTCTCGATCTGCGCGGCTACACCGTTATCCCCGGTCTCGTGGGCATGCACGATCACATGTTCTATCCCATGGGCAACGGCATGTTTGGCGAGATGGCGTTCAGTTTTCCGCGCTTGTATCTCGCCGGAGGCGTAACCACAATTCGTACCACCGGCTCGCTCGAGCCCTACACTGATCTCGAACTCAAGAAGCAGATTGAGAAGGGCGAAACGCCCGGCCCGAAGATTCATGTTACCGGACCCTATCTGGAAGGCGCTGGAACTTTTGCATTGCAGATGCACCAGCTTACCGGTCCGGACGACGCGACCAGGACCGTGAATTTCTGGCTCGATCAGGGCGTCGACAACTTCAAGGCTTACATGTTTATTACTCCAGCGGAGCTTTCCGCCGCCGTAAACGCGGCCCACAAGCGCGGCGCGAAAGTTACCGGACATCTTTGTTCGATCGGCTTCCGCGAAGCTGCCTCCATTGGCATCGATGATCTTGAACACGGTTTACTCGTGGACACGGAATTCTTTCCCTGGAAAAAGCCCGGCGAGTGTCCAGATAAACTCGACTACGAATTCATCTCGAAGCTGGATGTGCAAACCGGCCCGCTTCACGATACGATCCTCAATCTGATTCAGCACCATGTCGCGGTCACGTCTACATTGCCGGTATTTGAAATGTTCGTCCCCGGCCGCCCCACCGTCCAGCAGCGTGTTCTGGACGCCCTGGCGCCCGACGCTCGCAGCGCCGTGCTCAACAACAAAGTGCGCGCCGGCGATGAGAATTCGATCCGTCAGCGCTACCACAGCGACGCTTCCCCATGGCCAGCCGCGTTCAAGAAGGAAATGGAATTCGAGCACGCGTTCGCACAGGCGGGAGGTTTGCTGCTGGCAGGCCTCGATCCCACAGGCATGGGAGGAATCATCGCCGGCTTCGGCGATCAGCGCGAAGTCGAATTGCTGGTGGAAGCAGGATTCACTCCGGCCGAAGCAATCCACATCGCGACTGCAAACGGCGCGCAGTTTCTCGGCGAACTGGATCGCATCGGCACCATCGCCGCTGGCAAGCAGGCAGATCTTGTCGTGATCAAGGGCGATCCATCGAAAAACATCGACGATATCGAGAATGTGGAAACCGTCTTCAAAGACGGCATCGGTTACGATTCAGCCAAGCTGATTGAATCCGTGCGCGGCGTGGTTGGAAGCCGCTAGAAGCTACTCTCGTAAGTCGTTTTGGGATGGGCACGGCTTCAGCCGTGACGCCTAGAGCCAATTCCAGAGCCAACTTAAGATGCGGGCACTCGTATACGTGAGAACCAAATTTCGGAGAAAGATGTGGAACGGAACCGTCGGATTCCAGCCCCAAAGGGGGGCGACATGTGATAGCCCGGCACGTCAGTGCCGGGTAAACGTGGCGAGATGCTTCTAGTCCCGTAGGGACGGCACGAGTTCTCGATCACACTTAGCCCCTGAGAGGGTTGGGGGCTTGCGGTCGGCTGACTACGAAACAGCTTCTAGTCTCCACATGCACAGCTCAATTCTATCTTCCGCTCGAACAAGATCCGTCTTTCGTTAGAATCAAACCGATGCTCGTTCTCGCTTCCGCATCGCCACGCCGCCAGGAATTACTGCGCAACGCCGGGATTCAATTCACGGTCCAGTCGGCTGAGATCGACGAAACTCCACTCGCCGGCGAATCTCCGCGAGATTGCGCCGAACGGCTGGCGCGGGAAAAAGCCCACGCCGTTTTCCAAAATCAACCGCAGAATTATGTTCTCGGCGCCGATACGATCGTTGTAATCGATGAAGTGATCCTGGGCAAACCCAGCGACGCAACCGATGCAGCCCGCATGCTGCGCCTGTTGTCAGGGCGCACTCACGCAGTGATCACAGGCGTGTGCCTGGTAGGTCCAAACGCCGATACCCGGGAACTGAGAACTGAAAACGGAGAACTGAGAACTGGCTTCGAGAGAACTGCCTCCGAGACCACGTATGTAACCATGAGCAAAATTTCCGACGATGAGATCCGCGACTACATCGCAACCGGCGAGCCCATGGACAAAGCCGGAGCGTATGCTATCCAAGGCTTGGCCTCGCGCTGGATTCCGCGCATCGAAGGCGACTATAGCAACGTGGTGGGTCTTCCGGTGTCGCTGGTCTACAAGATCTTGCGCGAGCAAGGAGCAATGTGAAGCTCGCAGTATTTTGTCTGCGCAGCGCAAACACGGAGCAGCGTTAGTAGAGCGTGTTTCGTAAATAGGTTTTGAAAGGGCACGGCTTCTAGCCGTGCCGCAAAAAGCCCCCCCAAATCGGGGCTTCAGCCCCTGAGGTTGATCGACAACCATTCAGCCTGCGATTTATGAAATACGTAAATTCGTTCTAATCTAAAGCGCCGCCAATAAATGTCCGAGCAAACTACACTTTCTTTTCTTCTTCCTTGTTCACTTTCTTTTCTTCTTCAGGCTGCTTCATCGCCGCCTTGAAGTTACGAATGCCTTCTCCCAAACCCTTACCCAGCGCGGAAAATTTACTCGTGCCGAAGAGTAAAAGGATGATCCCTATGATCAGCAACAAATGCAAGGGCTGAAAAAGACCCTCACCCATAACCCCTCCATCGGCCGATTGCGCCAGTAATGTAGCGCGGCCAAGCTACTACGAAAGTCTAGGCTATGCTAACTCCGGAGTCAAAAGTTACTGCTTACCAATCCCGCACCCTTGAAGTCTATCTTTGAAAGAGAATCCTGCGAGGTTCGGAATAATGTTGAAACGTTGCGCTCTCGTACTTGCCGCACTCGTCGCGTGCCAGACTTTTTTGATCGCCGGGGGACAAAGCTCGACGCAGTCTCCGGCTTCTCCGGTTCAGCATCGCAAGACCAGCGAACCCTACACCGGAGACCTCTCCATTTTCGATTCGCCGGGGCGGGACGAGCGTCTGCAAGTCAATCGCGTCATGGACATCCTCGGCATAACATCCGGAAAAACAGTAGCCGATATCGGAGCGGGCTCAGGCTGGTTCACCGTGCGAGCCTCGCGGCGCGTCGGCGAAGGCGGCCTCGTATATGCCGTGGACATCAACCCGGAGTCGATCCGCTATATCGCTGACAGGGCGCAGAAGGAGCAATTGCACAATGTAAAGACAATCCTCGGCAAAGCCGACAACCCGCTGCTTCCCGCAGCCTCCGTCGATTCCGTGCTGCTGTTGAAGACCTATCACGAAGTCGCCGAACCGATTGCTCTCTTGCAGAATCTGCGAGCTTCGCTTCGTCCCGGAGCAAGAATCGGTGTCATCGATCGCAACGGAAATGGGGAGAACCATGGAGTGGGCCGCGACATTGTCCTGCGCGAGGCCGCCCAGGCAGGCTACCGTCTGCTCAAACAGTATGATTTCGTGAAGGGCGACAAAATGGATTATTTCCTGGTCTTCACCGCAACACAGTGACCACCTCTTCGACCACCGACCAGGATGTACGACTCAGGTCGGCGAACGCAAGCAAGTCGGCGTCGGAGGCCGCGCCTTCCGCGCTCGCCCATGCCGCCTCCATCGATACCCAATCCTCAAAATAGAGTTCAATCACCGCATCCCATGCCGGAGGGTTTCGCTTCCGATCGGCTTCCACAAAGTTCTGCACATATCTCCTCAAGCCCGGAAGATTCTTTGCAAGAGGCCCATGAACGTCTCGCAAATATCGCCGGAATTCTTCGCTACTCATCTCCGGATGTTTGTAAAGCACAACCATGAACTTGAGCATCGATCCCGCTCCCGACTCAAACGCTCTCGATCATTCCCGCCAGCAAGAGCGCTCGCCGCGGCAATTCGGAGATCACGACGAATTCGTGAACCGCGTGCGCGCCCTCGCCCACTCCACCCATCCCATCGAGCGTTGGTACCCCGATCCCGGCGGTGAAATTTCCGTCCGAGCCGCCGCCAACCGCAGCCTCCTCGAGCTTCCATCCTAGTTCGCTCGCAATCGCTTGTGCCTTCTTGTACAGCGCGGCGACTCCCGCCGTTCGCTCCATCGGCAGACGATTGATGCCGCCCGTCATTTCGAGCTGGCAACGCTTATCGAATGGTTTGAGCGAGCGTAGCTTGCGGTCGAGACCCGATGCCTGTTTCGCTTTCTTGATACGCACATCAATTTCGACGGACGCCTCGGCCGCAATCACATTCGTGCGGGTTCCGCCTTCGATTACGCCTGGATTTACCGACAAACCCTCGCGCAGATTATTCAGCTTCGCGATTACCGCAATCTGGCGCGCCAGCTCAAGTATCGCGCTGTGGCCTTTGCCGGGATCAAGCCCCGCATGCGCCGCTACGCCTTTCACGCGCAGCGTATACTCCCCGACGCCCTTGCGCGCAGTTTTGACCGCGCCCCGAAGTCCGGCGGCAGGTTCCAGCACCAGCACCCCCGCTGACTCTTTCGCCAACAATTCAGTGATTGCGCGCGAGGAACGGCTGCCCACCTCTTCATCGGAAACCAGAAAAACCGTGACCGGACGGGGCAGTCCGCTGTGCCACGCTTGGAGCGCTTCAATCGCATGCAGCATGAGCGCAATTCCCGACTTCATGTCGAGAACGCCCGGCCCGCATAGTCGTCCGTCATCAACTTTGCACGGCATCGTAGCGAGCGTCCCGAGCGGATAAACCGTGTCGTAGTGTCCGAGTAGCAGAACCGGCTTGCGACTCGGCAATCCGGTCCGAGACTCAAAGTCGATTTGCAAACTGTCGCCGAAATCGTTGCTGCGATGAAATCGCGCCCGTCCCCCAAGCACTTCAAACTTCGGCGCCAGATACGCGACGATGCGATCGACCGCCGGCTTGTTGTCGCTCGGCGATTCTATTTCCACCAACTCGCGAACTGTCTCGACCATTCGGCCCTGAAGCCTTTCGAAGTACCGCAAGCGATCCTCCGCCAAAGGCGACGTCAAAGCCATTGCCGATCCTTTTGTTTTCGTCCTGAGCACAATTCCCTCTCCCTACGCTAAGCCGCCGCCACTCCCTGCATGCAACGCGGTACAGTATAATCTTCAGGCTGATTGGGACGAGCTGATAGGGCACGACATTTTTGAGACGAACGTATTGAGACAAAATTGAGACAAACATGATTCAGAGCACTCCGCCCCTGACAGAGGCGGCCACACCCAAAATGGCGCTCGACATTCACGACATCCTAAAAATTCTGCCCCAACGCTATCCCTTTCTGCTGATTGACCGGGTACTTGAATTGCAACGCAAAGAACGCATCGTGGCCATCAAGAATGTCACCATCAACGAACCTTTTTTCAACGGCCATTTCCCCGGATTGCCCATCATGCCCGGTGTGCTGATCGTGGAAGCCATTGCGCAGGCCGGCGGCGCGCTGCTGCTCACCGAAGTGGAAGATCGTGACAACAAAGTGATGGTCTTCACCGGCATCGATCGCGCCAAGTTTCGTCGTCCCGTAAGCCCCGGCGACCAGCTCCGCATCGAGGTGGAAGTCAAAGGCTGGCGCGTTATTCCGCGTATGATCGCCGCGAAGATGCATGGAGTCGCCTATGTCGCGGGCAAGCGCGTGGCGGAAGCAACCGTGTCATGCCAGCTCATCGACAGCTCGCGCGGCCGCGGCGACGGCTCTGACGGCACCGACAACGGCGCGGCCGGGGAATGACCCGCACCACAGCTCGCACCACGGCTCGCACCTCAGTAAGCGTTCGGCGGCCTGCCGCGACGAGTCCATCTTCTGACGACGCAATGACTCCATCAACCAATGTTCATCCCACAGCCATCATCCATCCGCGAGCCAAGGTGCCGTCATCGTGCAAGGTCGGCCCCTACTGTGTGATCGGCCCTGATGTCGAACTGGGTGAGGACTGTCGCTTGGTTTCGCACGTCGCCATCGAAGGTCCAACCAAAATCGGCGCCGAAAATGCCTTCTTCCCTTTTTGCGCCATCGGCATGGATCCGCAGGATATTACTTACAACGGCGAGCCCACGCGCCTGGAGATCGGCGACCACAACGAAATCCGCGAGTGCGTAACCATCAGCCGCGGCACGGCAAAGGGCGGCGGCGTCACAAAAGTAGGCAGTCACACGCTGATTATGGCCTACGCGCACATCGGACACGACACCGTGATCGGGGACCATTGCATGCTGGTAAACGGAGCGACCCTCGCCGGTCATGTCATCGTCGAGGAATGGGCCGTCGTCGGCGCACTTTGCCCGGTGCATCAGTTCGTGCGCATCGGCGCTCACGCCTACATCGGCGGAGGAACCACTATCACGCAAGATGTGTTGCCGTTTTCCATGACCTCCGCCGCACGTAACACGCAGGCCTACGGAATAAATAAAGTCGGACTCGAGCGCCGTGGCTTTTCTCCCGAGCGCATCCGTAAGATTCACCATGCTTACAAGATTTTGCTGGCATCAAAACTCAACACTTCGCAAGCACTGGAAAAATTGAAGTCCGAAGCCGACCGCGGCCAGGATGTAGAGATGCTGATTCGTTTTATCGAAGCTTCGGAACGAGGAGTGATTAAGTAAGTGGCCAGTGGTCAGTGGTCAGCTGCCAGTAAGAATCGCGCACTGACCACTGATCACTAGCCACTGACCACTGCTTATGCGCATCGGCCTCATCGCCGGCAACGGCAAATTTCCCCTTCTCGTGCTCGACGCGGCGCGAGCCGCGGGATATGAAGTTGTGGTGGCTGCGATCAAGGAAGAAGCCTTCTCTGAGATTGAAGATCACGATGCGACCTCGGTTCACTGGCTCTCCCTGGGCGAGCTTTCAAAACTGATCAAAACTTTTCAGCAGGAAGGCGTGAGCCGCGCCATTATGGCCGGGCAGGTAAAACACAAACAGATTTTTTCCACCATCCGTCCGGACTGGCGTCTGGCCAAGCTTCTGCTCTCCCTTACCACGCGCAACACCGATAGCCTGCTCGGAGCCGTGGCGAAAATTCTTGCGGAGGAAGGAATCACGCTCGAGAATTCCACCTGGCTGCTCGATCCCTTGCTGGCGAAACCCGGCGTGCTCACCCGCCGCGCACCGATAGAGCAGGAACGCAAAAACATCGAGTACGGCCGCACCATCGCCCGCAAGCTCGCCCACCAGGATATAGGCCAGACGGTCGTGATCGCCGAGTCTGCCTGCGTAGCTGTCGAAGCCATGGAGGGCACGGACGCCACCATCGAGCGCGCCGGACAAATCATGCGCTCGCTGCACGGAGATTCTTCCACGCTCAGCCGCGCTCTCACTGTAGTCAAGATCGCCAAGCCGAATCAGGATATGCGCTTCGATGTCCCCGTCATCGGAGTGAAGACCGTCGAAGTAATGCAAGCTGCAGGCGCGACCTGTCTCGCGCTCGATGCCGAAAAGTGTCTGCTGCTCGACGGAGAGAAAATTATCGACGCAGCGAACGCTGCGGGAATCGCAGTTGTGGCGGACACGACGTCATCGTCCGACTAAAGCATCGGGACTAATGGAAGATTAGGCTACTTGGCTCGCACGGAATGAGCGGCTCGCCGCGGAGTTGCGACAGGACGTTTGCTCATCTGCTGGCGGGCTCTTGTGAGGTCATACGCCGTCTGCAAATTCATCCAAAATTCGGCCGAAGTCTTGTAATATCCAGCCAGCAGCAGGGCTGTCTCTGGCGTAATGCCTCGCTTCCCGCGCACAAGTTCATTCACTCGATTTAATGGAATTGCAAGTGCCCTTGCCAGTTCAGCTTTGCTCAGCCCGAGCGGCACAAGAAATTCTTGCAACAGGATTTGGCCGGGATGAGTCGCGATACGATGGCTCGGCAACATTTGTGCTTCTCCTCACCTTATCCTGAGCATCTCGGAATCTGTTGGTTACTATATTCTTGGTGTCAGAATTAAAGTATGAATCATCCAAAACCCGAATCCGCCCTGATCGCCGACCAGCTACGCCGTGCCTTCGAAGGCGACGCCTGGCACGGTCCAGCCCTCCTCGAGCTGTTGCAAGATGCGGACGCCGCCAGCGCCGCAGCCAAGCCTGTGCGCGCCGCTCACAGCATCTGGGAGCTTGTGCTTCACATTGCCGCGTGGGATGGCGCAGCCCTTCACCGCATCGCCGGCGAGACCATCCAGCTCACCGGCGACAGGAATTTCCCAGTTGTTCCCAAACCCACCGAAGCCGCATGGCGCAAGGCGGTTGCTCACGCCAAGCGCACGCACGATACGTTGGTGAAGACGGTTGCGTCCCTGCCCGAGCCCCGCCTTCGCGATCGCGTCCCCGGCAAGAAATACGATTTCTACCATTTGTTGCACGGCGTTGCGCAGCACGAGCTCTATCATGCCGGACAGATCGCCATCTTGAAAAAGGCGCAGGGTCTCTGATTGGGGGGGATTGCGCAATTCCCCAATCACAAAATTACTGAATCGGACCATGCTCTTTCTAAGCTTAACGTTTACAATTCCTGAGTCCTGTTGGCAACCGGCCACTCGAGAGCTCCTTAACTGCAAGCTGACAATCCGATCTCCGTCGCGGTGGTGGGTGTGGGCGTCTTCGGACGCAACCACGCCCGAGTCTATCGAGAACTCGAGCAGCAAGGCGAGCCTGTTCGCCTGGTGGGCGTAGTCGATCCCAATCTTGACCGTGCCGATGCAGTCGCCCGCGAGTTCGGATGCCGCTCCTTCGGCTCGGTTGAGCAGATGCTCACCACCCACAGCGAAATTCGCGCGGCATCCGTGGCGGCCCCGACTGTCCATCATCTTGAAGTGTCCCGCGCCCTCATGGAGGCCGGTGTAGACGTCCTCGTCGAGAAACCGCTGGCCGCATCGCTCGCCGAGGCGGATGAATTAGTGCAACTCGCCTTCACTCACAAGCGCGTTGCCCAGGTCGGCCACCTCGAGCGCTTCAACCCCGCAGTCCGCGCCACGATTCCGCTGCTCACGCAGCCGATGTTTTTCGAAGTGCACCGTCTGAGCGTATTCACTCCACGCTCGCTTGACGTCGATGTCGTCCTCGACCTGATGATCCACGATCTCGACATCGTGCTCTCGTTCGTCAATTCTTCCGTGAAAGAAGTTCGCGCTGTCGGCCTTCCGATTCTCTCCGGCAAAGTCGACATCGCCAACGTGCGCCTGGAATTCGACTCCGGATGCGTGGCCAACTTCACTGCCAGCCGCGTCTCTACCGAGCGCGTACGCAAGCTGCGATTTTTCCAGCCCAACCAGTACATCTCCGTCGACTATGGACGCCAGGAGGTTCTCGTCTTTACCCTCGGAGCCGATGGAAGCGGTGCAGTGGCTTCGGGCACGCCTACTGTGAACCCGCAGATCAAAGTCGCCAAGCCGCCGGTCACTTCCGAAGAACCGTTGCACGCGGAGTTGAAGTCGTTTCTCCACGCCGTACAGCAGCGCGCCACTCCCATGGTGCCGCTCGAAGACGGCCGGCGCGCACTCGCCCTTGCCCTCGATATCGTCGCCGCAATTCGCGACCATGAAAAAAAGGTGGGGCTAACCAACGTCGCCACTCGGTCTATAATCTGATCTCTGCCCGTTTTACAAATGTTTACACACCTAAGTCCAACGCCATTTGTCAGTGAGCACAATCCCCGGAAAGATGCGAAAATAAAAGATAACTTGGCCGTAACCGTTCGCTGGGTCATCTATAGAGATGCAACGTGGCGAGGGGGAATCCGTGTCTAACGGACAAGTTTAGTTCATGCCCATCACGCAAATTCCATTCCAGGATCCTGTGGCTCCTGATGAGAAGCCTCAGCCTGAACAGCTCGGCCTCTACGATACTCAAGGATGGGAAACTGCCTACCGCGATCTCAATGACGATGCCCGCGTCCCGCATCTTCTCATTCAGTTGCAGGACGATCTAGCCCGCTCGCGCCGCCGTGAGGCCGCATGGATTTCCATCATCGTCCACCTGATCCTCATCATTTTTCTTTATAAAATTGAGTGGTTCGAGAAGCTCCTGCCTTGGCATTCCGTCGTTGCCGTAAAAATGGCTTCCAATGACAAAGACGTTACCTTCCTCGAACTCCCGCCTGACCTGCAGAAGCTCCAGCGTAAATCGAGCAGCAACGTACTTTCCGATAAGGACCGAATCGCCACCACTCGTCATCCCGAACTTGACCCTAAAGAGTTGCGGAAAGCTCTAGCCACACCGCCTCCCGGAAGGTCTGGTCTGAGCACACCACCGGCGCCTCAGCAAACCCCGGCTCAACCACCCCCGGCAGTAGCGCAAAATCAGCCGCAACAGCAACAACCGCCCAACCCTCAGATTGCGCAGTTGCAATCTCCAGCCAAGCCGAATATCGCGAATGAGTTCAATAAGTACGGTGGTTCCATGTCGGCGGGTAACGCCATTGAAGAGGCGGCTCGTGCGGCAGCCGCAAAGCGCGGCGGATCAGGCAGTGCTGGCGATAACGGAGATTTTGGTTTGGGCACCGGAGCCCATGGCCGCCAGCTCGGCAACATCGAGGTTCTCAGCGATACTCAGGGCGTAGATTTCGGTCCGTACCTGCAGCGTGTTCTGCATGACGTGAAGTTCAATTGGTACAACGCCATTCCAGAGTCCGCACAAATGAAGCACGGCAACCTGGTCATCGAATTTGCCATTACTAAAGATGGCAAGGTCGCGGGCATGAAGCTGGTGGCTTCCTCGGGAGACGTTCCGCTTGATCGGGCTGCCTGGGCCGGCATCGTCGGCTCGAACCCGTTTCAGCCTCTGCCCAGCGAGTTTGGCGGACAATTTCTCGCGCTTCGCTTCCGATTCTTCTACAACCCCACGAAAGAAGAACTGGAATAAGGCTCGCATCAAGGCAGGGCTTAACAGACTGCAGGAAAAAACTTAAACGTGGGACGCGACCGTGGAAGAGCGGCGCTTCAGCGCCGCGTAAACCAGTCAAAAATCCTTGGGGCTTCAGCCCCTGAGGCCTCGATGGTTATCCCCCGACGACGTCCCTACCACACTCTGCAGCGATTCTGATTCACCATCGGCGCTCCCGCCTTGCAGTGGAATGCCTCTTGAAATTCCGGCATATTCGAAACTACTCCATTGGTTCGATACTTCTCCGGAGAATGCGGATCAACCGTGGCCCGCAATCTTTTCGTCTCGTCGCGAGTCTCACCGCACCAGCTTTGTCCGTAACCCACAAAGAATCTCTGCTCCGGAGTGAGATCATCAACCGGTTGCAGATTTTCTCCCTTGGTGTCGTCCTTCCACGCCATGTAAGCCAGGATGAGTCCGCCCAGATCTGCAACATCCTCTCCCAGCGTCAGCTTCCCGTTGATCTTGATGTCATCAATAATCGTGTACGTCGAATACTGATCTGAAATGCAACTGGCGCGCTTCACAAACTCTTTTCCATCCTCCTCCGTCCACCAGTCGCGCAGGTTTCCCTGTGCGTCGAACTGCCGGCCTTCGTCGTCGAAGCCATGCGTGAGTTCGTGCCCGATCGTCCCTCCGGTGTCGCCATAATTCGGAGCCGCGTCCGACTGCGGGTCAAACGCCGGAGGCTGCAACACTCCTGCTGGAAAATTAATGTCATTCATCTGCGGATTGTAATAAGCATTTACCGTGGGAGGAGTCATGTCCCACTCCCCGCGATCCACGGGCTTGCCAATCTTAGCCAGCTGCCGGTCGAATTCAAATTTCCGCGACCGTTCCACGTTGCCCAGTTCATCTCCGCGCTCGATATCGAGCTTGCTGTAGTCGCGCCACTTGTCGGGATAGCCGATCTTGTTCGCCATCCCATGCAGCTTCACCAGCGCCTGCTGCTTGGTGGCCGCGGACATCCAGGGCAACGAGGTAATGTCCCGCTCCATCGCGACATCGATTTCCTTAACCATCTTCAGCGCTTCCTGTTTTGCCTCCGGACTGAAATACTTCTCCACATAGACCCGCCCCAACGCTTCACCCAGATCGCCGTCCACGCCTTGCGTGCAGCGCTTCCATCGCGGTTGCAGCTCCTGCTGGCCGCGCAAAGTCTTTCCATAAAAAGCGAAATTCTCATTCAGGAAGGCCGACGAAAGAAACGGCGCATCTACGTGCACCAGGTGCCAGCGCAGATAAATCTTCCAGTCCGCCAGATTTTCTTTTGCCAGCTCCTCATTCAAAACCTTGAAGAAGCCCGGGGACGCCACATTCAGCGACGCCAGCGATGGCAGTCCAACTTTCGCGAAATAGCCCTGCCACTGAAAATCTGGAGTGATCTTTTCCAGATCGCCGCTCGTCATCTTGTGATCGAGATTCTTGGGCTCGCGCCTCTCAACCCGCGTCATCGAACCTTTGGCTAGAGCGGTTTCAACACGCATCACCGTCTGCGCCTCCGCTGCCGCCGTCTCCGCAGGATCACCCAGCAATTCAAACATTTTCTGCACGTGCACCACATAGGCCTTGCGCAGCTCGACCGACTTGGCATCCTCTTTCAGGTAGTAATCGCGGTCAGGCAACCCCAGCCCTCCCTGGTCGGCCTCCGCGATCACCTGCGTAGCATCCCTGAAATCCTGAGTCGAATCGAAACGAAACAGGACATTGTCATCGACCATCACCGCAGCCACATCGGCAAGTTGCGCCTTCGACCCAAGCTTCGCAATTTGCTCGAGCTCCGGCTTGAGCGGCTCCGCGCCCTTGGCCTCAATCGCTTTCTCGTCCATGCAAGAGGAATAGTAGTCGCCAATTTTCTGGGCAGCCGCGCTGCGCGTGGCATCGGGCGCCTCAGCCGCCTCCAGAATTCCGCGCAGCCTTCCCAGATTCTCATCATGCATCTTCGAATACGTGTTCCACGACGATTGATCCGGAGGAATCGGATTCGCCTTGATCCATCCACCACAGGAGTATTGAAAGAAATCCACGCAAGGATCCACGCTCCGATCCATCGACGTTACATCCAGCGCCGGCTCACGCTTCGGCGCGGCAGACGCGGGTTGCTGTGCCGTGGTTAAAGAATGAAGCGCTACGACGAGAAGCGCGATGACAGAGGGACGCAGAACCCCCATAAGATTCCTCTTTCTTTCGCATGAAGATGACCTTGCAGGAGCAGAATACCCGCCAAAATCGATATTTTCTCGACTCAGCAGTATAGGCCGATGCAGTCTGGCCCTCTGTCCGGCGTCATCCTGAGCGTAGCCGTTCTTCAGGCGTAGCGAAGGATCTCCCGCTCAACCGGCTTAGAGCGTCAGCCAAACAACACCACTACCTGAAGACCGAACGTATTCTATACTTCTGGAACGATACGAAAACGACGCCGTGCGTACCTCTAACTCTTCCGCAGCCGGATCGATCCATCTCCAGTGTGAATCACTAGCAGATTCCCACCCCCGTTGATCTTGCCATGAACTTCATTTTCGCGAATCTTGCCCTCAGTCGTAACCGGCATCTCCAGATCGATGTGGCCATCGCCGGTGTGCAGATCAACATCGGCCGCAAAGTTTTCCGGGACCTCCAGAGTGACCGAGCCATCGCCGCTTTCGAGCCTCCAACCGGCGGCCAGGACTGACCCGGTATTCGCGCGCGCCTCCACCCGCCCGTCGCCCGTCTTCAGTTCGAGTTCGTCAAAACGCCCATTCGCCCGAATATGTCCATCCCCGGTCGTCGCACGGAGCTTGCCGTCCACTTGATCCAGATCCTGTGAGCCATCGCCACTTCGCAATTGCATCTCGCCCTTAAAGTTTGTCAGGTCGATCTTGCCATCGCCAGTGTGCAGATCCACCCGCCCTTCGCGCGGCATGTGGATGTCGACCTCGACTCGATGCTGGCCCCAGTCAATCGTAATTCCATGCGAGTGCGGAAAGCGCACATCGATCTCGACCTCGTCCCCCGTCTGGTGCTCTTCAATCCGGATGCCATCGCCGCCAATCTTGTAGCGCGCCGTCGTCACCTTGGCTTCAATCGTGTTCTGCTCCCACGTAGAAACGTGTATGTTCGCGTCGGACGTGTCCACTCGCAGATCGGGCTTGCCCTTGAGGTTGTAAGTCTTCGACCATTCGTCAGCCCTCGCCGGCAGCGCCGCCCAGGAGCAAAACACGCCAGCAAAAACTAGAACCTGCAACCAACATTCGAGACCCATGCGCTTCATAAAATCCTCCGCCGGGAAATACACTTCCGCCCAGCCTCTTAGACGTGATTACGGACCATCCGTGAGATCAGTTCCATGGAAATCAGAGGCACCCGAAAATACATGTGGGGTCAGCAAATACATGTGGGGACAGCCGCCCTCGGCTGTCCGCCGAGCGAAGCTCGGCAGGTTTTAGTCAGGGAGATCGGAATACTTCCTAAACTCCCATCGCCTTCTGAATCTCCCCCGCAATGCTCGCTGTCAGCGTCTGCATTTTCTCTTCCGACTCCGCTTCCACCATCACGCGCGCCAACGCCTCGGTGCCCGAATACCGCACCACCACTCTTCCGTTTCCATCCAACTCGCTCTCCGCGATGTCAATCGCCCGCTGCACGCCGGGAACTTCTGCAAACGGAATCTTCTCTCTCACCCGCACATTCTGAATCTTCTGCGGAAACACCTTCAGGTCGCTCACCAATTCCGCCAGCGACCGCCCGCTCCGCACGATCACATCCATCACTCGCAACGCCGTCAGCAAGCCATCGCCAGTAGTCGCATCGCCATCGCGAAAAATAATGTGCCCCGATTGCTCCCCGCCCAGCGTTGCTCCCGTCTTCAACATTTCTTCCAAAACGTATTTGTCCCCCACGTTCGCCCGCAACATGCGGATGCCCACCTTCTTCAGCGCGATCTCGACTCCCATGTTCGACATGGTTGTCGCCACCACCGTGTCGCCCTTCAACTTTCCCCGTGCTTTCAAGTCGCGCGCCGTCACCAGCAGAACTCCGTCTCCATTCACCACCCGGCCCGCGCCGTCGCAGAACAGAGCGCGATCGGCATCTCCGTCAAAGGTCACGCCCAGATCAAATTTTCCGCCTGACTCGGCCACAGCCCTGCCCAACGTCTCCGGATGCAGCGCCCCGCACCCATCATTGATATTCCTTCCGTCCGGCGTGACATGTATAAACGTCGCCTGGATTTGCAAGCTCCGAAACAACTCCGGAGCCTCCGCGGTAGCCGCTCCATTCGCGCAGTCCACCAGGACGCGTAATTTGCTCAGGTTCGAAGACACGCTGCCGGCCAACTCTTGTATGTATGCCCTGCGCAGACCAGACTCCCCCGGCAGGGACGGCGCTGCAACCTTCAGTGCCGTGTCGTCGGCTGCCCCAGGAGTCTGCAGCAGAGCGAAGATTTCTTTTTCAATCGCCAGCTCCCGCGCATCCGTTAGCTTGAATCCATCCCCGGAAAAAACTTTGATCCCATTATCCGTCCACGGATTATGCGACGCCGAGATCACCACTCCCGCCGCAAACCCGCGCGTCCGCGCCAGGTAAGCAACTCCAGGCGTCGTAATCACGCCGGCGCTGTGTACCTCCACTCCCACTGCGGCCATTCCCGCCGCCACACGGTCCGCAATCCATCCGCTCGATTCCCGCGTGTCCTGCCCCATTACCGCCTGCGCCGACCGGGTCGTGCGCACTAGATCGTGTCCCAGCGCTCGCCCGATCAAATACGTACTCTGCGTCGTCAGCGGAAATTCCCCCGCTACGCCGCGTATCCCATCGGTGCCAAACAATTTTCGGATCTGAGTATTCATAATTTCTTAGGAATCAAAAGTCTTGTCATTCCGACCGGAACAATCCCTCCGTGAAGGGATTGTGGAGTGGAGGAACCTGCTCTGCCTTTTTTACAACTCCAACGCGGCCCTCAATGCCCATTCGCCGGCACACTCTTTTCCATAATCACCGTCACCCGCACCGGCGTCGACTGCACCACCTGCACCAGCGCATCCGGGACATATACGTTAGTCACAAAAGTCGCCTGGGTCCTGGTCCCCGAAGCATCTACCGGATCCGTCGTCGCCGCATCCACCATTTCTACGTGATGTTTCGGCCCCGTAATCGAAATTCTCTCCGGCTCCACCACCACCTTGCCAATCTGCTCTCCTTCGACAAAGTTCCCCGTCACGCGCGGATGAATCTCCACCTCTCGCGTGAGCCGCGTGTCGAAGCTGAGATGCACCTGCCCCGGCACCACCTGCACCACGTGCAGCTCCCGGTCATGGCGAATCTGCCGTGCCGTCAAATCAAAGGTGCGCTCCCCCGGCACTGCATCTCCCAACTCAAGTTCCGCGTGGATGTCCGCCGAGCGCAGGTCTCGGATCAATCTCTCGGGCCCGCGAATTCGAATCTGCGCCTCCGGAATCGTTACCGAACTGATTTCCAAATGTGCGGGCACGTGTTGAAACTCAATCGGCACCCGTACTGCCACTTCCGCCAACTCCTGATCCGGAGAAATTGCCAGCCATAGCCCAGTCGCGATCAGCAGCGACAAAACCTTCAGCCAGAAATTATGCAACACCCATCGTCGCAAGAACCCGCTCACAGCGGACGCTCCGTTTCCGCCTCGGCGTCGCCATCCGCACCCATCTGCGCCCGCAACCGCAGCGGAGAATCCTCCCCCGCCTCCAATTCATCGCCGTGCGCCACCACCGTCGGCAGAGCCACTGGCGCCATATACCGCCGGAGTTCGCTGCTCAGCCGCTCGCGTAATTGCTCTGCCGTTAGATCCCGTTCAATCTTGCCGCCCACCGCCATGCTGATCGCGCCTGTCTCTTCCGACACCATCACCGCGATCGCGTCCGTCTCCTCAGTGATCCCAATGCCCGCCCGGTGACGCGTCCCCATCTGCGTCGACAGCACAGGATTCATCGACAGCGGCAGGAAACATGCCGCCGCCGCCAACCGGTCCTTCTGAATGATCGCCGCCCCATCGTGCAGCGGCGCGCTCGGCCGGAAAATTGTCGCCAGCAGGTCGTAAGAGAGCTTCGCATCCATTGCCACGCCGCTTTCGATGTACGTGCGCAATCCAATCTCGCGTTCAATTACAATCAACGCGCCCGTCTGATGCTGCGAAAATAAATTCGCCGCCAGCACGATGTCATCATACGAATCGCCGCCCGGTGCTGTTCCGCGTAGAAAACTTACCCGCCGCCCAACGTCCGACAACACGTGGCGAATCTCCGATTGAAACACCACAATCAAAGCGAACACCACGTAGGGTAATAGATGACTTACCAGCCAGTTCAGTGTGACCAACTCGCCGATTCGCGCCAGGTAAAACGCCACCGCCACGGCCGCCAGCCCCGCCAGCATTGGCGCAGCACGCGTTCCGCGGATCATCACCAGCACTTCGTAGATGATCACCGCCACCAGCAGAATGTCGAGCACCGTGAACGATACTCTCCACCCTGGCGCCATCAATTGCGTCACCGAATCTCCTTGCACGCAAGATTTTCCGCTGCAGAACACTACATTCTAATGCACCGCCAGTGACAGGAAAGGATGACGGGAAAGCTTCCGGCGGATTTTTCGAGATAGTGGTCGAACCACTCTACCGTTCGCTGGCTTTGGATTACGTTATGCGCGTCGCTATGGTTTTACCTTCGCGAACCTTCGTGCCCCTCCTTTGTCAACGAGCGCTAACGCCTGGTTTCGTAAACTATCGTCAAACCTGACCCCGGGCGGGGCGCTCCGGTGTCTAAAATCAAGGGGAACCAAAAAGATGCCAACTCGAGTCACGCCCGCTGGGTGGAGGGTATCAGCCACATACTTTATCGCCGTCGGATGTGTTTTTCTGTCAGCGGCACTCGTCTCGCTGCATCGACATCAGATCGTTCGGCCTGGTCTTGTTGTGCGCTCAAGCGACACGATTGGCGTAACCGACGTGTTATTAAGAAACCGCTCACGTGAAGTGGCTGACGTTGGACTCCCCTTCCTGATCATCCTCGGACCAGTCGGCGGGATTTTCAGAGGCTCGATACTTTTGGCGATAGTTGGAGCGCTGCTGCTTTTTACCGCGGTTCTACAGTACCATCGCTTACGCTTGGGAGCATTGGTGGGCGTTGCATGGGCCTTGGGTGTGATTGTCGGACTGATGATCGCGATGGGCCGAATTAGTGTGTCGTATTCGTTCGCAGCTAGGCTGCTAATGTTCGGTCCGGCCTTGGTACTGAACATTGGATTGCTTTTTGTGCTGGGAAGTAGGTCCACCTTTCTTCGTCAGTGACGAACACTCAAGACGTGATGCTGGGCACCTTTGTGGCGTGGCTGCCCGTGCCACATTTGCGGGTTAGGCGTTTGAGGTGTTCGGCGGGAAGGTAATTCCCCAGAAGGTTTCCGCCCGTTCGTCCCGCTCGACAAACTCGATCGCGTACGTGGAAACGCCCTCCAGTGCCGCCAACTGCGCAACTACGCGGGCCGAGAGTTGGGTGCCTTGCTTGTTATTTACGGAGACGACGGAGCCCACCAGAAGCTCACGACCGAGTTGAACCGCAGCGCCGTGCTTATTCAATTTGGTGGCCTTTGCCGGCATCGTAAAGGAACATTTCTGCCGGTCTTGCCCGGATAACCCGACAGAAGCGTGGAGCGCCATGCGATTGCTTCGGCGTTTTGCGATCTGGCTGCGGCTGGCGGTTGCGTTACCAGCCAGCTCTGGACGGTGCGATTTCGGGCGCGGATGTGCAGGTTTAAGGTTCATTCTGATCGGGACATTAGAATGTGCTCTTCGTCGCCGCAATGTGCCGTTCGTCACCTCCCCAGGTTACCCCGTAGAACTCCTTGATTCTGCAAACTGAGAGACGCGTTGCATTACGTCAGGAAATAGGACATGTACCAAACCGGCGCAGCAGGCTCGTCCGCAGGGCGATCCATGAGTCGAAGCAACCCGACCCGTTCCACCATTCTTGTCTCGATTTAGAATCAGTGTGAATTCCACCACCGAGGCACCGACATGAAAATGTTTCACGAACTCTCTTGCTTGTTGTGGTCGGTCACCGTCGCCCTCGCGCAGCGTTCCGCCCGGGGAGCGCGCGCTCTGATTGGCACGTGGAGACTGGTGGAACTTGCCGATCTAGATAAGGATGGCAAGTGGCAGTTCCGGTTCGGCGAACATCCGCGCGGATACTTCGTTTACGATGCAACCGGGCACGTGCACATTCAGATCATGAAGGTTCCGCCGCTGGCGCCTTTTCCAGAAGCGAACATCATCGAAGGTAAGTTGCCCTCAGCCGAGCATGCCCTCGCCGCTTACGCCGCCTATGTCGCATACTTCGGCACCTACACCGTGGACGAAAAGCAGCATGTCGTGACTCATCATGTCGAGGGAAGCCTGGCGCCGGAGTTCACCGACACCGACCAACCGCGTCCCTTCAAACTGGAAGGCGACCGACTGGAGATCGGCGACGGCAAAACCTGGCGGCGCGTGCTGGAGCGACTGCGCTGATCTTGGGGGTTCTGAGTGCAATTGATTCCATAACAATGTCGGCTCCCAGCCCCGGATAGACTTTGGTGGTGCCAACCAACCAAGGCCCGGGAGAACGGAGCCAACATGATTATTGTAGGGTGTGATTATCATCCGGGTTTCCAACAAATTGCTTTTGTAGATACCGACACTGGGGAACTGCAAGAGCGGCGAGTGGAGCATCCCGAGGTAGCGGAGAAGTTCTACCGCGATCTGGCGGCGCAGGGAATGAAAGTGCGCGTGGGGATGGAAGCCAGTGGGCATGGGCGCTGGTTTGAACGACTGCTGGCGGAACTGAACATCGAGCTGTGGATCGGGGACGCTGCCGAGATCCGAGCCAAGCGAGTACGCAAGCACAAGACCGATCGTCAGGACGCCCAGCACATTCTGGGCTT
>Ga0310037_10000038_pt1 | contig 125841 bp, 131 predicted proteins | sample Sb_taG_11_FD_200239 | JGI IMG/M metagenome (GOLD analysis project Ga0310037, IMG submission 200239) | Peat soil microbial communities from Weissenstadt, Germany - Sb_50d_3_AS metaG (v2) (version 2) | ecosystem: Environmental > Terrestrial > Soil > Wetlands > Peat | place: Germany... | reverse complement strand
GGAGGAAGTCGGGCGGCTGCGGCGCATTCCGCTGAGCGACGTTGAGGCTGAGCGACGAAGACTCTTGGACGAAAGGTCGAGCGCTGCGCGTCCGTAGCCGCGAACAGCTCGAGCGCGCACTCCTAGGGCGCCTTCCACAGCTCGCTGAAGTGTCCGCAGCCAAGCTCGCCGAGGGGCGGCGGGCTCGGGGGATCGGAGAGCGGCGCGGGCTGGCCGTTCACGAAGGCCCGGTCGAACTTCCCGTTGAATTTCGTGTCCTCGAACTGGCGCACGACCTTTCCGTTTTCGAAGACTTGGATCACATCGACCTTGTGATCACCGTTGGTGTCGGCCTGGAGTTCCACGCGTTGGCCGTTGCGGTAGATCTCGCGTTGATCGGCGAAGCCTTTGCCCTTGGTATCGATCAGCACTTCGGTCACCACCCCATTTTCGACCTTAGCCCGGGCGTCGAAGGCACCTCTCCCATTGGTGTCGAGGCACTGCGCCACGACTTCGCCGTTCGGGCCGAGCAGGAGCTTCTTGTCCGGCCGGCGCTTGCCCTCGCTCATCAGTTCCTGGGCGGCGGGGTGGCCCTGCGCGTCGAAGAGAGTGACGACGTCCGGGGCTCCATGCCCCTTCGTGTCCTGGGCCTGTGCAACGACACGTCCGCTCTCGAGCATGGTGAAGGTGTCGAGCTTGCAATCGCCGTTGGTGTCCTTGCGTTCCTCGACGACGTTCCCGCTCCCATCGTAGAGTTGCACGAGATCCACGCAGCCGTGCCCGCTCGTGTCTTGCTCAAGGCGCACGGGCTTTCCGTTCTTGAACTCGACGACCACGTCCGGCTTCCCGTCGCCGTTGCGGTCTTCTTCCTTCTTGATTACCTGACCCGAAGCGTCGACAGTGATCCAGGTGTGGACGCCGTTCGTGTCGGATTCCTGCACCTGCGTCCCCGCCGCACTCATGCTGACCTTCTTGTCCGGAACGCCGTCTCCTTTTGTATCCTCCTCCTGGCGCACGATCTTCCCGTTCTGGTAGTAGGCCCAAAGGTGGGGCTTCCCATCCCCCTTCGTGTCTTTTTCGGTCCGTACGATCTCACCGTTCTCGTAGTAGGTGACCGTGTCAAAGCGGCCTTGGCCGGTGGTGTCGGCCTCGACGCGAGAGGGCTTGCCGGACGCATCGAAAGTCGTGACAACGTCGGGCTTCCCGTCAAAGTTCTTATCTTCGGTCTCGCGCACCTTGTGCCCGCCTTCGTACTCGACGATCACGTCGGGCTTGCCGTCGCCGTTGGTGTCGGCCTCGGAGCGCACCGGGATACCGTCCTTGTAGAACGTCACGAGCTCGAAGCGGCCGTCGAAATCGCGGTCCGCCTCTTCGCGCACCAGGACTCCATTCTCGTAGATCTTGACGACGTCGGGCTTGCCGTCGCCATTGGTATCGATCTCCTCGCGCGCGGGCCGGCCCTGGGCGTCGAAGGTTACGACCAGGTCGCTCTTGCCCGTTCCCTTAGTGTCGCGCTCCTCGCGCGCTTCCTTTCCGTTCTGAAACACAATCGTTGAATCGAAGCTGCCCGTACCCTTTGTGTCCTGCTGCTGCCGGACCGGGACTCCGTTTTCGAACGTGGTGACGACGTCATAGCGGCCTACACCCTTGGTGTCGCGCTCCTCCTTCGTCTTCTGCCCGTTCGAGTAGGTAACGCGCAGATCAAACACTCCCGTGCCCTTCGTGTCGCGCTCTTCCAGCACCACCTGTCCATTCGCGTCGAGCTGCTGGCGCAGGTCCGGTTTGCCATCGAAGTTCGTATCTTCGACGACCCGCACGGGCTTTCCGCCTTCGAACTCCACCACGCGATCGGCCTTACCGTCGCCGTTCTTGTCCTCCTCGAGCCGCACGGTCTGGCCGGACGGGTCATTCGTGCGCCAGGAATGAACCTTGCCGTCTCCCACGGTGTCCTTGAGGACACGCAGCTCCTTGCCCGTCGCCGGGTCCAGCGTTACCCAGGTATCGACTCGCCCCTCATGTTTCGAATCCTGCTCCTGCTTCTCGAGCCGCCCCATCGGATCGTAGAAGTTCCACAGGTCAATCTTCCCGTCGCCATTTTCATCGAGCTCGACGCGGGTGAGATGACCCTCGCCGTAGTACTCGATGCGGTCGGGTGTTCCTCGACCCTTCGAGTCGACGGTGCGGCGCACGAGCGCGCCGTCCTTGTACTCCGCGATGGTGTCGAAGCGACCGTCGAAATGAGTGTCCAGGCGCTCGCTTGTGACGTTCCCCTTGTCGTCGAACTCGTAGATGGCGTCGATCTTGCCGTCTCCGTTGCGGTCCTCTTCTTGCTTGACCTTTTTTCCGTCGCGGTAGGTCAGGAAGGTATCCGGCTTGCCGTCGCCGTTCATGTCGGCTTCGCTCCGCACCGGCTCGCCGTTCTCGAAGAAGGTGACGAGGTCGGGCTTGCCCTTGCCCTTGGTGTCTTGCTCCTCGCGCACCTTCTTGCCGTTTTGGTAGATCCGCACGAGGTCGAAGCGGCCGGTTTTCTTCGAGTCGAGTTCTTCTCGCTGAAGTTCCCCATTCGCGTCGAAGCTCGCGACAAGGTCGGGGTGCCCGCTGCCCGTCATGTCCTGAACCCGCTTGCGCTCTTTGCCGTTCTCGTAGGTCGAAACCGTGTCGACGCGGCCGTCGCCGTCCGTATCCATCTCTCGGCGGACGATCACCTCATCCTTGTAGGTGGTGATGATGTCGGGATGGCCGCGGTGCTTGCTGTCCTCCTCCACGCGGACCTTCTTGCCGTTCTCGTAGTAGATCGTGACGTCCCACTTGCCGTCGCCGTCGGTGTCTTGGTACTCGACCTTCTTCGTACCGTCGGGGTTGAACTCCGCGCGGATGTCGGGCTTGCCTTTGTGGGCCCGATCCTCCTCCACGACGGAGGGCTGCCCGTTCGCATAGGTCACCCAGCGGTCGATCTTGCCGTCGAAGTCCTCGTCGGATTCCGCCCGGACTGGGACGCCGTTCTCGAAGTAGATCCACGAGTGGGGCTTGCCATCGCCATTTTTGTCGTCCTTCTGGACCTTTGGCTTTCCGTTCTCGAACTCGACCCACTGGTGGACCTTGCCGTCGCCCTTGGTGTCGCGCTCCTGGTGTGCGATCGAGCCATCGGGCGCGTAGGTCACCCAAAGGTCGATCTTCCCAGTGAAGTTCGAGTCGATCTCGGCGTGATCGGGCTTTCCGTCCTTGTAGTAGACGGTCTCGTCATAGACGCCGTCACCGTTGGTGTCGGTCTGCTTCTTGGCGAGGCGCTCTTGGCTGTCGTACTCGAGCAGGACGGGCTTCTTTTGCGCACGAGCTTCTCCACCCACGGCCAGGAACGCCGTGATCACGAGCAGCGTGATCCAATGCCTCAAGGTCTAGCCGCCGCCGAGCGGGTTCCGGAAGGTGCCGACGAGTTGACGCCGGGCCATGCAGCGGACGCGGTCCGGCATGGGAGGAAAGGGGGCAGCCGCACGCAGCGCTTCAACTGCACTCGCAGCGAGCTGCGGGTCGCCTCCACCGACGGGGCGGACGCTCGTCACCGAGCCCGCGGGATCGATCATAAACTGCAGGCGCACCACCTGGTTCGGAGAGACGTCCGTGGGCAGGATCCAGCGGGCGTACATGCGAGTTTTGATCTGGTCGGTATAGGCCCTGACCTCGGGTCGGTCATCGCAGTCGCTGTCCCCCCCTCCGCCCGGGCCGTTCCCGCCGTCCCCGCGCAGCAACCCCTCTCCGACTCGGGTGTTGACGCTGGCCACACGCGGCCCCGTGGGAGAGCCCAAGACGTCGCGATTGGAGGCAATGCCCTCGCGAACAGACGAGCCCCCGGGTAGACCCGTGGCGCTCGCCGGGCCCGTGCCGATCGTGGAGCCCACATCGGTCACCTGGCGCGGGCCCGCAGACGGCCCTACAGGCTGGCTCGCGTCGGCCGGTCCGCGCAGGGCCGGAGCGGCCGCGCTCCCAAGGTCGACCTTTGAGACTTGGGCACTCGCCACCGAACTCACCGCGGAAACGTGCTCGGCGACGACGGTTGCGTGCGAAATATCTTTCGGGGCCACCACTTGGGCCACAGCGCTCAGGTCGATCTTCTGGGCCGAAACCACCGGTGCAGCGGACGCAATCACGGTCGGGTTCACGACCTGGGGCCGAACGGCTTGGGCCTGCGGTGCGAACTGGAGGGAACGCCGCTCCGCGAGTGCGCGGGGGGCCGGAGCAGGCTCCTCCTTCGGCTTGGGGAGCGGGGGGGGCGGAGCCGGCTCCTCTTCTTTCACGAGCTGCACCGGGATCGGCAGCTCCTTTACGACGGGGTTAAGCCAGGCCAGGAAGAGCAAGAAGCTGATTAGAGCGGTGTGCAGGAGGAGCGAGACGCCGCCGCTCAGCACCTTCCCGCGCGCGCGAGCGGGAGGCTCCTTGATCTCGATCCCCGGGAAGGCCTGCGCGCCAGGCCGGGCCGCACGCAAGGCCCCGCCCAAGCGCAGGGAGCGCATCGGGGTGCGCCGGGGTAGGCGCCTGTGGATCGTGAGCGCTTGGCTCATGCCCCGATCCTCTCCGCACGCCGCTCAGCGAGCGGCAGCGTGGCGGGATGCCGCACGTGGGTCTGCCGGCTTGCAAAGACTACTGCACGCAAGCTGCGCATGCGCGGCCAGACAGCCGACACACGAGAGCTTCGCCGCATCACCCATCGGACGGTCGTTGCGCAAACCTGATTCAACAGCAAACATCCGCCCCTGACCCCACAGGAATCCTACGAATACGCTCGGGTACTGTCAACGCGATGGGGCCAGATCCCGGCGCACGGCGCGGAGTTTGCTGCGGACTCTCGTGCGATCCTGTAAGGTACGCGTGCACGCGGCGATGCCTCCACTCTCCCTCCCCAAAGGAGCCGTAGATCGCCGCCCGCAAAGGTCCACCGAAGAGGAAGCCCAGCTCCTGAAAGAGCGGAGGAGAAGTCTTGGATCCCACCACGATTGACGCTGTCGGCCAAGCTGCTGTGGCCACCACGGCTGCCACCACCACCACGACGTTCGATGCTGCGACGCTGCTCCGGCTCCTGCAGCAAGGCGGGCTCACGGTCTATCCGCTCGCGCTCGCGTCCGTTGTCGCACTCGCGATCGTGATCGAGCGCTTCTTTCGCTTTCGCGGCCTCGAGGCTCAGGTGCGCGACTTGACGCGCCGGGTGGTCGACCATCTCGCCAAACGAGATCTCGCAGCCGCTCGGGCACTGTGCGAGGCATCGAGCTCGAAGAACCCGATTGGGGAAGTCTTCGTCGAGGGACTGCGCTGGCAGAATATTGCCCTCGAAGACCTCGACCGCGTGCTTGCCACTTCGCGCCAAGAAGCCGTGAGCGAGCTCCGGCGCGGGCTGTGGATTCTCGGCACGATCGGCTCCCTCTCGCCGTTTATCGGCCTGTTCGGCACCGTGGTCGGCATCATCCGCGCGTTCCACGAGATGGCGGTGCAGGGCTCGGGCGGCTTCGCCGTTGTGGCTGCGGGCATTTCCGAGGCGCTCGTTGCCACCGGCACCGGTCTCGCCGTGGCCATCGTGGCGCTCGGTTTCTACAACTATCTCCAGGTTCGCGTGAATGGGATTGCCTCCACCTTCGCGCGCAGCTGTGAGCGCTTCATCCAAGCGCTGCTCTACGTCGAATCATCCGCTGCTTCGTCACCGACACCGCCCACGCCGCCCGTCGGCTCGGAGGCTCGCCGTGGCCATCCACTCCCTGCCTAGCGCCGGCGAAGAGCTCGGTGACGACATCGTCGCCGAGATCAATATCACGCCGCTCACCGACATCTTTCTCGTGCTGCTGATCATCTTCATGGTGACGACGTCCGTGATCTCGACGCAGGGCAAGAACGTCGATCTACCGAGCTCGGCGGTGGCGTCGTCTGCCCCGACCGGGGTCAACGTGACGATGACGGCCCAAGGTGAGATCCAGGTGAACGACGACATCGTGAAGCCGCAGGCGCTTCCCGCCGCGCTGAAGGCCGCTCTTGCCCGCTCGCGGGAAAAGGTCGTGGTGCTGCGAGGGGATCGGAAGGTGCTCCTCGGTGAGGCCGTGAATATCCTCGATATCGCGCAGCAAGCTGGGGCAACGGGGATCGCCCTCGCGACCAAGCCACCCGGTCCCGCAGACAAGCGCTAGCGCCCCGCGCCATCCCTCCCTTTAGGCGTCTCGCCTGCGCAGCCAGACCACGGCTGCGCCGATCAAGAGAAGCTCGGGCACAAGGAGCCCGATGCCGTAGAGCATCCCGAGTGTCTGCTGCGGCGTCAGCGGATCCTGGTTCGGAGTGAGCAGTTTCGGCCGCAGCGTGATGGCATCCTCCCGCGCCAGCGCCCAGTGGATTGCATTCACGAGCAGATCAAGGTTGTAGAGGGAGCGCAGGTACTGATTGGTGGCAAAGTCCGCATCCCCGAAGACGACGATCCGCGTTTCGCCGGGCGGACGGGGGTAGCGACCCGCCGCCACCAGCGGGTAACGCTGGAACTCCGTGCCCGCCGGCGGGCGGGGCAGGCTCGTTCCGTGGACGGCCGCCGGATCGAAGTCGAGCCAGGAGCGCGGGCTCGTGTAGGCAAGGCTCACGAGCTGGTCATCGGGCTCCGGCTTGCGCACCGCCTCGACGGGCCGCGCCCGAAGAAAGAACGTGAGGGTCCGACTGCTAAGACCCCGCGTGATCGGATGACTTGCGTACGCGGCAACGACGGGATTGACGCCCGCGGGCGCACCCTCGAGGGGGCCCGCTGCGGGATCGATGACAAGGGCATCGGGAACCGCAAAGCCAAAGCGCTCGAGCGTCCCCTCAAGACCGCTGCGCACGCCCGGCTCGAGCAGCGCGACCAAGCGGCCGCCGCGCTCCAAGTAACGTTCCACGGCTGCCGCGGCCTCCGGGCGCAGCGCGCGCCGGGCGCCGATGACGAGCAGCCCTGCCGCGTCGTCCGGCACCTCGTTGGCGCTGGCCGTGACGAGTTCCCGCAGCTCATAACCCTCCGTCATGAGCGCCGTCGCGAGGCCGGAGTAGCCCGAGGGCTCCACACTCTCGGAGTCCCCCTCGCCCTCGCCGACCGTCGTGTAGAGCACGCGGGTCGGTGCACCCCGCAGGCGCAGGATGGCCTCGAGCAGCCCACCTTCCGTGGGTCGATCCACGGTCTCATAGGCGCCGCGGAGTTCGAGCACGACGGCATTGGTGCCCTTGATTCCGAAGCGGTCGACGTCTTCCTGCGCTTCTTCGAGGTTTCGCACGTCCACGCGCACACGGCCGACCTTGGCGAACTCCTCGAGCAGCATTCGGGTTCGCCGCGCGCGCGGGTCGCCGCGATCGTGATAGAGCGTCGCGTGGAGCTCCGCGGGCAGCGTCGCGAGAGCGCTGCTTGTGGCGGGGAAAAGATCAAAGCGACGATCCACCGTCCAGTCGAGATGAAGCGCCGAGCGCGCCGCGACCCGCTCGGCGGCGATCGCGCCGAGCAGGACCGCGAGACACAGGCCAAGACGCGGAAGGAGGATGCGCCGCGCCGCACCCTCGGCCAAACCATGCACGCGCCGGAGCGCCGCAATCCCGGAGAGCAGGAGTGCGCTGCTGCCGAGCACGAGATTTGCGATCCCGAAGGGTCCCAGCTGGCCGGTCGCGTAATAGGAGCCGAGACCGAAAACTACGGCAATGAGACCCGGCAGCGCGAGACGCTGCATCATCGAACCCGCACGACGTCGAGTCCGAGGCGTGCCACGGCGAACGCCGTCGCGATGATTCCGCCGAAATACGAAAGGTCGGCCAGCGAGACGATCCCTTCGGCGAAGCCGACGAAGCGGGGCTGAAGTGAGATCGCGTCGAGCACCTTTCCTGCGCCGGGGCTCGTAAAGGGCTCGAGCCAGCCAAAATCGTAGATCACGAAGGCCACGGCGTAGGCGGAGACGGCGGCCATGATCTGGTTCGAGCTAAAGGCTGAGCAGGCAAGACCGATCGCGGCGAGCGCGAAGCTGAGCGCTAAGAGGCCAATCGCCACCGCGGCGAGGTGCGGAAGACCGAGCCCTGATCGAAGAACCGCTGCCGCGGGATACACGAGTGAGCAGGTCAGCATGAGCGTCACGAAGCAGAAAGTGGCCACGAACTTGCCGAGCACGATCTGCGACGGCGTCAGCAAGCTCGTAAGCAGGATCTCCTCTGTCCCTCGTGCGCGCTCTTCTGCAAAGACCCGCATGGTGACGAGCGGCACGATCCCGATGAGCGTGACCCCAAGCTGCTCCATAAGGGGCAAGAAGACCTGGTCCTCGAGGTTCACGCGCTCGGGGAGCGTTCCGAGCTCGAAGCCGCCGCTCGCACTGCTGGTGTAGACGAAGACGATCTGGTTGTAGACGCGAAGGTGATCAAAGAAGAGAAGGGCGGTCACCAGGCCGACGAAGGCGAGCACGAGATAAGCCATGGGCGAGCCGAACAGGACGGCGAGCTCCTTGCGTACGAGCGCCCCCACCGCCTTCACGCCGGGAGAGCCTTGGCTGCACGGAAGTGGTCGAGAGGCGCCGCGGAGTCCAGTACTTCGTCGACCGAGCCGAGGGCCGCGAGTCTGCCCGCCCGCAAGACGCCCACGCGGGTCGCGAGGGCCCGTGCTTCGAGCAGGTCATGGGTGCAGAGAATCACCGTGCGCTGGCCGGCCAGCGAGCGAAGAAACTCGCGCACCTCAAACTGCTGGAGCGGGTCGAGGCCGCTCGTCGGTTCGTCCACCACGAGGAGCGGCGGATCGTGAATGAAGGCCTGAGCGAGTGAGACGCGCTGCTGGTATCCCTTCGAAAGATTGCCCACAAGACGCCGAGAGACGGCCTTGAGATCGAAGCGCAGGAGCATCCGCTCGACGGCTTCGTCCAGGCGAGGCCCCGCGAGCCCTCGAACTTGGCCGGCGAACCGCAAGAGCCCGCGGACACGCAGGTCTGGATAGAGGCGCGAGGTCTCCGCCACGTAACCCACGCGCGCGTGCACGGCCCGTGCAGCCGTGTCGGGGGAGAATCCATCCACAGTCACCCGCCCGCTGCTCGGGACGAGGTATCCGATCACGAGCCGCACAAACGTTGTCTTCCCGGCTCCGTTGGCGCCGAGCAGCGCGAAGGTCTCACCCGGCTCGATCGCGAGCGAGATCCCGTCGAGCACAAGCTGCGCCCCGAAGCGCCGGGTCAACTCCGTCGCCTCGACGCGCGCCGCGCGCCTTGCCCCCTCTATCCCCGCTTCGTACATTGCGCCTCCGTGATCGAACACCGTCCTAGCAGCGGATCATGCGCCCGGTGTCGCAGGGCGCTCCTGCTCGATGCCGTGAAGGCCAACGGCATCTGGTACTGCAGCACCGCTTGCGCCGAAGGGCGCCCGAACCTGGCACCGGATCCGCCAGCAGTCCCGGAGCCCTGGCTCTACGCACGGCCACGACGCTTCCTCCACAAGCGGACGCCGAAGGAGCTGCGCGCCGCCGAAAGGCTCGACTAAGGCCCGCTCTCCTACAGACGCTCGAGCGCCTCGAAGTAATCCGGCCAGGTCTTCGCAACACAGCCCGGGTCGCGAATCACGACCCCGGGAACCCGAAGACCCGCCAAGGCGAACGCCATGGCCATGCGGTGGTCGCTGTAGGTATCGATGGCGGCCCCATGCAGAGGGCCTGGCTCGATGAGAAGCCAATCCGGCCCCGTCTTAGCCCGTGCGCCGAGCTTGCCGAGCTCCCGCTCGAGAGCCGCCAGCCGATCCGTCTCCTTGATACGGAGGTTCGCAACGTTGCGGATGCGCGTTGGACCCTGCGCGAAGAGCGCGACGACGGCAAGGGCGAGAACCGCATCCGGGAGATCGTTCATGTCCGCGTCGATGCCGTGGAGCCCGCCTACGGGACCACACACTGCAAGGGACTGGGAGCCGCGCTCCACGGTGCATCCCATCTTCGCAAGCACGTCCACGAGTCGGAAGTCGGACTGCAGGGATTCGGGAGCGATGCCCTCCACACATACGCGCCCGCCGGCGATTGCAGCGGCGGCGAAGGGGTAAGCGGCCGCTGACGCGTCGGGCTCGACCTCATAGCGGCACCCCCGGTAGTGGCGACCCGCAGCCACGACGAGCTCGCGACCCCCAGCTGCCCAGCCGCACTCGGCCCCGAAGGCGCGCATCACCTCCAGGGTGAGATCGACGTAGGGGCGGGAGACGACGACGCCTCCCACGGGCTCAATCACCACATCCTCGCGTGCATAGGGCGCTGCCAGGAGCACGGCCGAGACGAACTGGCTCGAGCGGCGCGCGTCGATGGGGGCCCGGCCGCCGCGCAGGCCGCCGCCCGCGACGCGCACCGGCGGGCAGCCCTCAGTCCCAAGGATCTCGATCGAGGCGCCGAGCGCGCGCAGGGTGCGCACGAGCTCTTCAATCGGCCGCTCCCGCATCCGCGCAGACCCGTCGACGATGACAGCTCCGTCGGCGAGCTGCGCGGCCGCGGTCAGAAAGCGCGCCGTCGTGCCCGAGGCCCGTGCGTCGAGCGTCGCGGGCGCGCGCACATGACCGTCGACTCCGCACACGCGCCAAGTCGTACCGTCGACGTCGATCGCAGCACCGAGGGCGCACAGCGCTTGGCGCATCGCCTCGGTGTCGTCGCTCTCGAGCGCGCCCAAGAGTTGGCTTTCGCCGCGCGCGAGCGCTGCGCAGACCGCGGCCCGGTTCGTGATGCTCTTCGATCCGGGAACCCGCAGCGTGGCCGCGAGCGGGCCCCGGGGTCGGATCGCGAGCTCGGCGGGATAGGCACGTGCGACCAACGGCTACTTGCCCTTCCAGACCGGCTCGCGTTTCTCGAGAAACGCGCGCACACCTTCGATCGCGTCCTCGGTGCCGAGGTTGATCGTGAGCATGCTCTGCAGATAGTCGAGCGCGCGCTCGAATTCCATGTCGCTCATGCTGTAGAAGGCGTCGCGTCCGAGGCGCAGCACCGCGGGAGACAGCGCTGCGATCTTGCGTGCGAGCTCGTCCACCTTGGCGTCAAGCTCGGCGGCAGGCACGGCATAGTTCACGAGCCCGAGGCGCTCTGCCTCGCGCGCGTCGATGCGGTCCCCGGTCAGCAGAAGTTCCATGCCCTTCTTGCGGCCGATGTTCCGAAAGATCGTGGCCATGATCATCATGGGAAAAAGGCCGCGCCGAATCTCGGGTGTGCCGAAAGAGCTATCGTCGCTCGCGACCACGAGGTCGCAGCCGAGGGCCAGGCCGAGGCCGCCCGCCAGGCAATATCCACGCACCCGGGCAATCAGGGGCTTGCCAAGCCGGTTCATTACGCGGAAGAGGTCTGCGAAATGGCCCCGGTCGTGATGACGTTCGGTAAAGCCTTTGCCTTGGAAGCCGCTGCCCCCAAGGTCGCCCCCCGCGCAGAACGCACGGTCGCCCGCACCGGTCAAAATGACGACGCGTGCATCTGCGTCCGCTCCGGCCCGCAGCAGCGCATCTCGCAGGGCCGCCATCAGCTCGGCGGACAGCGCGTTGCGCTGCTCCGGGCGATTGAGTGTCAGCCGGGCGATCCCATCCTTGACACTGTAGAGAACCGGGGGCTCAGCGCGGGTCATTGGCTTGCGGCACCTCCAAGAGAGGAGCGCCGCGAGCCTAGCATCGGCCGTCGCCAGCGTTGACACCCCTCGGCCGCTTGGGCAAACTCCCTGCGCTCGACGATTTCCCGAACCAACACCAAGGCTTACCCGCTTCGATGGGGAGCGGCTCTGCCTGGCGGTCGTGGAAGCCGGCCGGTCCCTTCACTCTCGGCCAGGCCGCCCGTAGGTTCGCGATCCTTGCTCGACGGGAGGTGCGAAACGTGCCGAAGGTCCTGATCAGCGATGGCCTTGCGCCCCAGGGGGTCGAGATTCTGGAGCGCGCTCGGGGCGTCGAGGTCATCCTGCGCAACTCCGTGTCGCCGGGCGAACTTGGTGAACTGATTCCCGACATCGAGGGTCTCGTGATCCGCAGCGCGACGAAGGTGACGGCCGACCTGATTGGCCGGGCCGACAAGCTGCGGGTGATCGGCCGCGCGGGGATCGGCGTCGACAACGTAGACGTGCCGGCGGCAACTGCGCGTGGCATCGCTGTTCTCAATACGCCTGAAGGCAACAACGTCACCACCGCTGAGCACGCGATCGCTTTGCTGGTGTCTCTCGCCCGCCATATCCCGCAGGCGACTGCTTCGATGAAGGCGGGCGCCTGGGAGAAGACGAAGTTCACGGGCATGGAGCTCTACAACCGCACGCTCGGCGTGATTGGAATCGGGAACATCGGTCGGATCGTGGCACAGCGGGCGCAAGGACTCGGAATGCGCGTCATTGCCTACGATCCCCACATCACCCCCGAGGTGGCTGCAAAGCTCGACGTGGAGCTGGTCGGCTTCGATGAGCTGCTGGCGCGCGCCGACGCCATCACCGTTCATGTACCCAAGACCAAGGACACGACCGGCATGCTTGGCCGCGACGCCTTCGCCAAGACAAAAGGGGGCGTTTTGATCGTCAACGCGGCGCGGGGTGGCATCGTAGATGAGGCTGCACTCCTCGACGCCCTGAACGCGGGCCGCGTCGGCGGCGCTGCGCTCGACGTCTTCGAGAAGGAACCGCCGCAGAGCGACTCTCCCCTCGTGATGCATCCCCGCGTCATCTGCACGCCGCATCTCGGTGCATCGACGGAGCAGGCCCAGCTCAACGTCTCCGTCGCGATCGCCGAGCAGGTTCGGGACTACCTGCTGCAGGGTCTTGTGCGCAACGCCGTGAACGTGCCTTCCGTCTCTGCGGAGGTGCTCGATCAGATCCGGCCCTACGTGCTGCTCGGGGAGAAGCTCGGGCGATTCCAAGGGCAGCTGTGTCCAAGCGCGATCGACGAGATCGAGATCGAATACGCTGGCGAGGTCGCGGAGCTGCGGGTCGCGGCGATTACGATCGCCGTGCTCAAAGGCCTGCTCGAGTCTGTCTCCGATCGCGTGAATATGGTGAATGCGCCGGTCATCGCGCAGGAGCGTGGTATCAAGGTGGTAGAATCCAAAGCGAGCCGACCGCGCGACTTTGCGAGCACGATTACGACCCGAGTGCGGAGCAGCGTCGATCGGTTGATCGCCGGAGCGATCTTCCACGGTGGTCAGCCGCGCATCGTGCGCATCGACGACTTCATGCTCGAAGTCATCCCCGACGGCCCGACCCTTCTGCTCCACAATCACGATCGCCCCGGTGTAGTGGGGACGGTCGGCACGATCCTCGGGGAGGAGGGGATTAACATTGCCCGCATGCAGCTGGCCCTTGTCCGGGAGCGCGGCGAGGCAGCGATGCTCGTCAATGTGGATCAGCGTCCGGACGAGCGTGTGATGGAGAGGCTGCGGAACCTCCCGAACATGATCGCTGCACAGCTCGTCGAGCTCTGACCATGACCACGGTAGTTGCCGTGGGCGCCCAGTGGGGCGACGAAGGCAAGGGCAAAATCGTCGATTGGCTGGCCCCGCGCGCCGATCTCGTAGTGCGCTTCCACGGCGGCAACAACGCTGGGCATACGCTCGTGGTCGACGGTCAGAAGACCGTGCTGCACGTCGTGCCGGCTGGTGTATTGAACCCCGGCACAGTGAACTTGATCGGTCCCGGCGTCGTGGTCGATCCCGAGGTATTGCTCTCAGAGCTAAGCGCCCTACAGGCGCGTGGCGTGCTGCGTGATCCGCAGCGAGTGCGCGTCTCGGGCCGCGCGCACGTCATTCTCGAATGGCACAAGGCCTTGGACAAGGCGCGCGAGGAAGCCGCAAGGGGCGATGCGATCGGGACGACGGGCCGGGGGATTGGGCCTACCTATGAGGACAAGATCGCTCGGCGCGGGATCCGCGTAGCGGACTTGCTCGATCCTCCGAGCCTGCGCGAGTCGCTCAGCCGATTGGCGAAAGCGAAAAACTTCGAGCTCACCGAATATTACAAGTGGAAGCCGATCGATGTCGATGCACTCTTTGTGTCGGCCGTCGAGTGGGGGCGAAAGCTCGAGCCTTATGTTGATCACACGGAGCGGTTGCTGGAGCGGGCGCTGCGCGAGGGCAAGAGTGTACTCTTCGAGGGTGCACAAGGCACCTTCCTCGACATCGACCACGGGACCTATCCCTTCGTCACGTCCTCAAACTGTGTTGCCGGTGCAGCATGCACGGGTGCTGGTGTTGGCCCCACGCGGATCGACCGGGTACTTGGCATCACGAAGGCCTACACGACGCGCGTGGGCGGGGGACCATTCCCCACCGAAGAGACTGGAGCCATTGGTGAGCGGCTGCGCGCGGCGGGAGATGAGTTTGGTGCCACAACCGGGCGACCGCGCCGCTGCGGCTGGCTCGATGCGGTGATGCTGCGCGAGGCCGTTACCGTGAACGGACTTACTGGTCTCGCCATGAACAAGATCGACATCCTTGCGGGGGTTGCAGAGGTTCCGATCGCTACGGCATACCGCATCGATGGCAAGCTCACCCGGGAGTTTCCGATGACCCTCGGCGAGCTCTCCCGGGCTGAGCCTGTCTATGAGCTGCAACCCGGATGGAACGGGAACCTCTCGGGAGTGCGCCGCTTCGAAGACCTGCCGGATGCCGCACGGCGCTACGTCGAACGGGTCGAAGCGATGGTCGGCGTTGCCGTGGAACTCCTCTCAGTCGGTCCCGGGCGCGACGAAACCATCGTGCGCAGCGATCCCTTCCGCGCCTAGGGCGGCGCGCGCACAACCCCCAGCAAGGCTGGCTCGACAGCTGGAGCCCTCGGTGGTACCCACCTCCCCGGGGCCCCTAGCTCAGCTGGTTAGAGCACCTGCCTTTTAAGCAGAGGGTCCCGGGTTCGAGTCCCGGGGGGCCCACCACCTAAGAAGCTATTTAATAAGATAAATCTTACTGCTTCCGCTTTGACGCCGCGGACCTCTAAATGCCTTTGTGTGCAGATAGTGTGCGGATTCCGAGGGACGAGATAGATGAGGCGGCTCTGAAAGCCCGTCTTGAGCAAATCCTAGCGGAAGCGCGGGTGCCGAGACCCGTTAACCCTATCACGTGACAGACATTTCAAGGCTGCTGCAGGGAACGCTCGGTGTCTTGATTGCAGCATACGGTCCTAGAAGCGCGCAGCTCGAGGAGGTGCAGAGGGCAGCCAACAAGAGCGATTCACGGGGACACCCGATGTGGGCTTCCTGTATCGCTGCCCTTGAAAACCTCCAGGCGGAACTGAACAGCGGCTTCGCCGGCACACTTCGTTTGGGTTTTACGGGCGCAGTCCTCGGCGATCTGATGGGACTGTCGCGCGAGTGCCTCGCTGAAAGTTTTTCTCGGAGCCGCCGGCGCCGTGAGTCGCGGCTGCAGTCCCCTTCCCAAACGGAAATCGCACGCCGCAGCAGTTCCGGCGCCGGCCCACTCGGAAAACTTTTTCCCCGATTGAGCAGGCGCGTTCCCTCGGCGAATGTCGAATCACTAGGAAATATCAATGATTTCATAGACTTGAGAAGAATCGATGTGTGGCATGTGGGATGCCGGCCTTCGCCTTGTCTCCACCCTGGGAAGGAGCGGCCGTGCGCGTTCGCCTCTTGGTTGCCTGTGCTGGACTTGGGCTCTTAGCCGCCGCGACGACTGCTGGCGCGAATCCGATTGGCCCTCCGCCTCTCTCTTGCCCCAACGGCACCTGCCAGGGCTCGATCTACGAGCTTACGTACAGTGGGAGTCCCATCAGCAGCACCGGTACGACGCAGACGTTCGCGATCACCTTGACCATCAACCCGACCACCTATAACGGAGGCGGCTCGTTCATTGAAGCCGTCTCTCCCAAGGTGGCCAGCTCGGTCAACCCTTCGAGTGTCAGAGGCCAGCGGTGAGGTGTCGGTAGAGCTCCGGTAGTCGGCGGGGCAGCTGCGCCACGTTCCAGAGTGTCGTGTAGCCACGCGGGTTGAAGATTCGCGTGAGATGCTCCGGGCCGCTTCGATCGACGTTTACGCAGAAAACCTGGACACCGGCGAGGGTCGCTTCGACCACAGCCTGGCGCGAGTCCTCGATGCCGTATACGCCGGCATACTCATCCTCGTCGTAGGGTTTTGCGTCTGAGAGCACGAGAAGAATGCGAGACCGCGCCGTCTCCCGGCGGAGGAGCGCGGTCGCGTGACGAAGCGCCGCACCGAGGCGCGTGAAGCCGTCGGGTTCAATGCCGGCAATACGCGCGCGCGCGACGTCACCTAGCCGTTCCCGGAAATCCTTGATGCGCAGCACGCGCACGGAGGCAGGTCCGTGGCCCGAGAACGAAAGCACGGCGTGGCGGTCGCCGAGGGCGGACAGGGCCTCGCAGAAGCAGAGCGATGCGTCCTTCTCGACGTCGATCACCCGTGCGCGGCCCGAGACCCAGCTGTCAGTCGATCCACTCGCATCGATGAGCAGCATCATCACGATATCGCGACGCTTCCGACGCTCAATGGTGTAGATCCGTCCGTCCGGGCTGCGCCCGGCCCGGAGCGTGGCCCAGTCGTCGCGCCAGGCGTCGAGATCGACGGCGTCTCCTTCGAGCTCTCGAGGTCGGCGCACACGGCGCGGGCGCAGCGCCTCGAAGCGCCGACGCAGTTGGCGGATGACGGACGCGCGCTCCGCGGCCATGCGCGCGGCCAAGCGCGGATCGTTCCTTGGCGCCGCCATCTCCCGCACGCGGCAGTGATCGGCCCGGTAGGCACCCAGACGGAAGTCCCATTCCGGGTACACGAATGCGGCGCCCTCCGGGTCGCGAGGCGCCGCGGTGGGCGCGCGCGTGTCCCTCGCCTCCTCTTCAAAAGCCAGCACCTCGCGCACGGCGCCCTCGGCCTCGACGCGAGGCACCCGCTCGAGCCGCGAGAGCTCGTCGGCCAGCGCATCGAGATCGGGCTCATCGCCCTGGTCGGTAGGGCAGACTACGCCGGCCGGATCCTGCACCGAGAGCTGCGGATCTCCGAACGGCAGCACGAACGGGCCGGGACGATTCGCGATCTCCTCGGGATCGGGATGCCGCGCTTCAACGCGGCGGGAGAGCCTACGCGTGCGACCCGGCGGCAACGTTCCGTCCGCCGTTGGAGGCGACGGTGCAGCGGCGCGCTTGCGACAAAGGTCGGGCCGCGGCACGCCCCAGTGTGCGACCGGAGCGAGCCCCCGGTAGCGCGCGCGATCGTCCGCGGGAAGCGCAAGCGCGAAGCGCTCCGCAAAGTGGAGCACCTCCTCGACCGGAGGTTCATTGGAGAGGACCGCGCCGAGCGCACCCGATGCTTCGCACTCCAAGAGCAAGCGTGCGAGCGCCTCGACCGCGCGCTCGACCGGGCGCAGCCGCGCGGTCGCAGGCCGCGCGTTCATCTCGCCCAGGCGCGCAGCACTGAGACGTACGCCCAGCCCCGGCAGGTCGCGGAGGAGGCGGGCCTCTGCGAGCGCGCCCTCGACGCTCCAGAACACGTCTCGCGCGACGGGATCGACGGGACAACAGACGACGCTCTCCCGGTCGAGCCGCGCGCCGAGACCGAGGACCATGAGCAACCGCAGATCATGGGCTTCGAGGCCGCAGCTCTCGGCCGGCGGATTTCGCGGAAACACGATCGTGCGGCCATCGGTGGTGGCAGACGCGACCCGGACACGCGCCCACGGTGCGTGCCCGCCAAGCATACGCGCGAGCCGGCGGGGTGGCAGCGGATCGTCTGCTGGTGCCAGCGGCCATGCCCTCCCGAAGCATGCGCGCAGCCAAGCGTCGAGACGGCGGCGCTCCCGCGGGAAGCGGGCGGCTGCGTCTTCTTCCGGCAGCACACCCCGCTCCCACAAGGAGCGCAGGGCGAGCGCCGTACGCTCCACCGCCTCGAGGACGACGTCTTCCGCCTCGGGCAAGGCCTACTCGCTCGCCCTACCCGAGCACGCCAGCCACGATTTCTCGCATCGTGGCGAGGAGCTCCGGATCGTCTGTGAGCGGCGCCGCGAGCGCCGTCTCGACCGCGCGTCGCGGCGCGATGCCGGCGAGAATCAGACGTGCCGTGTGCACGAGAAGGCGCGTACTCGGCATCTCGGCCAGACCGCGGTCGTGGAGCGGCCTGATTCGCGAGGCCACCTGCACGAGCTGCGCCGCGAGACCACGCGGCACCCCGGCCTCCGTGGCCACGATCGCCGTCTCCACGTCCGGAGGCGGGAAGTCGAAGTGGATCGTGACGAAGCGTTGCCGCGTCGAGGGCTTCAGCTCCTTCGCCATGCTCTGGTAACCCGGGTTGCAGGAGACCACCAGCTGGAAGTCGGGATGCGCCCGCACCAGCTCTCCTGCCCTTTCGAGGGGCAGCACGCGACGATCGTCGGCCAGCGGATGAAGAACTACGACGGTGTCCTGTCTCGCCTCCACCACCTCGTCGAGATACGCGATGGCACCAGCCCGAACGGCCTGGGTGAGGGGGCCGTCATGCCAGCGCGTCTCGCCTCCTTCGACCAGGAAGCGGCCCGTGAGATCGCTGGCTGCGAGGTCGTCATGACACGCCACAGTGACGAGTGGCCTCCTGAGCCGCCACGCCATGTGGCGCACGAAGCGCGTCTTGCCACATCCGGTCGGCCCCTGGAGCAGGATGGGAAGGCGGTTCCCCGCGGCGGCCTCGAAGAGCGCGACCTCATCCGCGACCGAGACATAATGCGGCTCCTCGCCCGGCGGCGGCTCGAGGACGCTGCCTAGCGCCCGGTCTTCCCGGGGTATGCGATCGATTGCGAGCGCCATGCGTCCTCCTTCACGCGTGCTGCTCAAACGACGGCCCCCGCGGTGCTCACGGCCCTTCGCGCCTCCCCTACCCCCTTCGGCACACCGGCCGTCACGAAGTCCCACGTGAATGCCGCGACACCGGCGGCGAAGATCGTCCCGGTGAAGAGCCACATCAGGTAGTGCACCTGCATCTTCTGCTGGGTCTCGAGGTAGCCGTAGCCGAGGATGCGCTCGAGGTAGGTCTGGACGATGCCCGCCGCGCCCAAGGCCATGGTCATGCCGAAGATACCGGCGACCATGAGCCAGAAGGCCGTGTAACCGAGCGTGGTCTGCCGCGCCTCATCGCGCTGCCCGGTAAGTGCTGGCATCGCGTACGTGATCATCGCCAGGTTGATCATCGCGTAGGCGCCGAAGAACGCGAGGTGGCCGTGCATCGTCGTGATGTGGGTGCCGTGCGTCCACTGATTCACCTGCGGCCAGGTGTGCGCAAGGCCGAGGACGCCGGCCCCGACAGTCGAGAGCAGAGCGGAGCCCACCGTCCAGTGGAGCGCGAGAGAATTCGGATGGGACAGACCCGATCGACGCAGCATGCTGTATGCGTACATGGCCATGCCGAGGAATGCGAGCGGCTCGAGGGCTGAGAAGATCCCGCCGACCCAGAGCCAGTAATAGGGCGTGCCGATCCAGTAGTAGTGGTGGCCCGTGCCCAGGATGCCCGAGAGGAAGCTGAGCCCGACGATCACGTAGAGCCATTTCTCGATCACCTCGCGGTCCGCGCCCGAGAGGCGGATCAGCAGGAACGCGAGCATTCCACCCTGGACAAGCTCCCACACGCCCTCGACCCAAAGGTGCACGACCCACCAGCGGTAGAAGCGGTCAAGGGTGTAGTTATCGAAGTGGATCAGGCCGGGTACAAAGAGCAGCGCCACACCCGCAAGCCCACCCACGAGAACGCCCTCCGTGGCCGTGAAGCGGCCGGCCTTCTTGATGGTCATGGAGATATTCACGAGGAAGATCCCCATCACGACCACGACGCCGAACTTCAGCGGGAGCGGCATCTCCAGGAATTTTCGGCCTTCGGTGATACCGAACAGGAAGCCGACGACCGTGGTGACTCCGATGGCGAGCCAGAGCGTGAGCTGAAGCCAAGCAAGGCGCTCGCTCCATAGCTCCGTGCGCGACTCTTCCGGAACGATGAAATATGTGGCGCCCATGAAGCCCGTGAGCAGCCAGACGAGCAGGAGGTCGATGTGGATTTCCTTGGCCGTGGCGAAGTTCAACGTGTTGAGGAGCGGATCCGGCCCTAGATACTTTGCGAGCATCACGAAACCAAAGGTGATCTGCAGGACGAAGAGGAGCACGGCCGCGAGGAAGTAGCCGTAGGCAACACGCTGCGAGGGGTACGTCATGACGGTTCTCCCGACTAGAGCGTCTTCAGGTAGGCAACGAGATCGTCCACCTGCTGCGGAGTTAACGTCTGCGCGTAGGTGGCCGGCATGAGTGAGACGCCTTGCGGCGTTGCGAAGCGCTCCCCCGGCACGAGGTACGCACTCGGCTCGAGAATCGACTGCCGCAGGTACCCTTCGCCGTGTGCGGCCGCCCGGGCGCCGACGCCCGCGAGCGACGGCCCCACAAGCACGGCTCCGGGCGCGATGGAGTGACAGCTCGAACAGGCGGCGCTGCCGTTGAAGAGCGCCTTCCCCCGACTCACGGGATCGTCCGCCGCGGCGCTGCCAGAGACACCCGGCACGTCCCGGATCGCCACACCCGACACCATGATGGGTCGAGGAGGCCAGCCGTTGGTATCCACCTGGCCGACCCAGCCGAGGAAGGCGAGGACGTCGGCAATCTCCTGGGGCGAGAGCCCGAGGGTCGGCATCAGCCGTCCGTTCCTTGCCTCTGAGTAGAAGCGCGAGGGATCGGCGAGGAAGAGCCCAAGGTAGGGCTGCCCGCGCTGCGCCACGATCTTCGTAAGATCGGGCGCGTAGTAGGCGCCTTCGCCGAGGAGCGTGTGACAGTTCTCGCAGTTGTAACGGCCCCAGACGCGGAGACCGCGACTCACCTCGGGCGTAATATTCTCGGCGTGCGTTTGGGAGCCCAGACGCCGGTGGGTATCCACCGTGAGGCCGATAAAGACGAGCGTAAAGAGCGCCGTGCCGATAAAGAAGAAGCGGCGGCTGGAGGCGCGCGTCATCTCGATTCCCTCCTGGAGCGCCGGGGGGCACGCTGGCGCGCGGCGCGAAGCGTATGGGTGGTGGCAACGCCGAATGAAAGAAGGCCTGCACTGGCGGCGAGCCCCATGCACAGGTCGGCGGTGCGCTCCCAACCCGCCCGGCCGGCGACCGGTGCGACGAGGGCCAGCGCGACCGAGACGAGCACGAGGGGCACGAGCGCGCCTTCCGTCTTGGAGCGCGGCACGCTAGACCCCGATCCGTCCGAAGTTCTGGACGGCGATCCATAGCGCCCAGCCAATCGCACCGCCCATCAAGACGAGCAGCAACGCGCCGAGCCCGCGAAGCCAGACCGGAGATTCCGGCGCGCCCACGCGTTCGATTCCATTCGACATCGTTTCCTCCCGACGCACCGGAATCGAGGCTCCGGCGCGCGTCACCGATCCGAGCAGACCGGACTCAGCGATCGCATCTCGACTCAACCCAACGCCGATCAATCCCAACTTTTCAACCCAATTTCTGCTTCTGGCTCCTAACCGCCGATCCCCGCGAAACCGTGGCTTCCTGCCACGGCCCCGAGCAACGTGACGACGCTCACGGCGAGAAGGATCCGATGCAGGCGCTCAATCGATGCGAAGGTGCCTTCCGGGTCCGCCGCAGCGCGGGCGCGAAACCAGCGATGGAGTACCAGAGGCTCCAGCACGAAGAGCATCAGCGTGAAGAGTGCCCAGACGAGGGTCATCGCGTGGATCCACCAGAACCCTACCTCGCGGTAGCGATCCCAACCTGAAAGGCCGTGGAGGAGCGCGAAGCCGGTGATGCCGGCAAGGAGCGTGGTGCCGCGTGCCTGCCACGCGAAGCGCCGCTCGATGCGTTCGAAGAGCGACACGCGCTCGGCCGGCTCGACGACCCGGCGGATCGCAGGGAGGAGCACCGTTGTCACGAACGCAACCCCGCTACGACGTGCAGCGCACGGATCAGGGCCAGCCGGCCTGCCAGGCTCATGGCGTGACGGAACTACTCACTTGATGAGAGCATTCGCCACACCTGCCGGCCGTTCGGCGGGAGCGTCGAGAACCAGGAGAGTCTCCTCCTCTTCGCGCATGTCCTCTCTCACCAAAGCCGCAAACTGCCGCAGCTCCCGCGCGAGCAGCAGCGCCGGTCGCCCCGGATGGCCCATCCTGCCGAGCAGGTACGCGAGCAGCTCGCGTTGCTCTCGATGCTCGGCGGCGAGCTGTGAAGCGCTCGCAGAGCCCGCCACGGCCTCCAACGTCGGGAGGAGGATCTGATCCTCCAAGTTTAGATGCGCAGCGAACTGCTGATAGAGGGCCCGCCCAGAGTCCAACAGCGCCTGTGCTGCCCCCGGGTCGCCACCCTCGAGCCGTACGCACAATACCTCCACGGTCGCGAGCGCTAGCTGCAGGCCCCGATGCTCTTGAAGGATCTCGAGCCGGACGTCGCGGAAGGACATCTGCACCTCCTCTCAACGTACCGAGACGTGATGCATCCGTCGTGCCAGGGCGTCTTTTCTTGCCTTCCCGGAAGACGAGTGAGTGCCGCTACGGACAAGAAGGCGTCCTAGCGTCTGATGGAGCTCGTCGCGGAGCTTTCGCCTTCGTTGCGATGAACACAAGAGCCGGTTAGAGGAACACCCCGTTTCCGAGCAGAAACGCCACGTCGTGCCCCCGGCAGGCAAGCGTCCAGTATCGCGGGCGGAATCTGGTACCCCGGCCGTGCGCAAGGTCGCGCGTGAAGGCGTCGAGGGGACCAGTCCGGTTTTCCTTCCTGCCGCCGGAGACCGCAGCGATCCACACATTGCCTCGCGCCCCGCGGTACGCTCACGATCGGGATGGTGCTCTTCGCGCGAGGATTTCGCCCGTTCTTCCTGCTGGCGGGAACTCAGGCGGTCGTATTCATGCTGCTTTGGATCACCGTCTTGAACGGCTGGGGTCCAACTCATGCGTGGGCAGGGTCGACCCTTTGGCACTCCCACGAGATGATCTTTGGGTTCTGCACCGCTGCGATCGCGGGATTCCTTCTGACTTCTGTTCCCGTGTGGACGGGAACGCCCGCCGTGAACGGCCCGCGACTCGGGGCGCTCGTCGTGCTTTGGCTCGCGGGACGGACGGCAATGCTGGTCGCGGACTGCGCCCCGATCTCAAGCGCGATCGTCGATTTCGCCTTCCTCCCCGCGCTCGCCGCGGCGATCGGCCCGGCGATATACCGCGCCGGGGCGCGCAGGAACTTCGGCTTCCCGCTTGTGCTGCTCGCGCTCGCGTGCGCGAACGCGTTGGTGCATGTCGAGGCGCTCGGTCTGCGCGCGGACACCGCGGCGATTGGACTTCGTGCGGGCGTCGATCTTGTCGCGCTCCTGGTCGTAGTGATCGGCGGGCGCATCGTTCCGAGCTTCACCACAAGCGCGCTTCGCCGTACGGGTGTCGGATACGACGCTCAAACACCCGCGTGGGTCGAGCAGGCGGCTGTGCCCGGTTTTCTCCTCTTCGCTGCAGCTGACGTCGTCCTTCCGGCCTCACCTTGGAGCGGCGTGGCGGCGGCTCTCAGCGCAGCGGTTCTCGCCGCACGCATGGCCGGCTGGCGGAGTCTTCGCGTGCTTCGCGATCCGTTGCTGCGATCACTGCATCTCGGGCACGCTTGGATCGTGGTCGGGCTCGCGAGTCTCGCGGCCTCCGACCTCGGCGTTGGCGCGTCCCGCAGCCTTGCGGTGCACGCGCTCACAGCCGGAGGATTCGGCACGATGATCCTGGCGGTGATGACGCGCGTCGCGCTCGGCCACACGGGGCGTCCGCTCGTCGCACCGCCGAGCGCCCGGGTGGCCTACGTCCTCGTCACTAGCGCGGCCCTGCTGCGCACGGCAGGCATCGCTGCGCTTCCGAAAGCCCACCTCCTCGTGCTCACGCTCGCTGGCGCGTTTTGGTCCGGCGCGTTCGCCGTCTTCCTCGCCGGCTACGCTCAGGTGTTGCTGCAGCCGCGGGTGGACGGGAAGCCCGGCTGACGCCGCGTGATCGCTGCTGCCAATGTTATCGATCGTGGAGGTCAGCTCGGCCATCAGCCTGCGGAAGCGAGTCGCCCCACCTTTGCGCGAAACCGAATCATCGCCTTCCAGGTGCGGTCGAACTTCGCGGTGAGGAACACCCGCCACTCGCGCTCCGCGGCTTCTTTCGCCTGGCGGCGCGCCGTTTGTGCCGAGGCACGCCGCAGCTCTGTCCGTTTGCTCGTTCTGCGCCGTACGTCTGGAGGCTTCGCTTTCAATCTCTATGCTCCCGTGCAGTGGGCCATCGGCGGCGGTGGGCAGCTCATTCCAGTCAGGGTCCGAAGCGAATCGCCTGAGCCCGGTACGCACGCTGATCTCTACTGCCGATCAGCGCGGCCCAGCCCACGCGGACATCCACCTGCACCTCCCCTTTGCTCCCGGTCACATCCTCTGCCGGGTTCGGTGGCGGACTTAAGACTATTCCATCGGCGCCCATGTCGGCTGCTCGATAAAGCATTGCGTTCAGGATCCCACAGGAGATGCCAGAACAGAAGATTCCAACGATCAAGCCGAACAGGCGAGCCACAGGGATCGCTGAGGCATGGCTTGTGCGCACGCTGCTCCTCCTATCGTCCGACGGATCCTGGCTCAGCTGCGGCCGCTCATGTGTCGCCGAGTATCTCCTGGGGTCCGCTACCCCGTCCGGCACGGCCGCCACATCCAGCCAGCGCGGGCGCTGGCTGGGAAAGGTTGCACTTCACGGGCGCCAGGACGCGCCGCTCCTCGTCCTCTGGGTCCTTCGCCACGAGGAGCACAGACCGCCTCGGCGTGGCGGCTGCCAGTGGTAGTTGCCCGCTCAACGGGCCAGCATACTTAGGAGACGCTTGATATCGCTTTGACAAGCCGAAGCCGCGGTTGACTCGATCCGGCGATAGAGATGGACGAGTTGTCGTCCGGCTTCGGTCAACCCGCTGCCGCCTCCATCTCGCCCACCTCTGGCCGAATCGACCGCAGGCTCGCGGAACGAGCGGTTCACTATATCCAGCAGGATCCAGGCTCGGCGATAGGACATGTGGACACTCTTGGCCGCAGCCGTGATCGAACCGGTCCGGTCGATGGCCTCGAGGAGTTCGACCTTGCCAGGACCGATCGTAATCACATCGCCGGCAGTGATTCGCAGGCGGAATCTGACGACGGGCTTGACCGCTGTGTCGGAGCGCGCGTGAGCCTTCTGACTGGACACCTTGATCGAACGGGTTGGCTTGCCGGGCATAGTATTGGGCGCTCCGCTTGGCTCCCTGGAGTGTTCAGGTATAGACAACGATATATTCTCCCATATATAACGCACACGCTGAGCATCTGGGCGGGGCGATCCGCGCCCAAGAGGGTCCGATCGGCGAAATGCACCACACGACCTGCGCTTACCCCCTGAAGAAGCCGCTGGGCCTCAGCGGGCAGATCGCTCCGTGGAGCTTCCCGATCCTGCGAGCGGCTTCTAGGAACGGAGCCGTGAAGCGATGAGGATGGTGATGGCAGAGGCGAACCCCGAGAAGCAGCTCGGGCGAATCCACTCGATCCTTGAGAAGCGCATGCTTCCAAGGCGACGCATCGTCCGATCCGGCGCCGCCATCGGGGCGAGTCTTCTCGCCGGCCTCCACCTCCTCGCCGTTGCCGAGCCATGTCATGCGCAGGAGCCGAGCCCTCCTGCAGATGCCCAGTCTTCCGCGTCCCCGGTCCTCGACTATTTCCGTGACTGGTTCGCCATGGTGTCCAAAACGCAGGCCGAGCAGCCTCACTGGATCACGCCCCTCGTCACTGTCACGCCCCGTCTAGAACAGGAGCTCCGTTACGACCAGTTCTGGCAGTCGCGTCCGGAAGGGCAAAGACTCACGAACTATGGCGGAGGGAAGGGGCTAGAGCTGATCCCGACAGAAAAGACCGAGGTGATCCTGGGGATACCCGCTTGGCTGTCACGCAATCATCCAGAAGATACGGATGGGTGGGCCGACGAGACCTTCCTCCTCAAGTACCGCGTACTGTCGGCCAACGAGGAGAACGGCAACTACATCCTCACCCTGTTCATGGGATTCAGCGCACCCACCGGAACCCGCACCAACTCGATGGACCACGCCATGTTCTCGCCGACGATCGCCTTCGGAAAGGGCTGGGGTGACTTTGACGTGCAGGGGACGGTAGGTGCCACACTTCCCGACAACGCGCCCGGTTCTCTCGGGACCCCGATCCTCGCGAACCTCGCGTTCCAATACCACGTCCAGCGGTTCTTCTGGCCGGAGGTGGAGCTGAACTACACCTACTGGCCGAATGGAGATCGACACGGGAACAACCAGCTCTTCATCACGCCAGGGCTTGTCGTGGGCCGAATCCCACTCTGGGAGCGTTTGGGCCTCACGGTCGGCTTTGGATGGCAGATCGCAGTGACCCGAAACCCCGTTTATCACAACAGTGCAGTGCTCTCAGTCAGGCTTCCATTCTGAGCGGGCCGGGGACCTGTACCACGTCGCCGGCTACCTCGCCGCGTCGCACCCAGCCGTCTACCTCCCGTACGCCGAGTCCGACGTCTTCGGTTTTCGTGTCGCCAGTCTCGTCCCCGAGCCCGGCACGGGTCTGCGTGCTGACGGGACTTCTCGGCCTGGGGGCGAGCCGCCGCAGAGCGGGCATCAGCGCGTAGCCTGCGCGCTGCGCAGCGAGACACCTTCAAATCGCCCACGCGGCAATCGTCTAGGCACGCACACCAGTGATTCGCTTGCTGCGTAGTGCTTCTCTGATTTGAGCCCCGCGTTCGCCATTAGATCGCCGAAATGACGCGAGCCCGAACGGTGCCCCGGAGGACACCATGGAGTTTCACAGTCTATTTGCGAGCAGCCTATACGAGCGCGCGTCGTCCGTGGGAGGGGTGGTACATGGGGTGAGCCGGCGTAGCGCTCTTGAAGCTAACGCCAGCACACGTCCAAGGCCTGCTTTCGACGCTCGAGCGGGACGGCGTATCACCGCGACTCCGGCAAATGGTGCACGCCGTGCTGCGCCGTGCCCTTCGGCAGGCGGTGAAGTGGAACATGATCCCGCGCAACCCCGCGGAAGTCGTGGATCGGCCGCGAGCGCCGCGACCGGAGATCAAGCCGCTCGACGTGGGGCAGGGCCGCCAGCTCCTCGAAGCCGCGAGGGGCGATCGACTCGAAGCGCTCTACGTGCTTGCCCCGACCACCGGGCTGCGGCAAGGCGAAACTGCTCGGTCTGCGCTGGGCGGATGTGGAGTTTGGAGCGAGCACGCTGGGCCCGCCCTCTGAGTCGGTGAAGATGAGTCGCTCGGGATGCGGAACCGCACCGAGTCGTTCCCGATGCGCGCGGAGCGCTTCAAGAGCGCGGGCCGGAAGATCAACACGCCGCCGACTGCGACTCGTCTTGGGCTCGGTGAGGTTGAGGCGCCCGGTGTGCTGATCCTCCGAGAGGGTGCGGCGCACGTGCAGATCCTAGGGGCCTGATCGCGGCTACATCGTGGCTACAGGCAGGCAAAAGCGGGCGCGATTTCAAATACTTATGCCCGACCCTCTGCTAAGAGAGCGGGCGCTCATTTGCCCCTGTCCACCAAGGCTCACTCTTTTGGGCTTATAAGCTAGCTGCCCGCAAGCGTCTGCCCGCCTGAGCCTTGGTTGGTTGGGCGGGCGAGAGGAGTCGTGATGTTCCGAAGTCAACGGTCTGAGGAGCAACTGGAGCCCCCTCCCATCGCGGGCGAAGACTGCGGAGCGATCGAGGTACTTCGGGTCTGGGCAGCTCCAGACGGTCCTCAACAGGTGTCATTGCGAACCAAGTGGGAGGACCCCGGGGCGTGGGGTCTTATGCTCGTCGATGTCGCGCGGCACGTAGCCAAGGCTTACGCCAAAGAGGGGCGCAATGAGGCCGAGGTACTCCACAGAATACGAGATCTCTTCGATGCCGAGTGGTCCGATTCCACGGATACTCCTCAGGACCTGGACGTCCAGTAACCCCGCGCAGTCACTACCTCACTTCCCAGGTCCCTTCCTACACGTCCGCGTGTTGTAGCAAGTTTGTAGCCATCACCTGAGTCAGACGCTGACGCACACTCATAGACATCAGTGGATGGAAGACTGCGAGGGTGCGTGCCATCGGGATTATTCGGCAGACTGTGCTGGACACTCGAAGACGACGGGAGCAGCTTTTAAGCAGAGGGTCCCGGGTTCGAGTCCCGGGGGCCCACCAAAAACAACGCGAACCTAAAGCAGTTTTCAGACACTCGGCGACGTGAACACGCCGAGGCTCTCAGATTTGACAGCCAAATGACAGCCACGGGACCAATCAGCGTTGAGGGACCCCGTAGCCCGTCGCCCTCGACTCACTTTGCATGATTGCGGTCTTCTCTGCCTTAAGGGTCTTGACCCTCGTGTAATTCCAACTGATACGTCATCTCTTCCGGATACCCGAGAATCCAGAGGACCGGCACAAGCACAAAAATTGCGCCGATGAGCGTCCTGGAGCGCCTGTACCCGAACCCGCATCGATGACGCTCATGGTGTTCGGGTTGCTTGGCTTGGCCCTGGCTCGGCATAGGATTTCTTCGGACGAGCGTCGTTACCGCGGGTGATCGCGGCGGCACCCGTCGCGGTGGGTGATCGGCGCGTGGTCGAAGGCGCGCAGGACGGTACCTCTCTCATTTCAGCGGCGACCGCCAGCGCGAACGCGACGAGCGCCAGCACGAAGTCGCGCGCCTTCACGGTCTCTTCTCTTTCACCCTGCTGGCGCCTGAAGGGGTTAGGCGCTTCCCTCGAATCCACATCACCGTCGAGCGCAGTCTGGAGACGGATTCGGGGAACCCCGCCGGCGCGACCCCCAGGGCGCGGCCGCTCACGGTGCTTCAACCCCAGTAGATTCTGATGGACACCGCCGTCGCAGTGTGGGATAAGGACGAGGGGCAGCGATTCGCCCACCTGAGTCTAACCCGTAACGCCCACGCCGCCCTCAGGTAGGTCCTCTGCAATGCGCGGATCTCCTCCAGAGAGATTTCTCTCTCGTCTGGCCATATTTCGGAAGCGCGAAGCGTGCGACACGCTCGGCTGTCATAGCCGGGAGTCGCGACGATCGCTTTTACTTCCTGGACCTTCCCGAGCGGTCTGTGACGGACGAAGCAGCTCCTCTTGTAGAGCAATCCCTTCTTCTTCTGTTTTTATAGAGGTCACTCACGAAAGGAGCCCCCCATGGGCTGGCTGATTGAGATCCTCACTGCTCGTACGCCTTCGGTCCTGATCACAGCCGCAATGAGCATTCTTTTTTTCTCCAGCGCAGCATGGTGCCAGAGCACCAGTGCGACCGTGAGTGCCACCGCGCCACACGGCTTTTGCGGACACAACTATGCGATGCTGATGACGGGAGCCGAACCAAACCTCAATCCCGCCACTGGATCGGGGAACACAACCGGACCAGGAGGATTTCCCGGAGCACTGACCGCCATCGTTGGCCTTGGCGTCATCCAGTTCTCGAGAGGCTGTAAGTCAATCAGCGGCGAATTGATCTACAATGACGGCGACATCCAATTCGCCGGAAACGGCGGCACCGCCGGCGTTACCGGCGGCCCGGCGGCCTGCTACTCGTCAGTATCGATTTTGTCGGGTCTGCCGTGTTTCGACGGTGCCAATCACTTCACCAATGGAAGTGTCACGACCGCCGGAGTGCCGCCGGGGATGGCGCTGCTGCAATTCACCGCCAACTTCAACTATTTTGACTTTGGCCTGGGAGCCACCCCAACGGGCAGTATGCCATTCGCATTCACGATCCATGAGACGGCCGGCGACTCCACGCTGGTCGGGATCACGGTTCCATCACCGACCGCACCGGTTCTGACTTTGACGATGCAGGAGCAGGATCCAGAGTTTAGCCCTGTACCCACGACCTTTGGCAGAGCTCCGTACGTGGGCAATTCAGCAATCATTTGCACTGGCTACGGCGCTAACGATGACGACCTGATCGCGAACATCTCCAATTCGCAGTCCGGCGGAGTCGCGGGAAGCTACGGCACTGCCGTAGGTTCGGTGCAAATCTTCTCAAGCGGTCAGGCTGGCGGCCTGCTCAGCTTCAATAGCAATGATAACCTTCAGGTCAGCGGGAGCACGGCGCCTCCGTCCAATAACACAGCCTGCGACTTCACGGAGGTGCTCGATCCGTTTGATGGGCGTGCCGCATTTGCGGACGGTACGAGTAACCTTTTGAGCAGCATCAGCAGCCCTTCCACCGACCCGACCTGCACCAATGCAAAATCGGCCGGCGGCGGATTCACTACCAGCCAGGTGGCCTGGGGCCCCGACGATAGCAACGCCTTCGCGATCGTGACCGGTCTTACTGAAACTTCGTTCCCCTTCATTCCGCCGGGCGAGATGTCAACTTGCATCCACCTCGCGAACGTACCTGCGGGTTCGGTCAGTATTGCTCCCTTTTTCATTAAGTTGATCGAGAACGGTACCACGGGGACCGCGCCCATTACGGTGACTAACACCAGTCCGGTTGGCTGCGATATAACAGCGACGCTTGGCGCCGTCACCGGAACCGGTACGCTCACCTTGACCAGCGGCACCAACACCCAGACCACAACCGTGGAAGGTGGATCACCCGAACTAAACAATGCTGCGACGCTCGGCGTCAGTTGCACACAGCCGACGGACGGGAAACCGTCCGCCGCTGAAGCGACAGTTACGGTTTCCTCGGTGGCGTGCCAGTTGGAGGGGGCCACCTCGATTCCGGTTATCTGCAGGAACTAACTTACGGTTGTCTGGTCTCTGCACGACACGCCCCGGCTTCGGTCGGGGCGCTGTCGTAGTGCGCCCGGCATGGGCGCTGACTTGGAGGTGGGAGCCCTCCCGGGAGTTCGATGCAATTCGCCCGGGGCATGGAAAACATAGTTGTGCCTTCATGATCCGAGTTTAACGTCCGGTCCGACTGCAAGCGCCCTTGAGACCGCGTACGTGGTCCAGCGCAGGTCTTCCGCGAGCGTTCTCCCAGCGGTGCGTTCCTCGGGGCGCGTCCGGGCTCTGTTCGTAAGGAACGAGGCCGCGCAAGCGGCATTGTACAGGGCCACGCGCTCGAGTGAGATCGTGCGGCCCACGGCTGGCTCATAAACCGAGAGAGCGCCGTGGAAGGTTCCTGGTGGTTACGCTCGCTTTAGGAGCAGATTTACCCCACGATGGCGAAAGTTGATGCACGGATGTCTGCACTTTGTGGTCATGCTTGGACTCTTAACTTGCGAAAAGAGTCAAAGACCGACGGAGCGTCAGCAAAGAACCAGATCGCTATGAGTGCATCAGTGATGGCACATCCGACCGACGACAGCGGCGCGAACGGAACGATGGGATTGCCGTAGAAATGATGCACTACGTCCCAGCCGGTGTGCAGCAACCAGCCAATACCAATGAACCGATAGGATTGAAGGCCTTTGTATGCACAAAAGGTCACTACCGCGGTGAACGCAAACTCCCAGATGCCGAGGTCGCCTCCACTCAGGTAAGCGGCACCAGCACCGCCGATCATGATCGCGTTGAAGTTCCTCCTGCTGGGCTCCTTCAGAAGCGATGACAGCAGGACGAATACCGCGGCAATGACGAGGGGCGGAATCGCGTCATATGAGTGAAATTCGGGAACGTGATGTATGTCCATCGATCTTCAGATCCTTTGCTGCTACTCGAGTGGTGGGCCGCCCACTTCAGCGTAAAGACCAGGTTGATTGCATTACGCCATACCTGGCCAGTCATGGAACGCGCTCGCCGGTCAGCTTTTTGTGCCGGGATTTTTTGGAAGCCTTGCGTTTGTCGGGGGAAGCCTTACGCCTTTCCCGAGATTTTTCTGGCTTCGCGCGATTCGCGACTCTATGCCTGCTGCTTGGTGGCGTCGCGCGTTCAACAAGGGCTTGAAACGCAGCGTGCGCCCGATTGTCGGCATCTGCGGCCCGAAGAAAACGATGCGCCGCGTGGTGACCGAGATAGATGCCGCATAGCTCCCACACGAACTGCTCGACATCGAGGTCCCGACGCAAATGCCCGCAAGCGACAGACTGCTGAACGAGTCTGGTCAGCATGTGACGCCATTCGCTTTCCATTTCCAGGATCTTGTTCCTGACCAGGCCCTCGACGTCATCAAACTCGAACAAGCCAGACGCCACTGGACAGCCTCCGGGAAGGTCGGCGCGTTGCGCCCATCCGAACCAATTGCGAACCAGCGCCCGCAAGCGTGGCAGGCCCTCGGTTGCCGTCATGGATGGCGCTACAACATGCGCCGTGGCGAACCCCGCCATATGCGTCAGCAATTCGATCTGAACATCCTCTTTCGAGCGGAAGTGAGCGAAAAGCCCGCTTTTCGACATTCCCACTTGATCGGCCAAGACTCCGAGCGTAACGCCGGCCAGGCCTGACTGGCTGATCAGAGCCAACCCTTGATGCAGTATTCGTTCACGCGTTGAGGTTGCTGGATTCGCCATACGCGGCAGAAAAGCACGACCGGTCGTTCTTGTCAAGTACGCCGGCCGTTCTGATCGCCAACGAAATGCGCCATACGCGAGGCGCTTCGCTCGGGTGGCGGGTAGCGTCCGCAGCCTCGGATGAAGCCTCGCGTGCGCCATCGAGAAAAGCTGCGCCTTACGCTCTCGCTATCGGACGACGCCTACAAGATGTTCCTCCGCCCGCCGGTTTTCGCGACTCGAGTTCACGGGCCCGCAACCCTTGGACCGGGGCGCTGCCCCTTATTGGATGTCCTCCGGGTGCCCCGAAACTGTGACGTTGAAGGTCGCGCTGCCTACCGAGTCGGGTGAACGGTCGAAGCTGAATGCAGGGAAACTACCAGGATCGAGATAGGCGCGAGACGTTGACTCGAAGTAGTAACAATCGACCCCACTGACGTTTTTGTGAAAACTGAGGCCCTCAATATAGAGCACGATAGGAAAGCCACCGGTAGTCACAGAGAGGGAAACTGCCAGCGGCACCTGCCCGTGAGGCAGCGTAATCGTGCCGTTGGTTGACTCGATCCCCAACCGCTTACCGGCCGGCACGGTGTAAATGGACCCGGACCCGAATCCGCAACTGGTGTTGGGCCGATCCGATAGTGCAAAATCCTGACAGCGCCACGGCCTGCGTGCATATAGTTCGAGGCGCAGTGCTCGCGATGGCGGGCATGGCGGCGGGGTTCGGGGGCGTGGCAACCCTGCGACGCGTTACTCCAGCGAGGCGCCTTGTGCACGGCTCGGACGGTGAGGCCCACAGCTCAGCCTTGCGTCGTTGAACGAAGGGAAGCCGCTCGGCCCATTTGCGTTGCACGCGCTCTCAATCGGCGCTTCGAGCTGCGGCTCGAGAGTTCACGCTTCAGGCGACTCGACCCGTTCGAGGAGTACCCAGATACCAGACGGTTCCCGCGCTCGCGAGAGTGCGTGGGTGCGTCTACCTACCCCACCCCCCTCGATGGGCAGCAGGCCGCCGGCACCTCAATAGATGGCTGCTAGATCGTTCAGTCAGCAACCAGAACGCGGAACACAGGGATTTTGTCGGCAAGCGCCTCAAACATCTCGAGAGGTGCATCCTGGTCGATCGCCACGTGCGACCGTGCCCCGGGTGCCCGCTGCAGGTAGGCCTTCAGCACGGGCCCGCGTTTCGCCACTGCAACCTCTTCGAGCCGCACCCGCTCAGTACGCCCGTGGCGAAGCACAGCTTGGCCAGCCGCTGCCTTGAGATTTCGAACCCACGCGACGTTCTCACCGAGCATCGAAACGAGATATCGCTCTTGATCCAGAACAGCCATCACGAGCGGGAACGCGATCGTGCGTCCGGACCTACGACCCGTAACCTCCAGCGTGACGAGGTAGTCTGGGGCAACGCCCAGAGCATGCACAGCTGCCCAGGCTCGGTTGAGTGTCCGAGCCAACCAATTGGGGCGCTGGCCGCGGTAGAGCCATCGCTCGAAGCGTCGCAAGGGCACACGGGAGACCTGAGTGTTTCGTGGAAGGCATCGTACCGCAGCTCTCATGGTCGCTGCTGGGGCAGGGCGGTGAGAGCTGCAAGGGCTGCCTCTTGGCGCGCCGCTCAGGGTACACGGCTATGGGGCTCCCGCGGCGCCAGCTACGCGGCGAGAGCCACGGTTGGGGCCGGATAGAGCCGGGAGCCGCCACGGGGCAGCGGGTGCCGCTCCTTGCATGCGCTTGCAATGCAGCTGATGCAACCCCGCGTCATTTTCTGGTGCGAGTTCGAACTTCGAACCTGAGGGTCGGGGGTTCGAATCCCTTCCGGCACGCCACATTCCGTATCATCCTGGTGCAGAGGAGGATTCGCATGAATCTCGAATATGAGTTCACGTGCAACTTGACGCTCAAGGACCCGGTGCAGATCGGTGCAGGCCCGTACGGCATGCGCCTGGTCTACGAGGTTACCGGGGGCCGCCTGGACGGAAAGCGCCTCAAGGGGAAGGTGTTGACCGGAGGCGCAGACTGGGTCCTCGTCGGTCCCGACGGATGGGGACGGTTGGATGTGCGCATCCAGTTCCTCACCGATGACGGTGCGGCCATCTACACCGCGTACTCCGGCCTGCTCGAGATGAATGAGAAGGTCCAACGTGCCATCACGGCCGGCGGTAGCACCGACTACGGGGATCAGTACTTCCGTACGACTCCACGCTTCGAGACCGGCGATCCGCGCCACGGCTGGCTGAACCACACGGTGTTCGTCGCGGAAGGCCGCATGATGCCGCACGCAGTCGAGTACAAGGTCTATCGCGTGACCTGAGACCGGCGCGGGGAAGATCAGAGAATCGTGAGTTTCGTCTGGTACTCGCCGTGCGCCTTCTCGCTGTGGCGGCTTCCGATGGTCCCCCCGGTAGGGAATGTCTGTCACTTTATGGTGCATACCAGCTGTCTGGTTGTAAAAGCCCCCTTTCTGCGCGCGAGGGTGTTTGGATGGGTCTACCGGTGCTGGGCAACCGGCACCGGACACGGTCGCCGCATCCGTTCTAGGATGCAGCGGCGAAGGAACGGCCAAGAAGGACCGGTCGGAGGGGTCGTGAGGCAGATCAAGGCCAGCGCTGTCGCGATCCTGTGCGTCACATCCGTTGCCTTGGGATGCGCAAGCCCTGAGCAGCCTTCCCCAGCACCTGTGGTGCACTGGGTCTCGCCGGCAGACAGTGCTCGTTGGACTCAGAGCCAGCATGAGGGATCCGAGCGCCTGGCGGCTCACCAGAACGGTGAAGCCGAGCGGGCCTTTACGGACGCGCTCGACGCGGTACGGGCGGGTGGGCCGCGAGACCCTCGCGCAAGCGTGTCCGTCGATTGGCTACTTCGTGTGGGCCGAGCCTACGAGGAAAGCGGGCATTGGGTGGATCTCGAACGCGTGAGCCGTCTCGTATTGGACACCGAGGTGGTCCGCTCGTCTACTGATGCACGTGTTCGGCTGCTCGCGCGCAAATCCCTGGTGAACAGCCTGACGCAGCAGCGGCGGTTCGACGAGGCGCTGGCCGAGGCAGCAGAGGGGTACGAGGACGCGGCACAACACCATGCTCCCGACTCGCCGATCGTCCTGGACTGGGTCTCGGTCGAAGCGAGTGTCTCTATGGCCGCCGGCCGCTTCGCCGATGCGGAGATTGGCCTGCGCCGTGTCCTCGAGCAGCAGATCGATGCCACCGGTTCCGACACCCCATCGGTCGGTGCCGCTTTAAACGAGCTCGCGTGGTGCCTCCTGCACCAAGGTCGATTTAGCGACGCAGAGCCTTTCGCGCAGCGTTCGGTCGCAGCGTTCGCAAAGATGAGTCCGGAGCCGCGTGAACTCGGGGCCAGTCTGGATACGCTCGCCGAAGTCGAACAGAAGCTCGGTCGACGCGATGAGGCAGAACGGGGTTACCGACACGCGATCGTGATTCTCCGCCGCTTCCGCCCAGAAACGGATTCGCTGCTCGTCTCTGTGCTCGATCACCTAGTTGCACTGCTCCGAGGGTCGGGTCGCACGAAAGACGCGGATGCAGTCAACAAGGAGCTTCTCGCGATTCGCTCCGACATTGCAAACCGGTCTCAGCCGAACCAAACGCAGTAATCAAATCTCGGTCGCGTCACGCGGCCTGCGGAGCTAAGCGCGATGAACCCGGCTCGCTAGACGCCCCCTCCAGGAAGGTGTGATTTGCAGCTGATGGCGATAGCGCTCCTAATCCTGTTCACCGAGTGTTTGGACGTACGTTTTACCGTACGGATAGAAGAGTTCCTTGCGACCTTCCTTCCAAGCCGCTTTGAGTTCTGGCGTTGTGATGTCCCAGTCCGGCCGGCATTTCTTGGTAACAGCACGTAGGTCCTGGCGGAGATCTTCCAGAGTGGGCCGGCCGAAGAACCAGTAGCCGTTGTAGATCCTATAGATGACAAGACCGGGCTCGAGGACAATCACGTGGGGGATCATGGGATTGTTGACAGGATCAGTGTATTCGGCAATGTCGAGATCTTTTTGGACGATACGCCCCGCGTCGGAGAGGAAAGGCCAGTGGGCACCGACTCCGCTGCGATATTCATTGGTCAAAGTGATATTGTCGGTGCTAATCGTGACAAGCCGGCAATAGGCAACCTCGAGCTCACGATGGAGTTCAACAAGCCCTTCAGCTTGCCGGCGGTCCTTGGGGCAGAAACCTCCGCGGCCGAGGACGAGAACCATTGGATGTTGTCCTTGCAGTTCGGAGAGCTTCCGGCGTTTCGCAGTGTGGTCGGAGAGCTCATAGTCGGGGAAGATAGCGCCCGGAACAATGTCAGATCGCATATACATGCTCCTCCTCGTGGCTCCGCCGCACACCCCTGGGTGGGAATACTACAACCTTCCCTCTCGAATCGCGGCGCGGACTCTTGCCGTCATCGTCCTCTTGCCGGGGTCTTGGCTACTTCTTCCTCGAGCCGTTTCGTCCAGCGGTTCACGCGGTCTCTGACCCCATATTCGGACCGACGATCGCTAGCGGTTTTTGGTGTTCGTCTTCGTGTGAACCTCCGCACAGTATGCCCGGGGTCACGCGTGCCTCTATTCGTCGACCACGGCTCCGCTTCTCCGACCTTCAAGACGGAAACCTACTTTGCGCGGGCGGTGCGGGGTGGTGACACGGTCGGTGCTGGAAGCTCCGGTTGTACGGCTACTGTGGGCGGCACCTTTGTCATCCTGCCGGACTGCTGCGGACCCGGAGTGTAGATGACTGCGATCCGCCATGAGCCCGGCACTCATCGATTCCGCCGCCGCGCCTCACTCGAAGAGCGCGCATTTCTGTAGCGTCCCCCCGCCACGCTCGCAGCGCGAAAACCGCACGCGCCCCAAAGCCGTCGAACGCTGGTTGCGGGCTTTGGAGCGAGGGGGGCGGTGGCTGCATGACGGGGAGGGCGTGGCTCCTGCCGCGTTGCTAGGAAGTCGTCAGCGGCCCAAAGAAAATTTGTCGCATCTTGGCCCCTCCAATCACGCGCGCCAGTTCGTGCATCGTGCAGTACATAACGATCAGCACGAACAATAGGATCTGGATGGCCCAGAAATGAGGCCATATCATTTCTCTGAGCAACGTCTCGTTGCCGGTGATGAGGCCTCCGGTCTCCCGCCAGAAGTCGATGAGGCGCTCAAGATAGTGGACGAGCGCAGCGACGAGAAGGTAGATCGTGGTCTTCCACACGATGTTGTAGGCCAGCGGCTTTTCGGGATAGCGATTGATGATGGGCAGCATGTCGGCGATCAAGACCGCCTTGCCCAGGATGAGGGCAGCGATCGCCACTGAAAGCGAAGACATCACCGGGAGGCCCGTTCCCTTGGCCATCAGCACACGGATGAACGCCACAATGTGGAGGGCGATGAAGAAGAAGATCGTGGGGGGAAGTATCGCGAGGAACTCCTCCTTCAACCTGGTGGATAGTTTGCTCAAATGGCCCTCCTCTTGAAGTGATCCAGCCGAGATGCCTGCCCCTGGGCGTAGTCGATAGTGCGCGCGGAAATACGGGCCGGCAAGCCGTCAGTTGATGCTGCGGATCGGACGTGACCTAGCGGTCTTCGGCGTCACGCTCCCCGTACGTCGCAGCGCCTCGGTTCGGTCGTCATGACAAACGATCGGGTCCCGCATGGCCGCGGTGGCCGCGTGTCCCACAGGTCGCAGATTCCACAATGAACTCTCAGGCAGCGGTCGGCATCGGCCTCGCCGTCCGATGCCACCGTGCGCGAGGCGCCTCGGCCGGAAACGCGCCTCGGCGTATAACCGGGATCGGGAACCCAAGCAACGCAGAGCCGCGAGCGTCACTCGTGCGGAGTCCGAAACCCGCGGCGCACCGCGTTGGCAACCGCGCGGCTGAACTCGCCGAGTCCCGCGCGCACCCGCTCCCGAGTGAGCACCTCCCCTCGCGCCTCGCCTCGCAGGAAGCGCATCACGCCGTCGGTGGCCACTCGCTCTCGCGGCGAGTCGATCGAGCGGTAGCGCACGCACCGATCGGGTCCGATCACGAACACGGCCGGAACGGCGATCCCACCCATCTCGCGCGGGTTGTAGAGATCCCACGCGCGCACAACGACGCGAGCCGGATCACATAGGATCGGATACGGGAGCACGAGTTGCGTGCGCACCGCCTCGGAGCGCGCCTGGCTATCGACCGAAAGCGCGACGACGTCCGCACCGGCGGCGCGGATCGCCCCGTAAGCGCGGCCATACTCCGCCAACTGGCGGAGGCAGAACGGTCACCAATGGCCGCGGTAGAACAGCAGGACGCGAGGTCGGCTGGCGACGAGCGACGCCAGGCTGTGCGCGACCCCGGTCGAATCGAAGAGCTCAAAATCGGGCGCCTCTTCCCTCACGTCGGGAGTGATTTGGGGCTCCTTTCGCAGGTATAGAACTGCGCCAGCATCTTTTTCACGCACGCGAGTTCCTTCTGCGGCACCTGCGAGAAACTTTAGCGAACCCCGAGCGTCGGACTACGCGCCCGGGCGCAGAGTTTCGCGTTGCCTGCGCGTCGTCACCCCGCGCGACACCTCGGGACATTTCTTTGACACTTTCCGCCTCGGCGTACCACGTAACGTAGAGCAGATCTGTTCGGTGGGGTTGGAGTGCCGTCGTTCCCGTAGGTAGGGCGAACTGCCACAGAAGGTCGGTATGCGATTCCTCGCCTTGGCTCTCTGGTTTTGCATCGCGCCCGCGGCGCAGGCAACCGTCACGGGTTTCATGTTGAATCCGACGGCCAACTCCGAGAACTTCGCGACCGCCGTGGCCGAAAACGAGGGCCTCATCACGACGCTGACTTTCGAGACTGAACCGTTGGGCCCTCTCGATCCGACGTTCTACCCGGGTGTCAATATCGTCGTCAGTCCTGCGGTCAACATCAATAACACGCCGGCGGGGGCTGGGAGTAACGAGGGACCCCTCTCGCCGGGCGAAGGGCCCTACGAGACATCGCATTACATCTCCATTCCCGGAGGGGGCCACACAATGTCGATTACGTTCGATCAGCCAGTGCTTGGGGTCGGCTTCGATACGGTCGACTACTTCAACCCGGGCGGCGTTAACACAACGTTCCTAAACGCGTACTCTGGTCCGTCCGGTACCGGCACGAAGCTGGGCTCATTCGAGACAGATGGGTACAACTTCCAGACGGGGAATGTGTACTTCGTCGGTGTCCTCAGTACGGCTTCGGACATCCGGTCGATTACGTTCACGTCACCCGGTCGAGACAACGACGGGATCTTCATCGACAACATCGAGTACGCGCGCGTTGTCCCCGAGCCCGGTACGGGTCTGCTCGTGATGGGAGGCGTGCTGAGTCTCACGGTGGCCCGCCGCAGGCTGGCGTTGACCGCGTAGCACTCTTTCGGCGCCTCGCCGTCCGACCACCGCCATGCGCGAGGCGCCTGCGCGAAGAGCGCGCCTCAGCGTAGCAGTACGTGGTGGCTGCTCCTCCGAGAGCCCTCACCCCCACTCCCTTCAGCAGCGGCAAAGGCGATCGCGAGCAAGGAATCGGCAAGAACACTGAATGCGCCCAGGGGTCGGTCTGGGGCGTGCCTATCCATGTCGAGGATTGCTAACGCGGACGGTCCTCCTTCGACTTCACAGGGCTACGCTGCATCGGCTTGGCCGTCAGCTTTTCGATCTGCGTGCGATATCGTGCGAGATCGGCGATCAGGGTGAAGTTTCCATACAGGGCAGTCTCGGACGGCTGCTTCTCGAATGTGGCAACCCCGTAGAGCACGCCCGCGAGCCGCCATTTCCCCCGCACTTTCACGAACACTGGGCCGCCCGAATCGCCCACCGCCGCCTGTGCCTCGTGTGGCGTCGCGCCGTCCTTGCGAAATTCGGTTGCGAACGCCTCGGTCGAGTTGGCCCGTACGGCGTTCTTGAACACGGTGTTCGTGCCCCAGCGCAGCGCCGAGGCCGTTCCCCACGCGAAGCCCTCGTGTCCGGACCACGACGTCGGAGCGCCGCGGTTTCCCCCGTGCCCAATCAGCACCACCGGCGTTCCCGTCTTAGGCGTGGCTGTCGCGATCCGCAGCCTCGGGAGATGGGGGGCACCCTGGATACGAAAGACGATCACGTCTGCCAGGCTCCCATCCTGGTTGCGTAGCTGTACCGTCGAGCCTTGCACCGCGCTGAATGTGCGACCGCCGAGGACGACCGGGCCGGCGCCGACGTGACTCGCCGTCAACATCCAGCCGTTTCCGAGGTAAGTGCCTGTTAGGCCCGAGACGGTGCCTACGTTCGCCCACCCCGGATCGTCGTTAGGTGCTGTCAGATTTTCGGAGCCGCGGTCCGAGACGACGACGAGAGCGTACGCGGGCGCTGCGACCGTCGCACCCGCAAGCGTTGCGAGCGCGAGGAGCCCGCTGGCTCTGATCGCAAAGGCCACGGTCGCCATTTTCCAGATCCTAGGGCGTGGCTCCGGCACGAGTCGAGGCACGCATTCTTTGGTCTCGTCGGGGCGTTGTCATTTGGGAATCGTGGCCTCGCCGTCCGACGCCACCGTACCGGTGACATCCGGCTGAAATAACGCTCATCACAGGGGTACCCCGAACCCCGCCGCCGCGCCCGCCAACGCGGTTGCCGGTCCTCGGGCTCCGGCCGGTCGGGAGCCGCGCGGCCTCTGGCCCGAAGTCTCACCGACGATATGGCTTCCGCCACCCAATTTGAATGGACACCCCACCGGCAACGCGCTCACAATCAGTTCGGCGCAATCCTGTGTCCTCTGGGAAGGGCTATCCTGCCGTTGACTCGCTCTGGGGAGGTGGTTTCCCGCAATGCGATGGCGCCGTCCCGAGCTCTGGCTGGCGTTTTTTCTGTGGCTGATGACTGCGGCAACCTACCTGCCGATTCTCGGACACGACTTCGTTCCGTTCGACGACCCGCAATACGTATCGGAGAATGGGCGGCTCGCGAGCGGCCTCACACGCGAAGGGCTCGTACGCGCGTTTACGGAGCGCTACTTCGCAAACTGGACGCCGCTCACAACACTCTCCTACGCCGTTGATTACCGGTTCCACGGGCTATGGGCGGGCGGCTATCTTCTGACGAACCTGCTGCTCCACGCCACGGCAGCGTCGCTCCTCTTCCTCGCTCTCGCACGGATGACTGGGGCTCTCGGTCGGAGCGGCTTCGTCGCGGGGCTATTCGCTCTCCATCCCCTCCACGTCGAGGCCGTCGCTTGGGTTGCGGAGCGGAAAGAGGTCCTGTCAGGCGTGTTTTTCGCAGCGACGCTGTGCTGCTACGCGCGCTACGCGCAGAATCGAAGCGCCACACGCTACGGGGTGGTGGCTCTCTGCCTCGCACTCGGCCTGCTCGCGAAGCCCATGCTCGTGACGGTGCCCTTTGTGCTTCTCCTGCTCGACCTTTGGCCCTTGGGTCGCGTTCCGCTTGGCAATGCGCGCGCGGCTGCCGCGGCCGTCGCGCGACTCACACTCGAGAAAGCCCCACTTTTCTTCTTGTCCGCGGTCTCGAGTGTGATCACCTTCCGCGTTCAGGAGGCCGCTGGCACGATCCAGACGATGGAACAAGTGCCTCTTGTCCTGCGACTTGCGAACATACCCTTGGCCTACGCCGCGTACGTAGAGAAGATCTTCTGGCCCGTCGGCCTCGCGTTCTACTATCCGCTCCTTCGGAGCTCGCTCTCCCTCTCAAACGCCGGCCTCACTGGGGCGGCGCTCGGTGTCATCACTTTGTGTACGGTCACACTGTTCCGGCGCGCGCCCTATCTGCCCGTGGGCTGGCTCTGGTTCTTGGGCATGCTCGTGCCGGTGATCGGGTTCGTGCAGGTTGGCACGCAGGCTTATGCGGATCGGTACACCTATCTCCCCCTCGTCGGCATCGGACTCGCCGTTGCGTGGGGTGCGCACGATTTCGCTGCCCGGTTCCGCATCCCGGCTGCCCGGCTCAGCGCCGCGGCCCTCGCCCTCCTGGCGCTTCTCCTGGTCGCAACAGAGCTTCAGATTCGCGTGTGGCAGGACGGCATCACTCTGGGCGAGCACGCGCTGAGGGTCACCGCCCCGACTTCCGCCGCACACACAGTCCTCGCGACCACCCTCTACATCAAGGAGCGAGCCCCAGAAGCACGCGAGCACGCGCTCGAAGCAATCCGGCTCGATCCGCGCGCTCCGGGACCCCGATGGATCCTTGGGCTCGTGCTTGAAAGATATGGGATGCACGAAGAGGCAAGCGAGGAGCTGCGTCAGGCGCTTCGCCTTGATCCACGATTCGACGCCGCGCGGATCGACCTTGCCAAAATTCTTTCGAACATGGGGAGGCACACGGAGGCGCTGACACTTCTATCCCAGACCCTCGCCGCGGGGCCCGAAGGGGGCGAGGCTGAGATCGAGCTCTACATGGGCGAGGCACTCGCAGGTCAAGGGAAGGTTGCCGAAGCGGTCGAGCACTATCGCCGTACGCTTCACTGGAGGCCAGACTCTGTCCACGCGCTCGCGAACTTGGGAGCCGCGCTCACCCAAATCGGTCAACTCGCCGAGGGCGAGGAGGCACTGCGGCGCGCAGTTGCGCTCTCGCCTAAGACGGCGGAGATCCAGGGTGAACTCGCCGAAAATCTCCAGCGTCAGCGCCGCAACACCGAAGCTATCGCGCACTTGCGGGAGGCGCTGCGGCTCCGTCCCGGCCAGCTCGAAGCGATGAACAACCTCGCGTGGCTCCTCGCAACCGCCACAGACCCATCCGTGCGTAGCCCCGCTGAGGCCGTAGAGCTGGCTGAGCAGGCTGCAATGGTCACGCGCCGAGGCAACGCAGCAGTGCTCGATACCCTCGCCGCCGCGTACGCATCCGCAGGACGACTGACAGATGCCACTGCGACGGCGAATGAAGCGTTGGCTCTGGCACGCCGAGGGGGCCAGGATGACCTGGCCCGCGAGATCGCCGAGCACGCCCGCGTCTACCGGGCTGAGTCGGTAGCTCCTGCTGCGGGTGGAGCCGCGCCGCCATCCTCCTGATTTAGGCCCCCTTCCCCTCGCGTCTCCAGGGGGGCACATCGTAGACCGCCCCCCGGCCGCATATCCGTCGAGTGTTCTCTGCCGACGCCCGAGGAATCTTGCCCCTCAAACGCGCGGCCCGATTGTCCTCTGAGGCCCGCCTTGCTGGGCCCACCCCCTTCGGGTGTCGGGTGGAATTGACGATCGAAGGGGACGGGCTCAGGGGTTCTCGAGGAACACAAAGAGATCTGCGCCCTTCGACGCGCGAATCGCACGGTGGGGAATCGTGGCGAACCGATCTCTCTGCTCATTGTAGTCATCGACCGAGACCACGATGCCGACTTTCTCGGGCAAGCCGAGAAGCAGAGGAATTTGATCGGGATCCTTCAGAATCTCCAATCTTCGATCCAGATAGAAGTTCATCGCGGGCAGGCGTCGGTCGTTCAGGAGCGGTGTGAAGATCCGCCGGCCGTCGATTTCGCTGCGTACTTGATCGAAGAACGGGCGCCAAGATCGCAGGTTGTCGATGAGAGGAATGGCGAAGGCGAGTGTAAACAACGCCGAGCACGCGATGACGACGCCACACATCCAAAGCGCTAGCTCTTCGTGCCATCGTCCCTTCAGGATGACGAAGAGCACAGCGGCCGCGACAAGATTCGGTGCAAAGAGCCACACAAGTGTCTGATTGTGTAGTACGAGCCCGGCGCCGAGTGGCGCGAGCGCAAAGCCGACGACGACGAGCGCGAGGTTCAGAGCGACGAGCTGCCGCTTTCTTCGAGTCGAGCGCGCACCCTGCGCGAAAAGGTCGTGGAAGAACTCTGCCGAAACCAGGCTCAGCACAAAAACGATCGGCAGGAAGTAAGTCATCTGTGTCGAGGAGGAAAGGCTCAAGGAGACAATGATCGCAATGAACGCAATCTTGAAGAAGAGGCGGCGCGGGCAGACCCTCCGCCCTAGGAAGAGGTCCCATAGCGCGCCCAGGTAAATCAAGGGCCATGGCAGCATGTCGGCGCTGACCCAGCGTGCAACGCCGAAAGGCGGCCGAGTCTTCACCGTTCGGAAGGCGTCATTCAATTCTCCGATATGCAGCGCGGTGGTGTCACGGAAGGTGAAAAATCTGCCGAGCGTATTGTCGAAGAACACAATCCGCAGAAACTCGAGGCCACCCTTGACGTAGAGCGCATAGCACCAAGGTCCGACCAGTAGCGCGAGAGCGACTCCAGCGGTGGCACCGATCCTGAACAGTCGATAGAACTGCCGTGTCATCAGAAGAAAGACGGTGACGGGGGGAACGATGATCAGGAAGGTGTAGAAATTCTTGGCGTAGAAAGAGGCGGCAAGGGCGAGGCAGAAAGGGAGATCCTCAAGCCAGCGCCCTTGCGAGCGCGGCTGTGTCTGGATGGGCGGCGTGGCCGAGGCCTTCTCGTGACCTTGGGAGGTGAGCGCCTGTTCGGCGCGGCTCGCGGCTCTGGGTGCGTTGCCGTCTGCAGGGGTCGTTTGGCCGCGCGAATCCCCGTGCAATGTACGCAGGAAGAGTGCGAAACAGAGAATGATGAAGAAGAGCGCCACGCTGTCGGAGGACGCCCGGTGCATCATGTCGTAGAAGGTGAAGGTGGTCGCGCACAGGTAGGTCGAGATCCATGCGACGGCCTCGCCGTAAAGGCGTCGGCTGATCCAAAAAAGGATCGAGAGCGAGAGGAGACCGCAAAGAGCGGCCGGGAGGCGTACGAAGCCTGCGCTGAGGCGCCCTGCGATCTTGCAGCTCACCCATGAGAGCGCGTAGGCAAGGGGTGGTTTTTCGAGGTATGGGATCCCGTTGATCTTGGGTACAGCGATCTCACCGTATGTGTACATCTCCCAGGTGACACCAGCGACCGCCTGCTCGATCGGGGGCCAAAGTTCATGGTCGAAGACGCCCACCACGAGGTAGAGGCCGACAAAGAGGCTGGCGCCGAGGGCTCGCCGCAGAGCCAATCTTCCGCGGCGCGCCTCCCCCCTCCCATCACCTGAAATCGATTCGCGCATGGCCTCGCCGCTGGGAGGGTTGGGCCCTCGGTCGGCCGCCCGTGGGGCGCCCACCGTAAGCTCAAACCTCGTCTCGCGCTCTTGCGGTGACGCGGGCCCGCTCAACTCGAAGACCCTCACGGGAGCTGCTTGCGATGGGACGGTCGACCATCGGCCAGGCTCAACGAATCGGAGCTCAACGTCGTTGGCACCCTAGCGTAGCGAGCTGAGGTGGGAAGCGACTGGGCGGCTTGAGCTACTTCTCTCGATCCCCAAGCCGATCTCGATTGCGCCTGGCGGTCGCATCTCCCCATGTTTCATCAGGTTTTGCGCTCAAGCGGAATCATTACTCGTGTCCGGCGAGTTCGCTCTAGGCCTTGGGTCCTCGTTGGTAGGGCAGCCAACGCCAGAGGCACCGAGCCCCTGGCAAGGCACGTGCGCGTGGAGGAGACCGCCGGGTTTTAGAATTCTCGCCGCTTCGCCGACGAGCGCATGCGGATCTGACGCATGCTCGACCACGTCAAGAAGAAGCAGCCCATCGAATTCGCTGTCCGCTGCGGGCAGCACGGACCCTTCGACGCGCCTGAGATCGAGCGCAGGTGCCCAAGCCTCGGCAGCGCGAAGCGTCGCCGGACTGACGGGCAAGTGAGCCAGCGCCTCGGCCAGGCGGTAGGAGGCGGTCGTCCGTCCGTCCCAAGCCGATGCGTCTGGGGCGGCGAGTCATCTTCCTCGGAGACGGAGCCGCCTCCTGGGACGCAGACCTCCCGCACCTCACCGGGGACCGGTACATTGCCGGCCGACCGGCCTTTGGGGAGCGGGCGGGGGGCTGCGAGCAGCGGGGGAAGGCGGGTGTCCATCGAAATCGCCGGGGTGACCCTGGCGGCGGTATACGAACGCGAAGTCGCGGCCTCCCTCGAGCGGATCTGGGAGAACGTGCTCGACTGGGAGCACCTACCCTGGCTCCATCGCGACTCGTTCGTCGGAATCCGCGAGGTGGAAGCCGGCGCGGAGGGCTGGCGCGCATGTGTCCTCTTGCCGCAGCCTGGAGAGCCGAGCCCGGCCTGGATTGAGGTTTGCCTCGATCGAGCGCAGCTGCGGTACGTGACCCGGACTCTCGCGGGCCTGGGCAAGGGCACGGAGATATGGACCCGTCTCAATCCCGTTGCGGATCGAGCGACCCACATCACGGTCGAGTTCCATCTACCGGGAGTCACAGCGACCCGAGGCGCGCGGGAGCGGGACCTGGGGACCATGTATACCCAGCTCTACACGCGTCTTTGGAATGAGGACGAAGGCATGATGATCCGCCGGCAGGCGTTGCTGGATGCGCGAGGGGCTCCTGTGACCGCCGATGCAGGGCCCTTTCCGCTCGGTCCCGCCTCGGCACTCCGCGCCCAGCTCCCGCGCGTCGTGGATGCGTATGGTGCACGCTTCCGCATCGTCGAAATCGCCGGTGAGCTTCGCGCCCACGCGACGGTGTGTCCTCACCGAGGAGGACCTCTCGAGGACGCGATGCCTGACGCCGAGGGGTGCATCGTCTGTCCCTGGCACGGCTACCGCTTTGACCTGCAAAGCGGGAAGAGCGCCGATGGGCGCCGTCTTGGTCTTTCCGCGGCGCCCGCGGTCCTTGAAAGCTCGACCGGTGAGGCCTGCCTGGTCTGGCCCAGCGCGTGAAGCTCTTTGCCGCCGCACTCCTGCTCGCGGTCCTCCCGGGCTGCTCGTTCCATCTCCCGCGGCTCACTCGACGCGAGGGGCTGCCCACGTTCGAGCTCCATTCTCCCGAGCGCCTCGTTGTCATGGCACCGCACCCCGACGACGAGATCATCTGCTGTGGCGGTCTAATCCACCGCGTCCTTGCCGAGGGCGGGCAAGTCGACATCGTCTACTTCACGGAAGGTGATGGCTACGTCGAGGGCGTAGTTTTTGAGCTTCGCCAGTCGCAGCCGAAACCGGAGCTCTTCGTCGAGTACGGAGAGTGGCGACGCAGGGAATCCGTCGCGGTATTGACTCTCTTGCGATTGTCGGAAAAGCGCGCGCACTTTCTGGGCTTTCCCGATGGAGGCCTTCGAGACATCTGGGAGCGACACTTTTCCGAGCAGCATCCCTACGAATCACGCACCACGGCGGCCGCACACGTTCCCTATCGTCACTCCGTCGAGCCCGGTGCGCCGTACTCGGGCATCGAGCTCCAGGGCCTTTTGCGCCAGCTGCTGCATGATCTCAAGCCAACACTAATCGTTTTGCCAGACCCGCGCGACCAACATGGGGACCACAGCGCAACCGGTCTATTCACGCTCGAGGCGTTTCACGATTACGCCCAGGCAGACGAGAGGCGCCCGAGCGCACGCGTTCTCACGTATCTCGTACACTGGCCGGGTTGGCCCGGACCCTCCGGGGAGCCGCCGTTGCCGCTCACTCCTCCCGCGGACCTGTCGGAGGCGCCCATTGACTGGGTAGCCTTTCCGTTGACGGCAGCAGAGTCCGCAGACAAGCTCCATGTGCTCCACGTTTACAAGACACAGGTCGACGTGATGGGCACCTTCCTCGATCGTTTCTATCGAAGGAACGAGCTCTTCGGGGAGTTCCGCGAGGATCCGCCGCCCGAAGGACTGGTACTTTCCCCGCTCGCGTATCAAAGACCGAAACCCAAGCCGCACTAAGGCTCGTGCCGGGGGAAGGCGCGCTTTGCCCCGGAAGTTCGCGAGGGCGCGGATTCTCGTGCGCTCGGAGCGCGGGAGAATTTTTATGCCGGAGCTGCTTCCCGAGAGCGAGGCCGCGTCCGACCGAGGCTGCACTCGCGAATGAGTCTGAAGGCGGGAGAGGACGTCAGGGTGTCGCCCCGAGAGGGCGCGTCATCGAGTGGTGCCCGGAGTACCCATCGGAGCGCCCGAAGCACCTGGCAGGACTGGGGGCGTTCGGCCATCATCCACCGGCGCGACTTTGCTGATGAAGTATTGAGTTTCCGCGAAGCAGCTGGTCGGTATTCCGATGTGCTGTTCATACGTTAGCGATACGCGTCTGCCCATACTCCGATTGATCTCGTCCGCGATCGAATCGGTGGGCACAGTGAAGTAGAACTTCTCCGCGACCGTTCCTGGCATCGATACGAGCGCCATTTCCCCTTCCCAAGTTTTGCAGATCCAGCCTTTCTTCGAGAGTTTTTGGACATAGCCCGCTCTCTCGCCCTTCGAGTAGCTCCAATGCAGGACAAGCCACGTGTAGCCCCAAAAGAGAACGGCGATGGCCACGAGGATCCCGACCGCCCACTTCGCCATGGAGTGACCTCCGAGAATTCAATCTGCTCGTTGCATGCTAGCGAGAGCGCGGTGGCTTCGCGCGGCCTCTGCCGACGCATTGCTATCGCTGGTTCTGAGTTGTGGATGCACGAGCCCTGAGGCTCCCAAGGAAGCGACAGCGGCCGTAGATCGTCTCCTGATGAGACCGGGTAGGTGATATCCTTTCCTTGGAGCCGGTCGCTCCATAGGGTCCAGCTTGCCGAATCCAAGCGCGATCCAAGCAATGATGAGGCTCTACGTCTTCCCGGTCGCGCCGCATCCCACGCGCGTGCGCCTCTACCTCGCCGAAAAGCGCGCTGCTGGCGCGCGCATCGGCTTGGAGGAGGTGATCGTGAGCCTTCGCGAGGGAAAACAGCACACACCCGAGCACCTCGCGCGCAATCCCTTGGGCAAGCTCCCGGTGCTCGAGCTCCCGGACGGCACCCATCTCACGGAATCCCTCGCGATCATTCAGTATCTCGAAGAGCTCCATCCGGACCCGCCAATGATTGGCAGCGACCCTCTCACGCGAGCGCGTGTCCACGAGCTCGAGCGCATCGCCGAACTCGGAGTGATGCTCCCTATCGCGCGCATCGTGCACGCCACTCGCTCGCCGCTCGGGTCGCCGCCAACCCGGAGGTCGCTGCGCACTACCGGGCTTTGTTGCCGAGGGCGGTCGCGGTGCTCGAAGAGCGGATCTCCGATGGCCGGCCCTTTATCGCCGGCGCGCTGCCGACGATTGCCGACTGCACAATGGCCGCGGCGCTTCAGTTCGCGCGGTTCGGAGGCGTGGAGATCGATCCCAGCTTCCATGCGCTTGCGCGTTGGGATCGGGCGTATCGGGAGCGACCGGCGGCACGCTCAGCCTTGTTACTCTAGCGAGGCTCGTGGAAGCCTGGGGGTGCCGGGCTCTGGGCCACCGCCGCCGCGGACGTTCCGAGGCTAAGTCGGTCGGCCATCCCTGACCCCCACCCAAGCCAATTCGATCTACCTCTGGCGTGACGAGCGTAGCCCTTGCCACTGATCATGATCTACACGCAATGGCGACCAGCCCTCGCCCCGCAGATGCCCGCGAGGCCGAAGCCAAAAAGGAGAAGAGTCGCCGGTTCCGGGACGGGCGTGAATGACAGTCCAGCCAATGCAACGCTCGGCCCAAGCAAGGTTAGAGCGCCCGTGGATGTGTCGAGCGTATACAGGTTGCCAGACGTGCTGATGCCATTCACGCGGATGCCATTTCCGAAATACGCCGTGCCCGTTTGAGGATCGAAGGCCATCCCCGCGAGGTCCCCCAGCGAGTGGACGCTCAGATCGACGCTCCCGAGGATCGCGGCCGTGCTCTTGTCCACCCTTAAGAGAGTGGCTGATTCGGTGTCCACGATGAACAAGTTCCCGGAATTATCGAAAGCCATCGCTGAGAGGTCGCCGCCGGTGGTTCTGACTGAACCGATCACGGTTGCTTGGCCGGTCGATGGGTTGAGCTCGAAGAGATCGCGCGCACCCGATCCCGCGCTTGGTACGGATTGGACGCCGTAGAGGTTGCCCGTAATGGGATCGAACGCGAGGTCGCCTTCAGCGATAAAAGCGGGAGGCTGGAACCCCGTCGCTCCCACCAAGGTCGGTGTCCCGGTGGTCGGGTCGATCTTGTAGAGCGCATTCGGGACAGACGGTTGCGACGCGACTGTCGTCAGGCCGAAGAGTGTTCCGTCGGGCGAGAAGGCGATACCGGCCACATCGGAGAGTCCCGTACTTCGCGGGTTGCTCGTGGAGCCGGCGGCGGGATTCAGGTTGTACAACACGGCAGCGCCCGTGTCCCCAAATGTGATCCCGACCAGGGTCGCGGCCGCGGCTCGTTCACCTCCTGAGGCGAGAGCCACCCAAACGGACACGATCCCGAGAAGGGATCTCCCGGTCGACCCGGCAATCGCCACAAATTGACTCCCAGGAATCGCAGAGGTTCGCCCGATGGCGCCATATGCTTCCACCGACAACTGCTAAGTGGACCTGCCAGACGAAAGGTGTCAAACGCATCGACAGGCTCTCTGGACCTGGTGTTCGGCGGTTCGCTTTCACCCCGAAAAGGCTTTTCTTGCTGACTCAACACCACCCCCATCGACCGTATTCTTCTCTTGAGAGGGGCGTAGTTTCGTGCAGGCCCTGCTGAGCCGGCTGTTATGCCCTACCTGGAGAAAGCGGTGCGCAGGCGTTAAACTGGCTTTGCCTCAGAAGCTGGTCCTGAAAGCGATCCGATTGATCCTGATGACGGGGGGATATCTCCGACTTGTCAAAGCGGACGGGCGAGGACGCGCGGGCAACGTTGCCCACCTCATCCCGGCCAACCACCATAGATTACGAAGACCTGCTGGGCAGCCTCGATTGCGTGATCTGGGAGGCCGATCCCGACTCCTTCCAGTTCCGGTTCGTGAGCGGGGCGGCCGAGCGGCTGCTGGGGTTTCCCACCCAAGCCTGGCTTGAGGCGCCTAAATTCTTTACGGAGCGGCTCCATTCCGAGGACCGAGATCGCGTGCTGGCCGAGTGCCAGCGACTCACCGCGGCTGGGCAGGACCATCAGCTCGAGTACCGCCTCGTCGCGAAGGACGGCCGCATCGTCTGGGTGCGAGACATCGTCCGGGTGATCAGCGAGCGCGGGGGCCCCGTCAGCTGCCGCGGCGTGATGCTCGACATCACCGAGCTAAAGCAGGTCGAGGAGGCCCTCGCGCTGGCGCAGGCGCACCTGCTGAGCCTGGTCACAAACGCGCCGGTTGTGCTCTTCGAGCTCGATCGCAGCGGCGTGATCACACGCTGCGAAGGGAAGGGCCTGAATGCTGTCCATCTCAAGCCCAGCGATTTCATTGGGCGCTCCGCGTCGCAGCCCTTCCCGGACTCCCCGAAAATCCGGGAGAATCTGCTTCGCGCACTGCGAGGCGAGAGCTTCTCGGACACGGTCACGTTTAGGGGGCGAGTCTTCGAAACTCGCTACTCATCCGTTCGAAATCAAGAGGGAGCAGTCGAAGGAGTCCTCGGCGTATCGACCGACGTCACGGAGCGCGTGCGCGCCGAGGAGGAGCAGGTCCGGCTGGAGGGGCAACTGCGGCAGGCTCAGAAGCTCGAGAGTCTTGGCGTGCTCGCTGGAGGAATCGCCCATGACTTCAACAATCTGCTCATGACGATCCTCGGGAGCGTACACCTCGCGGCCAAGGCGCTTCCGCCCGATTCTTCGGCGCAGGCCAATCTGAAGCGGATCCGCGATACCGCTCGGCAGGCCGCGGACCTGACGGGACTCCTTCTCGCCTACGCGGGCCATGTGCCCCCCACGTTAGAACCCGTCGATCTGTCGGAGCTGATTCGAGGAATGATGGAGCTGCTGACGGTATCGGTATCGAAGAAGGCGACCCTTCAATGGGAGCTCGCGGAGCGCATGACCGCGGTGGAGGGCGATCGAAGCCAGCTCAGCCAGGTGGTGCTGAACCTCGTAACGAACGCCTCCGAGGCGCTCGGGAAGGGGAGCGGTACGATCGTTGTTCGCACCGGCCAAATGGACTGCACACGCCGCGATCTCCTGCACTCGTGCCTGGGCGAGAATCTGGCCGAGGGTCGTTACGTTTTCCTCGAGGTGAACGACACAGGCACGGGGATGGACGAGGCGACTCAGTCTAGGATCTTTGATCCCTTCTTCAGCACGAAGTTCACGGGGCGAGGACTCGGCTTGGCCACCGTGCTCGGGATCCTCGGAGGTCACAACGGCGCGATCTGGGTTCACAGCAACCCGGGTCTCGGGAGCACATTCCGCGTCCTACTCCCCCAGAGCCAGACGAAACCGGCGGCGCGCCGGTTGCAGCCCGCTCGTGAAACCTGGAAGAGCAGCGGCACGGTTCTGCTGGTGGATGACGACCCAGATGTACGCGAGGTAGCGGAGCACATGCTCCGCGATCTCGGTTTCGAAGTTACGACGGCGGCAGATGGGCGCGAGGCTCTCGAAAGGTTTAGCGCCAGCAGCCACAGGATCGCCGCGGTGGTACTCGACATGACGATGCCAGAACTCGGTGGAGACGAAGTGCTGGCAGCGTTGAGGCACACCCACCCGGATACACCGATCGTGTTGATGAGCGGATTTAGCAAGCGCTATGCCGCTGCGCGGATCCGGAGCGACGCGCGTTGCACCTTCCTGCAAAAGCCCTTCGAGCCCGAGGAGCTGGCGGCTGCACTCCGCAGCGCGATCGAGCAGGGGAACAGCACCGCCGACTAGGAGGCAAATCGCAGAGGGTGGGAATGGCTGACTTTGCGCTTCGTGAGCTGGGCCGCCCTGAGTTGAGAGAGGCGGCCCAACTTCTGGGCCGCGGCATGCGCGACAACCCCGTGAACATTCGGGCATTCGGTCCGCAAACCGACCGTCGCGGAAGGGCCATGGTGCGGTTTTTCGAGCCGGTGGTTCGTGGTCTGCACGCGCGAGGCACGATCCTTCGGGGCTTTTCGCGGCACCACGATGGTGGGAGTTTGCGCGATGGCGCCGCCCGGTCGCTGCCAGCCCACCATCGGCGAGAAGCTGGGCATCCTGCCCGCAGTTGTCTTCGGCAATACGATCGGGGTTCCGTGGAGAGTGCTGCGCTGGACCGGTCAGTGGGCGCGGCGCGATCCGGCGGAGCCGCATTGGCATCTGGGCCCGGTCGCGGTGGATCCTGATTTGCAAGGGCAAGGAATCGGGGCGCCATGCTGACGAAATTCTGCGCGAAAATGGACGAGTGCGCCGCGCTCTCGTATCTCGAGACGGACAAACCTCAAAACGTCCGCTTCTATGAAAGGTTTGGATACACCGTGGTGGCCGAAGGTCTCGTCCTGGGAGTCGACAACTGGTTCATGATTCGCCGTCCGTGAGCCGACGCGCTCTCTCCGCGCATCCCTCGTGAGTGCGGAGGTGCTATTGCAAGTAGAAGTTTGAAGCGCGGTTGCGCGACTCGGGAGAGAGACGCCCCGCTCAGGCGCCGTGAAGCGGCGAGTGGGTCGCGGTCCCGCGATCCAGGGCAGCGAGGAGGCCGGCGTGAGTTCATCCACCACGACGTCGGCATCGACACGGGTTCGACTTCATCCTGGTCCCACTCGAAGCTTGCGCTCGCGGCACGCATGGTCCTTGGCTTCATTCTCCTCGGGGCAAGCACCAACCTCATCACACAGCAAAATCCGGTCTCGCTCTGGCAGACCGTTCTCATGCAAGGCCGGACATTCCGAGGCTATTGGACGAAATTTACAGAGCCAGAAAATAGAGATAGGTCAAGCGGAGGAGCCGTCCGACGACTCCTCTTTCATGGGGGCTTCTTCGGCTCGTCGGCCTCCAGGCGGCGTTCGCTCAACCACGACGTCAATCCATTTCGCCCAGAACGCTCCCGGGTCGCTCCCCGCCTCAAGCGCTTCCACCAGCCCGGCCTGGTACGCTGCAAAGTGCTCCGGCCCGAGGAGGACAAAGAACTCAGCCACGCCGCCCGGATCGCTGTCGATGTTATCCATCGTAGAGGGCTCGATCGCCGCCACAGTGAAGTCCTTCACCTCACGCAATCCGCCGCGCCAGGGCCTCAGGAAGGACCCGTCCGCCTCGGACTCTACGTTCTATCGTCTCTTAGTTGAAATCGCTCCAACACTTGACGCAGGCCCTACGTAAGCGAGGTCTCGCGTCGGTATGCGCAGCCAGAGCGTGTGCCGCCACGGTCGACCGTATGTTTCTTCGCCTTCGGTGAGCGCATCCACGAGGTAAGGTATGCGCTCGCCATTCATCGAGTAGGCTTTCCCTTGCTCGGCGAACACTTGGCAGCGGCGGGCTTCGTCTGCTGAATCGTCGAAGCGCACCTCAACCAGCAGTTTGCGGTCTCGCGACTTCCTGTCGCGACTCACGAGGAGGAAAGTCTGTCCAGGAATCGTTTCACCATCGAGGCACAGTTCGTGTTCCGGAGTTATGCTGAATCTCACCGCATCACTCTATTCCTTTCTGTTCGATGATCCCGTCTCTCGCTATGTGCATTTTCGTTCGTATTCGCTTCGGCGCATATCGCCCTGCAGCGGGCGAGTACACCGCCTGTTTCATCTCGTGTGCCCGTCGTGCGGGTCTAGAGATTCGACGGGCAAAGGCCGTGTATGACGCAATGCCACAGGCTGCCAGGGGGTGGTAAAGGGTGATGCTCATTATCGAGGCCGTCGCGACCCCCTAAGTCGTGGTAATCGCGACACTCGTTATCGAACGCCGCATTGCTCGAGGGGGCATAGCTGAACACGAAGCGGGAATAGGCGCTATCCATGCGACTACCAACACGATAGAGTGTCGGTTGGTCGAGAGAGAGCAGTCCCCGGTGTCGAAGCCCACACGCCGCCCTGGTGGAGGGCGCGTACGTCTTGCACCGGCTCGGTATGCCAACCCAGTTGTGCAGGCAGTGGTTTAGGTCGGAGTCCGAGCGGCCCACGTAGAACGCCATAAACGTAGTGCCATCCATGTAGCCGAGTTGGAAGGTTCCGGGCGACGTCCGCAGTACCATCTCATCGATCGTCACGTGCATGAGCGAGAGTGCTCCGCGCATGCCCCACGGTGCCATTGGGTATCTCCTGGCACAGGCGGGACAAACGGGGTGGAACTCGAGTGGATCTTCAGGTCGATGGAGCGTGTCGCACAGGGTACAGCTCACGAGTAGCGACGCTTCGCGCTCAATCTCTTCGCTTTCGCTCTCTTGCATGGTCGCCTCGTTCGAGCATCCCTCCTCGCTGCGCGCCGGATGTCGGCGCGACCGAGGCGGGCGGGGCTTCTTGGGGAGCGACTTCCGGAAAGCAGCGGTCCTGGGATCTGGTGAATCGTGAGGGACGGTAAGGAGGGAATGCCTCTTCGCGTGGGCCGCTTGGCAACTGTGTCCGAGTGCCTGGTGGTATGAAGCCCGGACAGAGCGCAAGTTACCGCACGAGTCGCCTCCCTCCAAGGACAGTCCGTCGCGGTCGTCGGTGCTTCCTTTACGGAATCGAGCTCCTGGCGCGCCCGATTTTACTCGGAGTGCCACGAAGCGAGCCGACGCCGCAGCTCAGCGAGGCGCGCCTGAATGGCGAAAAGACGCCCCGCGAGCTCGCGGCGCCGACGGCTTCCGCGAACGTGGTGCAACGCGGAGCCGAGAACGACTACGCCCGGCGAGAGACGACCGGTATCGCCAGATCCAGGGAAATCGCGCACCGGAAGCGTGGGCTGAGTCGGTCGGGGAAACGCGAGAGGCAATCGGCTCGTGCGGACGGGCCGAAGGGTAACGTGAGCGATCGCACCACACGGGGCGAGGATTGTTCGTGTGGTTGGGCGGGGCCGCCGTCGTCCCGCCCTCGCACGCCGAAGCGCACACAGTATCCTACGGATCGTCGAGCGCGTGGGATCTATTCGCGCGTCAGGCGGCGCAACGGAACCCGAGGCGCTTTTGTCCCACTGATGTCCAGATCGTGTTTCAACCCGAAGCATCTGCACCGACGAGAGTGCGCTATGTTTCGCTACATGCCTTGGACCTTTGTCTGCGATCGCGATGGCCGCTGCCAACTAGGACTGCGTAAGAGTCCCATGGTTCCCCGAATCAATGTCGAGCGACAAGGTCGCACTCCAGAAGCTGCCGGCGCGGCGGGGGCTAAGGAGTTCTTCGCCTCAAACTTCCGCTACGCACAGGTCGAAATGACTGTCGACGAGGACAGCGTCAGCGCCTAGCGGCTGATCTGCCCATCGCGATCATGGTCAAATCTCCTGCGCGTGAGGACGGGCCGGAGGGAGCGGTGTGAGCGGGGCGGCCAGAGGGCGGCACCTTTGCTACATCGTGCGCACCGTTGGCGGGGCCCCTTCGACGCGCATCTCGCGGAGATCCTCCTCGAGCGCGCCGAGCGCATCCTTGCGGCGGACGGCGGGCGCCACTGCAACCGTGCGCTGACGGAAGCCGAAGTCGACCTCCTGCTTGCCGGCGATGAGCCAGGCGCGGCGTGAGCATCGACCGCGCCAACGTGACCTACGCCCCCTTGCCCCGGGCCTCCGACGCCGTGCTCCTTGCGTTCGCAAAGAGCCGCGCCGCGCTGGACGAGCGGTTCTCTGCGTTCGGGGTGAGCTGCGTCGCCAAGCTTGACGAGCAGCAAACGGCTTCTCTCGCGAAGGGTGCCCGCAGGGTCGCGATCCACGAGGGAGGCCACGCCGTCGCGGACGTGACCCTCTTCGGCTGTGGAGCGGTGGTCTTGGTCACTCTCCACTACGAGGAGTACCGGGGGACCGCGCTGGCCAGTCCGCGCCGGAAGCGCGCCGACCGTCGCGCCGTTTGCACTGGTTTCTATGCGGGTGTCGTCGCCGAATGCTGCGCCCCGTTCGCGATTCTGGAAGATTGGAAGGCCCAGATACTTGAATCCCTCGGACCCGAAGGGAGCCCATTCGTGCAAGAGGCGTCCGAAGGCGACCGCAAGCTGCTCGCGCGTTTGGTTGGGACGGAGCACTGGTTCCAGCCCTTTTGGGACGACGCGCTGCGCCTCCTCAGTACGCGCTGGCATGCCGTACACGCGGTCGCGTCGGCGCTCCTCGCGCATGGAACGCTGCAAGGCGAAGAGGTGGACCGGATCGTGACGCAGGCGAATGAGTGAGCATGAAGCCCACGCGCAAGGGCGCGAAGTCTCGCAACGTCGGCACGTCGGAGGGGGTGGCCGCCCACGAAGTGCCCGAGGCGGAGGCCTGGACGCGCGACGCTCCTCGCGGTGGCGCGCGACCTGGACCGTCTGTGGGAGGATGTCGACTTCGCGCACGGGCGGATCGGGATCCGGCGGGCGATCACCTCCGGTCAGCTCACGACGCCAAAGAGCGGTAAGCGGCGCACGGTTGCGATGCCGCACGAGCTCGCGGCGGAGCTCTTCGATCTCCTGTCCGCCCGCGAGCAGGGCGGCCGTGGCAGGGCCGGTGGCTCGGCTCGGGAGCGAGGTGTCCGAGTGGGTCTTCTGCTCCCTCGCGGAGACGCACCTCGACGAACGCAACGTCACCCGCTCGTGGAGCCGGATCCGCCGGCGTGCGGCGAAGCTCGGCGTGCGGCCCCTCAAGCTCCACGTGGCGCGCCACACCTACGCCAGCCTCGCGCTTGCGGCTGGCAAGAGCATCCGGTGGGTCGCCGCGCAGCTCGGTCACGCATCGGCTGCGTTCACGCTACGCACCTATGTGCACGCGATGCCCGAAGAGGAGGCGGATCTCGCGTTCGCGGAGTTCGGCGAACAAACACAGGAGAGCGTCTTTCGACGTCTCTATCCGTCTCCTCAAAAGAATGAGGGGTCAGCGCGTCACGCCAACCCCTCGGATTTCTTGGTGGAGCTGGGGGGAATCGAACCCCCGACCCCAAGACTGCCAGAAGCCAAGAAGGGTCAGAAGTGACGTGAGGTTGCACGTGCCGCGTTGCAAGGGCCTGCACCTGGCGGCATAGAGCGGCATCCACGACGGCCCCACGGCCCCAGACGGCCCCTCACGGGGCAGCTGCCGCTGCCAAGCGCGTCGTAGCTTTGCGTCGCGTCGGCGCCGTGTGCGCGACCGCTCCACCCCCCGTGTACCACCCCTCCCACGGCCAACTCGCGCGCGTATACCTCGCGCGCAAATAGACTGTGAAACTCCATGGTGTCCCCTGGGGGGAATAGCTTGGCCGGGGCGACCGAGCAGGATGCGCCTCTGGGCCCCACCCCGGCACCCCAGCTGAGAGCGCACAGCAGCTAGTTCGCGAGCGGTTACGCGAGCGTGGGTGTTGCACCGTTGCAAGCGTTTCAAGGGGTATAGGGACCTCTGGGGGCCGGCGGTCCACCACCTGGCGGGTGGGCCGAGCAGATCCACCCACTCGATGTCACAGTCTCGGCATTTGAGCGAAGCCACGAGCGTCATGAGCTGGCACGATGATCAGCTCGGGGAATCGTGCCGCGATCGCTGACATGCGCAAGATGTTTTCCCGAACGGCACTCGGGTCCGTTTCGGTCAGCCAGCGGGTGAGCCAGGGTCGCTCCAGTCGTTCGGTGATGCCCTCCAGCTGCCACACCAGATCACCCACCAGCGCGTAACGCTCACCCGTCGGGAGAGCAAGAAAAATGATCACTGATCCGGGTGTGTGGCCGGGTGCGGGGACGATCACGATAGAGCCGTCGCCATAAACATCGTGGCTCCTGGAAAAAGCAAGGTAGCGGCCACCTTCGAAACCGTACTCCTCGTACTGAGTGCTGGTGAAGCTCCGGGCAACCGCCGAGAGGGCTCCATCGTCAACGATGAAATGGTGCTCCTCGGGGGTCACCCAGACGCGCGTACCTGGGAAATCCGGCACACCACTGACATGGTCCCAGTGGGCGTGGGTGAGAACGATGCTTCGCAACGCATGGCGATCGTAACCCTTGGCGTCGAGCTGGTCGGCTGCGGAAGTGCCCCGCTCGTAACTGGTGATTGCACGGAAGGCAGCCGGCATCAGCCGAAGCTGGGCATCGATGTCGCGGCCGAAGCCCGTGTCGATAAGCAGATCACCCCGAGGATGCTTCACCAGAACGGCAGTCATCGCGAAGTCGCGCTTATCGAAGAACGAACCACCTTGGTATGCAAAGGCGGCGCTCCTGTGCGTCATACCGGTCGGTAGCTGAAACACGGCCATCCCCAGCGGCGGGGCAGCAAAGGGCATCGGTTCGGTCAAGGGCGGTGGCTGCGGTAAAGGCGACCTGCCGAAGAGGACCAAGAATGCCCCGAAGGATGCGGCCAGGAAGACTGCCACGATGATGGTGACTCTCAGCAGTCGGCGCGTGTGCGACATACGGACCCCTAGGATGCCAATGTCGACTTCGTGGCGCACCCGAAGTCTATCTCGTCAATCTCGAACGCGCGGCGCGAACCGTGGCGGGGGCGGGGTAGACCCACCCTCGGAGGGTGCGCGGGGTGGAAAGGGGGTTCTTATAACTAGAACTTTTCACCTAGTGTATACACTGTATAGTGTTAGACGATCTCTACCAGGAGGACTGCGCTCGAAGCCCTAGAGTCTGATGCAACGCCTGCGAGGCCCGCGCTTGGCCTGCGCGTCATCCGAGGCCCTCGCCGCGACACGTGCCGCGACGCGCGCTCGACAAGGGGTGGCCGACACCCGCGGGCGTGGGGGGAGCGCCGCCGACGCCACCGATTTGGGTGGGGCGACACTTCGGGCGGAAAGATCGTTCGCAGGTTAGGCGAGCCGGCGCCGAAGCCCGCTGTGAGCGTTCTTGCGCCCCCCCATGGGAACAAGTCGCTCCGCGGCTCGACGGCGCCGGCCGATGCTCGTTGCTCTTCCGATCCACTGCGTGGGGAGCAAAGTCCACGCGTGGAGATGCCTTGGTCGAACGTCAAGGCGTGTTTCCGCGCGAGCTACGGGGGCAGCTCTAGCTCGGTATCCAGGGTTCGGACAGCACCGTGCTCGCGGTCATCTCGGCGATCGGATTTACCCGCTGCCGCTCGAGTGTCGCCTTCGCGAGCTTCTGGTACTCCGCATCCACAGTCAGCTTCTTCATGAAGGCGCCGTAAGCCGCGATGTCCTCGTGCTCGATGACGTAGAGAACGCTGCTCGGCTGGCCCCCGGCAAGCGGCACCCACATCCGCACCCGCCCACCGAGACGCTCGTGCGTCTTCTTGTACTCGTTCGCTAGAGCCAGGAACTCTGCAAGCGTACCAGGATGGAGCTTCCACTGAGTTGTGTTGATAACTTTCATTTCGCGCATCCCTTCTTCTCACCCCATGCGGCCCACTCTAGTCCTATTCCACCGAGAGAAGGGGAGAAACCGGTTGCTAAACGATTGGAAGCTCCAAAAGCCCATGCCCGCGACGCACCGCCGGAACTCCGCTCCATGCAATGCGAAGCGTACGTGAACCCAAACTCGTGACGGAGCAAGCCAAGCCCGGTCCGCCGCACCGGCGCCTGGGGCGCGCCGAAATGATGGGGAAACGCGAACCGACGTGGGGGGCGGGAAGATCGAGCCGCCGCGGTTGTTCGTGTGGTTGGGCGGGACCGCAATCATCCCACCCTCACACACCGGAGCGCACAGTGTCTCACGGATTGTCGATTGCGTGGGATCTTTTCGCGCGGCCAGGCGGCGCAACGGAGCCCGAGGCGCTTTGTCCCACGTGCCACTGTTGCCGCAGCAGATCCGAGAGCTCTCTTGATCCTGCGTGCCGAAGTGCTTCAATGATTCCGACCGACTAGATTCACGGGAACGACAGACAGCTCGAGCGTCGCGTGATAGCCAAAGCTATGCGCCTCGCCGATCTTGTGCGCCACGTACAAGGCGCGTTACCCGACGGCCCCGTCGTGGACATCCTCCTCGAGCGCGCCGACCGCATCCTGGCGGCCGACGGCGGCCGCGACTGCAAGCGTATGCTGACCGACACGGAGATCGACTTGCTACTTGCAGGCGATGAGCCCAAAGATGCGGCATGCGGTTGAAAGAAGATGGGCGTGAGCCATCACACTATTGAGCAGCTCAAACTCGTGCTCGGCGCCGAGCGCTGGAAGGCCTTTATGATTGAGGTCGCTGGCGCGCGAGGGCGTGGAAGGGACGTGGTTGTGTGGAGGTGGCTCGCCATGGCCGAGACGATGCGGGCGGAGAAGCTCGCGGAGCAGAGGCGCGCGGAGGCAAAGGCAAAGGGCGACGCGTAATGGGCAAGATGATCCCGTTCAAAGCGCGGCGCAGAGAAAAGCGTTCGCGCTCGCGGTGCAGCTCGAGGCGCGTCTCAGCGCGGAGCGGCTCGGTTACGCGCGAGCCATCGTGCTCGGGGCCGAGGTCAGCGCCGAGGGATGGCTCGCCGGGGTGCCGATCGTAGGGAACTCCGCGTGACGGGACCGGCACCGAAGCTCGGCGGCAAGCCGCCCCCCGTCGTGGTCGGGGGTTCGGTGCTTGGCGAGCTCTCGGCGCCGGCGCTCCGCGGAAGATGGTGAACGCGGAGCCTCGAAGAGCATACGCCGCTCGAGGGCGAGCAGTGGGGAATTTGCAGCGAGGTCGGCCCTGCCTTCGGAGTGCCAAGAAAACGAGCCGACGCCGCAGCTCAGCGAGGCGCGCCTGAATGGCGAAAAGACGCCCCCGCGAGCTCGCGGCGCCGACGGCTTCCGCGAACGTGGTGCAACGCGGAGCCGAGGAAGACTACGCCCGGGCGAGAGACGACCGGTATCGCCGGATCCAGGGAAATCGCGCACCGGAAGTGTGGGTTGAGTCGGTCGGGGAACGCGAGAGGCAATCGGCTCGTGCGGACGGGCCGGAGGGGGCCACGTGAGCGACCGCGCTCCGCGGGCGAGGAAGGCGTGGCGGAAGATCGTCGAGCCGATGAACACGGAGCAGGTGCAGGACCTACTCACCTCAGACGAGGAACTCTCCTGGTTGCGCTCCGTCGCTCAGCATCTCCTTGAGCCGACGGTATCCGCTCGCCCGCTCACACGGGGGGAAGTCCTCGACCGCCTGGCGGCAGTGCTCGCGGAGTCGCGCGGTGAGCCTCCGGGGCAGGGTGGCAAGCGATGAGGAAGAAGGAGCTCACGAACGCCGAGCTGGCGCTAGCAAAGGCACAGGCCGACCTCGCAGAGTTCGACGCGATTGCCGCGATTCTTGACCCGTATCAACGCGCGAATCCGAAGCTCACTGTCGAAGAGGTGATTCCGCTCCTCCTTCGCGACGGCCGCGCCGAGGACGCCAAGCGGGTGCAGCAATACACAAGCCGGATGATCCGCGTTACGAAGCCCACATGATGAAGTCTAAACCCCGCAGCGGACAGCGCAGAACGACCAGACGCACCGAACTCCGGCGCGCCTCGGCACAAGCAGCTCGCCGCTTCGCAAAAGAAGCCGCGGAGCGCGAGTGGCGAGTCTTCCTGACCGCCAAGTTCGACCGCACCTGGAAGGTGATGATTCGGTTTCGTGCAAAGGTGGGGGCGACTCGCTTTCGTGAGCTAATGACCGAGCTGACCTATTCGATCGACAACATCGGCCTTAAAGGGCGATAGACGATACGATGAAAGACGTCATCATTCCCGACAAAGTGCGACGGACGGCGCTTGCGCACGGTGAGGGCGGTCTGGCGTGGCTTGCCGGGCTTGGGCGGCTCGTCGCCGAGCTCGAACGCGAATGGGACCTTTCGATCGGGCGCACCTTTTCCACAGGAACTGAAGCTTTCGTCGCAGAAGCCGTCAGCGCCGACGGAAGGCAAGCGGTGCTGAAGATCGCGATCCCCGGGCTCGATCCTGCGGCCCGGGAGCTACACACACTGCTTGCTGCGAACGGACGCGGCTATGTCCAGGTTCTGCGGCACGATGCGACACGAAGCGTCATGCTTCTCGAACGGCTTGGCCCTCAGCTTCACCAGCTCGGCCTGCCGCTCGTCGCGCAAATCGAGATCATTTGCGCCACGCTTCAGGACGCATGGATGCAGCCCCCCAAAGGGTTGCAGCTTGTGTCGGGCGCGGAGAAGGCCAGCAATTTGGCCGCCTTTATCGAAATGGCGTGGCCAGAACTAGGAAAGCCCTGTTCGGAGCGCGCCATCGACAAGGCGCTCTCTTTCGCGGACCTCCGGCGGCAGGCCTTCGATCCCCGAAACGCCGTACTGGCGCATGGCGATGCTCATGCCTGGAACACGCTGCTGGTGCCCGACGGTGGTCCGCGGCGTTTCAAATTCGTGGACCCTGACGGCTCTTCATCGAACGCGCGTACGACCTTGGCATCTCGATGCGCGAATGGGGGTCCGAGTTCCTCGCCGGCGATCCGCTGGAACTGGGGCGTCAGCGCTGTCACCAGCTAGCCCGGCTGACCGGTGTGGAACCGGAACCGATCTGGCAATGGGGTTTCATCGAGCGCATATCGAACGGGCTGCTTCTCAAACAGAAGGGTCTGGACAAGTTGGCCTGCGAGTCTCTGACGGTGGCGGATGCTTGGGCCCTAGGCGATCTGTTGTGAACGCGAGGGTGTGGCATGTGCCCCGCGAGGGATCCACAGGCCCCGCCAATCCGGGAGCGAGCCGGGAACGGTCTGGGCAAAGCGGATCGATGTCGTGGTGGAGCGGACGCCACCTGAGGTCGACGGACCGACGAACGCGCCATGAAATGGGAGGGGCGTCGTCCAGCGCGCGTTCGGCCCATGCCGATCACCACTGGCGGCCATCAGCTACAGGGTCTCTTTAGGCCGCGCCCTGAAGCGCGCGCGTGGTAACCCCACGCGGCGTGAGAACACCAAGCACTGCAGCGACGAGGAACAACGCGGCAACGTCGCCGGGCAGGTGACCGTGTTCCGCGGGATCGACAATGGCCTGCACAGCCATGATTCCGCCATGGACCACGCTCGACCACACGGCGAACCAGATGAGGCTGAGGTGGGCCTCGGGCTGGCGCGAGGCCCAGAGCAGAAACACCCCAAGCGTCGCGTAGATGCCCACGATCATCTGCTCGTACTCGTGCTGAGGGGGTTGCCAGGCCCAGCCGGACGGCCACACCACCATCAGCGGATAGACGAGTAGAAACGCGACACCGAACGCCACCAGCGCAACCCGAAGCAGGCGACTCCGGTCCATGCTTGGCACCTCCTGTCATTTTCCGTTGGCGCGGCCCGACGGATGGACACTCAGCTACGGCCGCCCGTGTACCCCCGAGTGTCGACCGATGGACGTCACCGTGTCAAGCACGCGAACCGCGTGCGGAGTTCTCCCTGGGCGAGCCCGGCGGCGCTGGCTAGGCTCGCCCTCCCAGCGAGGCGCCTCGCGCATGGTGGTGCGTCGGACGGCGAGTCCCACGATCGAAACGACAACGCCCCGACAGAAGGCGAGCATGCCGATGCGGCGGCTACACCCGTAATGCCCGCCTGCGCCGTGTCGCCGCGAGGCCGACTAGGCCGGTCGCGAGTAGCAGCGCGGCGGAGGGCTCAGGGGTGCTCGCGATCGGTAGCGCGTTGCCTGCCAGGTCGATCAGCGTGATGTCGCCGAGCGACTGGCGGGAGGAGTCGAGGAGTCTCGCACCGGTGATAGCGAAGGGGTCCAAGAACGCGGCGTCTGCGCTGCCGAATCCAAAAGTACCGGCGGACGTCGCCAGCGATCCTTCCACGAGAACATGATTCGAGCCGGGCAACAGAGACAAACGCACTGTGGTTGCGCCCGGACCGAAAAGCTGTCCGGCTTGGGAGTCCAGATTCTCTGCGTTGAACAGCGACAGGTCGGACATGACATGGGCCTGCGCAGCGCCGGAGCTGACGAGCGTGCCGCTGAGTGCGTAGCTCATCGACAGGTACACGGGGGTAAGAAAGGGGTTGTTGACGAAGTAAGCATCGCGGAACACGGCATTAGAGTCCGCGATGTCGCCGCCCACGGCGACGCTGGTCGTGGCGGTGCTGCGCGAGCCGAGCGTCCCGAGCTCAGTAGCGCCATATGCGGCGCCGGTCGTGAGATTGGCAGTGCCGGTTATCGACTGCGAAAATCCTCCAGGGCTCGTCTGGTTGAAGCTCGCGGCCGCCGTAGCGTCCAGACTGAGGGAAAAACACGGATAGACGCCGCCGACGCAAGGGCTGGGGGGCAGATCGACTGCCGCAGCGGCGCCGGCGGCGAACAGCAGGGTGGCTGCAAGGGGGCACAGGGCGCGCGTCGAAGCCAACGTCATCATGGCGAATCCTCTTCGGCGGTGAGCTACGGCGACGCTTCCCCCCGCCGGTGAGCGGGCCGTGGTCGAGGCGTCGCGAGACCCTCCTTCCCCTCAGACCCGTTCTTCTCCCCTTTCCCCCCAACGTCTAGGTGGCACGCCGAGGCGGAAAGTGTCAGAGGAATCTCTTGGAAGTGTCGCTTAGGGCACGCCTAGGGTGACCATTCGCTCAATCACTGCCAGAAAACGAGTAACCTCGGAGCCGCCGAAGGGCGCGTAGTGAGAGGCCCGGTGTGCCCGCGCTGGCGAGCGTGGCGGTAGGGTGCGTGGCTGGGAACGCGCGTTATCCCGGCGAGACACCTCGCGCATGGCGGCGTCGGAGGGCGAGACCTGCGATGTCCTGCGCTCCGCGTTTGCTGGAGCGCAGTTCCCCGGGTCCTAGTTGACTCATCTGAACCTCAGAATCCGTCGCACTTTGCGGTCGACGATCACGTCGCGAAGCCATTGAGAACGTGGAATGCTTGGATTGCGCGCGCTCTCTAAGTGCATCATTCCGCATCTCTGCGGGGCCTCACGAATGGCCGCTAAGCTGCGCTGCGCTTGATGCTGCCACCACAGTCAGTGTCCGCCAAGGCCTTTCGCGCGGCTGAAGCCCGCCGCCCGCGGCTTCACTGGCTTGTTGGGCAGCGTTCCGGGTCAGGCACGCCGCAGGATTCGCGGAACCCACCGGGGAACGAGTCTGCAGTACTCCTCGTAGCTGGCCCCGAAGCGCTTGCGAAGCTCGGGCTCCTCGACGTAGCGAACCGCTGCATGGGCTCCGATGGTGACGGTTGCCGCGTACAGCAGGACACCGAGGCTTGAGAGGTACAGCGCCTCACCCCAGATCACGAGCACTTCGGCGGCCATGATAGGGTTTCGGATGACCGAGAAAGGCCCCCTCGTCACGAGCTCCCGTGGCGCATCCATCGGCAGCGGTGTGCCTCGGCCGTGGCGGCTAAACGTGTCGAGGCAGGCGAGCCACATGCCGATCCCGACGACAAAGCAACTCCCTGCCAGCCACGTTCGGAAGAAGGCGGGGACGAAGAGGGGGCTCGGGAGGAGGCGGTGGGAAAGCCAAGGTAACGCGACCATAAAGGCAGCGAAGAAGAGCACGGCGTTGAGCAGCGACTTCGCCCAGAGCGCTCGAGTGCCCCGAGTAGTGCTCGGCCGAATGGCGCCTTGCAAGACTTCTCGAACTCGCATGATGCGACTCCTGCGACCACCCTCTATGTGAGCTTTGCCGTCAAACTCCGACTTAGCATTCTACCCCCATCGCGATGCCCGGAAGCTGTGGATCCCGCGGGCGGCCCCAATGCGGGCCGGAGAGTGTCGCCCGGGGGTGACGACGTGCTAACCGGGCAGCCAACGCGCACCTGTATCGGTGCCTGGACGCGTAGTCCGACGCTCGGTGCCCGCGTTGAGCGCGCGGCGGCGCGTTCGGGGTGCGTTCCCGGACTACTGAGTCGGCGGGGTCCCGCGTGTGGGCGCCTCGGTCGGGGCAGCGGGAGCCGGCGCCACCGCTGAAGGCGCAGCAACGAGGGTGACGCTCACGGGGTCCGGCTTCAGCTCGAAGGCATCACCCGTGAGGAAATCGACTGCGAAACAGATCGCGAACACACCGACACAGACGAAGTTCATGAACACGTCCATCGACACGTCGCGATTCAAGGTCACGGTCGTTGACGCGTACCCATCCTTCTCTACGAGCGCAAGGTGGCCATGATCGCGCTTCAGCTCGACCTGACCTGGGGTTGTGATCGTGCTTCCCCCCGCATCGAGCGTCACACGCGCTCCAGGGGGGCGAAGAGACGAACGTGACTGATTGGGTCGGGCCTTTTCGGATGGTCATGCAACCGATCATGAAAATGTAGAGCATTGCACTCGCGACCATCCGCATAGCGCCCTTCATGATTTGAGCCTTCCGTCCCTAAGGACAGTCTCTCCCGTCGACAATTTGATTGCAAGCTGCATGCGCCGTGGCCGGGAGAAGGAAGATCTGTCCCACGCGCGCGACGTAGTGTTACGCACGACGTATGACTTCGAGAGGGACGCGAGGCAGGTGCGGAGGCCGCACGCTGGCACTAAGTAGTGATCTCTTTCGGTCGGAGTCTGCTGGGTCGCATCTCATGGTACCATCACTCATCCGCGAGCGGGCATTCGAGAGAGCGATGGGGGAGTTGAAGGCGTGAACATAAGACGGCTTGCGGTGGGTGCGTTCATTGTGCTGCTGGGATGCACGACCTCATCCGGGGTCGTACCCATGGGGCAGGACACGTACATGATCTCTCGGACTGAGAAGGGGTTTAGAGGGAGTTCAAGTAAAGTGAAGGCGGAGGCGTTGAAAGAGGCGAACGAGTACTGCGCCGGTCAAGGGAAGGTGCTCCTACTCACCAAGACCGATCAGAGAGACATGGTTCCGTTCAAATCTGATGCGCAAGCGGAGGTGCAGTTCATGTGCCTCAGTCAAGGCGACTCGAGACTGACGTCCGATTCGGACAAGCTGATCGAGATCCGCCGATGAAAGCGAAATCCCGCGGCCCCAAAGCACCGCAATCTCAGCGGCAGTGAGCGATAGCGGCAAAGGCTCTGGCGTAGCGGTGACCGTCCAGGTCCCGGGAAGGCCGGGAGTGCCACCGATGGGGCCAGAGCTGACCGCCATGCCATACGGAACTCCCCACCGTGCCGCAGGTCGCGCGCTCGGGAGATCGCTACTCGTCGCAGGGATATAGCCGAGATGTCAATGGCTATAACGGCTTCGATGGCTGTGCGGCAGCGGTAGCGGACGCCGTTAGGAAGATGCAGGACGACCCGCCCGTGCAGTCTGAAGATCCACGATAGAAGAATCGCGGCGACCGCCGATCGTACGCCGCTATTGCTGGCGCGCGACCTTCTTGTACGACGTCACCCGGCCGTCAGTGAGGGTCACGAGGTATTGACCTTTGCCAAGGTTGAGCCCGCGCATGAGCCCGCCAAACATCGCTTCGGTCACACGACTCTCGGAGAGCCAGTAGTACAGACGTTCTTCCTGTCCCTCGGCCTCAGTGCGGTCCGGGTCACCGAGGATCTCGACGACTTGCTGCTTCGTCATCCCAAGGCTGAGTTCGCTGAGATGCTTAGCGGAAGTGGCGCAGCCAACCGCGAGGAAGACCGCGACGAGGACGCGAGCGCCCCGGCCGGCTCGTGCGAAGTTGACTGCGCTCCCCGCTGACACAGCACACTCGATATTGGCGCAGGCGTACACGGAGCGGCACCGCCATCGCGACCCCGCTGTTCGGGTGTCCGCGGGGCAGTGCCGGGATCGCGACGGCAGCGTGTATTAGACTCCGCCTAGACAGGAGGCCCGATGAGGCTGGATTCCCCGCTGGGGCACTGTGTCGGAGCCAAGACTGCCAGCCTCCCCAACCCAGGCACGGGTCTAGAGCGGCTCGCTGGCGCGGCTCGTTGGCCGGCGCGGGGACTTGGACCAGACGGCGAGACGTGGCAATAGGCCACAGCGCAGATATCTGATCATCTGCCTGGTGTGGGTGTTGACCTTCATTTGCATCTGCGCGATCTTCACTCCCGTTATGTTTAGTGAATTAGCGGAACGGGTGCTCAAAGCCTCCCAGCGGGTGCTAGATCTGCGCCAAGAGCGCAACAGGCTCACGGCCGAGATCGACGCCAAGATCAGGGAGGCCGAGAACGAGCTGCAAGGGCTGCTTGGTGGGTCTGGTTCATCTCCCGCCGTCATGAATGCAGAAACGATCCAGGAACGAACGGTGCGCATTCTCCGGGAGAAACCTCGCCTCGCCTACAACCTTTTGACAGCTCAAGTCTATGGCGCAGACACGCCTCGCAATCGGCATAAGCTGCGCGCCACGGTCTGGACATTAGTGCGCAAGGGAAAGATCAGGGCCGTGAATAGCCCGACGAACCTAGAGGTTGTAGACGGCGAGTAGCTAATGGCGAAAGGGCCGGCCCCCTTGCGAGAACCGGCCCTCTATAACCGAGTGACCCGAAGGCCACCGCGGCCGTCACAATCCGCAGGGTAGCCCCACGGTCACTCCTCGCAAGAGGAGTTACCCCATGGGGCATCTGCCCTGGCGGTGGCCCCCTATCCGGGCACCACCACGAGATCGAGCGGGGAAACAGGAACGCCCGGCGTGCCTCCTGGTGGGTGCACGGCCGGGCGCCCCGCTCACAATGAATTATGGCTGCCCGTCGTCTGGTGGTGATTCATCAAGCCACCCAAGAGTAAGTCCGAACACGTCTGGCGGAATCCCCCAGTTTCATCGCCCCCAAGCTGCGCAGAGTGGATGGCGTGAGCACGAGCTGGTCATCTCCTTGCAAAGGGGCCGTCAACTCATGGCCACAGAAATCACGTATTAGGAGGATGCCTTGGAGGCGCTTCGAGCTAGGAGCGAAGAGGGCTTTCACTACCAGGAACGATGGCTCGTCTACGCGCTCTCTGTGGTCGTGGCTCCGAAGTCCGCTTGGCTCGTTTCGTGTTCGTTTTGGCTCGCCACCCTTGTTTTCGGTATCGCTCGCGATGCAGAGGCGAACAGTACCTGGTCCTGGGGTCGGTTGAAGTGACGACGTTCCCACACGGGCATTGGTAGAGCCTGCGCTCACGTGTGAGATCCTGCATCCCCATGAGTGCCAAGGTTGCGAGGAGTGAAGGCGCCCGCCATCGGAGCCGCCGCCGTTGTCGTGACACCTCGAGAACGGGTTGGCTGCCGATCGCGAGACGCGAAAGAGCCTCCAATCCAAAGGGGTGTTTTGCAGATGCGCCGATGAGCGCTGCGCCTAGCGCTTGCCCCGCACCCACGAACTCGGATACCGGTTCCGCGTAGCGATACCAGAACTCTTCGGTCAGCGGAGTCGGCGGACTCTCGATGCGTGTGTCCCAGTCCCGGCCGTGGCTTTCTCTCGGGAAGAACCTTCCCCAGGCATCGTAGATCGACTGCACGTGGGCCATGCCCGATGCGCCTTGGCAAATCACCTCGTTCCACCGATGCTCGGCGCGCCCCGGTAGGCCGTCGTCGGCTCGGCCGACCTCGAACCACGAATCCCAACCATCCACATTCCTGACAAAGTACGTGCGTCCAGGCTCTTTCGTTCGCCCCTCGATGCTGGCGGCGATGGTCGTGTGGGGCAGGAGGCCAAGAAGCCCGTATTCACTGCACCATTGCGTAAGTGCGTGCTGGCTTGCGGGGCTCAATTCCACTGCCCCGCTTTCGCTCCCGCTGAGGTCTCGGGTGAGGTTCACGAGCTGCGCGTAGGGCGGACGAAAGACCCGGCCGCGTTGACGCCTCCAGAATGGCGCCCAAGGGTCGTACTCCTTGAGTTCGGCGTTCCAAGTCGGGCGGATGTAGCCGTCCGCGATTTCGTACTCGCTGAACCGCCACCACCGGCCCCCCTCAACACAGGTTGAGCCCATTCCGCCCCCTCCCAGGCTGGTCCCAGTCTGTCCCAGATCGACGGGGACACTCCGCTGGAGGATCATCTAGACATTGGTGGAGGTCAACATCGTGATTGTGCTCACTCGTGAACGCGTTTCAAATGGCTGGAGCCGCGCGGAACTGGCACGCCGCGCGGGTCTTCATCCAAGTACCGTCGGTTCGATCGAGAGTGGCCGCCTCCGGGCCTATCCAGGGCAGCTCGCAAAGATCGCCCGGGCCCTGGAGTGGCCTGAGGGGCGGGCGGCGTCCCTCCTCGCGGACGAGTCAGCGCCCGAGTTGCACGGTGGTGCCATGGGGTGCGTCGATGGCGTCGGTAGCGTCGATAACACGGGTCCGTCTTCGTACTGCGCTCCAGAGGACGAGCAATGACGACCGCAGCTGTTGCCCCGGCCGGTCCGCCGCTCTCGGAGGAGCCCCGCATCCTTGATCGCTTCGCCGAGGATCTTGCGCACGCTGGGGTTGTGGGAGAGGAGCGGGCGGGCAAGCTGCTCTACCTCGCGGTTACCAGCCGCCTCCTCGACCGTCCCGTGTGCGTCCTCGTTAAGGCGCCATCGTCCGCGGGCAAGTCATTCACCGTCGAGAAGGTGCTGACGTTCTTTCCGCCAGGTGCGTACCTGTCGCGAACCGCAATGTCGGAGCGAGTGCTCGCGTACACCGACGAGTCTCTAAAGAATCGCGTGCTCGTGCTGTACGAAGCGGGGGGCATCTCGGGCGAAATGGGAACCTACCTCGTACGCTCGTTGGTGAGCGAAGGTCGCATCAACTATGAGGTAGTGGAGCGAGTCAGAGGGCAATTCCGCACACGCCACATCAACAAGGAAGGCCCCACCGGTCTCATCATGACGACGACCGCCGTCCATCTCCACCCGGAGAACGAGACGCGCATGCTGTCGGTCTCCGTAAACGATACCCCTGCACAGACGCGAGAGATCCTGCTGGCTACGGCCGAGGAGTTTGAACGTCTCTCGGGCCCCTGCAAGATGCGGAGGGTCGAACTTACGGAGTGGCACCAGCTCCAGCTTTGGCTCGTTGGTGCAGACCATCGCGTGGCCGTTCCGTATGCGTCGGCGCTCGCGAAGCTTGTACCGCCCTCAGCGCTGCGCCTCCGACGAGACCTCAGAGTCGTCCTGACACTGGTGCAGGCAAGTGCGCTGCTCCACCAAACCACGCGCTCACGCGACTCGGAGGGCCGGATCTTCGCCTCTCTGGACGACTATGCGACTGTGCGATCCCTTGTTGCCGACCTGATCGCCGACGGGATCGAGTCCAGTGTTCCCGCCTCCGTCCGAGAAACGGTAGAAGCCGTGCGTGACCTTCTGAGGGATACGCCCGGAAGACTTGTGGAGGGATATCGGCCGCTCGCCGAGCGGCTCCGCCTCGACAAGAGCGCCGTAGCGCGCCGGGTCCAACAGGCGATCGAGCGGGGCTACCTCGTGAACCATCAGGAGCGCGCGGGACGGCCAGTTTGGCTCGCGTTGGGAGAGCCCCTACCCGAGGACAAGGATCTGCTCCCCACAGTCGAGGTGCTCGCCGAGGCGGTGAGGTGTTGCAGTGTTGCAGGCGTTTCAGGGGGTAAGGGGGAGGAGAAGGCGAATCCAACACCCACCCAGCCCAACGTGGAGGTGATCGAAGTATGAACGCCCCCGAGTTGCTGAACGACCTCGAATCGAAGGGTGTCCGCGTGCGGCTGGTGGGAGACCGCATCCGCGTTGAAGGACCTCGCGACGTGGTGGGCCCCGCCATCCGAGACGAAGTAGCGGCGCGCAAGCCAGAACTCGTAGAGGCACTACGCCACCGAGACGCTGGCCATCGGGAACCCGCCCTCCTCCCTATACCCCCTGCTACGCGTGCAACACTGCAACGGTTCCCTCTCCCCTCGCCGGAGCTGCTCGTCGCAATGGAAGCTCGGTTCCTCGAGAACGGCGTCCAGCCTTCCCCCGACGATCTGCGGGCCGCGACCTGGCTCGAGGATTACCTCGCTCGCTGGCGGGAACTTCTGGACGATCTCTACGCTGGCAGTCTCACCTTCGCCTATGACCACGACTCCATAGTCGTCCCCTGGCCGCGAGGGCTCCCGTCATGAGCCATGGGCGGACCCACTGGGCTGATGCCCGCGGGAAACCCAATTGATTACGGAAACCGCGCCCCTGCCTCGCCCCCGCACGGGCCGTGCCGTGGTCCTTCGCAAGCGTCGGGTGGACGAGTGCCTCCGGCTCGACCTGCGCGACCTGCGGCGCGCCGGCCTGTTCGCGCAACCGACCGGCACTGGGCGGCGGCTGGGTGGGTGCCCAACGCGAGTAGCTTGCGGGCTCCTTCCGGCTGCTGGAGGTGGCCACTGGTTCGTCGTTGCTGACCTGGACCCCGACGGTGCGGAGCCGACTCCTGCGCCGCTCCTGGCCGCCCGGCTCGAATGGATGCCCTGCCACTTCGGTGGCGTGCGCTGGTGGTTCAACTGCCCCCGCGTCGTCCAGGGTCGTGAGTGTGGGAGGCGGTGCCGAATCCTGTTTCTGCCCCGTGGTGCGGGCCAGGTCGGTTGCCGCGGGTGCCTTCGACTCACCTACAGGACCCGCCAGCAACACCGCTCCCGGCTATTCGCAGCGCGGGGCCGGATTGAATCCACCCAGCGCTTCTACGCTGACCTCGGGAGCCGCGCTTGGCGTCGCCGACTCCGCGCGATGTGCCGCATCGACCCCAAGTACGTGAAGCTTCGAAGGACGCTGAACCAGATGGCACGCGTTCGCCGCGCCCAGCGAGACCCGGCCGATGGGTGAGCAGCCCGCCAAGGGTGTGCTCCTCGCTGAGCGGCTGGCCTTGCGGCCGAAGGAGGCCGCCACCGCACTCGGCCTCTCTGAGCGGGCCTTCCGCGCCCTCTTGCCCGAACTGCCGCACGTTCGGGTGGGTGGCGCTGTCCTGGTACCGATCGATTCTCTGAGAGAGTGGCTTCGCGATAGGGCGGAGGCCGCGACAAACCGCGTGGACGTTGCAGTCGGCGAGATTCTCTACGATATTGGTAAGCAGTGATAATCATTGACAAACAAAGTAGAACAAGGATAGACTCCGTGTCGTGGCAGCTCGAAGACGGGCATCTGGGCGTGGAGGTCGACGGCGCATCGTCACCGATCCTGTGCGGCTTAGCGTGGACTACGAGCGCAAGGACTTTGAGGCTCTGGAGGCGCTCGCTACGGAGCGCCAGACCTCGGTGGCGTCCATCATCCGCCAGGCGGTTCGCGACTACATCGGGCGTGTGAGAGGTAAGTAGCAATGGCAGCGAAAGTAAAATGGGAGCGCGACGCGTGGTGGGTGTTCACTCACTACGAGGGCAAGCGGAAGAAGCGGCGGATCGGCCCCACGAAGGCACACCAGCGCGAGGCAGAGGAGATCGCCCGTAAGATCAACGCAGCGTTGGCGCTCGGTACGTTTGCTCCTAATGCTGTGACCGCGAGGCCTCTCCCGTGCGACGACGAGTTGCGCCGATGGCACCGCGCATATGCTCCGACCATGAAGCCCTCGTATGAAGCCCATACCCGCCGCCTGATCGACCAGCACCTCGCGCCATTCTTTGGAGCTACGAATCTCGGGGACATACGCGAGGAGGACTTGCTCCGGTACATCAGCGTCAAGACCGGCGCTGGGCTTGCGCCATCGACCATCCGAAACGCCCTCGCGACACTGCAACGGGTGCTTTCGATCTCCCACCGCGAGGGCCGCATCTCCCGCAATCCGGCCGTGCGTCTGGGTGAGCTGATGCGGCGGGTGGACCGGAGACTCGCCACCGAAGTTCAGCAGGCCGATGCGTGGACACGTGAGGAGGTCTGTGCCCTGCTGGCAGTGGCGGAGGAGTACGAGCCGCGGTTTGCACCGCTGCTGCTCTTCCTGCTCTCCACTGGCTGCCGCCGTGGCGAGGCCCTCGGCCTGAAATGGGAGGACGTGGACTTTACCCGGGCTCGCATCGCAATCCGGCGGGCGATCTCGTCGGGCGCGGTTACGACGCCCAAGAGCGGGAAGGGCCGCGTAGTGATGATGCCCCCGAGTCTCGCGTCCACTCTCTTCGATCTTCTGGCGGAGCGGCGTGCTGAGGTGCTTCGGCGCGGCTGGCGTGAAGTGCCCGAGTGGGTCTTTTGCTCGGAGGCTGGTACGGCGCTGGATGAACGGAACCTCGAACGCGCATGGTTCCGTGTCCGGCGACGGGCTCAGAAGCTCGGTGTTCGCCCCCTCAAGCTCCACTGCACACGCCACACCTACGCGAGCATGGCGCTCGCTTCAGGCAAGAGCGTGAAGTGGACGGCGGAGCAGCTCGGGCACTCTTCGCCAATGCTCACTCTCAAGACGTACGCACACGTGATGCGCGAGGAGGAGGCGGATCTCTCGTTCGCCGATTTCAGCCTCGGACGGCCCTATACGGCCCCTCTCGATGCAGCGTCGGTAGAGACGAAGAAACCCGACGCCACAAAGGTGCGTCGGGCTTCAGGTTTCTTGGTGGAGCTGGGGGGAATCGAACCCCCGACCCCAAGACTGCCAGCCTTGTGCTCTCCCAGCTGAGCTACAGCCCCCTGCGGGCGCCGAACCTACCGCCCAGCCCCCCGGCTGTCAAAATGTCCGTGGCCACCTTGATGTGCCCACAGGAGGCCGTGTTATCCTCGCCTCCCGCGCGCCGGAGTGGCGAAACTGGTATACGCAGGGCCCTCAAAAGGCCCCGGCCCTTCGGGTCGTGTGGGTTCGACTCCCACCTCCGGCACCAACTCTCGGGCCGGCTCGAAAGGGCAGCCCGCAGCGTTCTTGGACTGCCCGGAAAGCCGCGCCGCCTCGTGCGGACGGAAGAGGAGAGGATTGGTCATGTTCAAGATTCTCCGAAGACTCGCATTCGTAACCTCCATTGCGGCCGCACTCCCGTTGCTCGTTCCCAGCTTCGCACACGCGCAACTGCGCGACTTCGAGGGCAAGGTCGACTCCGTCAACGAGAAGCAGATCATCGTCGACAATCGCAAGGGCGATAAGCTCACCTTCGTCAAGACGGAAGAGACGACGGTCGAAGGGGACAAGAAGGCCTGGACAGATCTCAAGAAGAATGACTGGGTGGCCGTGTCATCGAAGATGCTTGAGAAGCCTCGCAAGGCATACAAGGTGGTCGTTAAGCCAGCCCCTCCCGACGCGGCAGTGGAGGAGTAGGCGACCGACCCCTCTCAGGGTACAGCCCCAAGAGGCCCCCCGCCGTTTGCGGAGGGCCTCTTTCGTCTTACCCTCGTGGCATGAGTGCTGCGCTGCTTCGCCCCGACCAGGCGGAGCGCTACCGACGTCATCTCACCCTCCCAGAGATCGGCCTCGATGGCCAACACAAGCTGCTCGGTGCACGCATCCTGCTGATCGGCGTGGGGGGGCTTGGCTGCCCGGTTGCCCAGTATCTCGCCGCGGCCGGTGTGGGCAGCCTTGGCCTCGTCGATCCGGATCGCGTCGATGCTTCGAACCTTCAGCGTCAGGTGCTCTACGGTACGGGGGACCTGGGTCGCCTTAAGGTGGAGGTGGCGCGCGAGAGAATCGCGGGCATGAATCCGGACGTTCGCGTGGAGCTCTTCGACACGAGGCTCACCTCCGAAAATGCGTTGGATCTCCTCCGCGGCTGGGACCTTATCGTCGATGGCAGTGACAATTTTCCCACCCGGTATCTTGCGAACGACGCTTGCGTGCTCCTGGACAAACCCAACGTCCACGGGTCGGTGTATCGATTCGAAGGTCAGGCGACTGTCTTTGATGCGCGACGCGGGCCCTGCTACCGCTGCCTTTTTCCTGAACCGCCGCCACCGGGGCAGATGCCTTCATGCGCCGAAGCGGGTGTGCTGGGCGTTCTCCCTGGCCTGGTTGCCATGATCCAGGCGACCGAAGCCATCAAGCTCGTCACGGGAATCGGGGAGCCGCTTGTTGGGCGGCTGCTCCAGCTCGACGCGCTCGAGATGAGCTTCTCGGAGTACCGGCTTCGCAAAGATCCGGAGTGCCCGGTCTGCGGTGAGCATCCGACCGTGACCAAGCTGATCGACTATGAGGGCTTCTGCGGCATCCACCACGGGGTCATTCCAGCGATCGCGGAGCTCAGCGCGAGCGACCTCCATACCATGCGCCTGCGCGGTGAGGATTTTCTCCTGCTCGACGTGCGCGAGCCCAGCGAGGCCGCCCTGGCACACATCGAGGGGGCGCGCCTGCTCCCGCTCGGGGAACTCGAGGGGCGGTTTGGTGAACTTACAGCGTGGAAGGAGCGTCCGATTGTGGTGCACTGTCACCACGGGGGGCGCAGCGCGCGTGCCTGCGCGCTGCTCCAAGAGAAGGGCTTCGCCCAGGTTTCGAACCTGCGCGGGGGAATCGACGAGTGGTCCCTGACGGTGGACCCGGGAGTCCCGCGCTACTAAGGGCGCGCGACCCTCACGGTCCACGGCGGGTTGCCGAAAAGGGGAAGGGGAGGTCTGGTGGCGAAATCGGTGGTTCCGAACCCGCTCGAGCGCAGGATCTTGCTCGAAAAGCAGCTCGAGCCCGCGCACGCGCTCCGGATTGCCGAAGCCTATCTGGCCGAAGAGCGCGTGGTCGAAGCGCTCGCGTTCCTGCGGCGCGCCGATGCGCGAGAGCGGCTGGCCGCTGTCTTGGCGGATGCCGTTGCGGCCGGCGACTACTTTGTTGTGCGTGAAGCCTGCAGTGCCCTCGGGCGCTCCCCCGCAGGCGTCGAGTGGCAAGCCGTCGCGGAAGCGGCCAGCGCCGCGGGTAAGCTCCGCTACGCGGAGCAGGCACGCCGCCAGCAGGGAAGAGGGGAGGGCTGAGCTATGGCCGTACGCTGCGTCGTCGTTCGTGGTTTGGTCAAAGAGGTGGAGGAGGAGATCAACAAGTTCCTCTCCTCCCACGCCGTGCGAGTACTCCACATGACGCAGAGCGAGACGGGGAACCATATCAGCATCACCCTGATCGTCGACGAGCCGGAGGCGCTGACCTAACCGAAGTCGAGTTGACCATCGAGTTCACGCGCCTTTACACTTGCCCCGAGCTGCAGCCGGCGAGGGTGTGAGAGATGAGCGCGGTCCCGACGGCCTCGATCGAAGCGGCCGCGGAGTGGTTGCGCAAGCACTTCGCGTCCGAAGCTGCCCGCGGTGTCCGGGCGACCTACCAGTTGGATCTCGCGGGGGAGGGGGGCGGCCTGCTTCGCCTCGAGATCGACGATGGCGTGCTCTTGATTACACAGGGCCGGGCCGAGGCACCTCAGGTCATCCTGCGTGCCCCGGCCGCCCTTTGGTCGGCGGTGCTGGGCGGTCGCGAGAATGGGGAGCTGCTCTACATGGCCGGGCGCATCCAGATTGACGGCGATCTCGGTCTCGCTGCGAAGCTTCGCTCGTTCTTTGGGCGCCGCACCTAGTGGGGGATGCGCAGCGCCTCGCGGGGCGGCGGGCCCTGTTCGAATCCGAAATCCGTATCGAGGGAGCGCGCTCTCATAACTTGAAAGGCGTCGACTGCCGGATCCCCCTGCGAGGCCTCACGGTCGTGACGGGTGTCTCCGGCTCGGGCAAGTCAACGCTCGCCTTCGACACGCTCTACGCCGAAGGGCAGCGGCGCTACGTCGCTTCTCTTTCTACCTACGCCCGCCAATTCCTCGAGCGACTCCCGCGGCCGGAGGTCGACTTCATCTCGCACCTTCCGCCGGCAATTTCGATCGAGCAGCGCAACCGCGTGACCAACGCGCGCTCGACCGTGGGGAGTGCAACGGAGATCCTCGATCATCTGCGGCTGCTTTACGCAAAGATTGGGCGAACGGTATGCCCGACCTGCAAGCGGCCTGCGACTCCCGGTACCGTCGAAGCGGTGGTGGAACGCATCCTCGAGCGCTGGGAGGGCAAGCGCGCGTCGATCGGCGCGCCGCTCCCAGAACGCCGGGGCGAAAGCGCGACGGCGCTGCGCGAGCGTTTGCTCCGAGAGGGCTACACCCGCTTGCTCGACGCCGAGGGTCAAGTCGTTGACTTGACCGAAGCGTCGCCGCGCTCGGTCGCAAGGCTTCGGCGCGAGGCTCTCTTGCTCGTCGACCGTCTGGCGCTCACGGGCGACGGGTCGCGCACGCGCCTCGCGGAGGCAGTCACGGTCGCCTTTCAGCGAGGAGCGGGCCGTCTTGTGATGGCGGTCGAGGGCGGCGAGCGGGCGAGCTTCCGCGAAGGCCTTTCCTGTGAAAGCTGTGGCCGGATCTTCCCGCTCCCTGTCCCTCCGCTCTTTTCCTTCGGCAGCCCTCTTGGCGCATGCGAGGCGTGCCAGGGCTTCGGACGCATTCCGGGAATCGACTGGGAGCGCGTGATTCCAGATGTCACGCGAACGCTCGCCGAGGGTCCGATCGTGCCTTTTACGACCGCGGGCGGAAAGCCCTGCCAGCGCGATCTGCTCCGCGCCTGCCGGCGGCTCGGGATTCCGACAGACCAGCCCTGGTCGCAACTCGAGGAGGCGCAGCGGCGCATCGTGCTCGAGGGCGATGGGGGCGATTGGTACGGAGTCAAGGGATTCTTCGAATGGCTTGAAGGTCGCCGCTACAAAGTACAGGCGCGGGTTCTCTTGGCGCGCTACCGGCGCTATGACCCGTGCACGGCCTGTGGAGGACTGCGCCTTACCCCCGACGCCCTCTGCGTCGCGGTGGGAGGCGAGCACATCGGCGCCGTCTCGAGCAAGACCATCCGCGAGCTGGATCGCTGGCTCGCCGCACTTGCGCTCTCCGAAGCGGAATCCGCACGAGGGGGACGGCTGCTCGAGGCGCTGCGCGCGCGCGTCGCCACGGCGCTCAGAGTGGGACTCGGCTACCTCTCGCTCGATCGCCAGACGCGCACGCTGTCGGGCGGCGAGGCGCAGCGCATCCAGCTCGCGACAGCGCTCGGCGGAACCCTCACCGCCGCGCTCTATGTGCTCGATGAGCCCTCGATCGGTCTTCACCCCCGGGACGTCGCCCGGTTGCTCGGCGTGCTGCGCGCCATCCGAGACCAAGGCAACACCGTCGTCGTGGTGGAGCATGCGCCGGAGATTGTGGGCGCGGCGGACCACGTGATCGATCTCGGTCCCGGCGCCGGCCGGCTGGGTGGGCGGGTTGTGGTCGAGGGGAGCGTGGACACGGTGCGCGCCCATCCCAGCTCGCTCACCGGCCGCGCGCTCGTGCGCATGGACGAGGGGCATCTCTCATCGACACGCAAGCGCCGCTCGGCGCGGGGGCGCCTGCGCATCGTCGGTGCCCGGGCGCACAACCTAAGGGACGTGAGCGTCGACGTGCCGCTCGGTCAGCTCGTGGTGGTGAGCGGGGTCTCGGGCGCCGGAAAGTCCACGCTCGTGCGCTCGGTCCTCGTCGGCCATCTCACCCGGCATCCCGAGCGCGGGCCGTGTGAGCGCATCGAGGGTGGGGAGAGTGTGCGAGAAGTGCTCGTCGTGGATCCCTCCCCGCCGGCACGGAGCTCGCGTTCAAACCCTGCGACGGTCTCCACGGCATTCGAGGGCATTCGCCGGCGCTTTGCTGCGACGCGCGAGGCGAAGATGCGGGGCCTTCTTCCCGGCTGGTTCTCGTTCAATGTGCCGGGTGGGCGCTGCGAGGCGTGCGAGGGTGCAGGGGAAGTGGTCGTGGATATGCAGTTCCTCGACGATGTCCGCGTGCCGTGCGAGATCTGCGACGGGCGTCGCTATCGCGCGGAGGCGCTCGAGCTCAAGCTCGATGGTCGCTCGATCGTGGACTTCTTGGCCCTGACGATTACCGAGGCGCGCGAACTCTATGCGGACGACCCGCGGATCGGAGACCGCCTTGAGCCCTTTGTGCGGGTTGGCCTCGGCTATCTCACGCTCGGTCAGCCACTCTCGACACTCTCTGGCGGCGAGAACCAACGTCTGCGTCTCGCCCTCGCACTCGGGGAGCGGAGTGCGGCGGGCAAGCTCCTCGTGCTGGACGAACCCACGACGGGTCTGCACCCCGCTGACGTCGACGTACTGATGTCCTGCCTCGAGCAGCTGCTCGAGGCAGGCGGCAGTGTGCTTGTGATTGAGCACAACCTGGATGTCATTCGAAGGGCAGACCACGTCATCGACTTGGGGCCCGAGGGGGGACCTGGGGGCGGAAGGATCGTGGCCGAGGGGCCGCCCGAAGCGATCGCTTTGGTGCGGGAATCGTTCACCGGCGCTGCCCTCCGCGGCGAGTAGAAGGTGCCATGGGCGAGCGTGCGAAGCCCCCGGAAGACATCCAGCCGCAGGATTTCTTCACGCGCTGGGTTCCCGACGCCGTGGCAGACGACGAGGACCGTCGCCGGCGCTTGGAAGGGACCCGGGCGATCGTGCAATTCGAGCTCGAAGGCGACGGCGGTGGGACCTATGTGGTGCGGATCGATGCCGGCCGGGTCGAAGGCAGCACGGGGCCGGTCGACGCGCCAGATCTGCGCGTGCGGGTGGATGTGGAGACCTGGCGCGCTCTCAACCGCGGCGAGATTTCAGCGCCGGAGGCGTTGCTGCGGCGTCGTATTCACATCCACGGCAGTTTTCTCTTGGCCTTGCGGCTCCACCTCATTCTCGGCTGACCTCTACGACGGGCGGGCGCTCTCCAGCTCAGCGCGGGCGCTTCTTTGGGGTGAGCTGCGCGGCCCGGCGGCGATTCTTGAAGAGATGTTTGTCATGGACCTTTCGGAGAAGACGCTCTAGTGTGTCAAGAAGCCGTACTGCGGCCGCACCGAGTTCGATCGCCTCGGTATGCGCGGCCACCTCAGTATTGCGCCCAGTGACGTGGGCGTGGGCCGTGTGCCCAGCGCCGTCTGGCGCGAGCGTCAGCTCGAACCGGGTGGTCTCGGGGAACTCTTCCGCGAGCTCTCGGCATCCAGTCTCCAGCGACTGGCGGATTTCCTCGTCGCTTGCCATGTCCTTGAAGCTGACCACGATGTTGAGCACCCTTGCCATTCGTCTCCTCCTCGCCCCTGCTCGTAGGAGGTGTATCAGAGCGATGGGGTGATGGGCCAGCGAGTGGGTCTTTCGGTCTTTCCGCCTCCGTCCTGGTCCATCGCCAGCTCCGACTGCGTCGTGGAGTCGCGGGACCGCTTCCTGTAGCGTCGGCTTCGGAGGGTGATGGGGACCGGTGTCCCCCACCGCCTTCAAAGCGGTCGGCGACTGCGGCGACGTGGTCGCGGGCGGTTCGACTCCGCTCTCCCTCCGCCGTTTGCTCCTCGGCCCCGCCCTTGATCGTCCAGGATGCACGCGCTGTTTCGACCGGGTCGGGGAGGATTCGCAGCTCTTTTCCTCTTTCCCGTGCACACGCGCGAGGTGTAATCTCGCGCGCGGGGTGAAGGGTTACTCCGTCCACGATGCGGCCCGCATCTGCAAGCTCTCCTCGGCGCGCCTGCGCTATTGGGAGCGGACCGCGCTTGTGCGGCCGAGCTTGACGGTCGATGCTGCGCCCGCATTCGGCTTTCGTGACCTCGTCTGCATCAAGGCCGTCCTCGTGCTCATCGAACGCGGCGTGCCTTTGCGGCGGATCCGCCGCAGCCTGGAGAGCGTGCGCGCGCGCGTTCCCGAAATGGACCGGCCACTCGGGGCGCTCCGCGTCTGGATCGACGGCTCGGATCGCGTGGTGGTGCGCTACGACGGCGTGCTGCTCCAGCCCGACGGACAGACCGTGCTCGACTTCCGCCTCGTGCCGGAGCATTCGGAGGACGTGGCGTATCTCGAGCGCCGGCGTCACCAGACCGACGCGGAGCCGGACCCCGAGACGGCACTCGAGTGGTTTGAACGCGGATGCCGCCTCGACAGCGAGGCCAAGACGCAAGGCGAGGCGATCGCTGCCTACGAGCGTGCCCTGGAAGCGGACCCAGGCTTCGCCGATGCGCACTGCAACCTTGCCACCGTCCATTACAACCAGGGACGTCGCGATGCGGCACGGGCGGGATACGAGCGCGCACTCGCGCTCGAGGCCGACCACGTCGAGGCCAACTTCAACCTCGCGAGTCTGTGCGAGGAGGAGGGCCGGAGCGAGGCCGCACTGCATCATTACAAGGCGGCGATGCGCGCCGACCCGCTCTACCCCGAGGTACAGCTCAACCTGGCGCTCTTGTACGAGAAGCTCGGCCTGCGGCGAAAGGCTCGCGAGCACTGGCGCCGCTACCTGCAACTCGAGCCGCTCGGGACGTGGGCGGAAATCGCGCGCAAGCATCTGGCGGACTGAAGCAAGCGCGGGGATCCCGATTTAGGGCCTTGCTTGGATGGAAAAGGTGCGGTGGTCGACGACGTCCCCCTCGAAAAGGGCCTCTGCCGTCCAGACGCCGGGCCGAATGCCCCCGTCCAGTCGGATCGGGAGCCGCGCGATCACGTCGGGGCGGCCACGGGTCTCAACCGGGGTTTCGGCGTGGACTGCACCCGAGGGATCGATCCAGCGCACCGTCATCTTCTTGGGTAGATCCCCGCTGTAGTAGCGGGCGTGCACCTTGGCCCACCAGACCGCCTCGCTGTCGCTTGCCTGGAAGGCTTCGCGGGAGAAGCCGGCAGCGGTATCCGCTGTCCGCGCGTCCGAGCCGTCGGCGAGTCCCGCGTCCGTCACGACGCGGAAGGTGAGCTTCTCGACCTCCCGTGCCGCCTTCTTCTGCAGCTCGCTCTTCTCTCCAAAGCGGCGCTCCGCCTGCTCCAGATAGAACACCGCCCGGTGACGCTCTCCATTCGCCTTGCACGCGAGGCCCATCTTGTAGAGCACCTGCGCCCGCGTCGGATCGAGGCGAAGCGTGCGGCGGTAGGCGGCGATCGCCTCGCTGCGTCGCCCTGTCATTTCCAAGAGCTCGCCCTCTCGGAAGGGAATGCGCGGATCTGGGGGCTGCGCCTTCTCCCCCGCGGCGAGCAGGGCGATGGCCCCATTGAAATCCCCCTCAACCGCCCGGCCATCCGCCGCGGCGAGCACCGCGTCGCCCGCTGAACGGTCCACCGGCACCGTCGACTGCGGGAACGACGTTCGCTGCGCCTCGATCAGCTCGGTCAGCCGCAGCTGGGCCTCGGGCATCTCGCCCACGAGCTCCGCCGGCGGCGTGCCGTGGACGCGCAGCGTCGGCGCCTCCGTCTCCACCGCTTTGATCCGGTCCTTGAGTGCGGGGTGGCTGTACAGGTACGGAGGGATCTCGATGGCACCCGGCCGTTCCTCCGCCGCGATCTTCTCGAAGAAATGAGCCATCCCGTGTGGGTCGTAGCCGGCCCTCGACATGAACGTCATGCCCATGTCATCGGCCTCGGCCTCGAACTCGCGCGAGAACTGAAGCTGCATCGCGACGTTTACGGCCTGCGCGGCCACCGCCGGACCTGCGTTCTTCGCGGCCACCGCGGCCCCCATGCCGACGATATTTGCCAGCAGCTGCGGGATCGCCATTTTCTCCTGCATGCGCGCAATGTGGCGACCCTTTACGTGCCCGATCTCGTGGCCCACCACGCCAGCGAGCTCTTCGAGCGAAGAGGCGGCCAGAATCGTGCCGCTGTGGATGTACACATAACCGCCGGGTACGGCAAAGGCGTTCAGGGTAGGATCAAGAATCACGCGGAAGCGGTAGATGAAGGGCTGCGGCTCGATCCCGCGCACAATGTCCTGGCCGAGGTCGTTCAGGAATCCGACCACGATGGGGTCGTCGATCAGCGTGACTTTCTTCGCGATCTCCTGATCAAACTCGTAGCCCCACTCCCGCTCCTGTTCGACCCCAACCTCGGCGCCGAGCATCTTCTTAAGAGGGTTTACGCGCGAGCCGTCGGCTTCGACGCAGGAAAGGAACGCAAGCGCCGCCGCGAGCAAGAGCGCCCCGCGGGCTAGGAGTCGGACGGGTCCGGCTGCCATCGCAGGATGGGTTTGCGCGCTGCACGCGTCTCGTCGAGCCTTGAAAGGCGCGTTGAGTGCGGCGCGCTGCGCACGGTCTCGGAATCGATCTCCGCCTCTCGCGCGATCGCGAGCATCGCGTCCACGAAACGGTCGAGACCCTCCAGGCTCTCGCTCTCCGTGGGCTCGATCATGAGGGCACCGTGCACGATCAATGGGAAGTACACCGTCGGCGGGTGGTACCCGTGGTCGATCAGCCGCTTGGCTACGTCGAGGGTGGTGACGCCCGTTCCTTCGAGCTTCGCATCCGAGAGCACGCACTCGTGCATCACCGGACGATCAAATGGCACGTGGTAGGTCTCGCGCAGGCGCGCGAGGAGGTAGTTCGCATTCAGCACCGCCATCTCCGCACAGCGGCGGAGTCCGTCTGGGCCCAGCGATCGGATGTAGGCGAAGGCGCGTACCAGCATGCCCACGTTCCCGAAGTTCCCGTGGAGGCGTCCGATCGAGTGGGGGAACTCGTAGTCCAGGGCGAAGCCGTCGCCTTCGCTCCCCGAGAGCTTCCGCACGACGGGAACGGGAAGATAGGGAGCAAGCAGGTTCTTCACACCCACAGGGCCCGCGCCCGGGCCGCCGCCGCCGTGGGGGGTCGAGAACGTCTTGTGCAGATTGAAGTGCATGACGTCGATGCCGAGATCTCCAGGACGAGCGACTCCGAGAAGCGCGTTCAGGTTTGCGCCGTCGCCGTACACGAGCCCTCCCCCCGCGTGTACGATCTCTGCAATGCGCACGATGTGCTCCTCGAACAGTCCGAGCGTGCTCGGGTTCGTGAGCATGAGGGCCGCCACTTCGGGTCCCATCACCGCGGCCACCGCCTCCGGGTGAAGCACACCGTCGGCGCCCGAGGGAACCGATACAATTTCGTAGCCATTCAGTCCCGCGCTCGCGGGGTTGGTACCGTGCGCCGAGTCCGGTACGAGAATCTTGGTGCGCCGCTCGCCGCGCTGATCGTGGTACGCCCGGATCATCATCACGCCCGCAAGCTCTCCCTGCGCTCCCGCCGCCGGCTGGAGCGATACTCGATCCATTCCGCTGATCTCGGCGAGGTACTTCTCGAGCTCGTGGAAGAGGTAAAGAAGACCCTGAGACAGCGCGACCGGCTGGAGGGGATGGGTGCGCGCGAAGCCAGGCAGCGAGGCGACCGCTTCGTTGACCTTCGGGTTGTATTTCATGGTGCACGATCCGAGGGGATAGAGGCCGAGGTCGACGGCGTAGTTCCAGGTGGAGATACGCGTAAAGTGGCGGACCACGTCCACCTCGGAGAGTTCCGGCAGCCCCTCGCAATCCACGCGCACAAGCGCCCCGGGCAGCTCGTCCTCGGGCGCTACCACCGGGACATCCAGCGCTGGGAGCGAATAGCCCACGCGACCCGGTCGACTGCGCTCAAAGAGCAAAGGCTCCTCGTAAGCAAGCCCCCGGGCCGCGTTCCCGATCGCCTCGGGACGGACGCTTTGCCGTTCGTCGGTGCTCATCCGGCGGCTCGGCTGAGGGCTTTGACCAGGCGATCGATGGCCGCGCGCGAGGCCAGCTCCGTCGTGCAGACCAGAAGCGCAGGTCCAAGCTCGCTGGCATAGGGCGCAAGATCGAGGCCGCCCACGATTCGGTCGTCGAGCGCGCGCTTTAGCGCGTGCGCGCCCGAGCCAGCGACGCCCACCACCACTTCATTGAATCCCGGAGCTGAGATCGGAAGCCGCAGACCAGGCGTCGCGCGCACGCGGGCGCGCAGGTACGCCGCCTTGGCAAGGTTCATGCGTGCCAGCTCGCGCAGGCCGCGCCGCCCGAGCAGCGCGAGATAGATCGTTGCACGCAGCAACATGAGACCCTGATTGGTACAGATGTTCGACGTCGCGCGCTCGCGGCGGATATGCTGTTCGCGGGTCGAGAGCGTGAGCACGAAGCCACGCCGTCCGCGAGCGTCGAGCGTCTGTCCGACCACGCGTCCCGGCATCTGCCGGACGAAGCTTGAGCGCGTCGCGAGAAAACCCAGATGCGGACCGCCGAAGGACATCGGCACGCCGAAGCTCTGCGCCTCGCCGCATACGATGTCCGCCCCGAGCTCGCCGGGCCCCCGCAGCAGCGCAAGGGAAAGAGCTTCGGTCACCACCACGATGAGGAGCGCGCCCACGGCGTGCGCCGCGTCCGCGGCCGCACGCACCTCCTCGACCACTCCAAGGAACGAGGGCTGTTGCAGGACGATGCAGGCGGTGTCGCGGTCGAGAAGGCCGGTGAGCGGCGCCGAGCACCCCGACGCTTCTCGCGGCGCCTCCGTCACGACGCCCTGCGGCCCCGCACAGTAGGTTCTCAAGACATCGCGGTAATGGGGGTGCAAGCCTGCGGCGACGATCTTGTGGCGGCGCGTAAGACGCATCGCCATGAGCGCCGCTTCGGCAGTCGCCGAGGCGCCGTCATACATCGATGCGTTGGACACCTCGAGCCCGGTTAGGGCGCAGATCATGGTCTGCCACTCGAAGATCGTCTGCAGGGTGCCCTGGCTGATCTCCGGCTGGTACGGCGTGTACGACGTATAGAACTCAGCGCGAGAGGCCAGCGCGTCGACGGCGCTCGGCACGAAGTGGGCATAGGTGCCCGCGCCGAGGAACCAGTCGTGGCTCTCGGCGTGGGCGTTGCGTGCCGCGAGCGCCGCAAGCTCGGCCAGCACTTCCTGCTCGCTCGCCGCCTTGGGCAGGGCGAGAGAGCGGCCCAGGCGCAGCTTCTCGGGGATCGGCGCGAATAGGCTCTCGACCGAGGCTGCTCCGATCGCACCCAGCATCTGGCGCACGTCATCTGTCGTGTGCGGGATGTAGCGCACCTGGAATTATCCTCCCGCGCACGCTGTGCCGCGGGGAGGACCGGCTGGCTGTGCCCGGGTTCGTCTGGCTGCGAGGTTCGGCGGCACTATCCCTTGCGCTCGGCGATATGACGGCGGTAGGCGCTGGCGTCGAGCAGCCCGTCGTACTCCGCGCGGTCCTCGACCTCGATCGTGAGCATCCATCCGTCGCCGTAGCAGTCTTCGTTTACGTGCTCGGGATGCTCGGCAAGGTCGGTGTTCACCTCCACCACCTGGCCCGAGACCGGTGCGTAGAGGTCAGAGACCGCCTTCACCGACTCGATCACACCGAAAGGCTCGCCTTTTTCGACGGTCGTGCCCACGGCCGGGAGCTCGACGAAAACGATGTCGCCCAGCTGCTGCTGGGCGTAGTCGGTGACGCCGACGCTCACCCGGTCTTCTTCAAGCCGCGCCCACTCGTCCTCTGCGCTGTAGCGACGGTCATCGGGGATGTCGTAATCGGCCACCGCACTCCTCCGGCTTCCACGCCGGCTCGCGCCCTGCGCATCGCGAGGGTAGTACGCGCGACGCGAATCACGAGCGGCGCGGACCAGGTGCCTTCACGAATGGAGTTTCTACCACGCGTGCCGCGATGTTGCGCTCCCGGATTACAACGAAGAGCTGAGTGCCGACGGACGCGAGGGACGGCGGAACGTAACCCAGTCCGATCGAGATTCCGAGGCTTGGCGAGGGGGCCCCCGAGGTCACCACCCCGACCGCTTTTCCCCCATGCGCGAGGACATGGCCGGCACGGGCAATGCCGCGCTCCTCGAGGGTAAAGCCGACGAGCAGACGCGGGTGGCCCTGCGCCTTGCGCTTGGCGATCGCCTGGGCTCCGATGAAGCCGCCCTGCGCAAGCTTTACGAAGCGATCAAGACGGGCTTCAAGGGGCGAAGTCGTGTCGTCGAGCTCGTGGCCGTAGAGGGGGAGTGCGGCCTCAAGTCTCAGCGTGTCGCGCGCTCCGAGGCCACAGGGCTGAAGACCGAAGGGCTCGCCCGCCCGGAGGAGCGCCTCCCAAAGCCGGAGCGTCGTCTCGGACTCCACATAGACCTCGAACCCATCCGATCCCGTGTACCCGGTCCTTGAAATGAGGGTCCGCGTTCCCTCAAAAGCGCCTTCGATGAATCGAAACCGCTTGAGCTCCCGAAGCGCGAGCCCGCACGCGCGCTCCAGAATTGCCTGGCTCGCCGGTCCCTGGAGCGCCAGCAACCCAAGGCGCGGGCTCCGGTCCTCCACCTGTACGCCCTCGCCGGCGTGGGCGAGCATCCAGCGGTAGTCCTTCTCGGTATTGGCCGCGTTCACGCACAGGAAAAGAGCCTGGTTGGCGAGGCGGTAGACCGTGACGTCATCGACCACTCCCCCTGTCTCGTTGCACAGGAGGCCGTAGCGCACGGCTCCCTGCCCGAGGCTGGCCACCGGACAGCTCACAAGGCGTTCTGCAGCCGCTACCGCCCCCGACCCCGACAAGTAGATCTGGCCCATGTGCGAGACATCGAACAGTCCTGCCCTCTCGCGCACCGCGGCATGCTCTTCGAGGATCGACGTGTATTGCACGGGCATCGCGAAGCCCGCGAAGTCGACCATACGGGCGCCTAGCCTGCAGTGTGTCTCGTAGAGCGGAGTACGCTTGGACTCGGTCATGCGCCCTGCGGCGTGAGACCGGTGCGCGAGCGATAGGCTTCGAGCGTGTTCCGAAGCAGCATCGTGATGGTGAGCGGACCCACGCCCCCCCGAGAGGGTGTGATGAGACCCGCCGTGCCCAAGGCGGCGTCGAAATCGACGTCCCCCACTTGCCGCCCGTCAATTACGTTCACCCCGAGGTCGACCACAGCCGCGCCGGGTTTGATCCAGTCGCCCTTGACGAGAAGCGGGCTTCCCGCACAGGCGACCAGGATGTCCGCCTCCCGGACGAGGGCGGCAAGGTCGCGCGAGCGTGAATGGCAGATCGTGACCGTCGCATGCCGTTCCAAGAGGAGAAGCGCCACGGGCTTGCCGACGAGGCTGCTCCGCCCGATCACGACCGCGTGGGCGCCGAGGAGCGGCACCTTGTGACGGTCCAGCACCTCGAGAATGCCAAGAGGAGTACAGGGGCGGAGCCCAGGCAAACCCGCCATGAGACGCCCGGCATTGCGCGTGTGCAGACCATCCACATCCTTGGCGGGGTCGATGGCCTCGGTCACTGTCGCGGCGCGCATCTGACGAGGCAGCGGCAGCTGAACCAGGATGCCGTCCACCGCCGGGTCGCGATTCAGCGCATCGATGAGCGCGAGCACTTCGCTCTCACTCGCATCTTGCGAGAGGTGATGATCGCGGGAGCTCATGCCCGCGCGGGCGCAGGCGCGGTGTTTGCCCCGGATGTACGAGGCACTTGCGGGATGATCGCCCACGAGTACGACCGCAAGACACGGCGGACGCAGTCCGGCGGCGACGAGCTTGGCGACCTCGCCGGCGATCTCGCTACGAAGCTCTTGGGCGAGCGCCATGCCGTCGACCACGACGCTCTGGCGCGCTGCACTCTGCATATCGGGGGCGCCTCCGGAGGGGCGGGGCGCAGTATAACGGAGCTCGCGCTGGGTCGAGAGCGCGGCTAGGCCGCTGCCGTCGTCTTCTTCGAGTCCTTTTTCGCCGGCTTCGACTCTGCTGCCGGGGAGGCGGGCGAATCCGAAGGTGTGCTTGACGTAGCGGCAGGCTCGGCCTTGTCTTTGGTTTCCTTCTTCGCGCCGCTGCTCGAGTAAAGATCGGAGTACCAGCCGCTGCCCTTCAGCACGAACGAGGTGGCGGAAATCAGGCGCTTGGCTTTCGGAGCCTTGCACTTCGGACAGGTCTTGATCGGGTCGTCCGTGATCCGCTGCTCACGCTCGAACTCGTGGCCGCACTTCTCACACTGATACTCGTAGGTCGGCATGCTCTCCTCTAGCTGCTGCGGCTGGAAGCGAGGACGCGGATCCGTGCCTCAAGATGCATGGGATCACCCTCCACGTGTACGCGCTTGCGTCGGCCTCGCGCTCCAGGGTCTAGGATCACGGCGCGCCTTGTCACCCCGAGCGCCTCAGCGAGGGCCCGAACACAAGCCGCGTTCGCCTCGCCTTCAAGCGGCGGCTCCCTGACCGCCACACGCAGCGCATCACCGTAACTCCCGCCCACCGCGGTCCGCTTTGAGCGCGGGCTCACGTGGATCCAGAAGGCAATCCCCGTTGCGCTGAGCGAAAAGCTGGGGCTCCGGCCCGAGGCCGTCAAGCGCCCCCAGTTCCCCCGGCAGCTTTGGGCTGGGTCGGGCGCGTCAGGAAAGCGACTTTACCGTCGAGCAGCGGATCCTCGGCCGGCTCCTCGGCCAAGCCCTCGAGCAGCGCAAGGTGGGTCTCGATCGTCGTCCGAACGGCGGAGGCGAGCCGCGAGCGCACCCCCTTCATCTCACGGATATCCTCGGCGAGCTTCGCGGCGCGACGGTGGGCCGCGTCGAGAATCTTCTCGGCTTTGACCTCCGCCTGGCCAATCAGCACTTCGGACTCCTTCACGGCCGTACGCTTCAAATCCTCGGCCAGAGCCTGCGCCGTGACCAGGGTCTCCCGCAGGGTTTGCTCCTGGGAGGCAAGCTCTGCGATCCGGCTCTCGAGGTGGCGGACCGTTTCGCGCAGGGCGTCGCGCTCACGCACCAACGCTTCGTAATCCTCCGCCGCCATCCGCAGGAACGTTTCGACCTCCGCGGGGTCGTAGCCGCGCCAGGCTTGGGCAAAATGGTGGTTCTGGATATCGAGGGGTGTAAGGCGCATCGAGTCTCCTCACGTTCTGCGGCAAGAGTTCGACCGAACCCCACGGAATCTTGAGTGACCGGGGCCACACCTGGTCCCTTGGCCCCGCAGGGGATTAGCTCCCCCCGAGCTCCCGGGAGCGCCGCGTCGCTGCCGCGACCGCCTCGTAGATTGCGGCCCGGAATCCCCCCGCTTCGAGGCGCTCGAGGCCGGCGATCGTCGTTCCCCCAGGGGAGGTGACCTGGTCCTTGAGGGCCGCAGGGTGGCGACCCGTTTCCTGGGCCAGCTTCGCGGCGCCGAGCACGGTCTGAAAGGCGAGCCGGTAGGCCGCCTCCCGAGGCAGACCCATGCGGACGCCCGCATCGCTGAGCGCCTCGAGAAAGACGAACACGTAGGCTGGGCCGCTGCCCGAAAGGCCAGTCACCGCATCGAGCAGGGACTCCTGCTGCGCCTCCCAGCACATTCCCACCGTCTCAAAAAGTGCAGTGGCCGCCTCCCGGTCCGCGGCGCTCGCCGTGCTCCCGGCGGCGATCGCGGTGGCGCCGGCCCGCACGAGGGCAGGGGTATTCGGCATTGCCCGCACGATCCGCGCGCCCGCGGGCAAGAGGGCAGCGAGCTTCGCGATGGGAACACCGGCCGCGATCGAGACCCACAGCGGCCGGGTCAAGTCGCGAGCGGGGAGGGCGCGCAGCGCCGATTCCACGACAGAAGGCTTCACGGCGAGGACCACAAGGTCGCTTCCCGCCACCGCATCCCCATTGTCGGCGTGGGTTGCGACGCCGAAGGCTTCGGCCAGGAGTTTGCGGCGCCCAGGATCCGGGTCCGAGGCGGCGAGCAGGGACGCCGGGACTCCCGCTGCCACCAGTCCCCCGATGAGGGCCTCTGCCATCGCGCCCCCTCCCATCAACCCGATTCTTTTCCCCACGAGCGCACGCATCGCAGCCATCGCTACCTCTCCCTCGGCCCAAAAAGGGCCGTCCCGACGCGAATGTGCGTCGCTCCCTCCTCGATTGCCACCTCGAAATCGTGGGACATTCCCATGGAGAGGGCGACAAACCGATCGCTCCCCACTGCGTCTCGCAGGCCCCGCGCGAGCTCGCACAGCGCCGCGAAAGTTGGGCGCGCAGCCTGTGGATCCGGGCTCTCCGCGGGCACGGCCATGAGGCCGATCGGCACGAGGTGCGCGAGCTTTGCGCATTCCGCCGCAAGTTCGCCGAGGGAACTCGGCAGGACGCCTCCCTTTTGTGCTTCCCCGCTGAGATTCACCTGAAGGAAGACTTCGAGGCTTCGGCCCGCCTCGGCGGCTCGCCGGTCGAGCTCTCGCGCCAGCTCGATGCGGTCGACGGAATGAATCACGTCAAAGAGCGCCACAGCCTCACGCGCCTTGTTCCGCTGCAGTTGGCCGATGCCGTGCCAGCGCGGCGCCCGCGGCACCTTCCCAGCCCTGACGATCTCGCGCACCGCGGGAATCTTCTCCCGTGCCTCCTGCACGTAGTTTTCCCCAAGATCGGTAAGCCCCAGCGAGATCGCCTCGGCGACCCGCGAGGCGTCTACGCGCTTCGTGACGCCAATCAGCGTAATCTCTCCGGGGTCGCGCCCCACCCGGCGCGCAGCGCTCGTGATGCGGGCACGCAGCGATAGGAGCCGTTCGGCGAGACTCGCGGGGGCCATCACCGCAGCGTCTCCCGGGGGCGCGCGACCGCAGCCCCCGGGCTCTTTGCGCGCAGCAGGGCGAGCGTTTCCTCGATGGGGAGTCCGATCACGTTGGTTTCGCTCCCGTCGATACGCTCCACAAAACGCCGCCCTTCACCCTGTGCGGCGTAGGCGCCGGCCTTGTCGAGGGGCTCTCCCGTTGCCACGTAGGCCCGGAGCTCCGCTTCGGCTGCCGGGCGCATCACGACCGTGCTCTCGACGCACACGGAGCGCGGCTCGAGGCGGTCAGTCTCCACGACAGCGACGGCTGTCAGGACCCGGTGCGTGCGGCCGGCGAGACGGCGCAGCATCTTTACTGCCTCTTCGCCGTCGGCGGGCTTGCCGAGCGCCGAGTCCTCGAGGACGACGATCGTGTCCGCGCCCAGCACAAGCCTGCGCGGAGACGCAGGAAAGCGTCGGGCGACGTCGAGGGCCTTTTCGCGAGCGAGCCGCAGCGCGAGCGCCCGCGGCGTTTCTCCCGCAAGCGGCCGCTCTTCGACGCTCGAGGGCATGACTTCAAAGCGCACTCCGGCCCGCGCGAGGAGCTCGCGCCGGCGCGGCGAGGCGCTGGCGAGCACGACGGGCGGTTCCGCAGCGTTGGGCATCGGCCGGGGCTTACCTGTGGGCGCTGTGCCCGTCAAGCACGGGGAGTGCGCGGACAGACTGGGCCTGAGGGGCGCAGATCGATTAGGCTTGGCCGATGCGAGGTCCCAAGGGTCGCGCTCGCGGCGGGACAGGAGAGGCGGCAGTGGGGGACAAGAAGCGGCAGTGCTGGACGCTCGAAGCGGCGCAGACCCTGCTCGGCGACGTGCGATCGCGGACGGAGCGCGCGGTAAAAGAGGTCGACGCACTCTTGGCCGAGCGCGAGGCAAGCCCGGCGGCTTCGCCCCAGCGCCAGCAGTTCGATGCCAAGGTGCAGCGTGCAGTCGAGCGCTGGGCGCGGGAGATGGAGGCGCTCGGCCTTGAGGTGAAAGGCCTTTGGCTCGTGGATTTCGACAATGGCAGCGGGTATTACTGCTGGCAGTGGCCGGAGGAGGAGGTCGCGTTCTTCCACGGCTTCGAAGAGGGCTTTGCCGGCCGCACGAGGATTCAATAGGAGCGCCCGCTAATGCTCTCCCGCACTAAGGCGCCAGCGCATCGGCGCCCCCGCTCTCTCCACGTCACAGCTTACCCGGCACGCCCCAACTTCCTCGACCATTTGCCGGATGTAGCGCTGCACCACGGGCAGGACCTCGGCCAAGAGCGCCTCATCGGCCTCTCCGAGCGAGACGGCTGCGCGACACTCGACGAGCACGACCGATCCTGGGGCGAGGCGGAGCACTCGCAGCGCGCTCGTCTCGAGCAGGCACTCGCTGGAGGCGGCGGCGGCCGCGCCGGCTTTGGCTTCGAGCAGGGGCCGCGGATCGCTCCCGGTGAGGTCGGCCATCAGCTGCGCCCGCAGGGGTTCCGAGACCTCGGCCTCGGCCTGGTAGTGGGGATGGTCGATGCGCAGGCGCGCACGCACGTCGGGGTCTCGCAGGCGCGCTGAGGCGGGGGGGTCGAAGCGAAATCGCAGGTACTGGACCGCGGAGATGCGATCGGGCTCCATCTGGCGCGAGTCGAATTGCGCACGCAGCACAGTCTCGCGAGGGCGCTCGCCCAGAACGAACGCCACATGTGCGTCGATCCCGCGCAGCCGGTCGAGTTCGGGCTTGATGCGTGCGCTGTCGGTGATCTCGATGAAAAGAGTGGCGGACAGCTCCCCCTCCTTCGGCATGAGCTCGTTGTAGACATCGAGTTCGGCCTGGATGGCCTTTGGGGAATCGATGCGCTCGACCCGCAGCATTTCCTGGACCTGAAAACGCAGCGTCTCCCGATTCTCGAAGACGAGCGTTACGCGGTCCCCCACGCCGACGCGGCGATCGCGCTTTAAGGCGATGACCCGTGCGCGGTACTCCCCGCGCAGGGCCTCGTAGCGATCGCGGTCGACGATCTCCTCAGGGAAAAGCACCCTCATGGATTGATGCCATAGGCGCGCGCCAAGAGCACGATCGGGTGCACGGGTTTTCGACCCATCGCCTGCTCGATGCGCAACGCGGAGAGCGGACAATCGGTGGAGATGAGCGCACACCCCGCGTCCTCAATCCCTCGCACCATCTTTCGCGCCACTTTTTGCGATTCGGCGAAAAAGCGCGCCTGCATTCCCCAGGTGCCATCGACCCCAGAGCATGCGTCGATCAGCGTCACCTCAGCACCGGCGAGCTGCAGCAAGTCCCGGGCGCGAAGTCCCACGTTCTGAGCGCGTAGATGACACGGAGCGTGGTAGGCGACTGGGCCGAGCGGTGCCGGAAAGGAGCGGTCGAGCTTGCCTTCTCGCGCCAGCTCGTAGAGGTGTTCCATCACGTCCCGCGTCGACGCGGCGACGCGGCGCGCGTCTTCGGTACCGAGCAGGCGAGGATACTCGTGTTTCAGCATGAGTGAACAGGAAGGGCCAGGTACCACGATCGTCGCCCCGAGCTCCACAAATTTAAGTAGCTCGGCGACGTTCCGGGTCGCGTTCCGGCGCGCCGCAGCCAGATCGCCCGTGTCGGTAAAGGGCATGCCGCAGCAGCGGGCGTAGTGCACCTGCACGGCGATGCCGCTTCGCTCGAGCACTTCGACCACGGCTCGCCCGACGCTGGGATCGCTGTACTCGACCGAGCAGGTGGTGAAGAGCACCACACGTCGTGACGTCTGGGGGTCGGCAAAACGCGCGAGCGCCGCAGGACGCTCGGCGGCCCGACGCCGCCACCAGCGGGAGACGGTCTGTGCGGAATAGCGCGGCTGCAACCAGTCTCGGTGGATGCCCAGAGTCTTTTCCATCAGGATTCGGGCGAGACGATTGCGGTTTGCGAAGTTCATGAGGACCGGCAGAAAAGAGCCGATCTTTCCAATCAGGTCGGTCCGCGTGGTGAGCCGCCGCAAGAGGGGGATGCCCTCCCGCTGCACCCGTGCGAGCTGTTGCCGCCGCATGAGCGCTGGAAAATCCACATCCCATTCGTGCGGCGGTGTGTAGGGGCAGTGGTTGAAGCACTGCTGGCAGTGGAAGCACAGCTCATTCACGCGCTCGAGACCCGCGTCGGTGAGCCCGGCCACCTCGTTGTCGGTGGCGTCCACGAAGTCGAATAGCGTCGGGAACGAGCCGCAGAGCGGAAGACAACGGCGACACTGATGGCAAACCTCGGCCACGCGCCGCAGCTCGCGGTCGAGCGCGGCGGGGTCGAGATAGGCGGGGTGACCGTACCCGAGCTCAGGGCTCGGGTGGTCGGGCCGCGGGACCTGCATGAGGCCTCCGCGCACGCGCACGCACGGGCGGCGCGCGCTGCGCCTCTTGGGTGTATGCGGCGGGCGCTAGAGCTTCGCGAGCGTGTCGAGCGCCTTTTGGAACCGGCCCGCGTGGGAGCGTTCCGCCTTCGCCAGGGTCTCGAACCACTCGGCGATCTCGTCGAACTTCTCCTCGCGCGCCGTGCGGGCCATGCCCGGGTACATCTCCGTGTATTCGTAGGTCTCACCGGCGACGGCGGCCGCAAGGTTCTTGTCGGTACTGCCGATCGGCTTCCCTGTCGCTGGATCGCCGACGGACTTGAGAAAGTCGAGATGGCCGTGGGCGTGACCGGTCTCGGCTTCAGCCGTGTCACGGAAGAGCCCGCCGACGTCGGGATGACCTTCGATGTCGGCCTGGCGCGCGAAGTACAGATAGCGGCGGTTGGCCTGGGATTCGCCGGCGAAGGCTTCCCTCAGGTGGCCGTGGGTCTTCGTTCCGTCGAGCTTGGGCATCGATCCCTCCTTTGGACATGGACTGCGATTTAGACTCAATCTTGAACGACGACGAGCCCCGGGTCAAATCCGGCCAAAAGCGCACACGGGATGTGCGTCGGAGACAACCCGCGGCTAACGGACATCCTTCAATTCCGCAAGCGTAAGGCGCGTGATGTGGCGCTTGGCCTCTTCGTCGAGCTCGCGCGTCGGGCCGCGTCCCCGGAAGCGTTTCCAGCTCTCGATCGACGCCGTGGCGTCGTGGGACTGCTCGAAGCGGACCGCTTCATCAAACGACCGCTGCATCTCCGCTTCGTCGGCGAAGGACGGAGTGCTGGCGGGCGCAGGGATTGGCGATGACGGCGTTGCCTTGCGTGGCGCGCTCAGAGCGATCCGGGGGACAGCCGGCGTACTCGCCTCCGGCGTCGGGGCATGTGCTGAAGTCGCAGGCATCTTTGCCGCCGGCGGCGCCTCTGGGCGGCTGGCTGGACCGGGGGGCGAGGCGGGGGTCGCGGGTGCAGGGGGAGGGGGCTCCGCCGAGGCTCCTTGGACTTTTGCGGCGGGCTCGGTCGGCGGCCTCGCTTCCGCGACCGTTTCTTTGACGGGCTCGCCCTCCGAGGGCGTGTGGGCGAGCAGTGCGGGAGGCTCGTGCGCCGCGGTCGTGCGGTTCCCCATCCACCACCAGACGCCGACGCCGGCCGAGAGGCCGGCAAAGAGGGCGAGGCCGAAGAGCGCTAGGGGAGCGATGCCGCTTGCTGAGTCCCGGGCGATCTCACCAGGCTCGGGCTGTGCGGAGCGTCTGGGCTCCGCCTCACGCCACCGAGTGGTGTCAGCCAAGGGCTCGAAAAGGCGCGTTTCGTCCCGGCCGGTCGGTGGGGCGAGTGGGAAGGGAGCACGGCTCGGATCACCCGAGTGCCACGCCCACTCGAGAGCGGCGGCGAGCGCCCCAGCATCGGGAAAACGGCGGGCGCGGTCCTTCTCCAAGCAACGCAGGATGACCTGCTCGAGAGCCGGAGGGATGGGAAGGTCCGGACGCACCCGGGTGGGCGGGGGCGGCAGTTCGTAGGCGTGGAGCGACAGGTACCCCACTTCCGTATCCGAGTGAAAGGGCAGATCGCCGGTCACCATTTCGTACAGGATGAGCCCGAGTGTATACAGGTCGCTTCGCAGATCGAGGGTTTCACCGGCGCGGAGCTTGCCCGCTTGCTCGGGCGAGGCGTAACGCGGTTTTCCGAGGAAGTCGCCGATGCGGGTCAGCGTCGCCTCCTCGCCGGCAAGAGTCGTTTCCGATTCCGACGCTGCGGCGCGAGCGATGCCAAAGTCGATGATTTTGACCCTGGGCCCTTCGGGAGTTGCTCGCAAGAGGATATTTTCGGGCGAGAGGTCTCGGTGCACGATCCCCATGTCGTGTGCGTAGGCAAGGCCCGCGCAGCACTGGATGCCGATGCTGCACGTCTCGTCGATCGAAAGCGCACCGTGCTCTCGGATGCGTGCGGCGAGGCTTTCGCCGACCACGTACTCCATGACGAGGAACTGGTCGCCGCCCTCGATGAAAAAATCGTAGATCAAGACGAGATTCGGGTGACGCAGGCGCACCGCGATGCGCGCCTCGCGCTGAAAGCGCTCGAGGGCTTGGGGCACGGCGTCGAAGCGCTCTGTCCGAATCATCTTGAGGGCACGGATCTCCCGCAAAAGGACATGCTCCGCCTTGTACACGGCGCCCATCCCTCCGCGTCCGATCCGCTCGAGGATCCGCAGATCGCGCACCTGCCGGCCGATCATGGGATCGGGGGGATTGTCCGGCGGGCTGTCCATCGCATTGCGCATGGTGCATCCTGCAGCCGCGCGGCGAGCGCCGGCTCGCGCTGTGGGCAAGCCGGCATTCTACGGCCGCAGGCAGGGAGGACCAAGCGGGATGCACGGGAACACGAATTGCGGACTCGCGCTCACCCTCAGCCTCGCCCTCTCGGGTGCGCTCGTTCCCGGTCCGGTTGCCGCTCGAGAGCCTGACGAGGAGCACATGAACGTACTCATTATCCTGGACAGCTCCGGGAGCATGGCCGGCAAGATGGGCGGGCAGGTCAAGATGCAGGCGGCGCAACGGGTGGTGAAGGACCTCGTGGACAACATGCCGAGCGACATGAGCGTCGGGCTCCTGGTGTACGGCTCCCAAACCCCGTATCAGAAGAGGGACTGTGAGGACATCACCCTGCTCGAGCCCGTCGGCCCTGTGAATCCCACGGAGTTCAGCGCCAAGCTGGCACAGGTCAAGCCGCGCGGGATGACACCCATTGGCGCGTCGCTGCGTCGAGCAGCGGAGGCTCTGCGCGGTCTCCCCGGCAAGTCGACCATCGTGCTCGTCTCGGATGGTGCGGAAACCTGTCAAACGGATCCCTGCAAGGTGGCGCAGGAGGTGCGCTCAACCATGGGGATCGATGTCAAGGTGCATGTGGTGGGCCTTGACATCGAGTCGCAGGACCGCAGCACTCTCGAGTGTGTGGCCGAGGGAGGGGGTGGCAAGTACTACGGCGTGGCCAACGAGGAGCAGCTCAGGACTGCGATCGCCGAGGCGACGCAGCCGCCGCCCCGCGTATGCCACGGCCAGGGTCCGATGTGGGCCTCGATCGGTCATCCCGGCCTCGGGGAGATGATGAACGCCCGTCAAGGCTGGGCCGGCGTGCCGAAGCGAAAGTTCTGGCTCGGCTTTATCCCCGGGTTTGGATGGCCGGGCTACCTGCAGGTAGTGAGCGCGATCGACGCTGCACACTGCCGCACAAACGACTGGCCGAACGACTAGAGCTCAGTCGCGGGAGAGCCAGGCTTCCCGCAGCCCCAGCGACCTTAGGACGCCGCCTTTACGGAGAGCAGGAACGACTCGAGGTCCATCTTCTCGTAGCCGCCGCTCAGGAGCACAATCAGCCGCTCTCGGAGCCAGGGGATCTCTCGGGCGCGGCGAATCATGTTGTCCGCGTCCTTCCTCTCGAGGATCGCATACCAGTGGCGGATCATCTGGAAGATCCGGTCCATCGGCTGGCGGATTCGGCTCTCGTAGGGCTTCAGGCGCGCCGCGCTGAAGTCCGAGTGCTGGAACGCGTCCAGGATGCAGTCGGCAGCGTAGACGCCACCGCGAATGGCCAGCGTCACGCCGGCCGAGAAGATGGGGTCCACGAACATCGAGGCGTCGCCGACCAGGACGAAACCATTCCCGACGAAGGAATCATTGATGTACGAGATGCCGGAGACGGTCTGCACGGGCATGGTCTGGCGGGCACCGTCGAGCCATGCGCGCACCTTTGAACATCCCGTGAGCGCCCGCTCGAACACCGCTTCCGGATCGCCGGCGAGCTTGCCGGCGTGATGGGCGTCTAACACCACTCCCACGCTCACGGTGTCCCCGCGGAGTGGGATGTACCAGACCCAGCCCCCATCTATGGTGTGGACCTCGGTGGTGGTCGAGCCCGCAATCCGGTCAGCGATCGGGATGAGCTCGCTGATGTCGCGAGAGTCGCCGCCTGCGAACTGCGTGTAGTGCGCAACCTTGTTGAGCGCCGGATCTGGTCTGCGCCAACCCATTTTCCGGGCGACGAGGCAGTCTCGGCCGGTGGCGTCGACCACGACGTCGGCGGCGATCCGCCGCGGAGCCTCACCGTTTGGCGCTGCGAGCACCCCCGTCACCCACCCATCCCGCATGACCACGTCCGCAACGGTCCAGCCCTCCCGCACTTCCGCACCTTTCCGGCGGGCATTGTCCAAGAGCACTGCGTCGAAGCGCGCCCGATCGACGTGGTAGGTGTACGACCGAGGGAAGTACGCCGGGTACTCCGCGGTTAGGAGGACGACATCCTCGGGATCGCTGAACATCCCAAAGCTGATGCCCTGCTTCACCACGAAGCCGGCCGCTTCGATCTGGGCGGTGACGCCCAGCCGATCCCAGAGCTCCCAGAGCGCGGGGAGCAGTGACTCACCGACGTGGTAGCGAGGAAAAGGTTCCCGCTCGAGCACCAGCACCCGCCGGCCATTGTCGGCCAGAACCGTCGCCGCACTCGCTCCGCCCGGCCCTCCGCCGACTACGACCACGTCCACCCGCTCACTGTCCTGCACAGGTTCCGGGCCCGCACGTGTCCCTCGCCGGATCGTCCGACGCCGCGGCACGGAGGGCAACGGGCGAGGCGCCGTCGTCGCCGTGTCACGCGCGACATCGGCCGCACTGAGCCCGAGTTCGCGGAGCACCCGCTCCTTGAGATTTACAAGCTTTGCGCTCGACATCACACGCGGGTGCGGAGCATCCACTTCCACGATGCACTGGATCCGGCCCGGACGCGGCGTCATCACCACGATGCGGTCGGAAAGGTGGATCGCCTCCTCGACGTCGTGCGTGACAAGCAGGCAAGTGTGCCGGTCGCGAGACAGGATGCGGAGGAGCTCGGCGCGCATGCGCATCCGCGTGAGCGCATCGAGAGCCCCGAACGGCTCGTCCATGAAGAGGAGCTCCGGTCTCGCCATGAGGGCCCGTGCCACCTCCACGCGCTGCAGCATGCCGCCGGAGAGCTGCCACGGGAAGCTGTCCTCGAAGCCGGCAAGTCCGACGAGGTCGATGTAGTGGCGGACCAGGGATTCGCGTTCCCTTTCGGGGAGGCTTTCGCCGCCGAATAGGAGGTTGCGCCGCACGGTCATCCACGGGAAGACCGATCCACGTTGGGTGATCAGGATGCCGCGCTGGCTCGGCCTTTGGACCGGCCGGCCGTCCACCAGCACCTCGCCGCGGTCTGGACGCTCGAAGCCGGTCAGGATGTTAAGGAGCGTCGATTTGCCACAGCCCGAGGGTCCGACGAGCGAGACAAACTCACCCTCCGCAATGCCGAAAGCGATGTCCTCAAGCGCGGACAGCGGCCCCTGGTCGGTGGAGAAGGACTTCCAGATGCCTTGGATCGTGACCTTATCGGGCATTGTTGTACCGCCAGCGTACCACGTTGAGCGACTCCAACCGCCTCATCAGAAGATCGAGGAGAAACCCAATCACGCCGATGATGACCATTCCGGCGACGACCAAGTCGTAGCGGGAGCCTGCGTTCCGGGCGTCGATGATCAGGTACCCGAGTCCCGAGTTGATCGCGACCATCTCTGCAGCCACCACCACCAGCCACGCGACTCCAAGGCCGACACGCATGCCGGTGATGATCTGAGGCAGTGCGGCGGGAAAGATCACGGTCCGGAAGAGCCGCAGCCCCCCGACTTCGAAATTCTGCGCTGCGCGCACGTATTGGCGTTCGACCAAATGGACGCCGGAGGTCGTCGCCACGACGATCGGAAAGAATGACGAGAGAAAGATGAGGAACGTTGGCGACGTATCCCCGACGCCGAACCAGAGGATCGCCAACGGGATCCAGGCGATGGGTGAGATCGGTCGCAGCAGCTGGATCATCGGGTTGAAGGCTCGGAAGATCCCCGCGTACCAGCCCATCAGGCTTCCGAGGGGGATGGCGAGGCCGAGCGCGAGTCCGTATCCGACGGCGACGCGGGAGAGCGAGTGAAAGATATCTCGGACCAGCGTCCCGTTTCGTGCCAGCTCGACAATGCCGGCGACCACTGCGGGCGGAGTGGGAAAGATCGGGCTGTTGGCGGCCATCCACCACCAGAGGCCGAGCAGCAGGGCCACCACACCGAAGGGCGAGAGCTGGCGTAGCCTCTTCATCGCAGGCAGATCCCCCGCGGACGAAAGCTCCGCATGAAACTCTCGTCGGGGTAGCACGGGACCGGCTTCTCGTGGGAGAGGGACTTCGCTTCCATCGAAAGCGCCTTCGCAGCGATCGACATGAACATCCCTGGTATGAGAGGTCTGAGAAGACGCAGGATACCCGGAGCCGGGCCTGCACCGCCACGCGTGGCCGCCGCGGGAATGAGGCTCAAGCCGGCTCGTGAGCGGCACGGTCCGGCCACGGGCCAGCGTTCTCGAGCCTTGGAAGCTCCGCTTCCTCTCGCGCGTTCTTTGGCGTGGCCCGGAGTTTGAACCGCCAGTCCGTTGTGCCCTCCTCCCGAACGTGCGGCCGAACCCGAGATCGGGCCGCCTCGCGGGGGATGACCAGGCAGCGCCGCGGGTTAGAACCCGAGGGTCGCTTCGGCGTATCCGTAGTTCGCCTCTTTGTCGACGTAGGCGTTCGCGATCACCCCGCGACCGAAGACGTGTCCATAGTAGAAATAGAGCGTGAGGTTCCGCGTCGGCGTAAACGTGAGCGCGGCATCGAGCAAGTAGCCCACGTCCTGCGCCCCTCCGGTCGGCGTGCCCGTGTAGCCGAAGTTCGTGCTGCTGGTGGCCCCGCCGCCCGCGTAGAGGAAGTCGTTCGGCTGCGTGACCCGCAGCCAGTGCAGATCGGTGCGGATACTTACCATCCGGTGTGGCTGGAGGAGGAGCTGGACGAATGTGTCCATGTTGTTCATCAGGTTGAAGAACGGGAACTGCGCGTAAAGACGAGCAGTCGGCAGCATCTGAAAAAATGTGCCGTGGACCCGCCCCGAGGGATCCGCGCTGCCGGAGCTCTGGTCTACTCCCACGCGAAGCCACGGTGACGCCCACGCATCGGGGAGCTGGTAGCCCGCCTCGAGCGCATAGGCCCAGGCGCGCTGCTCAAGGCTCTGCCAATCCCCGAGCTGGCCCGCCGCCCAGACCAGAAAGTCCGCCTTGCCAGGGCCGAAAGGCTCTACGTGGAGCACCTGACCGCCCACGGTGTGCAGGTTCAGGGGTCGATGATCCGCTTGGCGCACGGCGAGCGGGCGATTGTCGAGAACGACAATGTCGCGGTGATCGTTGTAGTAGAGGTAGAAGAGACGCGTGCTCGTGCCCGGGGGCTCCGCACCCTCCTTCAGCGTCGCGGAGAGGCCTGCCACCGCGACCTGGCTGATCTCCGGGTTTCCGTTGATCTCGTAGCCGCCCCAGGTCGGGACGAACCCGAAGGCCGTCGCGTTGAACAGTTGGGTTTCGTAACCCACCTGTCCGCCGTCGAAGCTACGCCCGATGTGCGTGTAGTCGAAGGGGCCCACAAGTCGCTCGGCGCAGCGGTTCTTTTGCAGCCACGCAAGTGTCGGATCACTGAGCGGGGTCTCGAGGCCGTCCCGGTAGAGTTGGCGACCGAGGGTGGTTTGGAGCCCTGGCACGGTGAAGGCGTCCTTCCAGCGCAGCCACGCATTCCGCAGCATGGGCTCTTGCTGGTACGTCTCGGGAGTATTGGCGAAGTAGCTCCCACCGGGTCCGGGAGCGTGATCGGGTACCTTGTAAAGGAGCGAGTCCTGGAACTGCACGAAGAGCTCGACCGGGTCGCGCATCACGCGCACGCCAAGCTGGAAGCGGCTTCCGAGGAAGCGGTAGTCGTCGTTGCGGTTCGCAGCGCTGGGTGGGGTCTCGAACCAGTCCACGAGCTCACCGCGCACACGCTCATTCGCCTCGAGGCGGATCGTCGCACCAAAGGGGCCCTCAAATTCAACCGGCGGCACCTCGAATGTCGCCGCTGCGGCGGAGGACATCGGAGGGCGCTCGTCCGCCCCCGTAGCGCTCCCGACGAGCAGTACGAGGACGACGCACGCGACCTTCGCGAGGGAGTGGAAGGACCTCACGGCTTGGGCGTGCAGAAGGATCACGGGATGATTACCTCGTCGTTAGGCACGGAGGGGGGAAGGCGCAGTCCTGGAAGAACGCCTAGGAGCATGCCGGAGATCACGTCAAGCGCCTGGATCTCTTCGAAGTCGTTCTAAGGTGTATTTCACCCGGTTCGTTCGCCTTAAGACCCCGAAGGAGCCGAGCCGCATGTCCAAGAATTTCGCACCACGCGCTCCTGCACATTTTAGCCCCAAGGTGATCGCCTCTTTGATCCAACTCAGATCGATTCCTTGCCTTGTCGCAACTGCTGCGGCCTCAAGAGTTCCTGCACTCGCCATCGAAGGCGGGCCCACGGAGTCGCGGGAAACGGTTCGACCAGGATGATCATCTGCCCGCTCGCATGGGCAGTACAGGCAAACTGATATCTGGACGCCAACGCGAACGACAGCCGAAAGCTCTGACCGGGCATCATCAGAGTCGGTCCGAAGATCTGTGGTACATCGTCCAGATTCTTGAGAACGAGGATGTCGCTTACGCCGAGAGTCAGTCGGATCTCGTTGGGCAGGATCTCGATTCGATCTCCCGCCATTCGGCGCGCCCATGTGCCCTTCGGAATCTCGAATGTCGCATCCCTTGAAGCGGAGCGGATCGGACTCAGTGCCGCCCACGCGGTTGCGCCGAGCGCAGCGATCAGAATCAGAATCCAATACCTTCGACGAGCCGTCACGATTGCGTCTCTTTAACGAACCCATTCACGGGTTCAGCAAGATCTTGACGTCATGCACGTAATCGTCAGAACTCTGTCCATACGGCATCAGGGCGCGCAGGCTTCCGCTGCGATCAATCAAGTACGTGTACGACGAATGAGAAAATGTATAGCTGGTACCGAGGGTCTTCCGGGTCGCGGCAATCCCATAGTTTTGACGCACGGCGGCCAGCTGCTCGGCGGTCCCTGTACCGCCGACAAACGTCGGGTCAAAGGATCCGAGGTACTTTCGCATTCGCTCCGGACTGTCTGTTTCAGGGTCCACCGTGATGTAGAGAACCTGAAGCTCCTTGGCTTGCTCGCCCAGCTTCTTGCGCGTCTCGGCCAGGACCGCAAGCGTCGTGGGACACACGTCGGGGCAAGAGGTAAAGCCGAACGCCAGGACGACCACCTTTCCGCGGTACTGGCTGAGTCTCAGTTCCCTGCCGTCCGATCCGCGCAAAGAGAATTCCGGCGCTGCTCGAGGCGGGCTGAAAACGCCCGCTTTGAGATTCGCATCGTCCGCAGAACTGGGCGCAGCCGCGAGCAGGAGCAGCGGGAGCAGCATTTTGGGGACATGTTTCAAGAGTCTTGTGCTCATTTCAGAGTGTAATCGCAGCAGGCTGAGCACTCCTTGCAAAGCTCTCGTCCACATACTTCTCGTATGGGATGGGCTGCGGGATCGTGCCGGCTTCGATCGAGAGCTGCATCAGCTCGTCGAACTCCGATTTGATCATACGCAGGTCGCCGTAGGTCACTCGGTCCGTCGGATTTTCCATGACGAACTGGAGGATGTTCGGATCTTGATTGAAGAAGTCGGAGCCTGCGGCGATCGCGACCGCCTTGTCACGGTTTCCCTGTTTGGCGTCGAGCCATAAGCCCGCACCAAGCACCTGGTTGACGAGATCCTGCACCATCGGGCGATTCTGCTCGATCAACTCCTCGCGAACGGTGAGGACACAGCAAATGTAATTGCGCCATTCGTCGCGGGTCATCCGGAGAGGTCTCGCGTAGCCTGCGCGCTGTGCGGCCGCCCCGAAAGGCTCCCCGGTGCAGTAGGCGTCGACGGCGTTGGCGTAAAGTGCAGCCGGCATATCGGGAGGCGCCATCTCCACGATCTGGATGTCGTTCGGCGTCATGTTTTCTTGCGCCAGCATCTTTCTTAGAAAGAGAAAATCGACGGCGAAGCGGCTTGGGATGGCGACCCGCTTCCCGGCGAGTTGCCTGAAATGCTGATACGGCGAATCGGTCCGGACCATGATCACAGCGCCAGAGCGATGGCCCAGGGATACAATCTTGACCGGAATCTTTTTGTCGGTGAGATCCATCACCAGCGGCGCCAGCATATAGGCCGCCTGAATCCGTCCGGCCATGAGCGATTCCTTGATCTCGGGCCAGCCGCTGTACTTGCTGTAGCCGTATTCAAAGCGCCGCACACCAGGCCCTGCGCTGCGGTTGCTGGCTGTCTTCGCAACGCAGGCAACGGGAAGAGTGAGATTGCAGGTCACGGGCAAGCCGCCCACGACTAATTTGTCTGGGTTCCCACCGGAACAAGAAAGGGGGCCCAAGGGCAGGGCGGCCGCGATCGCCCACTGCAGCAGCTGCCTGCGACTCAAAAGAAATGCGCTCTCAGGGCTCTCGGCGTTCATCCCGCGATTTCTCTGGTGACGGTTGAGGGACTCGTGGAGAGGATGGGGCTCTAAGCCCCGTGTCCCGTTTCGGTCGCTTGGCGCAACGCATGCCTGAGTCGCAGCTTATACCGGAATCAGGCCGCCGCGCACCGTGGTTGCGGCGTCGCTCGCGAGCCAGAGCAGGATGAGCGCGATCCGGTCCGGGGGCGTCCATTGGGAAAAGTCCGCCTTGGGCATCGCCGCGCGGTTGGCGGGCGTATCGATCGTCGTGGGCACGATTGCGTTCACCCGGATGCCGTCGTTCGCGACCTCGCGCTGGAGCGTTTCCGTGAGCACGATGACCGCCGCTTTCGACGCGCTGTACGCCGCGAGACCGGCCGGTCGATCGATGGCGGCGCGAGAGGCCACGTTGAGGATCACCCCGCGCTTGTGGGCGAGCATGGCGGGCAGGGCAGCCCGGCTCATCGCGACGACGCTGCGCACGTTCATCGTCCACAGGCGCTCCCACGTCTCAAGGTCCGTCTTGTGGAGCGGAGCACCGCCGGCAAAGCCGCCAACGCCATTGATGAGCACCGCTGGCTCCCCCGCGGCGGCAACAACGCTCGCCGCTCCGCTCTCCTGCGCTACGTCCGCCTGCAGGAGTGTGAGCTGCCCGGAGCCCAAGGCGTCGGGTTGCGCCTTTGCGACCGCGTCGCGCTCGCGGTCGACGATCCACGGCACGACCACCCGGTCGCCCGCCCCAAGGAAGGCACGCACCACGCGGCTGCCGAGTGCACCCGTGCCGCCGGTCACGATGGTTGTGCGAGGCTTGTCCGTCACTTTTCCTCCTGGGGCGGATGCGGGATCCGGCGCTCGAGTCGGACAAGGGCCCGCTCGGCGGCGCGCCGAAGATCGGGCTCAGGAGCTTCGGCGGCCAGGGCGCGCAGGCGATCGGACGCGCCTGCCGGAAGGCAGGTGGGGCTCCCGGCTCCGAGCTCGCCGAGTGCCACAGCCGCGATTCGCTTGGCTGCGGGGTCCTCGTCCTTCATCAGGGCCTCGAGCAGCCGCTCGCAGACCTCGGGCGGGGGATCGAGGAGCCCGGCGAGGGCGCTCAGGGCCGCACGGCGAACGTGGAGATCCGGGTCGTGCGTCGCAGCGACCAAGACGCTCGCGGATTCCGGGCGATCCGGCGCGAGCTCGCGCAGGCAAAACGCCGCCATCCGCCGCACGACCGCGTCCTCGCCGCCCCTTAGCATGCCGACGAGCACGCCCAGCACCTCACCGTGGAGACGACCAAGGTCCACAAGGATCCTTGCCGCGGCCCACCGGACATCGCCATCGGCGCTGGCCAGCGCCTCGAGGAGGGCGGGCAGAAGTCCGGGCGTTGGGGGGTGAAGACGCACGCTGGTGTAGGCAGCCGTAAAGCGTCGGCGCGGGGAGTCACTTCGCAGCGCATCCCGCAGCACCGAATCGACGTGGCGCTCTCGCCGTCCGATCTCCACAAGGGCGTCGGATGCCGCCCGCGCCACGGCCTTCACCGGATCGCCCAGCGCGTGGCCGAGGGCGTCGGCAAGCACTGCTGCGGCGGGATCGTCCCGGGCTGCAAGACAAGCGGCACGCCGCTCCTCGGGGTCCGCGTGTCGCAGGCGCTCCACGATCGGGTGGCTCACGCAAGGCTCCAGCGGGAGGCGACGGGCGGCTCGCCCGGCGCGCTCGCCTCGCGCTGCGCGCGTCCTTCGCGCTCGAGCTTCACGAGGTGCGAAGCCACAGACTGTGCAGCAGCCGCGTGCAGCACCTTTGGGACATCTACGTAGATGCGTCTCACGAGTTCTGGAACGAGAGCCGGACCCGCGGCACGCAGCGCCGCCACGATCTGGCGTTCGCGCTGCTCTCGGTGTTCGATGTACTCGCGCAGCTTTGAAACCCCATCCTCGATGCAAGGTCCGTGGGCGGGGTAGATCCTCCGCGGAGCGCTCGCAAGAAGCTTCGCGAGCGACGCCATGTAGTCGAGAAGATCGCCCCCTACCGTGGGGATCACCGTCGTACCGACCCCGAGCACATTGTCCCCGGAGAAGACGGCGCGCTCCTCCTCGAGCCAGAAGCACAGATGATCGCGGGCGTGCCCCGGCGTAAAGACGGCGCGAAGCGTTGCCCCTTCGGTTTGGACGACGTCGCCATCGCCCAGCGGGGAGAGCGAAAGGTCCGTCGCGCGATCTTCCGGATCGGGGAGCTTGGAGACGCGCATTGGCCCGAACTGCTCGATCACCGCCCGCACCCCGCCGATGTGATCGACATGGCCATGCGTCAGGACGATCTCCTGGAGTCCAGTGCAGCCCGCACGCGCGAGAGCGCGCTGCAGCACCCCCCCGTAGGCGGGAACTCCTTGACCGGTATCGAGCAGGATGCGGCGCGGGCCCGTGCCGATGAGGTAGGTGTTGGTGCCCGGACCCGTGAAGATTCCCGGATTCATGCCGAGCGCCGTCACCACGCGGGGCGACCAGGTGTCGATCTCGGGCATCGACAGACCGATCATTACCGCTGCGGCGGGTGTTCCCGGTGCGGCCACGCTTAAGACCCCGCCACGGTCATGGCGGCGATCCTCAGCGATGGCGAGGCGATCGATCCCAGCCAAAGAAGATCGCTGCCCACCGCGTCGAGCGCGCGCAGCATCTGCCCGAGATTGCCGGCGATCGTGACCTCCTCCACGGGGTGAGCAATCTCCCCGCCTTCGATCCAAAGGCCGGCCGCACCGCGTGAGTAGTCTCCCGTGACCGGATTGAAGCCCTGGCCGATGAGCTCGGTCACGAGAAGCCCGCGCGGAGTCGTCGCAACGATCTCTTCGAGGCTTTGTGTCCCGGATTCGAGGGACAGATTGGTCGGACCCACACTGGGTGCGCTCGATGCGCCCCGGGAGGCGTTGCCCGTGCTCGCGAGACCGAGCTTGCGTCCTGAATAGGTGTCGAGGAGGTAGCCCCGCAGTCGGCCGCGCTCGACAAGGAGGTTGCGCCGCGTGGGTTGTCCCTCTCCATCGAAGGGTCGGCTTCCGAGCCCACCGGGGCGGCGGCCGTCATCGACCACAGTGACGTGCTCGCTTGCGATCGCTTCACCGATCCGGCCCGCCAGAAAGCTCGTCTGGCGGTAGACGGCATAACCGGAGACGCAACTGAACAGGTGGGAGAGGAGGCTGCGCGCCGTCAGCGGATCGAAGATGACGGGCACCTCGCAGGTCGAGACTCGCCGTGCTCCGAGCCGACGCAGGGCGCGCTCCGCTGCCTGCCGACCGACCGCAGCGGGATCTTCGAGCCCGCCGATGCGGCGGTGAAGCGTCATCCAGTAGTCCCGTTGCATGGCGCCGTTCGCGCGCGCGATCGGCTCACAGAAGAGCGAGTGGCTCGCGGACTCGTATCCGCCGAGAAAGCCAGCGCTGTTGCCGTAGACCACCCGATGAAAGTGCGAGCTGACCTGCGACCCCTCGGAGTTCGTGATCCGGGAGTCAAGAGCCCGCGCCGCGGCCTCGGCCCGCCGCGCGCAATCGATGCGTGCTTCGACCCCGACGGCGCGATCCGCGGGATCAAAGAGCTCAAGGTCCGGAATCTCCGCAGCGAAGCCGCCTTCGGGCAGCCCCGCCGCCGGATCCGCTGCGGTCGCCCGGGCCAGTGCGACCGCCTCCTCCACCATGCGCGTGACCGCAGCCAGTGCGAGGTCGCTCGTCGAGGTCAGCGCCGACCGCAGGCCCTTGGCGTCGCCCACGAAGGCACGGATCCCGAGGGTGCGCTGCCGGGCCTGACTCACGAAGTCGATCTCACGGTCTCGAACCCGCGCCTCAACCCCATCGCTCTCGACCAGCATGGCGTCCGCGGCGGCTGCACCGACCTGGCGCGCGTGAGAGAGCGCGCGCTCGACAACTGCCGCCGCGTTGGGAGGATTCTTCACGCCTGCGTCCCTCCCACCGTGAGTGCGTCGAGCCGGATGGTCGGCATCCCCACCCCGACGGGCACACTCTGTCCATCCTTGCCGCAGGTTCCGACGCCGCGGTCGAGTTCGAGGTTGTTCCCGATGCGCGAGACGCGCAGCAGCGCATCCGGTCCATTTCCGATGAGGGTCGCGCCTTTTACCGGCCGGCCGATCTGGCCGTCTTCGATCAGGTACGCCTCGTTCGCGCTGAACACAAACTTCCCGCTCGTGATGTCGACTTGACCCCCGCTAAACGACACCGCGTAGAGACCGCGTCGCACGGAACGCACGATGTCCTCCGGGGGGTCGGTGCCCGCCAGCATGAACGTATTGGTCATCCGCGGCATCGGCAGGTGCGCGTAGCTCTCCCGGCGACCGTTGCCCGTCGCTGCCGTCCCCATCAGCCGGGCATTGAGCCGGTCCTGCAGGTAGCCGCGCAGGACGCCGTCCTCGATCAGCACCGTGCGCTGGGTCGGCGTCCCTTCGTCGTCGAAGTTGAGCGAGCCGCGGCGCAGGGGGATCGTGCCGTCGTCGACGACGGTGACGCCCGGTGCCGCCACGCGCTGTCCGATCCTGCCCGAAAAGGCCGACGTCTTCTTGCGGTTAAAGTCGCCCTCAAGGCCGTGGCCCACAGCCTCGTGGAGCAGGACACCGGGCCAGCCGGGGCCAAGCACGACGTCCATGGTCCCGGCCGGGCAGGGGACCGCTTCAAGGTTCAGGCACGCCATGCGCACCGCCTCTTCGACGAGGGGCCGCCACGCCTTGGGATCGAGGACGTGCTCGATTTCGAAGCGGCCCCCCATCCCTTGGTAGCCGGACTCGCGGCGGCTTGCCGTGGCGTCTGCAGCAATCACCTGAACGTTCAGACGAACGAGAGGACGCACATCTCCGGCGAGGGTGCCGTCGCTTGCCGCGATCAGTACGACACGATGCTGCGCCACGACACTCGCCATCACTTGCGCGATGCGTGGGTCGAGGCTGCGGGCGTAGGCGTCGATCTCGCCAAGAAGCGCAACCTTGCGGTCGACCGGAACATCCGTCGGGGGGCGCGTCACCGGGTAAAGGTTGTGGGCGGGTGTGAGCCTGCTGTGCACGGCGACTGCATGCTGCGCCCCAGGCCCCTCGGAGATCGCGCGGGCGGTGCTGGCCGCGATCCGCAGGCTCTCGACGGTGATCTCGTCGGAGTGCGCGTATCCCTGGCGCTCCCCCGCTTGGACGCGTACGCCCACGCCTTGGGACAACCTCCGGTCGCCCGTCTTGACCATCCCCTCCTCGAGGGCGACCGAGTCCTCGGTCGTGTACTCGAAAAAGAGATCTGCGTGGTCCACCCGGCGCTCGAGAGCTGTGCCAAGGGTGGCGGTGAGGCATCCGTCGTCGAGTCCGAAGCGGTCGCGGAAAAAAGACGCCGGGGCAGCAGTGAGCGTGTCGTTCAAGCCGTTTTCTCCTTTGAGAGGGTGCAAATCCTCGGACCGAGCTCGGCAAGGGTAGCAAGCGACGAGGCGTCGATCGCGGTGAGGCCTGCGGCCTGTGCCCCCGCCACATCGTGCTCCGCGTCATCACCGACGTAGATCGCTTCGTCCGCACTCACCCCAAGGAGTCGAAGGGCGCAGTCAAAGATCCGCGGGTCGGGTTTCGCGGCGTGTGCGTCGGCGGGGCGAATCACAACCTCAATCTGAGGGGCGAGTCCAAGACCCTCGAGAAGGCCCGCGAGTCTGTGGTCGAAGTTCGACACGACTCCCGTGCGAGACCCGCGGGCGCGGAGTGCGCACAGGGTCTCCATCGCGCCAGGTGCGGGATCCCACGCCTCGGGGCGTGCGAAGTATTCGAAGAGCGTTCCGAAGTAGCCCTCGAAATCCGTAAAGCGCGCGCTGGCATCCGCCGCACGGAAGGAGCCCCGGACAACTATTCGCCACCACCGCCGCTCGAGCTCCGCGACCTGCGCTGGCGGCGCGTCAGGCCATACCATGGGAGGTGCCTGGCGCAGCACACGGCGGAACGCCTCCTCGATTCGTGAAGCAGGCAGCGTTACCCCGTAGGCAATCGCGAGTCGACGATAGGTCTCCCCCACCGGCTCGCGCAGGCGGATCAGCGTTCCGGCAGCGTCGAAGAGAACAGCCCGGAAGCGCCACATGACAGGAAGGTACGGGAGCCGGCCGCATGCAGCCGCTCGCGAAGCCACCCTCACCCGCGCTCGCTCTTTTTTGATGCGTGCGTGAAGCGGCGGGCTACAAGCCGCCCGCGTCTGCGGGACGCCGCCCGGATGCGATGAAGCTCGCAGGCAGGTCTCGGCCAGCGGAGAGGGGAGAGAGGGTCTCGATGCGGAACTCCGTCAGCCCAGACGCCTCGAACCAGCCGCGGACCTCGGCCTCGGCGAAGCCTAGCCAGGTAACGCCGAGCTCCGCCCGCATCCATTCACGGTCGTGGCGCACGAAGTCGACGATGACGACCACGCCGCCTGGGCGCACGCTACGCGCCATCTCCCGGATCGCGTCGCCGGGCGACGGCAGGTACTGCAGCACCATGTGCGCGAGCGCCGCGTCCATCTCTGCATCCGCCAACGGAAGCGCGCTTGCCTCACCTCGCCGGAGCTCCACGCCGCGCACCGCGGCCGCGGTGAGCTTGGCGCGCGCCGCCTCGAGCATCCGCGGCGAGTTGTCGACCGCGACGACCCGCAGCCCGAGCTGAGCGAGTTCAAGGGCGAGGATGCCGGTCCCCGTCCCGATGTCCGCGACACGAAGACCCGGCGGCACAAGACGCGCCACGGCTCGGGCGCGCAGCGCCTCGTCGTTGAAGACCTTGCGCAGTGCGTCCCACTCCGGTCCTACGGCGTCGAAGAACGCCCGTGAACGTGCGGAGCGGGCCTCGAGAACGCGCGCCAACGCGGCCGCGTCGCGTGCGAGCGTGGCATCCTTTGGCTTGTCTGCGGCCGCTGGTTCGGCGACCGCGAGGCTGTGCTTTGCGAGCTCCCAGCTCTCGCGCCACACGCCGCCTTCGGGCGTGACAAAGCGGTAGTACACGAACGTGCCGTCTCGGCGCCCGCGCAAAAGACCGGCGCCCCGCAAGATCGCGAGGTGCCGGGAGACGCGGGATTGGGCCATGCCGAGGACCTGCATGAGGTCCTGGACCGCCAACTCCTCCCGCTCCAGCAGGGCCAGGATCCGAACCCGGGTCGGGTCCGCAAGTGTCTTGAAGACCTTCTGGAGCGACTGCAGGGACTCGGTCTTCGCCATGGCTCAACGCAGGAGCGGCTGCCCGGCCGTGCCGGTAATGCGCAGGTCGGCGCTTCCATCGGCGGCCATGCGCAGGCCGGCCGCTGCGAGAAGAGGCCCGACCGAGCTGTCCTTCGCCTGGATCCGCACGCTCAGATTGAGGGGTGCCGCGAGCAAAAGCGCTGCGCGCCCGATGCTGCCGCTCGCCCGCAGGGAGAGCAGCGGGCCGTCGAGCTCGAGGGAAGAGATCTCCGCAAGCGCTGCATCCGTGAGTCGGACGTCTGTACGCAACATCGTGTAGGGTAGCGCGAACGGGAGGTTCGGCAGCCCGAGCGAGCCGTCCCGAGCTTCGACGTGGAACGATCCGCGGGCGCCGCCCGGCGTGGTCGTGATGTCGAGATCGCCGCTGGCCTTGCCATCGATCGATGCGCCCGGGACGAGGCTCTGAAGCGGAAGCTTCGCGAGTTCAAACTCGTGGAGTGCGCCGTCGAAACCGGACTCCGAGCCGAGCGTCAGGGTGCCGTTGAGCTGACCGAGCGGAGCGGCCAGGCGGAGCGCCAGCGCCGGCCGGCCGCGCAGCCAGGCGAAGGACCACGCGGGTCGCACACGCAGGCTGTCGAGCCTGAGCTGGCTCCCGTCGGGCCAGGCCACGGAAACGCCGCTGGCGCGCACCCCGGGGCCGAGCAGCGAGAGGCTCGGGCCTACGCTCGCGATGGACACCTGCGCACCGAGCCCCTGGGACACGCGCGCGGCGAGGGACGGGGCGAGGCGGTCGAAGGGGAAACCGGCCACCACGAACAGAAGGGTGAGCAAGGCGGCGCCGAGGGGAATGGCCCGCGTTCGCACCCAGCGCGGGAGCTCGAGCGGTCCGGCATCGGCCGCGGGTTTGACCGCCAGCGGCATCACGCGGGCTCGAAGGACGACACGGTAAACGTGACGTCGAGGAGGTCGGGCTTGTCGGCCCGCGTGCGCACACGCAGGCTCTTGATCGAGAGCAGCTGCGGAGCGGACTCAATCCCCTGCAGGTAGCTCACCATTTGGGCAAGCGTGACTCCCTTCAGCACGACCTGCACCTTCGTCTCGCGGTAGCGCGTGCCCGCTTGCGCGGCCTGCGGCTCCATCGAATCCACGGTGATCGCCGACTGCTTCGCGAGGGACTCGAGCGTCGTGAAGATATTGCCCGAAGGCCCCTGTGCGATGCGTTGCTCGACGGCTGCGAGGCGACCATTGACTTCGTCATACTCGGCCCGCAGCCGCGCCATCGCGGCGAGGTCTTGCTCCGCGGCCGCCACACGCGCGGCGGAGCGCCCGCGCATCGTAAGCACCGGCCTCACCAAGATGCCATAGACAAGAAGCAGGCCGAGCAGCCCCGCCACACCGCCCAAAAGAAGGCGCTCTCGCGCCGAAAGGTTGGCAATGAAGTCGCGCACGCGGGCCAGCAGTTCGCTCATCCCGCTTCCCCCTTTTGTGCCATGCTGATCGTGACACTAAAGCTCTTGCCACCGTGCTTCTCATCGCTTTGGATCTCACTCACTTGGATCTGCGAGAAGGGCTCGAACTTCGCGAGCTCCGTTCGCAGTCGATCCACCCCTTCGAAGCTCTTCGAGTAGCCGCGGATGTGCACCACCTGGCGGTCGATGCTGAGCTCTTCAAAGACGACCTCGAGGTCCTGTGGAACGCGCGCGGAGATCTCGGAGAGCAGGTCAAGGGCCGAGAGATTGCCTCGGTAGACGCCGAGCGCGTCGGCGCGCTCGTGTGCGGAGCGAACGGCCTCTCGCATGGCCGTGCCGACGTCGGCGGGCGCGCTCTGGCCCGGGAACGCTTGGGCATAGAGGGCGCGCAGCTCGCGCTCGAGGGCGTCCGCCTTCCGAGACTGGATCCCGATCGAGGTGCCGAGGACGATGGCGCCGAGCAGGAGCGCCAGCGCCGCCAGGCGTGCGGTCAAGGTGAGCTCGCGGCCGATCTGCCGCAGGTCGACGCGGTACGCGAACTCCTCGCGTCGCAAGTTCATCCGCGTATTCGCGCGCAGGGTGCCGCGAAGTGCGAGCGCGAGGGCATTGGAGAAGAGCAGCGGGTCGCCGCCGGCCACCAGGGCGGATCCAACCTCGCCGCGCGGGAACGTCATGCGTACGACTGGCAGGCCCACCCGTTCGGCAAGCAGCTCGTCCATCCGATGGAGACGAGCGCTCCCGCCGAGGAGCGTCAGCTGCTCAAGCGGCGCCTGGCCCGCGAGGTAGCTCTCGAAGCCGCCGAGAGTCCGAACGATTTCGCGGCCGAGGCGGTCAATCACGAAATGTGCGGCAGCGGAGGACTGGATGCCTTCGTCACACTTCACGCCCTCGGCTTCGTTCCAGACAAGTCCGCGTTCCTGCGCCACGGCCTGCGTCAAGGCGCGACCCGCGATGGGAACGGTTCGCATGGCGAGGGGCTTCCCCTCCGCACAAAGGGTCAACGTCGTTTTTCGATGGCCGATATCCACGTAGAGCTTGGTCCCCGGCTGGGGGAACAGCGCGGTCAGATTCGCGAGCACAATCCCCTCGACCTCGAGCGTGCGGGGTTCAAGGCCCGCTTCGCGCAGCGTCTCCAGTTGGCGGCCGACCTCGGCCCGGGGCGCCGCGAGCGCGAGCACTTCGGAGCGCGACCCGTCGCTCCGGATCACGTCCCAGTCCACCACCACGTCCTCGAGTGCGAAGGGCATCTCGCTTTCCAGTTCGAAGGGGATGGCCTGGGCAAGGCGGCGCCGCTCGTGAAAGGGCAGGGCGAGGCGGCGAGTCGTAACCCGATCCCCCGGGAGGGCCGCTACCACGTACTCCGCAGGAAGGTGGTAGAGGGCGGCGAACCTTTGGAGCTGCTGGGCAAGAGGCGGTGACTCCGCATCCTCCGCGGTTGCCTCATGCACGGTCAGCGACCGCAGCTGTCCGACCTCGACGCCCCGGAGAGTCTGACGCAGCTCGACCGCCTTGATGGTGTGGCTCCCAAGGTCAAGCCCGAGGATGCGGCGCATCATCACAGCCATGAGAGAAACCTCACTTCCCGCCCCCCTCGGGCGCAAGCGGCCTTATGCCTTCACTCCACCCGCCAGGCAAGAAGCTGGGGCTGCGAGGGCTTGGAGCGATCCACGACGGCCTCGATCGTGCGCCGCACCTCGCCCGCCTTCGCCTCCGCCCGAATCGTGAACACGTTCGATGCGAACGTCGGCGGCGGAAAGATCTCGCCGGGCAGGAGCTCCCCGATGCTCCGGCAGCCCGGCGTCTTTGCGCTGTCGGCGCATAGCACATCCCCTTGGTCTCGCGCCTTGAGAACGGATTTCACCTCGTCTTCGGTCGCGAGGCGAAAGCTCTCGCCGATACCGTGGAAGAGGAGCGCCAGCACGTGAGGCGGCGCGGTGTTGGGATTGATTCCGTCGGCTCGGGCGTAGGGGTAGACGGTCACGTAGGGCCGGAGCGCTTCGACGAGTTCACCGTCGAAACCCTCCACGAGACGGAGCTCGTCCACGGACAGCAGCGGTCGGCTCGCGGCGTGCCCGGGCGGAGTGCGGCGCTGGTAGGGCTGGTCCTTGATGCCGCCTCCGATTGCCACCTCGTCCTCGGAGATGTAGTCGAGCAGATTGCGGGCGAGCTTGCCGGTATCGTACGAACGGGCATTGGCGCGGCTTGGGATGTCTTGGATCACCTGGTCGAGGACATTGGTCAGGAACAACTCCGAATACTTTCGCGGATGCCCCTTGTCGAGAAGGGCATTCAAGTTAAGACGCGCTCCCGCGTCTTCGATCTTGAGGCGGAGTTCGACGCCATCTTGGGCAGGCAGGTCGATCCCGCTCGCCCGCGCCCACACATCGTCCAGCGTCTCGCTCTTGAAGCCGCTAATTGCCTCCTGGATTTGGTCTTCGAGGAGGAGCGTAATCCCAAGCCGGACTCCACCCCGCGCTGCGGCCACCGCCTCGGCGGCGGCGTCACGATGGTGCGCGATCATGGAGTCGAGCATCGCGCGGCGCTGGAACGTAGCGATGCTGACGGTGAGCAACAGCACGAAGACCAGTGCCACCACCAGCATGAATCCTCGCTCATCTCGCGGGCGACGCGTCATTTGCAGTTCCCCGGCAGCTCGATCCCCGCGCTTTTCGCTACCGACGCGACGCTCTGGCCCTGGATGGACGCGAGCGCGGAAGGATCAATCGGCAGCGCAAGGCCGGGGTTGAGCGCCAGGCACTGGCCGACGGTCATTCCGCTGTTCCCGGAATCGTCCTTGCTCGAGTCCTGGTCGCCTTTGTTGGCTGCTTGCTCTTCCTTCTCGGGGTGCAGCATCTTCTCGAGGTCGAGCGGCCGCAAAGGCATCAGCACACGGCGCACATAGGGCGCTGCCGGTGCCTTTCCGAGGTTCTCCGGCTGCGGCTCGTCCACGAGCGCGACCGAGATCTCGGCCGCGAGGGGCAGCTTGCTCGAGTCGACGACGGTGGAGGAGTCCCAGGTGCTCTTCCACTCCCCGGTCTCCGTGAGAAACCGCACGCCGAACTGCTCGACGCCGCGCGCCAGGACCAGGGCTCCGTCTGTGGGATCCCTGGGAAAGGAGCGGTCGAGTCCGTCTGGAAGCTGAGGGGACGACCAGCGCAAAAGCTCGAGCTCGCCCTCCTTGTTCGGGCGCAGCACGTACGCCACCACCTCGAAGTCGCTCTCGTGCTGAGAGCCGGTGCGGGGGGTATGGCTGCGGGTCATGAACTTGACGTGGTCTGCGCCCGAAGCTTCGTTCCGCGCCTCGGCGAGGAAGATCCAAGGATGCTCGAGAGGGTCCTTGGCCTGGGGCTTCGTGACCAGGACCGCCCCCTCGAGGTCTCGCGCCACGCGGTCAAGGATTGCGCTCGCAAGGCGGACGTCGCGGGTGAGCTCCACGGCGTGCATGCTCTTGCGGGAAAGTTCGCGATAGAAGTTGACAGCGGCCGTGAACACGAGCGCTGTGAGGAGCATAACGCCGAGCACCTCGAGCAAGGTGAAGCCGGCAGCGAGAAGCGGCGGGCGGGGCACACTCACGGCGTGAGTCCCATGCCCGGAGTGGCGCCGGGCGGCGAGGTCGGAGCGCCGGGCTGAGCGCCCGGTTGCGCGCCCGGCTGGGGCGCCGTGCCCGGTGCCACGGCGCCGCCTGCCGCGGCCTGCTTCTCCGCCTGGGCTGCGCTGTCGAGAGCGAGCAGAAGAGACTGCGCGGCGCTTTGGTCGAGCCCATAGGTCTCGCGGATCACCGCAGCCTCGGTCACGCCCTCGGTCCAAGAAACCCGCAGCTCGATGCGCCGGCCCGGGGGGGGTTGGCCCGGGGCCTGCGGTTGGAAGAAGGAGGGCGTTGTCCCATTGGACCCGAGCTTGGCGCCGGGCGCGGAAGCCCCGGCCGGGCGCTTCGCGGCGGCCGCTTGCAGGCGCTGCGCAGCGGCGTCAGACGGAGGCGGGATCTCGATCTCCGCAGGCGTGACACGCATGTGAATCAGGTACTCGTCGCGCTTTGCGTCTTTCTCCCCGAGTGCAGGGGCGCTCCCCATCTGAAGCTGCCCCTCGACCTCGGCCAGCATGTCATCGGCGATGAGCGACGCGCGAAGGCGGCGGTCCGCTCCTCCCTCCGCGCGGAAACCCTGGATGCCGACCCGTGCCAGCACGGTGTAGACGAGCGCCAAGATGGCGACCGCAGCCAGCACCTCGAGCAGTGTGAAAGCGAGAACGCGGGGTCTAGCGCTCGACATCGTGCACCCGCACCGCTTCTTCGAGCGGCTGCACTTCGATCGCCACCACGTGGCCCCGCGAGTCGGCGAGGACGATCCGAACAGGGTCCGCGGTGCCATCGCGCTCGAATCCCACGGCGACCGTGCCGCGATTCACCGGACCCTGGCTCGTATCGATCCGCGAGAACGTAAGCTCGTCCTCGAGCACGCTGATCGTGCCCACGTTCGCAGGCACCGGGTGGTATTGGGGCGTCTCACCGCGCGGAGGAGAGAGGTCGAGGCGGTGCCGTGGATCGAATCCCCCACCCGCCGCCGAGCCATCGGTCTTCACTTCCTTTCCGAGGGCCTCGGCCTCCGTGACCAGCCACTCGACGCGCCAGGCGCCGCCGTCGAGATCGATCACCACGCGGTGCGGCACACCGAGCAGGATGCTTCGCACGCGCGCAAACTCGAGATCGGATGCGAGGTTCTCGGCCTGCGCACGCAGCGGCCGCGCTCCCAAGATCGAAAGACCCGGAATTACGATCGCCGCGAGCATCGCGAGAATCAGCATCACCGCCAGCAGCTCGATCAGCGTGAAGCCGTCCGAGCGGCGATCCCTCACCCGCGCGCCGTCCCCGTATCGTCCGACCAGTTCCCGACGTCCGCGTCGTTGTCGGTGCCACCGGGTGCGCCGTCCGCGCCATACGACCAGACGTCAAAACTGTAGGGGTTGTGCGTGCCGGGCGAGGCGTATTGGTAGGGGTTGTCCCAAGGATCCAGCGGGACCTTTCCGCCGGACAGGTAGCCTTCCGCGGCCCAGCGCTTCGGGACGGGATCCCCCGACGGTTTGTGCACGAGCGCATCGAGACCCTGCTCGGTCGAGGGGTAGCGGCCATTGTCCATGCGATAGGCGTCCAGCGCCTGCTCGAAGGACTTGAGCTGAATCTTTGCGGTGGTGACCTTGGCCTTATCGATCTGACGGAAGACGACCGTCCCCACGATCCCGCCGAGCAGACCGATGATCAGCACGACCGCCATGATTTCGATGAGTGTGAATCCGCTGTCTCTTTGTCGCATGACGACGCGTCCTCTCATTATTTCAGTGAGCTCGTGACCTGCAGGAGTGGTACGAGCGTGGCAAAGATGATCACGAGCACCATGCCCACCATGATCAGGATGAGCATCGGTTCGAGCAGCGCGGTCAGGCGGGTCATGCTGGTTTCGACCTGCTCGTCGTAGGTATCGGCGACCTTGCTGAGCATCGCCTCGAGTTCACCGCTCTGCTCACCGACTTCGACCATGTGGGTCACGAGCGGCGGGAACTGGCCGCTTGCCCGGAGCGGCTTTGCGAGCGAAGCGCCGCCGGTGATGCTCTCCACGGCGCTGTCGACGGCCTGGCTGATCACGACGTTGTTCGTCACGTGCTTGGAGATGTCCAGCGATTTCACGATCGGGATCCCGCCGGCCAAAAGGGTCGAAAGCGTGCGGGTGAAGCGCGCGATGGCGAGCATCCGCACCACCCGTCCAAAGATCGGAAGCCGGAGTTTGGTTTGGTCCCAGCGTTCCCGGCCCGCGGTCGTCTGCAGCACGGCGCGGACGGACACCGCCAAGACCACCCCGAGGATGGCAAGCGCCCACCACCAGGCCCGCATGAAGTTCGAGAGCCCGATGATGAGCCGAGTGTAGAACGGCAACTGCTGATTCAAACTGACCAGCAGCTGGGTGATTTGCGGCAACACGACCGTCACCAGGGCAACGACCACGAGCATTGCGAAACCAAACATCACGGCGGGATAGATGAGAATGGAGCCCACCTTGTTGCGCAGGCGCACCTGGCTCTCGACGTAATCGGAAAGGCGGGCCAGCACCTGTTCGAGAGCGCCGCCGGTCTCTCCGGCCCGCACCATGCTGACGAACAGCTCGTTGAAGAGGCCGCTCTGGCCGAGAGCCTCGGCAAGGGACGATCCTTCGTTCACACGGTCTCGCACCCGACTGAGAACGGACTTAAGGCGCGCGTTCTCGACCTGCTGCGAGAGGGCGCCGAGCGCCTCGACGAGGGGGATGCCCGCTCCCACCAGGGTGGAGAGCTGCCGGGTGGCCAGGGCGAGGTCCATGCCCGAAATGCGCCGGAGCGATGGCAGGGAGATGGCAAAGCGTCGCCGCTCGGTGGTCGGGGCTGCCGCGGTCGCTGCGGTGGGGTTGCCGCTTTCGCTGACCTCCGTGGGATACACGCCGTCGCGGCGCAGCTTGGCGCGGGCCGCGCGCGCGTTCTCCGCATCCACGAAGCCGCGCGTCGCGCGGCCCGCGTTCGTCATTCCCTTGTAGGCATAGACCGGCATGGCTCTTTCCGGATCAGGCGACGCGGGGCAGCGCTAAATCTGGGCGACGACGCCCTCTTCCTCGGTCGCACGCAGCACCTCCGCGATCGAGGTGACGCCTTCGAGCACCTTTCGCGCCCCATCGGCGCGGAGCGTTTGCATTCCCTTTTCCATTGCGCGGCGCTTAATCGTTTTGGAGTCCGTATTCTGTGTCACAAGCGCACGCAGATCGTCGTCCACGAGCATGAGCTCGAAGATCCCGAGCCGGCCGTGGTAGCCGGTGTGGTTGCAGCGCGAGCAGCCGACGGGCCGGAAGACTGCGTGTTCGCCCCGGATCCCGATCTCGGCCAGCTGCTCTGCCGTCGGCGTAAACGGCTCCTTGCATTCCTTGCAAAGCACGCGCACGAGGCGCTGGGCGAGCACGGCCACCAGCGACGAGGCCACGAGGTAGGGTTCGACCCCCATGTCCACGAGCCGCGTGATCGCACTCGGCGCGTCGTTGGTGTGGAGGGTCGAAAACACGAGGTGGCCGGTCAGCGAGGCCTGGATCGCGATCTCGGCGGTTTCGATATCGCGGATCTCGCCGACGAGGACGACGTTGGGGTCTTGACGCAAGACCGAGCGCAGCCCGCTCGCAAAGGTGAGACCGATGCGAGGATTGACCTCGATCTGGCCAATTCCCGGCAGCTGGATTTCCACGGGGTCTTCGATGGTGATGATGTTCTTGTCGACCGCGTTGATCCGGGAGAGCGCGCCGTAGAGGGTCGTGGTCTTGCCGCTCCCGGTCGGGCCCGTCACGAGCATGATTCCGTTGGGACGCGCGATCAGCTTTTCCCAGACCGCGAGCTGGCGCATGTTGAAGCCGAGACGCTCGAGATTGAGCATTTCTGTCGTGCGCGGGAGCAGGCGCATCACCACGCGCTCGCCGTGGCCGATGGGCACCGTGGAAAGGCGCACGTCGTAGTCGCGCCCCGCGATCTTGAGTCGGATGCGGCCGTCCTGGGGCAGACGCTTCTCCGCGATATTGAGTCCGCCCATGATCTTGATGCGTGAGGTGATGCTCGACTGCAGGGAGCGCGGCAAGGGGCGGATCGGCTCGTAGAGCAGGTCGTCGATCCGGAAGCGGACGCGGATTTGTTGCTCGAAGGGCTCGATGTGGATATCGCTTGCGCGCTCCTTCACCGCCTGCTGCAGCAGGGAGTTCACGAGCTTGATGATCGGTGCCTCGTCCGCCGACTCGATGAGGTCCTGCGGCACCTGGTGGCTGATCTCGTCGGCGAGCGTGTCCAGATCGGTGGCTGCCTCTTCGGCGAGTTCTGCGGCCGACCCCGGGCCGCGGTCGTAGACTTGGTTGATCGCCGTCTCGATCACGCGCACGCCGGCCAGTTCCGCCAAGATGTCGGCGCCATCAAAGAGGAGGCGCAGGTCGTCGAGGGGACCGGTATCGAAGGGGTCGGACACCGCGATGCGGACCGCCCCAGACTCGTCGTAGCGAAGCGGAAGAAGGCCATGCGCCTTGGCGAAGGCGATCGGCACACGCGCGACGAGCGCATCGTCGACGCTGTCTGCGGGGATCTCATGCAAGACGGGCAGGCCGAGGCGAGCGCCCAGCGCGGCCAGAAGCTCCTCCTCAGGGAGGGCGTCCTGCTCCATCAGGACGTCGACCAGCCGCCGGCCCGTCTCCCCCTGTCGCTGCCGGGCCGCTTCAAGCTGCTCGGGAGTAAGGCGGGTCGAGCCGAGCAGAAGCGCTCCGAGATCGAGTCCCCCGCCGTTGCGTCCCGCGATCGCGTCTTGGCTCATGGCTTGGCCTCGGACATCACGCTGATGGAAGGCGACAATCCGAACGATTCGCGCAGCGCCGCCGCCGCACGATTCGCCGCGGCGAGGTCGGGGTAGGGGCCGACCCGAATCTCAAAGACGAGCGTGCCCGCCTCGTCTCGCGTCACGATGGTGGCGTCGAAGCCGGCATCGAGGAGCTCCTTCAGCTTCTGTCGCGCCGCAGCTTCATCGCGATAGACCGCGGCGAGAAGGAGATAGCGGGGGCCCTTCTTCTCGGCCTCCTCCGCCGCCTTCTGCTTCTCCGTCCGTTCGCCCTGGATCTGCTCGATCTCGCGCATGCGCTCGAGGGGATACTTCTTCTCGTTCTCGAGCAAGACGTTGCGCGTAGGATTTCTGTAGGTGTCTTCGGGATAGGGGACGCCGGCCGCTATCGCGCGTTCTCGGTGCTCTTTCTCCTCCTCCCTCACCTGGTCCGGAAGGTCGACGCCTTGGGTCGAGCGGGCCCGGAACTCCTCACGCTTGCGGATCGTTTCTTTTTCGAGGTCGATCGCCTCGCGCACGATGTGTGGGGTCAGGAAGACCAAGAGGTTCTGCTTCGAGAGGTTCCTGCTCGTGGTCTTGAAGAACCAGCCGATGAAAGGGATGTCCCCGATCCACGGCACCTTGGTCACCGTGTCGTTGTACATGTCGGAGATGAGGCCGCCAATCACCACCGTTTGGCCGTCGGCCACGACGACGGAGTTACTCACCTTGCGGCTCGAGAGCGGGACGCCCACCTGGTTGGGATCGCCGACCCCGGCGGTCCCGATGAGAGAGGTATTGATCGCGGTGATCTCCTGGTAGAGGTCGAGCCGCAGGCTTTCGCCTTCGCTGATCGAGGGCGTGACCTTCAGGTCAATGCCAATGTCCTGGCGCTCGACATTGACAGAGGTTGCAAGGGTGCTGGCCGGCGTCGTCGTCGTAATGCCGGCCGCGGACTGCACGCGGCTCGAGATGATGGGAATATTGTTGCCGATCTTGATCTCCGCCTCCTCGTTGTCGGAGGTGAGAATATGGGGCGCCGAGAGGATGTTCGTGCCATTGGTGCTCGCCGAGGCTCGGATCAAGTTCTGGATGACCGAGCCATTGCCGCTGTAGATCGGGTTCCCGTTGGCGTCGAATCCGGCGACGGTTCGGGTGTTTTGGACGAAGTTGCTGATCAAGGGGGCGGCGAGGAGCGAGGCCCCGCCGGTCGCACCCGCCGCCGCCGCAGTGCCGACTGCGGCAGCGGTGCTCGTAAGACCGGTACTGCCAACCTGAGACTGGGAGGTCGAATCCGAGAGGCTCGCGATGGTGAGATTGGTCGCTCCGTGGAAGAGCTGCAGGATGCCATCGATGCCGAGCTCCCGGGCGTTCGTCACGTCGACTTCCATGATCAGCGCCTCGACCAGCACCTGCGGTCTGCGGATATCGAGCTTTTCGATGACCTGCCGGAGCGTGTCGTAGCCTTCCTGGCTTGCCTGGATCACGAGCGAGTTGGTGGGCGGATCGGAAGTCACCGTCACGCCCTCTGCGAGCTCGGTCACCGCCGCGCGCAGCGCCTGTGCCTGCGCGGCCTGGGCTGCGCCCGGGATGCCCCCTCCGCCCCCACCTCCGACCTTGGGCGCGCCCGAGAGCATGGAGTTGAGCGTATCCGCCAGGTCGTCCGAGTCGGCGTACTTGAGGTAGTAGACGTGGATGCGTCCTCCGCCTGTCACCGGGACGTCGAGCTTTGCCACGAGTCTGCGGATGTCCTCGATGCGCGCGCGCGAAGCCAAGATGATGAGCGAATTGGTGCGACTGTCGGTGATGATGCGAACGCGCTCGCGCTGTGCCTCGCCGGTTTGCGGCTGCGCCTGGCCGGGTACCTGGGGCTGGCGCGCACGGGCTGCGCGCAGTCCGCCTTCCCCGGCGCTCGAGACCTCTGCGCCGTAGACGTCCGCAAGCTGCTGACCGAGCACGCTCGCGTCGGCGTGGCTCACCTTGATCACCGCGAGCTCCTCTTTGTAGGTCTCGACGTCGATCGCTTCGAGGATCGAGAGCACGCGGCGGATGTTCGACGCCGAGTCCGTGAGGATCACGGTATTGGTCGGCGGGTACGCCACCATGGCGGCGTCCTTGGAGACGAGGGGCTTCAGCGAGTTCGTGATGGCATCGGCATCGATGTAGTGGAGGGGAATGAGTCGCGTCACGAAGGTGTCGCGGTTCGGCGTAGGCGTGGGTGCGGCCACGGTGTTGATGCTCGATTCCTTGGCGTCCCGGATGGGGATGATCTTCACCGAGCCGCCTGGCCCCTCGACCGTTGTGAAGCCCTTCACCTGGAGCACCGACTCAAAGACCGCATAGGCCTGCGCCACGGGGATTTTCGTCGGAGAAACGATGGTGACCCGACCTCGTACGCGATCGTCGTAGATGAAGTTCGTGCCGGTGAGGCGGGCGATGGTGTCGATCAC